>Ga0156402_1428_pt1 | contig 41478 bp, 30 predicted proteins | sample RifOxyA3_FD_108045 | JGI IMG/M metagenome (GOLD analysis project Ga0156402, IMG submission 108045) | Lentisphaerae bacterium RIFOXYA12_64_32 | reverse complement strand
AAGTGACTAATGATAAGCATATTAGATTTTGTAGGTATGCTTGAAGGCGTTCTTAGATCATTTGGTCTGAGCATAGCGGAATCAGTTTAAGGTTCTTCTGGTGGGGATCAGGCATGCCGCGTTGCGTCACCGGGCGACTGGGGGCAGGCGCAGTGTGGTGGTATCTGCCTTGGTGAGCACGTTTTGGCGGTTCGCGGGCGGGGCGTGAGCGGTTGGGCGTCAGGGCAGGAGGGCTGCGGTGAGGATTCGTGAGGTCTTCGGACTGGGCGTGTTGGCGTGCGCGGTGGTGGTCCCTGGCCGACTGTGGGCGCAGGCGCCGCAGCCGACGCCTGCGCCTGCCGCACCCGCGACGACTGAGGTACCGGCGCCCACGTCGCGGGTTGCGGCGGTGCTGGGGCGTGACGGGGCGGGGACCGATCTCACGGCGCGGCTGACGGCGGCGCAGGCGTTGGGGAACGAGCTGCAGCCGGTCGAGCTCGCGGCGCTGTACGCGTTCATGGCCCGCAAGGCGGGCGAGGATGCGTTGCCGGTGGACAAGCTCGCGGTCATCAAGAACGACGTGGCGAACGCGCTGCTGAACCAGACCCGGCCGCCGCGCGAGTTCGGGCCGTGCCTGGTCCGTATGTTCAGCGACAGGACGCATGACACGCTGTGGCGCGACTTCTGCGCGCAGTTCCTGGGCCGTTGGTATCCGCGGACGAGCGGCGACGAACGCGTGCAAATCCGTGACGTGCTCTGGCAGGCGACAGCCGAGACGGACACGCAGGTCGCGGGCACGGCGTTGATCGCGCTGCGCGACAATGTGGCTCAGGGCGACATTGACAAGGACCGGCTGGCGCGGCGCGCCTGCGAGCTGGCCGCGGACGCCAAGGTCTGTGAGCCGGTGCGGGTGACGGCCCTGCAGGTCTGTGCCGGACTCGGTCACGCACCGGCCCTGGCGCTGGCCCGGGAGATCGTGAACGGCAACAGCGGCGCGTGCCTGAAGATGTCCGCCGTGGCCGCCATCGGCATGCTCGGTGACGCGTCCGACCTGGCGTGCCTCGAGCGACTGAGCCAGAGCCCCGACGTCCGGCTCCGCAATGCGGCGACATCTGCACGGCAGCGATGCCGGGGCTCTGCCCCGGACCCCGCCGGGGGGCGTCGTTGACTCCCCCCGTGCCCCCCTCGGGCACTTGGAAACGGCGCGCGACGGGGTACCGTCCCGTGCCGTTTCCAAGTGCGCTGGCCGATGTGCAACCCAGTGCGCCCGGTGCCGGCCGCGCTCAGCGCACTCGGTGACGCGTCCGACCTGCCGTGCCTTGAGCGACTGAGCCGGAGCCCCGACGTCCGGCTCCGCAACGCCGCGAACTCCGCGCGGCAGCGCCTGAGGTAGAGGCGCGGGATGGCAACGTAATGCGTCAGCGCCCCCCGGGCGGATGCGCCCGATCATGTGTGGGCGTTACTCACTGGTTTGTCCGGGTCGTTCTGGCAACGTGGCGGGAGCGGCTCGCTCCCGCGGGTGCAACATGGGAGTCCGTTGCCATGCGTTTTCCCCCCACGACTGGCGCATTACATGGCAACCGAGCGCGGGGGAGCTGCCACCCGCGCTTCGCGCTCGCATTCCCCTGCTGATGGTCGGGTTCTGGATCATCGCGGCGGTCGCCTGCGACCCGCGCCGCTTCCCCTTGCCGTGGGTGGTTGTATATTGCAGGGATTTCGGCCTGGTCAGCGCGGGGCGATGACTGTGCCGGCGCAGGTGCGCGGGCGCACAGCACGCCAACCAAGGACTAAGCGAGAACAGGGGCAGGTGCATCTGCCAGCGGGCGTCGCTCGATCCGTTTCCCGACTGCAGAACGGCTAGGAGGTCAGTATCCATGGGTAACATCATCTCGTGCAGGGTCGGCATCTTCAAGACGTTGCAGGTCGCATTCGAGAACTTCCTCGAAGCGGGCATCTACCATGCCGAAGTGCCGCCGCCGGCGGATGGGGACTACCAGGCTCTCGCGGAAAAGGCATCGGCATCGGGTATTGTGATCGCCACTCTGGCCACCGGCGTCGACCTGGACACTGACGAGAAAGCCGCCGTGCTGCACCCGGTCATCGACGGTGCAGCCGCGATCGGCGTCGCGAAGATCTTCGTCAGTGTCAAGGCGGCGGCTGAGCTGCCGCGCGAGCAGGCGATCGGACGGCTGCAGGCCCTGGCGCAGTATGCCGCCGACCGCCACGTCACGTTGTGCATGGAAACGCACCCCCCATTCGGCACCAACGGCACCGTGGCCCGCAACACGATCGCGGCCGTGAAGCACCCGGGGCTGCGTTACAACTTTGACACAGCCAATATCTACTACTACAACGAGAACACCGACTCCGTGAAGGAACTCAAGAAGGTCAAGGATCTCGTCGCCTCTGTTCACCTCAAGGACACGGACGGCGGCTTCAAGTCCGGGAACTTCCCGGCCCTGGGCAAGGGAGTGGTGGATTTCCCGACCGTCTTTGCGCTGCTCAAGGAACAGGGCTTCACGGGCCCGTACACGATGGAGATCGAGGGCAGCATTGTCGGCAAGTGCGACGACGCCGGCCGCACCGAGTTCCTGAAACAGTGCGTCGCGTACCTCTGCGAGATCGGCGCCATGGACTGAGGCATGGTTCACGGTTGGTCGAATCTGCGCTTACATCAGATAGCCTCATAACCTTGAACCTCTGAACCGTGAACCATGCCTCCGTTCGTGGCAGGTCCAGCCTGGTAAGGAGGCGGCATGCGCTACGTCTGCATGATTCTCGGGTTTCTGACCGGGAAGTGGAAGGTCAAGTGCGTCGAATGCGCGAGCCTCGACGGCGACGGCAAGTGCTACGGGCACAAGATGCCCGACGAGGTCGTCAACAGGGAAATCTCTTGCGGCTTCTGGCGCCCGAAGAAGTAGGCGCGGCCACTTTACCGCGGCTCGCGCCGATCGAGCTCGTGTCCCTCGCTACGCCCTTCTGCGGGCACCCGCTGTGCTGTGTCAGTCGCGGGTGCAGGTTTGGTGGTGGCTGGTCAGAGTGGCGGGAGCGGCTCGCTCCCGCGGGTGTCGGAGCGAGCCGCTCCGACCACTTTAGGCGCCAGCCCCGGCCAACCTTCGACCCTATCTCCACCCGCGGCTGACGCAACACCCCCCGCTTCGGTTGCGCCGTTGACACTGCGGCCCCAGCATCCTATCTTTCCCGGTAGTTTCGCCCAGGCTCGAAGTGCACAGAGGATTGATGAACAGTTTGCCTGACAACGCGGCCCTGCCGCTCCAGCCCTTGCCGTACCACGACGCGATGGTGGCGTACCTGCGGACGTACGAGGACGATCTCTGGACCTGGTTCTCGTCGGCCAAGGTGCGGACGGAGCAGGCGGACGCGGTGCGGCTGGACCTCTTGAAGAACGCCTACCGGATGGGGCGTGACACGCAGCCGGACCTGTACGCGGCCGCGGATGCGGCGGCGGCCGCTCTCGGCCTGTCCGTCCCGGCAACCGTGTACCAGCTCCAGGGCGGACTGGGCATGAATGCCTCGCTGGCCTACATTCCCGGTGAGATCCACGTCGTGCTGCAAGGGCCAGTGCTGGCGACCCTGAATGCCGTCGAACTCCGATCACTGCTCGGACACGAGTTTGCGCACTTCCTGTTCTACGAGTATCGCGACCGCCAGTTCCACACGGCCGCCGAAGTCCTGGCCGCCATGACTCGCGACCGCAAGGCGGAACCGCCGCATGCGGAGTCCGCGCGGCTTTACCAGCTCTACACCGAGGTGTTCTGCGACCGCGGCGCGCTGCGGGTCGGCGGCGACCTGGCCGCGGCCGTGGCCATGCAGGTCAAAATCGAAACCGGCCTGCGTGAGGTCAGCGCGACGGATTATCTGCGCCAGGCGGACGAGATCTTTCGGTTGGAGAAGCCCAGAACGGAGGAACTGACGCACCCGGAGAGCTTCATCCGGGCCCGGGCGCTGCAGCTCTGGAGCGCACAGGGCGACGCGGCGGCGGCGGAGATCGCACGCATGCTCGAGGGCCCGCCGTCCTTGGAGAGCCTGGATCTGCTCGGCAAGATGCGTGTCTCCGACCTGACCCGGCGCGTGATCGGCGGTCTACTGGCGCACACGTGGCTGCGGACGGATTCGACGCTGGCGCACGCCCGGCGGTTCTTTGACGACTTCACGCCCGCCGCCGCGGCTGAGCCCGTACCGGCGCTGGCGGCGGAAATCCAGGGCATGGAGAAGAGCCTGAAAGAATACTTCTGCTACGTGCTGTTGGACTTCGCCACCGTCGACCGCAGCCTTGAGGACGCGCCGTTGGCCGCGGCGCTGGAGTTCAGTCGCAAACTTGGTCTTGGGGAACTGTTCGGGCCGATCGCCACCAAGGAGCTCGGGTTGAAGAAGAAGCAGTTCGAGAAGCTGTCGGCGTCCGCCGCGGAACTCCTGGAGAAGGCGGCAACCGTATGACGTTCGTTCTCTGCCAGGCTATGACAACGACAATCGCGTCCGTCCGCGTGCATGCACTGGTTGGCGGAGTCGTTCGCCGATCAGTGGTTCTGTGCCCGCACGTAGGTTCGCAACACGGCGTTGATGCGTGTTTGGTACGCGCCGTCTATATACCAAGTTCCTGATCATCGCCGCCGTGGTGCGTCAGTCAAGGGTGCAGGGTTGGCGGGTGGTTTTCCAAAGTGGCGGGACCGGCTCGGTCCCGCGGGTGTCGGAGCGAGCCCTTCGACAAGCTCAGGATCCACGACCGCTCCGACCACTCTAGACGCCAGCCCCGGTCAACCTTCGAACTCATCTCCACCCGCGACTGACGCGACACTCGCCGCCAACGGTTCGTTGCGGACGGCGAGACCGGGCGACCGAGGGGAGTCGAAACCACCCGGAATGCCGCCGCCACGTGCGGCCGATGCGTTTGCGAACGCCTGCAGGGACGGTATTTTCCCCAGCAACGGCTCGCGGCCGGCGTCCGTTCGCAGTGGGCTCGCGGTGCGCGGAACGGTAGTGGCGCGCCAAGAGCCCATGCTGGGTGCGGAGGCGTGTCGGTGCGGCGCGGGGGATGGTGTCTTGCCCGGCGGGTCGGCCGCCGGGTCTGCGACACCACTACGAGCGCGGGGTGTGGCCGTTCGTAGTGGGCTCGCAGTGCGCAGAACGAAGTGGCGCGCCAAGAGCCCATCCGGTACGTGTGGCGACGGAGCAGGAGGCCATAGGCAGTTCATGACGGCTTTCCTGGAATACCTGACGCAGCGGTTCGCGGCCGGCGGGTTCACCACCGAGGACGCGCTGACCGGCTTTCTGCCGTTGCTGCGCCAGGTGGTCGAGGCGCACGCGGCCGGCCTGGTCGCGCCCCTGAACGGCCTGGCGGCACTGCGGGTTGAGAATGCCTGCATCTGGTTCGAGAACGCCGCGCGCCAGCCGCCGCAGAGCAGCGCGGCCAGGGTCCGCGAACTGGATCCGAAGCCGACCGGCGCGATCGAAGTCCTGTCCGAGCAGCGCCGCACCACCGACGTGACCGAGGGCAGCGAGAAGGTGATCGATCTTCACCTCGGGCGTCGCGACGAACCGTTGACGCGGCCGGTCTATCTCCCGGGCTACGTCTGCTGGGAACACCTGGTTGGGCACCACGATCCGCCGGCCGATGTCTTCTGCCTCGGGATGATCCTGGGCAGCATGAGTTGCGGGTTGGATTTCAACGACCCTGAGCAGTTGCAGACCTTTGTTGCCCACCGTGACAACCTGTTCCGTCTGAACCCGCGGCTGCACCCGGTTCTGGCCAAGGCGGTGGTGTGCATGACGGAGCTGAGCCGCTACCGTCGCCCGCCCGACCTGCGTACCGTCCTGCACTCGCTGGAGAACTACCGCGACCAGGCCGTGGACCTGGACTTCGACCTGGCCAGCCGCGCCGGTGCCGGCCCGGCGCCGAACCGGCGCCCGGCCGTGCTCGCGCGGCTCCAGGAACGGCTTTTCGAAATCTCGCAGCGTAACCGCCTGCTGCATTTCAAGCCGACCTTGAGCTCGATCAACCTCACCCACGCCTCGGTGCCGCTGTCGCTGGATGTCGGGCGCGTCCGCCCCGAGCAGATCCTGACTTGGGGGGGACCGTTCAAGGCGGACGTGGTCGGCGGCCGTGACGTGCTGCTGAACCGGTACCTGAACTTCACCGAGGTGCCCTATCTCTCCGGCTCGCTGGACCACATCCGCGCCGAAGCGCAGCGCGACCAGGCCGAATTCGGGTTCCAGCAGCTCCGGCTGGCGCTCTGCTTCCTGCGTTGGGCGGACGTAAAGTCCGACCCGCCCGTGCTCTACAACTCGCCGCTGGTGCTGTTGCCCGTGCGTCTGCTGAAGAAGAAGGGCGTGCGCGACAGCTTCTGGTTGCAGCCGCTCGAGGACGAGGCGGAAGTCAACCCGGGCGTGCGCTACCTGTTCAAGCAGCTCTACGGCATCGAGTTGCCAGAGACGCTGGAACTGACGACCGACGCGCTGGACGCGTTCCACCAGCTCCTGACCCGCCGCGTCCAGGCGAGCGAACCGGGCATCGCGGTGACCAAGGTCGACCGGCCGCGGATTGACGTGGTGCACGACCTGGCCCGGCGCCGCCTCGACGCGTACAACCGCCAGGCGTGCCTGGCCGGCTGCGGTGTCCGCAACTTCCTGGACCTGGACTACAGTTACGACGCGGACAACTTTCACCCGCTCGGCCTGCGCCTGTTCGCGGCGCGCATCCGCCGCACCGATGTGCTGCTCAAGGAGATTCTGCAGGAGACCCCGGCGCCGCCCCAGTACTTCCAGCCGGAGACCGCCCCGGCCGCGCAGCAGAAGGAGAAGCGGTTCTACAGTCTGCGCCAGGGCGGCGACAACCCGTACGCCTGGGAGTTCGACCTCTGCAGCGTCACGCTCGGCAACTTCAAGTACCGCAAAATGTCGTTGGTCCGTGACTACGCCGAATTGCTGGAAAGCGAGCCGGAGAACGCGGCGTTCGACACCGTGTTCTCGCTGGCGCCGCGTCCGGTCGGCGCGGGGCGCCCAGCCGCGCCGGCGCCCGAGGACCGCTACCACGTCGTGTCCTGCGACCCGACGCAGGCCGCGGCCATCGGCATGGCCCGGGTGGGGCTCAGCTACATCATCCAGGGCCCGCCCGGCACCGGCAAGTCGCAGACGATCACCAACCTGATCGCGGACTACATGGTGCGCGGCCAGCGCGTGCTGTTCGTCTGCGAGAAGCGCGCCGCCATCGATGTGGTTTTTCACCGCCTCGAACAGCGCGGTCTGGGCGACCTGTGCTGCCTGGTGCACGACTCGCAGGCCGACAAGAAGGACGTCATCGCTGACCTGAAGCGCACCTACGAGGTGTTCCTGGCCGAAGACCAGGCGCCGCGCACCGCCTGGCAGCGGCGGCGTCAGCGCCTGCTCAGGCTCATCCGGCAGGAACTGACACCGCTGGCGCAGTACCACGCGGCCATGACGGTTCCGGTTCCGAGCGCCGGCGTGCCCCTGCGCGCGCTGCTCGACCGCGCCCTGGCCCTGCGCGACGAGCGCCCGGAACTGTCGCCGTTGCTGCGCGAGCGCCTGCCGCCTTACGAACAGTGGGCCACAAACCGGGAGCGCATCGGCCGCTTTCGCGATGTGCTGTACGATATCCAGCGCGACGGCGTGCTCGCCGGACACCCGCTGCGGCATCTGGCCGTGACGGTCACCCGCGCCGAACGCCCCCTGGAACTGCTGCTGACCAACCTGGATGCGGCCGGAACGCTTCTGCAACGCCTGCGTGCGGTCTTCGCAGCAACTGGTGTGCCCGCCGAGCTGTGGGCGACGCCGGCTCAGGCGATGCGGTTGGCGGAGTTCGCCGCGCGGTTGGCGCCGGTGGCGGACTGGAACCTGCTCGCGGCGCTGGACCCGGCGTCGGAGACGGCGCGCCTTTTCCGTGCGAAGTCCGCGGCGCAACGCCATTCGGTGGAGGCGTTGCGGAAGGCGCAAGAGTTGACCCGGAACTGGACGTTCCGGCTGCCGCGCGAGGAGGTTGCGATCGCGCTGCTGCAGGCACGGCAGATGGAAGGCGCTCTGATCTCGCTTCTGAAGCCGGCCTGGTGGCGGTTGCGGAAAGTGCTCAACCAGTCCTACAACTTCAGTGCGCACGCGGTGAAGCCGTCGTGGTCGTACGTGCTGGACGCGCTGGAGAAGGAGTATGCGGCGGCGGCGGTGATCGCGCACTCGGAAACCGCGTTTCAGCAGGAGTTCGGGTTCGGCGCGCCGGTGGCCACAGTCTCTGCCGCGATCGACGGGTTGCTTCAGGAGTTGCCGGGGCTCGCGGCCGAGGTGCGTGAGTTCCACGCCTGCCTGATGTCGGCCGGCGTCGGCGCCGGAGCGCGGGTGAAGGCCGTGGCCGCGGCGGGCGAGTCCGTGCGCCAGTTGCACGCCGCGCTGGCGGCGATTCTGGACCGGCCCGAGGAAAAGACGCTCGACGGCCTGGCCACGGCGCTCGGCGATCTGAGGAACGCCTCGGACCAGTTGCCGGAGTTCCTGCAGTGCCTGACCGAATTGGCGGCGCTGTCCGAGCCGCTGGCGCGCGCGTTCCGGGAGTTGCCGCTGAACCCGGTGCAACTCGAGGCGGCCATTGCAGACCGCACCCTGACAGACCTGTTCCGGACCGACCGGCGGCTCAACCGTTTCACCGGCGGCGTGCGTCGGAACCACCTGCATTTCCTCGACGCCTGCTGTCGCCGTTGGGAGGACATTAACGCGGCCGTGGTGCGCGAAACGGTGCGCCGGACATTCCTCGATCACGTGCGTCTCAGCGCCGCGCCGGCATCGGGCCTGCCGCCGGAGCAGCGCGAGTTCAAGCGCGCGTACGTGAAGGGCCGCAAGGAACTCGAGCACGAGTTTGGCAAGACCATGCGCTTCAAGTCGATCCGCGACCTGTTTTCCGGCGACGCGGGCACGGTGCTGCGCGATCTCAAGCCGGTGTGGCTGATGAGTCCGTTGAGTGTTTCGGACACGGTGCCGCTGACCTCCGGCAAGTTTGACGTGGTGATCTTCGACGAGGCCAGTCAGATCCCGCTCGAAGAGGCGGTCCCGGCCATCTTCCGCGCCGCCCAGGCCATCGTGGTCGGCGACGAAATGCAGCTCCCGCCCACGAATTTCTTTTCCGCCAAGCGCGACGGTGACAACGAGGCGCTGTGGGCCGGCGACGAGGATGGGGAGGGCACGGAGTACGATCTGAGCGCCAACAGCTTCCTCAGCCACGCGGCGCGGAACATGCCGGCGCAGATGCTCGGCTGGCACTACCGCAGCCGCAGTGAATCGCTCATCAGCTTCTCGAACTGGGCGTTCTACCAGGGTCGGCTGCTGACCGTGCCCGAGGAGGAATTGGCGGGCAGCGAGCGCGATGCGCTCGTCGCGGCGGCGCCCGAGGACGGTCAGACCAACGCGGCCAAGCTGCTGAACCGGCCGGTCAGCTTCCACTTCATGCCCAAGGCGCTCTACCTCAACCGTCGCAACCGAATGGAGGCGGACTACATCGCGCACCTGGTCCGTGCCCTGCTCAGCAACGCCGAGCAGCGGCCGACGCTTGGCGTTGTGGCTTTCTCCGAGGCGCAGCAGGACGAGATCGAATCGGCTCTGGACCGTCTGGCGTGCACCGATGCGGAGTTCGCGGCGCGCCTCGAGGCGGAGTACGAGCGCGAGGAGAACGGTCAGTTTACCGGGTTGCTGGTCAAGAACCTGGAGAACATCCAAGGCGACGAGCGCGACATCATTATTCTCAGCGTCTGCTACGGTCACGGCCCTGACGGGCGTATCCTGATGAACTTCGGCCCGATCAATCAGAGCGGCGGTGAGAAGCGGCTGAACGTGGCGTTCTCGCGCGCCAAGCACCACATGGCGGTGATCAGTTCCATGCAGGCGGGCGACATCCGCAACGACTACAACGACGGCGCCAACTGCCTCAAGAGTTACCTGCGCTATGCCGCCTGCGTCAGCACGGGCGACACGGAGGGTGCGCGCCGGGTCCTGCGCGACCTCGCGGCGGGCCGGGACGAGTTGGCGGAGAGTGTGCGTGCCGCTGCGGAACAGAGTGTGGCGACCACTCAACTGGCCGAGGCGTTGCGTCGGCGCGGCTACACGGTGGATCTCGGCGTGGGCATGTCCGATTTCCGCTGTGACCTGGCGGTGCGGCGCGAGGGCGACAGCGTCTACCGGCTCGGCATTCTGGTCGACACGCAGGAGTACTACCGGCAGACCGACATCATCGAGCGCGACCTGATGAAGCCGCGCCTGCTCGAGGCGTTTGGCTGGCGGATCACCAGCGTGCTGACCAAGGACTGGTACGAGGACGGGCCGGCGGTGCTCGAACGCCTCGAACCGCTGCTGAACCTTGCCCCGAACACCGGCACACCCGCCGCCGCCGCGCCGCCGCCACCGGTGGCGGACCTCGATGCCATGCTGGAGCGCGAGGACTTGGACGACCCCGCACCCGCGTCGGCGCCGCCTGCCGACGGACCGGTTGCCTCCGCCGCCGAGGATGTCGATGATCCTGATGACATCGATGATCCCGACGATCCCGAGGTCACCTCGCCGGCGCCAGACGCCGGGCGCTCGAGACGGCTCACGATGCCGCTCTCCGGTCAGCCCGATCCCGCGGACGGCGAATCGCTGTACCTTGAGTGCACGACGGGCAGGGCGAGCAAGTTCTGGGAGATCCGACGTGACGGTGCGAGCACGACTGTCCGCTACGGCCGCATCGGCACGACCGGCCAGAGTCGGCAGGCGGCGTTTCACAGCGACGCTGCTGCTGCGGCCCAAGTCAGCAGACTCATCCGCGAGAAACTTGGCAAGGGCTACCGGCAGGTGGTCACGTGGCCGACCGGTGAGTCGGGCGAGGGACGAGTGTCGGGCGTCGAGCGGTAGTGGCACGGAGCACGGAGCACGGAGCAAGATGTCCTGTGTGTCCGTCGCGCGCGGTAAACCGGTCGGCATCGCGGCAGGCCATGGCCATCCTCAGGCGTCTGTGGAGTGCGGCGGCAGATGGCGAGTGAGCGCCCGCCGCCGCCGCTTTGGCTGAGACGTATGGCCCGCGCGACACGCTCAAGCCAAAGCGGTGTCGCGCCTGCCTTCAGCAAGCTTGCCAGCGCGCTCCATATCGGAACGTTGCCGACACGCTTAGCAGCATTGGGCGGACCGGTGACGCCCACGTACCGAGTTCGGGTGTCGCACGTGTGTCAAGGCCCCTTGACATGCAGCGGGAATGACAGTATCATTTGCCTCGGGAATGGTGGCGACCGAATGGTTTTGCACGCGGAAAGGTTCCGGGCGGACGTGCAAGGTGTCTCTCGGCCATACGCGGGATCAGGTCGGAAGCAAGGGGGTACGATGAGGACGACCTGCCTGATCCGACCGTCCCGTCTGCTTCCGTGTCTGCTGCTTACCGTCCTGGCGCTGATGTCGTACTTGGCTCCGGCCGCTGAGGCGCCGCCCAGAAAGATCCTCATCCTGTATTCGTACCACCCGGGGCACCCCTGGACCGGCAAGGTCAGGGCGGCGATTCAGGACACACTCCGCGACTCGGACGTGCCGGTTGAGGTGTTCTCCGAGTACATGGATGTGCGGCGGGCCGGCAATCCGGATCACCTGGAGAACCTGTATCGCTGCTACAAGTCCAAGTACGATTTGGTCGCGCCGGACCTGGTGCTTGCCTGCGACGACGAGGCCCTGACGCTCTTGGCTGAACACCGGCAGGAGTTCCTGCCCAATGTACCCTTGGTCTACTCGGGGCTGCACGCGCCGCCCGTCTCCGTGCCGGGCGCCGTGAATGTCTTGCAGGAAATAGAGTACCTGGCGACACTGGAACTGGCACTGCGACTGCGCCCGCGGACGCACCGGATCGTGGTGGTTGTTGATGGCACGCCGACGGCCTTGACCCACGAGGCGGAGTTGCTCAAGCTCGCGCCGGCACTGGAGACTCGCGCTGAGATCGAGATTCTGTCCCTGGCCCGGTACCCGATGGCGGAAGTGCGGCAGCAACTGGCCGCCCTGCACCAGGACAGTGTGGTGCTGGTGCTTGGGCACAACCGGGATAGGGACGGCCAGACGTTTACCTTTCCCGATGCCATGCGTCTGTTGCGCTCGGCATGCCCAGTCCCGATGTACAGCGTGACCGATTCGCGCCTGGGGCTCGGCATCGTCGGCGGCAAGCTGGTGAGCGGGTATTCCCAAGGGTGTGCGGCGGCGAACACGGCGTTGCGTCTGCTGCGCGGCGAGCACCTGACGGATGAAGCCGCCCGGGTTCACGTCGAGAACCGGTATATGTTTGACTACACGGAACTGCAGCATTTCAGTATTCCGCTCTCCGCCCTGCCGCCCGACAGCGAGGTGATCAACCAGCCGCCGACGTCTTATCCTGTGCACCTCCACGACGTCCTGATCGTCCTCAACGTGGTGCTCGCGCTTTGCGTCATCATCGGCTTGCTCCTGCGCCTGAATCTGCAACGGAAGCGTGCCGACGCGGCACTGCGTGCCAAGACCGACGAACTGAACCGCTTTTTCGACACCAATCTCGACCTGCTGTGCATCGCGAACACCGATGGCCAGTTCCTCCGGCTCAGCCGGCAGTGGGAGAACACGCTGGGGCATCCGCTGAGGGAACTGCTCGCCTATCGGTTCCTGGACTTCGTGCATCCGGATGACGTGGAGAGTACGCTCCGCGCCGTGGCTGACCTTTCGGCCCAGAAGGCCGTCGTGGATTTCGTCAACCGCTACCGGCACCAGGACGGCTCCTACCGCTGGCTCGAGTGGCGGTCGTTGCCGGTCGGGAACCTCATCTACGCTGCCGCGCGCGACATCACGGAACGCAAGAATGCGGAGGAGGCGTTGCACCGAAGCGAGGAGCATCTACAGGCGCTGTTCCAGAACATGGCCGAGGGTGTGGCGCTGCACGAGCTGCTCGTGGACGCATCGGGGCGCCCGACCAACTATCGGATTATCGCCATCAACCCGCAGTACGAGCGAATTCTGGGTCTGCGGTCCGAGACCGTGGTCGGCCATCTGGGCACTGATGTCTACGGGACCGCGGAGCCGCCGTACCTGGCGGAGGTCGGCCGCGTTGCGCTGTCCGGTCGCGCGGAACGGCTCGACGCGCCGTTCGCGCCTATGGGCAAGCACTTTGACATCTCTATTGCGCCTTGGGGTGAGAAGGGCTTTGCGACGATCTTCACGGATATCACCGATCGGAAACGCGCTGAAGTCGCGCTGCGTGAGCGCGAGGAACGGTACCGCGCCACGCTGGCATCCATGACCGACCTGGTGTTCGTCCTGGACCGGGCCGGACGGATCACCGACTGCCATGCGCCGAGATTGTCTGACCTGTACGTGCCGCCGGCGACGTTTCTCGGCAAGCCGTTCGCCGACGTCCTGCCGCCAAGCGTGGCCGACCTACTGGCCAAGGCGACCGATGCGGTCCGGGCCGGATCGCCGGTTCAGACGGTGGACTACGAGTTGGAGCTCAAGGGGCGACGCACCTGGTGGAGCGCCAATTTCAGCGCCCGCTGGGACGGCGCCGGACAGTACGACGGCGCGACCATTGTGGCGCGCGAGGTCACCGAACGCAAGCTCATGGAGGACCACCTCCGCCAGACCGAGAAGATGACCGCCATCGGCCAGCTCGCCGGCGGTATTGCGCACGACTTCAACAACCAACTCACCGGCATTCTCGGCTACGCGGACATGCTCGCAGAAGTCTGTGCGGACGACGAGCTGAAGCGGTTTGCGAAGAACATCGCGGTCTCGGCGCGGCGCGCCGCGGACTTGACGCAGCAACTCCTGGCGTTCGGCCGCAAGGGCAAGTACCTGTCCGTGCCCGTGGACATTCATCGCCTTCTGGCCGAGGTCGTGGCGATCCTGGACCGTTCGATCGACAAGCGCATTCGGATCAGCCGCGTCCTCCGGGCCGATCGACCGGTGACCTTGGGCGACCCGACGCAACTCCAGAACGCGCTGCTGAATCTGGCCCTGAACGCGCGCGATGCCATGCCGCAAGGCGGCGATCTGACGTTTGAGACCGATGTGGTGACGCTCGGGAACGCAGACTGCCAGGGCAGCCCGCACGATGTCGTGCCCGGCGAGTACCTGCGCGTCCGTATCGCAGACACTGGCTGTGGCATGAGTGATGAGGTCAAGAAACACCTGTTCGAGCCGTTCTTCACCACCAAGCAGCCCGGTCGCGGCACTGGGATGGGGCTGGCGAGCGTCTACGGCGCGGTCCGCAATCACCGTGGCGCCATCAGCGTGGACAGCGCGTTGGGGCGCGGCACGACGTTCAGCATCCTTCTGCCGCTCGCGCCGGAGGCGCCGGACGCGGCGGATATGGTTGAGTTCAGCCCCGCGGCAGCGTCGGTCCGGGCCACTGGACGGGTGCTGCTCGTGGACGACGAAGCGTCGGTCCGGGACGTGGCTGGAGATATGCTGCGGGGCCTGGGCTACCACGTTGTGACCTGCGTGGACGGGCAGGAAGCGGTCAAGTACTACCGTCAGAACTGGCAGCAGATAGACCTGGTGATCCTGGACATGGTCATGCCCGTCATGGGCGGTCGCGACGCCTTCCTGGCCATGCGCCGGATCAACCCGGGCATTCGTGCCATCCTCTCCTCGGGCTACAGTCTGGACGGCGAAGCCCAGGCCATCCTGGACGAGGGCGTCCTGGTCTTCGTGGGCAAGCCCTACCGCCAGTCGGAGCTGGGCCGAAAGGTGGCGGATGCGATGACCCCGAAGCAGGGAGATGCCGGCCCTGCCGCGACGCCTGCGCATGCGGAGCAACGTGGATGAAACTCGTTTTCTGGTTGTTTATTCTCGGTTGTGCCTGGGGCGGAGTCGCCCTGTGCGACGACGCCAGCCCGGAACTGTCGACCGTCACCTTTGTTCCCCAGTGGATTCCCCAGGCGCAGTTCGCCGGGTACTATGTCGCGGCGGAGCGCGGGTTGTATGAACACGAGGGCCTGCGGGTGCAAATCGTGAAGGGCGGACCGGAGTCACCGCCCTCGGTCCTGCTGGCCGAAGGCAAAGCGCAGTTTGGGACCTTCTTCCTTTCGGATGCCATCCGGCGGCGAGCCAAGGGCGTGAGGCTGGTCAACATTGCGCAGGTCGTGCAACGGTCCGCTCTGGTCCTTATCGCCCGCAAGAGCAGCGGCATCAATGTTCCGCAGGACCTTCAGGGGAAGCGGGTGAGTCTGTGGGGCGGCGAATTCGAAGTGCAGCCTAAGGCGTTCTTCAGCAAGTATCAGTTGCAGGTGTGCACGGTGCCGCAGGGCACGACCGTGAACCTGTTCCTCCGCGGCGGCGTCGACGCCGCGTCCGGCATGTGGTACAATGAGTACCACCTGGTGCTCAATGCCGGCCTGGACCTGGACGAACTGACGGTTTTCTTCCTTGCCGATCACGGACTGAACTTCCCCGAAGACGGGATCTACTGCCAGGAGGAGACTCTGCGGCGCCAACCGGACGCCTGCGCCGCGTTTGTCCGTGCGTCACTGGCGGGGTGGGAGTATGCGTTTCAGCATCCGGAAGAGGCGTTGACGATCGTCATGAAGCGGGCCGATGAAGCCGCAACCGGCACCAACCTCAGCCATCAGCGCTGGATGCTGTCGCGCATGCAGGACATCATTGTGCCTGGCGGCGGGGCCTGCCCGAGCGGCGCGCTGCGAGAGGAGGACTACCAGCGCGTGGCCGAAGAACTCCGCCGAAACGACCTGATCGATCAAGTCCCGGCATTCACCGATTTCTATAGGGCTCAACTGCGCCATGATTAAGGACCTCCGCCTGGCGGTCAAGCTCGTGCTTTTCATCCTGTCGGCCGCGGCCGTGATCTTCGGCTCCGCCTTCGGGTACAATTACTACTGCTCGCGCCGGACGGTGCTGAAGAATGTTGAAACGCAGGCGCACTACCTCACTCTGGCGATGGCCTACCACATCGAGTCCGAGTTGCGTGCGGTCGAGCAGGTTCCCACCGGCCTGGCCGGCATCCTGGAGCGCGGCACGCCGTCAACCGACGAGATCAATGACCTGCTGAAGGACGCGGTGGCGCGCAACCCGCAACTGTTCGGCTGTGCCGTCGCGTGTGAACCGGGTGTTTTCACCTCCGCCGTTCCGCGGTATGCGCACTACGCCTACCGGGACAAGCAGCAGCAGGTGGCCACGACGGATCTGCTTTACGAGTACGCCACCAAGGATTGGTACCAGATCCCGCGCGAAATGCGGCAGCCGGTGTGGAGTGAACCCTATTACGACGACGGCGGTGGCGACATTCTGATGTGCACGTACTCGGTGCCGTTCTTCCACAACGTCGACGGCAGGCGGGAGGTCGCCGGTGTCGTGACCGCCGACATCTCCCTGACCTGGCTGCAACGGACCGTCGCCGAGGTGCGCGTGTACGAGACGGGGTATGCGTTTCTGATCTCGCAGTGCGGCGTGATCGTGACCCATCCTCGACGCGAGTTCATCATGCGCGAGAGCGTCTTCAGCATCGCCGAGTCCGCTGGCGACCCGCAGTTGCGCGAGATCGGCCGGCAGATGATCAACGGCGCGCAGGGGTTCCTCTGTTTCCGCGATTTCCTCACGGAACAGAAGGCGTGGCTTTACTTCGCGCCGCTGCCGGCCATCAAGTGGTCTCTGGGGGTGAAATTCAGCGAGGACGAGTTGTTCGCGGATGTGCGCCGGCTGAACCGCCAGGTGCTGCTGATCGGCGTCCTCGGGTTCTCCGTGCTGGCGCTGGTCATTGCCTTCTTCTCGGAGACGATCACCCGCCCGCTCCGGTTCCTGGCGCGCACCACCCGGGAGATCGCCAAAGGCAACCTGGACGTGGACATTCCGACCACGGGCGCCGGGGACGAGATCGGGCAACTCTCGACCTCGTTCCGGGGCATGCAGGAGGCGCTCAAGGAGTACATCTCGAACCTGGCGCAGGCAACCGCGGCCCGGGAACGCGTCGAGAGCGAACTGAAAATCGCGCACACCATCCAGATGAGCTTCTTGCCGAAGAAGTTCCCGCCCTTCCCGGAAAAGAGCGAGTTCGAGATCTATGCCACCCTGGAACCCGCCAAGGAGGTCGGCGGCGACCTGTATGACTTCTTCCTGCTGGACGAAGACCACCTCTTTTTCACCGTGGGCGACGTTTCCGGCAAAGGCGTGCCCGCGGCCCTGTTCATGGCCGTCACGAAGACCCTGATGAAAGGGGTGGCCGAATCCAGGCTGTCCCCGGCCGGCGTCCTTGCCAAGGTCAACCAGGAGTTGGCCGTGGACAACGACAGCATGATGTTTACGACCGTGTTCTGCGGTCTGCTGAACTACCGCACCGGGTTGCTCCAGTTCTCCAACGCCGGACACAATCCGCCGCTGATCATGCGACCGAATGGGGTGGAGTGGCTGACCTTGCCGCCGGGGGTGGTTCTGGGAGTGGACACCGGGGCCGAGTACCGTACGGCCGAGATGCAACTGCGCCCTGGCGACGTCCTGCTCGTGTATACGGACGGGATCACTGAAGCGACTAACGCCGCCAGCCAGCTCTACTCCGATGCGGCGCTGCTGCAGACCGCGACCGGGCTGTTGCCCGTGCTCTCGCCCGAGAAACTGGTCGCGGCGATCATGACCGTCGTGAAGCGTTTCGAGGAAAACGTGCCGGCGGCGGACGACAAGACCGTGCTGGCCCTGCGCTTCCTGGGCCCGCCGGGAACCTGAGCGGACCTGACGCGGGTCTTGCCGACCGCACGCCGCGACACTTCCGACCTGTGCGGGCAGACCCAGCCGCGCGTGAACAAGCAGGGGTCGCGGCGCCGCTCGTAGTGGTGTCGCAAGCCCGGGGGGTGTCCGCCGGGCAAGACACCATACCCGCGCCAGACTGTCGCAACGTGCCGGATGGGCTCTTGGCGCTCCACTTCGTTCCGCGCACTGCGAGCCCACTACCAACCGGCGTATCCTGGCGTCCATGGCGGGGCCTCTTCCCTCACAGGACTTACCCGCACTGGTCGGACACCTCTTCGTGGCGGGCCCTGCTAATCGCTCAACCCGAACCAGCCGGCCAGGGCGAAAAAAACCAGGGTTGCGCTGAGCACGGCAACAGTCAGCGGGCGGTTGCGATAGGGCTTGCCGACGAGCGTGGACCTGCCGTTCAGGTACAGCAGTGCGAAGGCGAGGCACGGCATGAACGCGGCGCCGAGCACGGCGTAGTACTTCTGTACCTCGCGGAAACTGAACTGCAGCGCCAGCATCGGCACCAGGGCGAGGCCGTAGAGGTACCAGCGGTAGCAGCGCGAGGTGGTTGCCAGCCGCGCCGCACGCGCCGCGGGCGAGTCCTTGAGCGCCATGCTGCAGAAGTCGCAGAACACGTACGGAACGCTCTGCCACACGCCGAGCAGACTGCTGAAGACCGCGCCCCAGGCCCCGAGCAGGAACGCCCACTTGCCCACCGGCCCGAGCGGTCCGGCCAGGCAGTCCGCCAGCGCCACGACCAACCCGGCGCCTTTCCCGGTGACCACGATCCGGCTGCCGATGATGACCATGCATATCCCGAACAGCGCCGTGCCCGCGTAGGCGACGGCCAGGTCGATGCGGCAGGTGCGCAGGTGTTCCGGGCCGTTGCGGCCGCTCTCCCGGATCCAGTAGCCATAGCACAGAATGGTGAGCGTGCCGCCGACACCCCCGATCAGTGCCACGGTCCAGCCCAGGCCGCCCGAGTCCATCTGCGGAATCCGCGGCAGCGTGAGCCCAGCCAGGACCGCCGACCAGTCCGGCTTGAGCAGGACGGTGGTGGTCAGCACGGTGACGAACATGATGCCGATGCACACGTCCATGACCCTCTCGAACAGCTTGAACCCGCCGGCCCGGACCAGGACGACGCCGAGAATGCTCTGGATGATGCCGAACACGATCATGCCGTGTCGCGGGTCGTCGAACACCGGGATCATGGCGTGGACCGTGACGCCACAGGCGCTGATCAGGGCCGCGCCCACAAAGAAGCTCCACGGCAGCAGATACAGCGGGAAGAGGATGCGGAATGGCAGGCCCAGGTGCTTGACGCAGCCTTCGAGAAAGGTCGAGCCAGTCGCGAGCTGCCAGCGGGCCAGGCCTTCGTTGAGCACGAATTTCAGCCCCGCACCGGCGACCACGGCCCAGAGCACCGCCACGCCCAGCTTGTTGCCGGTGAAGCTCGCGGTGGCCAGGTCCCCGGCCCCGACGCCCGTGGCGGCCACGAGAATGCCCGGCCCGAGCAGGGCGAGCAGCGCCAGGGGTGTCTTGGGCGTTGTCATAGCTGTTCGAGTCCCTTGCGACAGGCCATCCATGGGGAATGCGTCAGCCGCTGCCGGGCGGCGACCGCCCGGTCATCCGGAATGGATCTCTTGTCCCTCCGCGCCGGCACGGTCCTTGCGGGCCCAACTCCGCCGCCGCGCGGACTGTCGGGGCGACCTACAGGAAGAGGCGGTAGGAGACGTTGAAGACGGCGGCCAACTTGCATGCCGTGGCTTTGCCGATGGGACGTTTGCCCGCGGCCATGGCGGAGATATGCGGTTGCGGAATGCCAGTCCTCTCCGAGAGTTCCACTTGCGTGATGCCGTCGCGGGCCAGCAGGCCGGCCAGGGTGACGCCGGGCAGTGCCGCGTCCGTGTACTCGGGGAAGGCGGCGCGCCAGGGCACGGTCTGTTCTTCTGCCGCCGGGGCCTCGACGAAACCAAGGGGTTCGAGACGCCGCACGGCTTCCGTGCGACGCGACGGGGGGCCGATGAACGACAACCGGACAGTGCGGGGTCTAGTACGGTGCTTTTCCATGAGTGCCGGCATAGGTCACCTCCACGAGACGGATTTCACGGTCCCTGACAGCCCACACGGCAACGTAGGTCGGCTTGCCCTTCTTCAGATGGCAATGGTGTCGGGCGTGCGGTAACGCGCTGTAGTTTGGCCAGTTCCCGCGCACAGGGCCGGCCTCCTCAATCTCCCGGACCAGCGCCACCAGCGCCTGGCGTACCGGCTCTGGCAAATCCCGGACCTGCTTCAGCGCCCTGGTCCGTATGGTGACCGTCCACTTCATGACCCACAGTATACCTGTTTTTGGTATATGGCAAGCGTCAGCGGTCCAGATTCGGTGATGCGTCAGTCGTGGGTGCAGATTAACGGTGACTTGCCAAAGTGGCGGGACCGGCTCGGTCCCGCGGGTGTCGGAGCGAGCCGCTCCGACCACTTTGGGCGCCAGCCCCGGTCAACCTTCAACTCTATCTCCACCCGTGACTGACGCTTCACCAGATTCGGTTCCACTGCGGGAGGTTGCCGACCCGCGGTCATCCGCTCGGGAGGTTGCCGAGTCGGGGCTTGGCGCAATCGTGAGACTGATTTGCCACGCGGAGATGTCGGAGACCTGGACGGCGCGCGCAGTATCGATCTCCTGGAGCGCCCGCGTCCTCGCGGGCCGGCTTGGGGCTGGCTTGGTGTTGCACTGGGCAATGCGACAGACCCTCAACTCTGGAAGTGACGTCGGTAGAACGACGTATCCTGAAGCCGGCAAACTTCCCAGGCAGCGGGGAACATGAAAGTCAGGTTGCCCTCGACAAAGGTCTGACTCATGCCTGGACACCCCCGTTCTGCGTGTCCAGATAGCGCTGGCTCTGTTCGAGCTCGGCGTCCAGGGCCGTGATGGGCTCGACTTCCTCGGCGGCGGAGAACTTCGTCGGCGTCTCGTCCAGGCCAACATCGGTCGTGCTCTTGGTCGAGAAGCTGAATTCGAAATCCCTGTCGTCCTTGCCGACGAACTGAACCCCGACCTCGGTCCGCCGCACGCCCACCCCGCGCCGGCTGAGGCGTCCCAGGGACTCGGGGCGGTAGAGGCGCTGCAGTTTGCCGCCAAGCTCCTTCTGCAGCGTCGCACGGTCGGGGCGGCCCTGGCCCTTCTCGCGCAGCGCCATTTCGCGACTCCAACGGGCGGCGCCGTACGCCATCTTCAGCAGATGGCTCTTCCCAGTGCCATTGCTGCCAATGACGACGTTGATCCCGTCGCAGAAGTTGAAAATCTCATCCGCAAAAACGGTGAAATTGCGCAGACTCAAGCCCGATATCATGGCGACTCCTCGCTGTCAGCCCATGGTCCGCACGCAAACAGCCGTGCCCCATCAAAGGATAAACCGCGTTGTCTCTGTTGGCCAGCGGACCGGGCGAATGTCACACCATGTGCCGCATGTCGGTCTGGGGGCGGCAGTGCAACGCATGTGCCGCGGGACACACCACCACCCGGGACGATGCCGAATCTGTTTTCTCCATCCGGGGCAGCTCTGGCCGTCACCCGTTGGCAGTAGTTCGGGTCGTTGCTCGTCTTCATCTGGTTGATGAGATCCCGCACGGCCAAGGCGTGATCCTGAGTGGCGCAGAACACCAGCGTCTTTTCGTTCTGGTTGATCTGCTCCATGAAGAGCTTAACGCGGTGGGCTTCCCGTTCCTTGATCTCGATGATCCTGTTGAAGTCGGTTTCCGTGTAGCGCTTCCCGGCTTCAATCTCGCCTTCGATCAACTTGTCGTCGGGCGTGTAGACGTACTCATCCAGCGTCGTGGAAATCTGCTTCACTTTGAACGGCGTGAGGAAACCGTCATTGATGCCTTCCTTGAGCGAGTAGATGTAGACCGGGTCGCCGAAGTAAGCGTAGGTGTCGATGTTGTCCTTGCGCTTCGGCGTGGCGGTCATGCCCATCTGCACGGCGGGAGCGAAGTAGTCCAAGATGTCGCGCCAGTTGCTCTCATCGTTTGCGCCGCCGCGATGGCACTCGTCAATGACGATGAAATCGAAGAAATCCGGTGGGTATTCGCCGAAATAGGGCGATGGCTTACCGTCCTTGGGTGGACCGCTCATGAATGTCTGGAAGATCGTGAAGAACAGACTGCCGTTCTTCGGCACCTTGCCCTTCTTGCGAATGTCCGCCGGGTCGATCCGCACCATGGCGTCTTCGGGGAAGGCAGAGAAGGCGTTGTAGGCCTGGTTGGCGAGAATGTTCCTGTCAGCGAGGAAAAGGATGCGCGGGCGGCGGGAAGGTTGGCGGCTCAAGTTCCAGCGGCTATGGAACAGTTTCCACGCAATCTGAAAGGCGATGAAGGTCTTGCCCGTACCGGTGGCGAGCGTGAGCAGGATACGTTGTCGTTCTTCCGCGATGGCCTCCATCACCCGCTCGACGGCGATGTCCTGGTAGTAGCGGCTGGGGTGGGAAGCGTGCATTTCGCCGTTCGGTTTTACGTGCGAGGATTCGAGCACTTCGTTGTTTTCTATCGACAACGTGCCGAGCCTGATCCCCCGGTGGGTCTGTTTGAACCGTTGACGGCGATGAAGTGGAAAGAGCTCCTCATGAGCTCCTCATCGAATGCGCGGGATACTGTTGTGTCCGTCTGCTGCAGCCACCTGCGAGGAGTAATGCAGGAAGGTGCTTGGGCTGGTTGGTTGGTGAGGATGTGCGGTCTTGTCCCGGATCGCCATGAAGAGTGCCGAGAAGTCCAGGGAGCGATTGAGTCAGTGGCGGTGAGGCAGTGGGCAGAATGGTCTTGCGGGAAGCCGGGAAGTACTGTATGGTGAGGGCAGTGGACGTGACCGGGAAGTCAGTCAGGTTCTGAGGCGGGCCAGACGCGTGGCCGTGTTCGGGCGGAAGGGCGGTGTCGGCGTGATCGGGAGAGGCAGCATCGACGGTGGTGCCCGGCGGATCGGGTGGCATAATCGGTAGGTGGTATTATCGGTACCAGAAACGCCATTTAACGTGGTAATATCACAAAGAGTAGCACCAAACATGTTAAGGAGCAGCGTCTTACACAAGTACGACCCCGCTCCACGGGAGTTCGGTCAGGTGAAGCGGAACTTCACCGGTGTGACGTTTTGGGCCAGGGGATACTACGTATCGACGGCTGGCCGGGAGGAGAAGGTGGTCCAGGACTACATCCGGCGGCAGGAGGAACAGGACCGCCGGCTGGACCAGCAACTGAAGCTGCCGGACATGGAATGATCCGGCAGCCCCGCCGCCTTCAGGCGGCAACAGTGCAATGAATCGCCGCTTTGAGCGGCCCAAGCGAAGCGTCTAACATATCACCGGCTCAGCCGGTGGTACGTGATTTAGAGAGATCAGGAGAACACAATTATGAAATCAACTATTCGGCAAATGGTCGTTGTGGCGTTGAGTGCGCTCTGTCTTGATGTTGCCAACAACGAAGCTCTGGGCGAGGACTATGAGGCTGAAATCAGCAGAGTGGCTACAGAACTTGTGGCGTTAACAAGTAATGCAGGGCTGAAGAAGGTCGCCGTCCTGGACTTTATGGATCTACATGGAAACCCGAGCGATATGGGAACATTTGTTGCCGAGCAGGTGTCGGTTGGAATGGTAATGCAGAAGCGTTCTTTCGCTATCATGGATCGATCCAATTTGAATAAGATTATGGAAGAACACAAACTTACCATGACGGGGCTTATCGCTCCGGAGAACGCAAAACAGCTTGGGAAATTTGCCAATGTAGATGCTCTCATCATTGGTAACATCACGCCAGTGAATGATTCATTCATCGTGGGGGTCAAAGTCATCGCGACTGAAACATCCGAAATTATGGGTGCCACCAAAGCCAAGTTCAACCAGAAGACTCTGGGAGAACCCTCTACAAGCAGCACGAAGAACCCGAAAACTCCGCCCGGAACGCTCCCCTCCAATACCTACAACGGTCTCGTGAATCATTTCGATTCGTTCGACGCAACGCTAACAACAATGCAGCGACTCCAACCCGACGTTGACGACAATCCTCGCGCACTCATAACGTTTGTAGTCCACAACAAGAGTCAGGAATCCATTATTGTGGGATTGGATAATCGGGGCAAAATTGGGATCACCGACAACAATGGCAATGTTTACGGCGAACGCCGATATGATACAGAATGGCTGTCCACGGCTGATGCCACGGTCGCTCCTGGGGCAGAGACAAGTTGTTCCATTAGGACTTTGGCTCCTGGTCCCCGAATCGCGGGTGATTTGTTTACAATCCGAGTTCCTTTAGTGGTCGGAAATGGTCGAGGCTCACTCCGCTCCATAAGCGTGAGCTTTTCTGACGTTCCTGCAAAGCCATGGGATAATGGAGACGCGAGAAATCTAAGACCCAGAAATGATAAATCTCCCGTGCACGTAACACCGGCCCCGAGCGCGCGTTCGTTGATGAACATGATTCCTTGACCTTAAGGAAATAGTGTGCGCGGTTCTGCAGGTGATCCGCGGTCGTTGGCACAGCAAATCATAAGGAGACACTATGAAGGTAATCGGATTCAGTGCAGGCAGTGTAGGGCGCGAGGGCAACGTCGAACGGTTTTAACCATAGGAATAGCAGGCGTTTTTACATAAGGATCGCCGAAATGCTAAAGATAAGATGGGACGGGCGGCACACCGCGACTGCCATCGCCACGGCGCTTGTCTTCTGCTCCGGATGTATGTTCATGGACGAATCTCAATGGACAACCGTCAGCGGTTCAGTGCGCTCACAGTATGGGAACCATCCAGCGCTTACGAATTTGAAAGAGGATGGTACGTTCATGGGGGGCAAGACGTATTCCGTTGCCGTAACCATAGACAACTGCACGGTAGATAGCGCATATGCCAGACTATATGCTCATGTACGGAAAGCAGAAAATGACCCCGCGTGGAAAGATTTGTTCCGCATTACTGGCTCTCATGTCGGCGAAGATGAGGGTACCATTGAGGGTTTTCAGAAGTCATCTCCTTCATCAACCTCCCGGGGGACGCGCTGCCAGTATGAGATGCGTCGCGCCGGCAGTGGTGTCGTCCTCAGCATTACAATCACAATGTCTCCAGGTCTCTTCGCGCGCACTGACGATGTCATTCGTGACTTCGCAGAGACCATTGACGCGGTTTCAGCCGGGCAGGTGCAAGTAGCTGCCACCCCCTCGACAGGACTTCCTCCACCGCCGTCGACCACACTGGCAGCATTGCCACCGGGAAGCGCAGCATTAGACATAGATACGGAGTTAGAGAAAATGATTGGCAAGTTTGCCGGCGCTCTACGTGGCAGCAAGATCGCCAAAGTGGCCGTGCTTGACGTCCTTGACCTACATGGCAACAAGAGTGAACTTGGCCGTAGCCTGGAGGAAAAGCTCCAGATCACATTAGTGGAGCAGAAGATCAAGGTTATTGACCGCAACAACATTGACGCGATATTGAATGAGCAGAAGATGTCGCGGGCTGGCTTGTGCAATCCGGAAGATGCCAAGAAGTTTGGACAGATTTCCGGCACAGATGCGCTAATATTGGGTACGATTACCTTGCGTGATGACAAGTTTTTCCTGACGCTGAAGGCCATTTCCACAGAAACCGCAGACGTCGTAGCGGGTGAGAAGTGTGTATTTAGCAACTCTGCCGAGCTAGAGAAGATGTCGGATACGGTAGTAAAGTGATTGTCGTAGGTATTGGAGGTCTCCATGAAGAGAGTCCCCCTGTTATTCACTGTCCTCCTCTATGCCTCGATGCTAGCGGGCATGTCCGATGCGGCTTACGCGAAGGCCGTGGACGAGGAAATTCCAACCCTGGCCGAAAAGATCAGCCAGCAACTTGCTGTGGCTGAGGGAAAGAAAATCAAAATTACCATCATGGATGTGCTTAATCTTCAGGGACAACAGAACGAACTAGGGAGAAGCCTCGCTGAACTACTGTCCGTCGAATTTGTCATGGCAGGCAAGGTGGCGGTTGTAGATCGGGCAAACATTGACAGGATTATGGCTGAAAACAAGTTTGCGAGAACCTTGGCGAACCCGGATGACGTCAAGAAACTTGGCAAAATTGCCGGGCTGGATGCTATCGCCATTGGAACGGTGAACTGTGGCGATACGTCAGGTGAGCTCATCCTGAAGATCATTTCCATTGAGACAGCTGAGTTGCTCGCGGCGGGGCGCTGCAAATTTGACATGACGCCAGATTTGATGAAGCAGTTCAGCACATCCATTGCCGGTGATGCCGCTGTCGCTACCGGCGGAGGCAACGTGGGGAGTGCAACCCCAAGCAGCCAGATTATAAAGAAGATGTTTGGCAATTTGGAGGTCGTGCTGAAAACGGTCAACACCGGTTCGGCAACGATGAGTGACGGGCAAAAGTTACTCGGACTCAGTTGCTCGTTTGAGTTATTCAATAGAGACTTGAAAAGGACAATCGTCATTGCAGCCAACGGGACGATGAAAGACGATTCGTATGGGATTAAATTAGTCAGTTATCGAGCGGACATTCGCGATTCTAATGGTGTCAACTGGTGGATTCCAAAGGGTTATCTGACGGGAATGTCTTCTGTATTATGTTTCGAATGTCTAGGCGATCCGAACACAGGCCATGGATTTGTCGCACAAAACAATCCGAGCGCAGTCGCAGACTACGTTAGAAATGGAAGACGTAGTGAATTTGGGAATGCTCGCCAATCAGCGATTATTGGCGCGGGAAGATATTGGACGGGATCCTTCTCAGCTATTCCTTCGGGGAAAAGCATTCGAGTAAGAGTAGATTTTCTCCCGATCGACGGACGAGGGAATCGTCAAGAGAATGCAACACAAAAACCACAGTCTTTCCAGTTTGACATGGAACTGGTGATTGGTTCAGTCATGAATGGGGAAACTCCGGAAAAGGCTAGAGATTTACGGCTTGAAAATCTGACCTTTGAAAGGGGAAGAAGTAATCCCTGAGTCTGTCGGCATTATTCTGCGGGCCGAGCGGTTCACTCGCCTGCAGTCGCGGCGTCACCAAGATCTGATTGGGGACCGTTGTGGTTTTCCGAACTACCGCATAGATTTCTGCATGAAGGGGGTCATCTATGGATAAAGAGACGTGGGTGGGTGGGGTGGGAGTATTTGCTTCCTGCTACATCAAGCGTTGGCTGGAGGGGCACTATGATACGCTCATGGATCTCCCTGCCGTGGCCAAACTACGGGCGGCAAGTCCCGGCACGAAGTATGCCATTGAAGCTATTCTTTATGCACTGACTGCGTATGCCGAGCAAAGACTGTCCGACAGGTCACCGTTGGGGTTGGTGGTCAAGGCAGTCTTGATGGATGCCGCGCCTGAAATCAGCAGCCGCCTGCTGAAGGATGCCCGTGAGGATTTGAGCGGTGCTGCCACGATTGATGTTGCTACCGCCGCCGCTCATCAATTACCGCCGCCTCCAGTCATCGCCAAGTTGCTGGCATTAGAAGATACTGCCCTCCTCGGCATTCTGACTTCACTTGAGGAGATGGATGATGTTGCACGCGAGAAATTCAAAAACTTTGCGGCCGATGCGAGCGCGGATGAACTAAAGCGCTTCGGGACACTGCCTCCAGATAAGCGGATGTCGTTGCTTAGCCTACAACCGGCTACCGGCGGTGGCGGGAAAGGCGGTGGGGGTTGGTGGGGGGCATTCAAGTCATTTGCCGGCGATTTCTGGCATGTGTTCAAGGCGTGGAGCGCCAAGACATATGATTTCAGCCTGAGCGTGCTCATGCGATACTTGGCGGCACTGCTGTGGGTGTTGAAGGTGAGTGCTGTCTTGTGGGGTGTGGCGCTTGTCGCCTGCACAACGGCTGCGATCAGTGGGCGGTGGACGCTGTTTGGTGTTTTGATCGGGCTGTTGTTTGGATGTGGTGGGTTGGTTCTGGCTGGCCGTGCGTTACAGCAGAGTTGGTTGACCGTTGCCGGGATAATCGGAAGTGCAGTGATGGCGACACTGGCCTTCCTGGCGGGCGCCAATTATGCGGATTCAGTGTTCGCCGTGGCCATTTTTTTCCTCGTGGGTATGCCCACGTTGGCGATTGTGGCCATGCTTCTGCCCATCACGTCCTCCGCTGAAATATTCCGCAAGCTGTTCCCGGAAGGGTATCGGACGCTTGTACGGGCATTCCAGATGCTGGCGAGTGCATTTTGTGGGCTCCTGTTCTTCTCCGTATTGCTGCTTCTGTTCCCACCGCATAACCCGGTGGCGTTCTTGTTCATTGTGCCGGCAGTCACTGCCCTCGCGCTTGGGGTTGGCGTAGGCGTAGTGCGGATTAATCCAGAGGTATTCTTGCGCACGCCGGTAATCTTGGGGTTGATGGCGGTATTTGTTGTTACGCTCGGAGTGATGAGCATGCCCAATCTCCGGAGTAAGATTAGTCTAATGACCAAGACAATTGACTTGAGAATGGTGGATGATCCTAGGCCGGTGACGTTCACTTCGTCCAGGGATATTGATTTTGTTGCCACCAAGGACGGGGAAGTCAGAATCTGGTACGCGGAAACACGTGGTGGTGGGTACGAGCTTTTCCGGTGCGAAGGGGTTGGGCCATATTACGCCAAGGACGGACGGGCGTTGCGAAAAGCGGATAGTGATGCCATCCGCGAGAAGATTTCCACCTGGGTTGATCAGACGACGGCCGAACAAACGCGGGTGCAACAGCAAAAAGAAGCCAAACAATTGGCACAACAAAGAGCTGACCAAGAACGGTCTGCGGCCCAACAGAAGGCCGAGCAGGAACGGCTTGCTATCGAGGCGGAGGCCAGGCGTGTTCAGGCGGAGAAAGATCGGCTGGCCAGTTATATCGCGGTTGCGTCTGTGCCGACCAAGTTAGATTTTGTCGTGTGTGCACAAACTTCCGACAGGGCGGAGTTGACTGAATTTTCTTCCGCCTGGGTTGAGCAGTTGAAAAAGCGTGGCAAGACGGCAACTGACTCCATCTTCTCTGCCGCATTTGTGAAAACCGGAGCCATGGAAACTTGTATGCGGGGACAAGGCGGCACCGACGTCAAGGCTTTGCAGCTGTCTGCCATCGGCGACAAACTGCTATTTGCCAAGTGTGAAAGCGCTACGCATGAACTCAGCACAACCATTGCCGACCTCCACAGTTCCGCTGTGAAAATGAGTTTTGCCGTCGTCAATGCCGTGGACGGACGACTGGTTGAGTCATTTCAGCTTTCCGCAACGGGGCCTGGCTTTAGTGAGGGTAATGCGAAGTCCGCAGCGTTCGGACGTATCATCGATCAACTGGACAAACGCGGGTATTGAATCGCTGGCTAACTGCAATTCGCCAAGCAGCACAACGCGAGTGCATACCATGAACCCGACCCCTCATGATCTCATGGTTGAGTTGCTGCAACGCATCCGGAACGGCACATATGACGTTTGCCGCATGGAGTTGACCAAGTATAATGACCGGCAAACAGCCCGGCCTGATCCGTGGGTGGCATTGAAAAGGGAATTGGCGGACGATCCCGGTAAACCAGTCGCTGATGCGAGTCGCAAGGCGGACGGGTTCGGGCCTTTTCTTCTCAAGACGGCTGGAACGCGCATGCTCGACAGTCTTGCGCAGAGTGGACAGCAAAGAGACTTGGCCGCTCTATGTGCAAAATTGGAGGCAATCCTGGACGAGGCCAGAATGGCTGGTATGCTCTTTGCCGTAAACGCGGGCAATGCGGGTATGCCGTGGGGTGGCGTGGACTTCCTTCATCCACAACAAGCAGGATGCCTGACGGTTCGACTTGGCGCCCTGGCGCTTGGTGCCGAGGACTTGAAGGCCGAGTTGCCCGACCTCGACTCGAGTTTGCCGGTCCCGGCAATGCTGCCTTTTGATGATGGGCGAGCTCTGTTCGTCATTGGTCCTGACGCCATGCGGAAAATGGCTATCGACTCGCTCCACTGTGTTGCTCTCAGACTTCTTCTCGCGGTTCCGCCTGGTCTGTTGCGCGTTAGCGTGTTGGACCCGCTGGGTTTCAGTCTGGGGCAACCCCCATGGTCGCACTGGCCGGAAGCCGTGTGTACCGACCCACAGAAGATTGAAGATCGGGTTTCAGGTGTTTTCGCGCAGATGGAACGTCTTGCTGTGGAGAAACTGCAGGGGCACGCGACTCTTTCGGCATTCAATGCGTGGGCGACGCCTCATGGCGAGCCTACCATCCCCTATCATGTCTTGATTGTGCATGATTGCCCGAGCGCACTCTCCCCGACCGCAGCGCAGAAGCTGCATGGCATTGCCCGAAATGGAGGGCGATACGGCATTGTTGCGTTGATCCACTGGGGAGAGAGCATTGACGGATATGCGCAGTCGAAACTGAATGCGATGGCGGCCGGTAGCGTTGTTGTTGTGCCAGATACATCTGGCCAGTTTCAATGGAAGGAAGAGGCTTTCGCCGACTGTCGTTTGGAGTTGGATGCACTACCACCGCCGGATGTTATGCGACGAATTGTGCTGCCTGTCGTTGAGGCGTGGCAGGCCCAGTCTGCAAAGACGGTGAACTTTGAAGAAGCCCTCAAGGACATTGGTCAGGGGGGGGCTTGGAAGGAATCCTCTGCCACGGGTGTCCGTGCCCCATTGGGTGTTGCGGAAACAGGGAAGTTGGTGCACTTAGAGTTTGGTGAGGGCAAAGGGACTCACGGTTTGATCATTGGAGGGACCGGTTCTGGCAAGTCGAGTCTGATGCACGTGATCATCACGGCCTTGGCAGAAACCTATTCGCCCGATGAACTGCAACTATACTTGATTGACCTCAAGGGCGGTGTTGAGTTTAAGCGGTATGCAACAAGCCGCCTGCCGCATGTTGCCGTAGTGGCAATTGATTGCGAACGCGAGTTTGCTGTGAGCGCACTTGAGGCCCTGTGTGCGGAGATGCGACGGCGTATGGAACTGTACCGAGCAAGCACTGCGGATATCACCAGCATTGCCATGTACCGCAAGGCCGGAGGCTCTTTGCCGCGCATTCTCCTGGTGATGGACGAATTCCAGAAGTTGTTTGCCGAGGGCGATGATATCGCCGAACGGGCTAAGAGCGCACTGGATGGCCTCTTGAAGGAGGGACGTGGATTCGGGATACATGGTCTCTTGGGCACTCAATCGTTAAAGGGGGTAACGCTACGCGGGGGGTCTTTGGAGCAGATCGCTGTGCGCGTTGTGTTGCAATGCAGTGCTGAGGATTCCCGCGACGCGCTGGCACAGGATAACGCCGCAGCCAAGACTTTGCCCAGGTATCACGGCATCTACAACGATCAACAGGGCCAGAAGAGCGCAAACATCCAATTCAAGGCGGCTTACCTGCCGCCTGAAGAGAACGGGATTCGGCTTTCCGCTCTTGCCACGCGGAGTTCAGACATCAAACGGCATGCGGTCGTGTTCGAGGGGAACGCCAAACCGGCCATTGGTACATGTCTCCCCTATGCCGAGATGACTGCCCGCGGGAGGTGGCTGGAACGAGGGGCCGCGTCGCGCCTCTGGTTGGGTGAACCGGTCTCGATTCAGCCATCCGTGGAAGTGTTGCTCGAATCGCAACGTGGCAGGAGTCTCCTGACCATCATGCAGAATCCGGACGAAGGAATCAGTATGCTCCTCAACTCTCTTCTCGCGCTCTTTGTTCAGCACAAACCGGGGAATGGCAGTTTCACAATTCTGAATCTACTGAAGGCGACGCACCAAATGCGGGATTGGCCAGAGAAGATCTGCCCGATGTTTGACCATCAGATTGAGGTTTTTAACCCGGAAGGCGTTGGTAGCATGCTGTCGGCGTTGGTGGATGAACTGAAGTCCCGGATGCAATCGCCTGCGCTATGCGTACCGCACTTCGCCGTTGTGATCGGCTTGCAGTATGCGCGTGAATTGAGGGCGAAGGAGACGTATGGAGAGCCGGACATCAACTCGCCGGCCGGGGCACTGCTATACTTGCTCAAGGAAGGGCCCGAACATGGCTTGCACATCCTGGCGTGGTGCGACATGTTGTCCAATGTAACCAGATGCGGGCGGGGCTTGTTGGATGAATTCGGAGTTCGTGTGGCAGGGAAGATGGAGCAATCCGATTCGATGAACGTCTTTGGGTCTCCGGTGGGGGCACGCTTGCGATGCGCGAATCGGGCAGTTTTGTTTGATGATGCTTCCCCAGGAGTGGTGCAAGTGTTCCGGCCATACGACTTGCCCGCTTTTTCAGATTTTGAATCGTTAAGCGTACGACTGCGCGAAGGGAGATGACCGAAATGGAGAGGAATCAGGCTTCCGTCGATCCGGATGCAATTGATGAAGCGGCCAAAACGTTGGAGGGCTTCATGCTGAGGGTTCGGGATTTTGACAACAGACTCAATAGTCAACTCAACCAACTTGGGAGTACGTTTCAAGATGATGCCTATGATCGGTTTTGCGCATCGTTCCAAACAACGCGCAAATTGACTGCGAAGTTCGCGGATGAGACTGCTGCTGTCCTTCCAAGACTGCGGGATGATGCAAAGAGAATTAGGGCCGCTCAACACCTCAAACCATTGATATAGGAGAAAATAGTGAAAACTGTATTCAACCCGGTTGAGGCGATCCGTTTTGCCACATGGCTTAAAGAGGAAAGCGGAGTCGTTATGGATGACCTTCGCAATACGACGAAGATCATGACCGAACTGCGGGCCAACTGGAACGACCCCAAGTATGACGAGTATCTGCGAGCGTTCGATGGAAGTACGAAGTCTTTCGCGGAATTCAAGCAGCATGTGGAAGCATATATCTCATATCTCCGCAAGAAGGCGGACATCGTGACGGAGTTCCTGGGTTAGCCGTCTTGGGAGTAGCACTTCATGAACGACGAGGGTGCCGGCGCGTATGCGCAATCAGAGGACGCCATTGAGCAATTTGCGGATTCGCTTGGCAGTTTCGCCGTATCCCTGACGGCGGAACTGGCGACGATTCACCGGGATGGCGCTAACGCGGTTGAACGCACTAAGGTGCGGCGAGATTACTTCGCTGCCCGAGTTGAAGAGTTGGAGGCGACACTAGTTGACAAGGATGGGGCTGACTCCTTGGCCGTGCAAGTTGCTGAGATTGAGGCCGCACGCGCGGAACTTGAACCTGTGGCGGATATCTTCATGGTTGCTCAGGATCGGTTCGCGCGGATGACCCAGACGATTTCCCGCCTCCGTCCTCTGTCAGAAGGCCATATCCCGATGGCCCGCAAGTTTCTCATGGACAAGGTCAATTTGCTGCGTTCCTATCAGGCTGTTCGACTCGACCTTGATGGTACTACAGATCCACCTTCCCAAATAGCACGAGGAGACGCCAAGAGCTCAGGGCGTGGCCTAAGTTCTTGGGCGGACATCACGCAAGTGGCTTTGCCGGGTGGGTTCGTGTGGGTGCGCCTAAATGAGATCGCCTTGAAGGACGAATTGAAGAATGTCCGGGATGCTGGCGATTTCAGTAAGGTGGCATATGACGAGATGAAAATTGGCGCGCAGCACTTCATTGAGCATGTGCTCCCGTTTGTTCACAAAGACAAATCTGTGGCGACATCCGAGTACTTCGCGGAATTGGATCGCAAGGCCGGTGTGTCCTATGCCGATGGAACTCAGCGCGTGTTTGAAGCGTTTTTGGGGCGCTGGTCTCCCATCTATCTTTGCCGGGGGCCAGAGGGTGGCCAGTACACAGTGACCAATGGGCGACACCGGATTAAAGTGGCGTCTGACCTTGGTTGGTTAGCCGTTCCGGCGCAGGTGAAGGATGTCAGTAACCATGCAAGACGCTGCTGAATCTGTTCGGATGTTGGAGACCCAGTGGGACCATTTGGCGGCAGAATGGGTTTCTCTCAGTGCTGGATGGCGTGACAAAGCCGCCAACACCTTCCACCAGACTTATTGGGTGGATTTTAGCGCCTCAATGATTGCCTCGCTGTCGGACCTCCGGGAGAGTGTCAAAGAACTTGAGCGTCTTGCCGGTGATGCCGAGACAAACATGCATTGATCATTCTGCTTCCAACTAAACGCCGCAGCCAAGGCGGGAACGCTGGGCCGTGGCAGTTGGCGGGACCTCGCGTTGGGATACGTGAAGGAGTTCAACATGGATGAGAGCGGCGGCGTGAGTTTGTGCCGGAGTGGGCGGCTGTTCGTCCTACGACCCCATGGATGACAAGAAGCGCATATATGACAAAGAAGGCAACGTCGTGGGCTATGTGGACAAAGACGATGATTGAGTACAGCGAGTACCGGATGTCATGTGCCGCGGACCCGATACATAATCATGGTTGACCTATCAATAACATTCGCGCCGGGGCTTGAGGAGAAGGCCAGGGCTCTGATCGCGGAGATGGAAGCGTGTTCTTCCATTGATGCAATCCCTATTCCCGGCACTCCCGGCATGGTGGTGGTCAGGTATGGGTCGAGTGCATATGAAGAGCGCATACGAAAGAAGGTCATATTACTGCCAGTTAAGAGTGCCGGTGGCGTTTTCTGCATAGCGACGCGTTAGCTGAGATGATGCTGATGCGCCTTAGGGAGTCACGAGACAGTGGGATACAACTTTCTTATTACGGCGGGCCAAGTGCAAGTCGGCCATGAGGTCTTGCTTTTGTCGGACCTGGCTCGATTAGCTATGCAATTGGAGCTACCTTGGTATCCTGTAAACGCAATGGTGAGCGGCGAAATGGTAGAGCTAGAGCTTTGCCGAGATCTCACTCCGGAGTCGTCGCGCTTCCCGAACGACCAACCCATTCGCCGCGAATGGCTGCCCATAGAAACAACAGAGGAAGGGGAGTCGGCACGATTTCTCACGGTGTATAAGAGCCAGTTCCAATGCGAAATCCTTCAAGGGATTACGATCTCCCACCCATACCAATCGTGGGATATTCACTGGAACGTTACCCACGCACGAACACTTGCCCAGTACAGCTGCCGTGGTGGAAATCCGTGTGAGGCTGATGAGTGCGGCAGACTCCCGACGCGAGTATATACCATCTCAGAAATTGCTGAGTTCATGAATCAGCCAGCCACCGTCAAGGCGTGTGGCTCCTACGAGTCTCGCGTAGATCTCCACGTACCTTGGACAAGAAGCGATGTCGTGGCCGCTGTTGATGCTCTGCGAATCGTTGAGAAGCATGCCAACGGCCTCGCAGTTCAGGATGATTACCATGTATGGGAGAGAGGCATTGACAACTGGCGGAACCTCACGTCGGGATACGTGAAGAAGTTCAAGATGGAGGCCGTTTGGCCTGACGCGACAACTCTCTTGGATCCAGACCCGGATGGTGGTAGTCGAAAGTGACTGGGGATAGATATACCTATAACGCGATTCGGAAGGAAGACTGCGTGCACCTTGACTCAGCCAAAGACTTATACCAGTCCATCAAACAGACACGGTGGACGTCCCTCAAAGACGACTTGGTGAGATCCGCAGTTCGATACGCGCGTCTCCGAACCGACTGGGCTCTTGCCACACCCGACCAACGTTTGGAAATGGACAGGGAGAGAAGTCGTGCCCACACTGCCTTCATCGACTGCTGTAACATCTTGAGCCGAAACATGGGTAAGGCCGGCGAAGACAACTCCTGGCGGATGAAGCTCGGTGACGACAGGAAGGACCTGGGGGATTTCGCGTGTTACCTGCACTGCCTTCTCGGTATACTATCGAGATAACCCATGCCCCACTAACCAGTTACACCACCATCTCGCACCAATAATGTACTTGAATTAGGTCCCGGGGGGCCCACCATCAGGACGTTGTGTCCACCGGCAGCAGCGACCTCCAAGGCGCGTTTCGCCTGCTTTTGTCCCTTGACCGAGGCGAAGTCGACACCGGCGGCGGACGCGGCGGTGAACTCCGCCTCATGAACCCGGGCCAGCGGTGCGCTCAGACCACACAGAACGGCTGCCGCTTCTGCGAGTGTCGAGACGACATAGGGGCAGTAAGGCTTTCTGACTTCCTCCAGTTGCCGAAGCAGGCCGAGTTCTGCGCGGTTGTGGAGCGGCGCGATCAGGACTGCGTTGTCAGGCATGCGCCGGGCGACCGCCAACGCGCCGGCGCATCCGCGGAGCGCGCCGTCAAAGCCCAGCTCCGCCAATCGCGAAGACGTCCGCATCGTGCGAGCTCTGGATCTGGTCTGTCTTCTCAAGCACCGCAAGCGCCATGGCCAAGTCGAGGGTTGTGCCCTCTTTCGGAACGTCGCCTGGCGCCAGGTTCACAGTCACCGCGGCGTCCGGCCACTCGAACCCGGAAGCCTCGAAAGCATGGATGAGGCGTTCCCTTGCCTCCTGTACGGCGGCTTGGCCGAGCCCCACAACCCGGAACGCGTTCCCGGCGCGGAGGCCAATCTGGACATCGACCAAGACCGCGGAGAGTCCCCTGACTGTCGCACCCTTGATCATCTTCTTCCCATCGTCCTGTTCTGCGTCTGGCTGACTGGTTCGGCGAACACGAAGCGAGCCCCGCGTCACAGCCACTTGCGTTCGAGGCTCGTACAATAGGTTCAAGGCAAGTGCTTGGCAAGGATTCAGCGGGGGCCGGGGCGAGCCTGCAATGCACTGAACCGGATCAACGGACAGGCGCCTTCGCTGCGATGCACCCTGGCGCCTCAATTCAGCGTGCCGCGGTTGTAGAGGCAGACTTCGGTGACCCACATGATGTGCGGGCGGCTGGCGGGGCCGCCGGTGTCGAGTTGGTGAAGGCGCACTTTCTCGGTGACGCTGCTCGGCCAGGTGTGCTTGGAGACCGTGCTCAGCGGGTTGTCGCGCACTTGCGCCACAGTTTTCCAGGCGTTGCCCTCCCAGATGTCGACGTCGTAGTTGCGCGACGAGAAGACGTGATTGTTGTCGATGCACCAGTAGAGCCAGACCTGCGAGATGGGCGTGGGCTTGGGCAGGCGGATCTCGAGCCAGTGTCCGTCCTTGTCGGCGCGGTCGGCCGACGCCCAGGCCTTGCGGGTCCAGTGCAGGGCGCTGGTCTCCCAGACGCCGTCGATGGCGGTCTCCGGCTGGTACTCCGAGTAGCTGCTGTCGGCGGCCACGGTTGCGCCCAGGCTCAGCAGTGCCACGTCGCCGTCCGGCGGCATGGGCAGGCTGCGGAACTCGGAGGCGGCTTCGGCCACGAGCTTGCCCTGGGCCGTGTGCACGCCGAACTTCAGGCCCACGACCTCCGTCTTGCTCTCCGTGGCCGCGACGCGGAACTGGGCGATCGTCTGGTCCGGGGCGAGTTCCACTTGTGTCGGCTCGATCACGGCGCCGGCACCCGCCGCCTTGACCAGCAGCGGGCACGGTTCCGTCAGGCGTTGGACGATCACTCTGTACAGGAATGCCTTTCCGGCTGGGTCGGCGGTGCGTTCGACCCGCGCCGTGGCGACGGGCGAGAAGAAGACGTTGGCGGCGCGCACGACAGTCACCGGCTCGGCGCCTGCGACCGGGACCCGCAGCGCGGTCCGCACCTGGCCGGCGCCGGGCAGGTCGCGCTGCACAACAACCGGCTGCGCGCCTGGCGTCAGCGTTCCCGGCAGCTCGGGCTTGGCCAGGCGCAGGATGTTCCGGTCCGGAAATGCCCAACTCCCGAGCAGGGTCGCGCCGGTCTGGGCCGGGTTGAACTGCGCCGCGAGACTCGCCGGCTGCGAGGCCGGAACCACTCTCGCCCCGGCAAGTTCGAGCGTCGCGCCGCCCGTGAACAGCAGCCATTCGGCGACGGTGCGTTCGGCGTCGAGAAGCTCAAGGGCCTGGCTCGTCTTTTCGAGGCCGTCGGGTTCCTGTGCGACCTTCGTTCTCTCTGTCTGCACACGCGCCAGCACGGCGCCGATCCCGGCGTCGCCCTCGGGCTTCAGGCCGCGCAAGTCCTTGGCGATGGCCTTGAGGCGGTCGGTGTTCTCCGACTTGCCGCGCACGATGGCGGCGTTCTCGCAGTGCCGCGCGGCGCGTTCGAGCTGCCACTGCCGCGCGTTCGCCGCCGAGGAGACTCGCAGGATCGTCAGCACGGCCGCGCCATCAGCGACCTCGATCTCGATGCCTTGCGGCGTGACCTGCGCCGGGACGGGCGACAACTGGACCGCGTCCATGACCACAGGCGCGTCGATGCCGCGGAAGAGGTCCGGGTGCACGACCAACTTGCCTCTGCGCGGCGTCTCGGGCGCGCGAACGGTCAGGTACACGGGCTCGCCGCCGCCGAACCGTTCTGCGTGGACTCCGTCAACGAGCGGTTCCGGTTCCCAGCCGGCCTGCGACATTTCGACGAGTGCGGGGTAGTAGGAGTGGCAGACGTCGCCGAAGCTGGCGTAGCCTTCGCGGACGAGGCGGCCCGTCGAGGGGAAATGTCCCCACTGTGCACTGGCCAACACGAACTCCTCGGCGGTCGCGCGGTCGTCGAGTTTGTGGAGGTTGACGAAGTTCATGGGCAGCACCGGCTTCTGGTACCCGCCGAACCGGTGGTAGCCCATCAGGGCGTGGTCTTGGAAGATGCTGCTCTCGATGCCGATGATGTCCAGCGCGGTGTAGCTGGTCCAGGCGTCTGTGGACGGGCCCTGGTTGCCGAGGATGGTCCGGCCTTGGGCGCGGTAACGGTCCTGGATGCAGCGCAGCCACTTGAACATCTGGAACCGTCCGTGCTGAGCGACGCGGAAGGTTGTCGGTTCGTAAGTCAGCGGGTGGCTGACGAAGCGGAAATGGTCCGGCCGGTGACTGAGGTACCAGCAGGTCCAGGCGCCGGAGCCGTCGATGTAGCAGCCGTCGATGCCGGAGTTGCCTTTGAAGAGCGTGTCGAAGAAATTCAGGCCGCGGCTGGCCGGGGTGGGCCGGGCGTCCGGGTTGCGCAGGTCGGGGTCGACGTTGCAGATGAAGCGCAGCAGGCTGAGCGGTGTGGGTGGCGGTTCGTCCGAGCCCCAGTTGTCGGTGATGAGCACGCGGTAGTGGTCCTTCTCGTCGGTCAGCGCGTTGTCGCGCACGAACACAATGTCCTTGCGCACGCCCATGCTCTCGAATTCGCCGTTCTCCAGCAGGTTCGTCTCCGGCTTGCCCTGGCGGCAGATCGTGATGTCGTCGAACCAGGCCGTGCCGGTGCGGTTCCGGAACATGGCGTAGACGCGCAGTTCGACCAGCGGCTGGCGCGGCTGAATGATCCACTCGGCCTTCTCCCAGTCGTGCGTGCCGGGCTTGAACACCGCGCACTGGCCGAACTGGTAGCTGCCGTCGGCGAGCAGGCAGTCGATGTAGATCGAGTAGTCGCCAGGCGCAGGACCGGCCGCGACGTTCTCCGCCTTGCTCCAGGCGGTCACGACGACCGGGGTCTTGATCGGTTCGTCCAGCATCAGGGACTGGAACGCGTTGCGGCTGAGATCGGGCCGGTCCGCAACGGCGCGGAAGGCGTACTTGCCGCCGTGCCTGACTTGCTCATCGAGCGCGCCGCCGGTCATGCGCCAGGCCGCCGGCGCGATCTTCGTCTCCAGATCGGACATCTGCCGAATGGCGTCGTCGTAGTCTTTCGGCAGGCCGGGCCCGGCGAGTTCGATGGTTTCCGAGCCGGTCTCGTTGTACGGGAACATGCCCATGTTCCGGTCGTGGTCCTCCTCGATACTGCCCTGGCCCTCGTGGAAGGCGAAGTGCTGCGGGTCCGGGATGTTCTTCGTCTCGTTGGCGAAGAACCAGCCGCCGTGACGTTTCTCGACGCGCTCGAACCGGGCCGGGAAGAGCCGGTAGTACTCGGCCAGCGCGGAACGGAAATGCCACTTCGGAGTCGTGGCGCAGATCACGATCGAGAACGGGGCCTTCATCTGGAACGCGGGCGCAGCCTGGTTGCTGAACCCAAGCGGCAGGCGCATGACCACAGCCTTTTCGGCGGGCAGGCCGCGGAATTCGAACACGTACGGTGCATCCGCCGGCATGGCCAGGGTCAGTTGATCCTGACCATCGGCGAGCGTGCGCAGCGGCGCAATGGGCAGTTTGTTCACGAACTTGGCGGCGAGGAGCAGCGGCTCGGTCGTGCCGTCGCCGGTGGCCAGCGCGACACCCTCGACGCGCAGGACCAGGTCTGCGACGGCGTCGTTGGTGCCGTTGACCGTGACCACACCGTTCAGCCACAGCGCGCCGTTCTTCGCTTCGAGCTGCGCCTGCAGTGCGAACTGCGCAGCGTCGGCGGGTTTCTGTGTGCGTGGGTCGAGCAGTTCAAGGCGTGCGGTCACGCCGGGCAGGGCTTTCCCGGCCACCTCGACGGCGTTGATCGCTTGTCCTTCCCACGCGGCACGGAGGCCGTTGCCGGCGTCGATCGATACGGCGTACGCGGATACGGCGGCCAGTGCACTGGCGAGGGCGAGCGAGGCGGCGAGTCTTCGCATGCGGTTGTCCCCTTCTGCTTGGAAGCGTCTCACCGACGAACGGGTCAGAGCCCCCGCTCAGGGAGTCTCAACGTACACCCGAGTGCGGCCCAAGCCAAGACGTTGTCGATGACTCGCGGCAATGCGTCAGCGCCTCCCGGGCGGCAGACCGCCCGATCATACCAAGGTGAAACTGGCCACGACGCTTCCAGAGCCCGCGAGGACGCGGGCGCTCCAAAGTCAGCCACCCCGTGCCAGTCCCTGGAGCGCCCGCGTCCTCGCGGGCTCCCGGGCCCCTTTAGTTTCACGGGAATTGGGTATGGCAACGCACGGGATGTGTGTCGACGGCCCGATCGTCACCGATTGCGGTCGATAGCAGTCGATCGCGGTCGATTGCAGTCGACCAATTGACCGCGGCCGGGGGGGCGCACGCACCCAAGTGGCCTCCCCGCTTCTCTGTGATTGACGCCACCGGTACAGCGGCGTTGACTGCAGAATCGGCGGCTCCCGTGCCTCAGCCCGTCTTCAGTTTGGCGTCCACGGGTTGGGTGTCGGGGGCGGCGCGCCGACATCCAGGGTCCAGTTCGAGTAGCTGCGCATGGGCAGCCACTGGCTGTGGCCGTCACAGAAGATGAAGTTGGCGCCGTTCGTGTGGCGCTGCGGGGCGGGCGGGATGGCGTTGTCGGTCTGGTCCACACTCCAATCGGTGAGGTAGTAGGGGTTGCCGTTGAGCAGGTAGCCGGCGTCGGCCACCAGGATGCAGGTTGTGACCTTGGTGATCTTCTTGGTGTTGTAGTAGCTCAGGGCGCGGGACATGCCGTAGCCCTGGTTTTGCGTGGCGTTGTTCCAGCCGGGCCAGCCGCGCTTCGGGTCCGCGGGGCAGGTGTGAATCTCGACATTGCCGACGTAGGTCTGGGTCAGGTACATCCAGGTGTGGTAGGCCACGCCGGGCGTGTGCCACATGGCCGCCGGGGGCAGCCGGTCCTCGTAGTCGTCAGGGTACTGCAGGATGCCCATGGCGACCTGCTTCAGGTTCGCCGTGCAGTTCGACTGGTGCGCCTTGTCCTTCGCATTGCGCAGTGCGGGCAGCAGCATGGACGCGAGAATGGCGATGATCGCAATCACGACCAGCAACTCGATCAAGGTGAAACGGCACGGTCGGCACATTTGCCTGTACTCCTTCTTAACTGCACCTTATTCACTGCTTGTGGTGGTATATGTGCCCGCCTCGGTTCGTGGGTGTGCGGTTCTGTCCCGCCGGTGGCCTATGTTCGCGCCATTGCTGCATTCGTATTCCGGTGCATGGCGTCGACCGACCTCTGGCACTAACCTCACTGCGGCTTTCCCCCGAGCGGAGTCAAGACAGCCTTAATGTATTCCTATTCGGGTCTCCCGGCAAGGCGGAGAAGGTTGCCGACGGTAATGCGTCAGCGCCTCCCGGGCGGCGTACCGCCCGGTCATACCAAGGTGAAACTGG
>Ga0156402_1486_pt1 | contig 41737 bp, 21 predicted proteins | sample RifOxyA3_FD_108045 | JGI IMG/M metagenome (GOLD analysis project Ga0156402, IMG submission 108045) | Lentisphaerae bacterium RIFOXYA12_64_32 | reverse complement strand
AAACAGTGAGTAACGCCCACACATGATCGGCCGGTCCGCCGGCCGGGGGCGCTGACGCATCGCGACGGCAGCGCGTGCGGGATGACTCGGATGCTCTCCAACCGGGACCAGGCCGCTCTGTGTTGTCCCTGTCTTGTCCCGTGACGGCGCGCAACCCGGACCGCGTAAACGCGGAACTACGAGCCTGGATCGTGCCGCCTGCCGCCTCGCTGGGGTATCGCGGGTGACTCCGGCGATACCGCTTTCGCGGCCGTTCGCAGTTCCCCGCTTCCGAGGCCAACCTGCCCGACAGCGGCGCGACCCGGGCCGCTCACTTCGCCGCGTCGATGAGTTCGAATCGGCCGGCTTTGTCGAGTTCCCAGGAGCAGCCGCCGGTGCCGACCCACATGACCCAGAGGTTGTCGGCAATCTTGCGCACCGTCAGGTTGGCGCTCAGACTCCGGTCTGTCTTGGGATTGAGCCCGAGCGACGCGAACGGAATGCGCCACTCGCAGGTCCACAGCGCGGCGTTCACCGGCTTGGCGGCGAAGGTCACGCCCTCGGCCGCTTTGCGGACGGCGTCCGCGCTGGTCCCCGCCTCGGCACTGCTCTCGAATGTGCCCCGGGCAAACCCGCGCAGGACCAGGATCGGCGCGCCTTTCGTGTCCGCTTTGCGCAGAGCGACCTCAACCGCTTCGGACTTGCCCCACGCGCCGTCCAGCGCCATGGGGTTGATGCCGTTCACCGGGTTGCTGAGCGCCACGTACAGGGCCTGGTCATCCCAGCCCAGCCAGGCGCGGCTGGGGCTGAAGATGACGTCGCCGCCGGGGTCCTGCTCCAGGGCCACGGCCGCGTTCGTCCACTCCTGGTCGCCGAGCGTGCCGTCGAGGGTCGGCGCGGCGGCAAGGCGCGGAATGCGCAGCGGCGGCACGGTCGGGCGCGGCGGTGCCGGCGGCGGCACGTAGGTGTAGTTGCGGCACATGTCCTGGCGCACCTCGTGCTTGACCGGCCAGGAGGCGCGCTCCTCGCTCTGGTACAGCCCGATCTTGTCGACCGGGATGGGCTGGAACCCGAGTTTCAACGCCGGCGACTCGGGCTTGAGCCGGTAGTCGCCCTTGGCCGCGTCCACGAACAGCGGGTCCTCACCGGCGAGGTTGTCGGTGATCACCCACGCGCTCTTGTCCTTGGTCATGTGGAACCCGGCCCACTCCGCGTCGCCCTGCCAGATGATGTTGCGGGTGATGCGCGTGCGGCACTGCGGCGGCACCGGACCGCCGGTGCGGATCGCCTCGCGCAACGGCAGCATTTCGGGGAATTTCTGGCTCCACGGCGGTTGGTCGAGCGCGAGCTCCTCGATCGTTGGCCACATCGTCGGGTTGTGCCCGGCCTTGGGGTCAAACGGCGGGAACGCAGCATCGCCGCCCCAGCAGCCCACCGCCGGGTGGCAGTCCACAAACACGTTGTTCTCAATGGCGTTGTTGATGCTGCTCAGGCTGATGCCCTCGGCCACGCGCACAATCAGGTTCCCGAACATGGTGATGCCGGCCGCGCCGTCGTCGAGCATGAAGGCGCGATTGCGCTGCGGACACGGATTGTAGATGTCGTGTAAATAGTTGTACCGCAACATGTTACCCGATAGTGTCCAGTTACGGCCGCAGTAGAACGCGCCCATTTCGCCGCCTTCGAAGCCCATGCTGTGGACTTCATTGTACTCGATGACGTGGTCATTGCCGCTGAACAGCAGCACGGTGTGCGGCATGTCGTACATCAGGTTGTTCGCGACCCGGCAGCCGACGCCGGTCAGGTTCACCGCCGGCACATAGGCGCGCTGCCAGCGCGCCAGCCGCGTGAACAGGCAGTTCTCGATGACGTGGTTGGCCGGCGTCAGCGTCTTGCGGTCGCCGCCGGAACAGGAGATGGCGCCCTCGTTGATGTCGTACAGGTCGCAGCCGGCGACGCGGTGGTCCGTGCCGCCCGAAATGGTGATGGCGCGCGTGCCGAGATTGCGGAGGGTGCAGCCGACGACCTGCACGTGCGAACCGTCGCGGATCGTGATCGCCTCGCCGCGGCAGCCTTGGAAGATCAGCTTGCGGAAGGTGACGAACGAGACCTGGTTCAGCGCCAGGAACCCCGGCCCGAGCGAGACTTCGGTCAGCGACTTGCCGATCTCGGACGGCGGCCAGAAGTAGAGCAGGCCGGTGATGCGGTCCAGGTGCCACTCGCCCGGCTGGTCGAGTTCGCTCAGCAGGTTGTAGGCAAAGTAGCGCCCGCCCTTGCGGTAGCCGTAGTCCGCGTGCGGCGGCTTGGTCGCGATGATGCGCTTCTCCGTGTCGATCGTGTCAAACGCGGCGTTGGAGGCGTGCCAGTCGTGGTCCCAGTAGCCGTTGCCGCGCGCGTCCGGCTCGTTGACCCAGCGCTGCGGCCGGTCGTCGAAGTACGCGAACATGCCGCCCTTCTCGCCCTTGGGCGCGCCGGCGAGGCGCGCAAACCCCTCGTTCGGCCAGCGCGCCAGGGTCATCGGTTTGCTGCCGAAGAACAGGTCCAGCGCCGCGAACGGCGTCTGCCGCGTGCGCACGCCGATCACGCCGAAGTCCGTAATGCCCTGCCGCGGCAGGCTGGTCTGCAGGACATTGCCGCGCGCCTCGGCTGGCAGGCGCTCGAGCACGGCCGGGTCGGTCACCTTTTCGAAACCGCCGATCGCCTTGCAGCCGTTCAGTTTGACCTCTTCCTTGCCGTTCGCCGTATAGACGATCGGCGCTTCGGCCGTGCCGGAGTCCTGCTCCTCCAGCACCAGCACCTGGCCGCGGAAGTAGTTGCCGCCGCGCAACGTCACCGTGACGCCGCCCGCCGGCAGCGCCCCGGCCTGCTTGAGCCGCCGAATCTCGTCCCGGGCACGTTCGAGCGTGGCGAAGGGGCCATCCTTCTTGTCCTGCGCCGGGTCAGCCTTGACTCCGGACCACACATCACAGCCGTTCGGCGCCACGTATAGCGTGAGCGGTTCAGCGGCGGCGAAACACGCTGTCAGCGCCACCAGTGCCGTGCCCAGGAACACGTGCGAACTGCGCAGGATGCCGATCCGTTCCATGGTGCGTTCCTTTCGTTCACCCGTCGACCCGGCTGCGTCCCCGAACACCGACGCTACAGCCAACCCTGTGCGTGCGTGCCGTGGCTGTAGTGGCCGCGTTGTACGCGCCTCCGGCCTCTTGCCGTGGAGGGGGGCTCCTGCGACAGGACCGTCAACGAGTACACTCCGAAAACGGCTTTGTCCAGCCGTCGATGCGCGGGGGCAGGGCTGTTTCAAGATTCGTGACCGTCGCGTGCAGCGAGTACCCCCGGCGTGTTCCCACGCCGGGGGGGGGGTGGCCTGAGGACAGGCCGCCCCTACCAGGTGTGCGCGGAGGTGTGGCCTTCCGAGACGCGGCGCCAGATCTTGAAACAGCCCTGGCGCAGTGCCGGCGTCGCTTTCCGCGCCGCAGGGGCGTCTTCTGCCGACCCAGGCGGCAGAATTTTCTCCCTTTGACCGCCGGGACGCTCGCTCCCGTGCCGAGCTCCAGTCAACCTTGCTTGGCACAGCCCATGCGTGCGCTGAAGACACGAAGAAGCAAAAACTGGAATGCCGTGATGCCATCGAAGGGACTTCGAGCCATGGAACAGAAGCTAGACATGCCGGGGCGCAGGGTGGTTGTGCAGTGCTGCCTCTGCAGGCGCGTGGCAACCGATAATGGCAAGTGGGGCTTGAGCAATCCGGCATTCCCGGACCCGTCCGTCGTCTATTCCCACGGCTATTGCCCGGAGTGCTTCGCCCGCGTCTGTGCCGAAATGGCGCTGGACATGGTTGGCGCAGAAAGGCCCGTGGCCCAAGCCATGGCGGTCCACGCATGAAGCCGGCAGTCGCCGTGGCACCGCTGGTCGGCTACCGGAACGCGTTCGCCTTCTCGACCGCCTCCCGGCGCTGGGCCGGCATGCCGCCACGCCAGTATCGGGTGAGGGCTCCGGCCACCGGGGCTTCGCGTTCGTAGCCGCCGCCAGGGTGGGCACAGTCGCTTGAAACTCGCGATGCATTCCGCCGCCGGACCGTTGACGAGACGTCACCAGGCGTCAGGTTGTCGGGTCTGGAACTCGACGTGCAGCGCCTGGATCTCGTCCGCAGTCAGGGCCCGGTTGAAGACCAGCACCTCGCCGATCAGGCCGCGGAACCGCAGACTCGCGGAAAGCTCGTCCCAGCCGATGGCGAGCCGATCCAGCTTCTGTGGCGGGTGCGAGCCGGCATTTACGCCCTTGCTGAGCACTCCGCGGGTGCCGACGTAGGCCGTCGCTCGGTCAGGTTCGATGACGACCGCCGCCATGGCCCACTGGTCTGGCGGGAACTGCGGTCCGCCGGCCCAGGTCGCGCCGTTGCCGGGCGCCCCCGGCCAGTTGTAGTGGAGTCTGTCGTCGCTGGCAAAACCGATCCCGCAGGCGCGGCTATCCCCGATGCGCTGGACGAGGATCCCGGCCGCATCGTTCTCTTTCCAGCCGTTGAGCCACACCACCAGAGTCACCGTATTCGTTTCGAGGGACAAGCCTGTGACCAGTACGTGGTCGTTGACACCGTCAAGCCGCAAGCACGGGTTCTCACCGTCCTGCTCCGGGGCTGCGCCGCCGCAAACGGCGCCGGGGTGACCGCCGGCACTCAGGTCCCGGACAATACAGGTGTCGCTGGCGGCGTCGATCGTGGCGGCGTCGAAAGTGTATCTCAGCACGCACCCCGGAGGCACACTTTGCCGGGCCAGGGTTGCGGCCAGTTCGGAATCTCCGAGTTCCGCGGCGAGCGTCCCGGCACTGTCCGCAATAAGGGTGCCTTCTCCCGCCACGGCCGGGATCTGCCGCAGGACTCTCAGCGCTGCTTCCTGCTGCCCCTGGTCTCTGAGCACCTGCGCCTTCTCGATCATGGCACGCAGGCGCAATCCTGGGGGCAACAGGCCCCGTGCCAAAGCGCCGTCGATCTCCCGTTCGGCCGCGTCCAGCCGCTTCAGACGCCGACTGATTCTCGCTGCCAGAACGGCAAGCCTGGCCTCTTCTTCCGCGGTACCGCAGAGCGGCCGCATGGCCTGCAACGTCTCCCAGGCGTGCCCTGGCTTGTCTTCTGCCAGCAGTGCCTCGGCCCAGCGGGGGTGCGGCCTGGCAAGATCGGCCCCCAGGCTCTCGGCCACTTGCCCGGACCACGGCGCCCGGTGCTGGACGAACCGTTGCCGCATGGCCTCGGTCCGGGTCCTCGCGTCCGCATACGAATCGCCCGCGACAACCGTATCCAGCGGACTCGCAGCGGCCAAGCCGGCGACACACAGCGGGCACTCGCAGGCCAACAGGGGAGTAAGATCCGCGAGCGGGGCGTTGCCCAAGTCGACCCGCGTCAGGCACTCCACGCCGAGGGTTGCGTCCTTGACCACGGTGAATTGGCCCGTGAAGGAATAGCGAGGGTTGTGGTCTTTCAGGGCAACATGCAGCCGGGCGGCAGGATTGTCGCCATCGATGAGCCCGATCTTCTGGAACCGAGCCCTGGCCATGTCGAGGTCGGCGTTGGCGGGTGCGATCAGGGCCTCGAGCCCGGTGCAGCCGGAGAGCGGTGTCAAGTCCTTCAGCTTGGCACAGTCCGCGAGAATCAGGCGATGGATCGGCGTCTGCCTGAGAGGCGAAAGGTCCGTCACCGCGCTGCCGGACAAGTCCAGGCGCGACAGCGGCAGCCTGGCGAGCGGAGTGATGTCGCCGAGACCCGGGTTGCCATGAAGGTCCAGTTCCACGGTGGCCACGGTGGTGACAACGTAGCTGCTGCGCAGCGGTCGCTGGCCCGGGTTGCCGCTCTGCAGCTCCGCCATGACTCGCGGCAGCTCGGCCGGCAACGCCTTGACGCGCCGTGAGACATACTGCCGTTGCACCTCCTGAGTCGAAAGGGCACGGTCGAAAACGGCGACCTCACCCATCAGACCGCGGAACAACCGGGTCAGCGAAAGAGACCCGTCGTTGTTCCCGGCCCCAAGGCGCAACCCGGTCAGGGGCGCGTGCGCTCCAGAATGGCACACCGCCTTGTCCTGCTGCCCGTCCACGAGAACGCGGCAGGTCGTTCCGTCCCACGTGAACGCGACCTGATGCCAGCGCCACGGCCATGACGTGCGGGACGTGTAGACGTCCCAGCAGCTTCTGCCGCCGATGTTGGTGTACAGGCCAACGGTTCCTTCCTGGCCTGACCCATCGAACGCGAGACGCGGAAACGCGTTGCCAATGCCCTGGACCAGGTCCATGGAACGAACCGTCGTTGCCGGCAGGTCGCGCGGGAGGAACCAGACCAGAAAGCTGAACGCGGCCGTGGGCAGGCGAAACTCGGGCACGGTGACGGAGTCATCCTGGCCGTCGAACTCCAGAACCTGACCGAGTTCACTCTCCACGGGGTGCGGGCCTCGCACCTCGCCATGCCAACCACTCCCACTTAGGTCGAGTACGGTGCACCTGCCGTTCTCCTCCACGAGCATGTCCTTGCCGAACGTGTATCGCAGCACGCAGCCCGACGGGAATACGCGCTCTTCGGCTTGCGTCGCCAGGACCTCGTCGCCCAACTCTCTGGCGATTCGAACAAGGCGCGGAGGCAGACAGGCTTCGCCTTCGCCTTGCGTCAGGACCTGGCGCAGCAGGTCACCGGCCTCAGGCCCCTTTCCCTGCGCGCTCAACACCTCGGCGAGTTCGGTCATGACGATCGGCAGCAAGGGGCCGGGGGCCGACACCCTTCGCATGACCGCCTCTGCTTTGTCCAGTTGCCCGAGCTGGCGGCAGACTTGGCTCTGCAGCAGCGCGAACGTACAGGCATCCGTGGCCCGCTTGCAGAGCGGCAGCATGGCCTCGATGACCGACTGAGCCTCACCCAACCTCTTTTCGGCAATCAGAGGATCGACCCAGCGCCGATCGGGCGCATCGATGCTGGCCGCCAGTTCCGTCGCCCTTGTCTTACACCATGGCGCCTTGCCCTTTGCGAGCGACGCGATGAGATCCAGAGCCTTCTGGCGAGCGGTCGCGTAGGTCGCCTGCCCGAACAGGGTTTCCATCGGGTTGCGCAGGTTCAGGCACTGCACCTGCACCAGGCTGGGGCAGTCCAGCAACGGCGCGAGATCCGGCAACAGCGCACCGTTGTGTACGAACCGTTGGAGCGCGGGGAGCCGCGACAGCGGCGTTACGTCCCGGATACAAGGCCCGAACAGCCGGACACTCACGATCTGGTCATTCTCCGTGGCAAAGCGGCCATGGTAATCGTAGTCCGGATTGGCGTCCTTCAAGGCCAGATGCAATCGGCTTTCCGCGGCGTCGTCGGCGAGCAACGGCGCTCTGGGAAACTCCTCTCGCGCCCGGGCAAGACTGGAATTGCCACGCGCCAGCGCGCACAGTGCGGCGCGGTCCTCGTCCGTCTTGCAGAGGGGCAGCATGGCCTGCAGGTTCTCCTCGGCGGCGTCCGGTTTCCCCGCCAGCAGGCACTGATTGATCCAGTCCGGTGCGGGTCGGTCCAGGCTGGCCCGGAGCTCCTCGGCCTGTTGCCGGAACCATGGCGACTGGGCGGGGGTGAGGCGGGCAATGAGTTTCTCGGTCTCGCCTCTGGCGGCGGTGAAGGACAGATAGCTGACCGGCGTCTCGATGGGGTTCCGGATCCCGAGCCCACTCACGGCCACAAGGCGCGCGCAGGCACGCAACGGCGCGAAATCCGCTACCCTGGTGCGGGACGTTTCGGGGAAACTCGCACCCACGATATCATTCCCCTCGATCGCAAACTGCCCGTCATAGCCGTACCCGGGGTTGCGATCCTTGAGCGCCAGATGCATGAGCACGTCGGGCGTGGCGTGACCAAGGATATGGACCTGGGACAAGCTTCCCCCGGCCGCCTTGGGGTTAACGTGCCTGGGCAAGACGAGGAGTCGCAGGGACGTGCAACCGGCAAGCGGGGCCAGAGTCGGAACCTTGATATTGCCGCAACGGTCGAGGAGCAAGCGCTCGAGTGGCGCCTTGGCCAGGGACGAGAGGTCCGCGACGTCCGTACCGCCCAGGCTCAGCCGCACGAGCGGCAACCCGCCCAGCGGAGCGATGTCGCTCAGCCCGGCACTGCCGCTCAGGTCCAGGTCCGCGGTCATGTCGGCGTGGATGGCGTGGCGCCATTGGAGCCGTTCGACGCTGGAGTTCTTTGTCCCCAGTTCCTGCCGCGCCTTTTCCAGTCGGGCCGCCAGTGCGTCGTATTGCGCCCAGAACTGCTCGGCGGTCTTCTCCCATTCCCCCCGAGGCGCCAGGAATGCCAGCTTGGGGAAGGCTCGGAGGAATTCGAAGTTGATGCTGTGCGCTGGGAGGGCAATCCGTTCGAGGTCACGGAATCCTTGCAGGAAACTCAGGTCCGTGAGGTTCGGGCACCCGTCAAAGCGTATGGTTCTGAGCGGCATGCCGATCAGGAAGCTGACATCGCAGACCGGTCGGGACCGGAAATCGATGTAGCGCAGCGGCATGCCGCGGAAGACGTTCAGATCGGTTTCCGCGGCGCCGGTGGTGGTCGCCGTCGTGAGCGACATGCCCTGCAACGGACTGAAGTCTTCAACCTTCGTGCTCCAGATGCAGAAGTCCCGCAACGGCATGCCCCTGAGCGGCCCCAGATCGGTGAACGGGTTGTTTGGGGCGTAGAAGCGTTCGAGCGGCAGCCCGGCGAGCGGCGACAGGTCCGCAACCTGACAGGCATCAAGGTTCGCGCCGACAACCTGGCCGTCACGGACGGTGAACTTGCCTTTGCCCGTGTAGTCCGGATTGCGGGCCTTGATCCGGCGCTGCAATTCAAGCACTCCAGCGTCGTATTGCTCCCAGAACTGAACCGCTCGCCGCGCCGGGGACTCGTAACCCAGGTTGCGCAGCTTCGGGCATCGTCGCAGGAATTCGATGTCGCCATGGTTCGGGGGCAGGATCAACGTCTCCAGCGAGGCGTCGTCTCTGAGCGGGGAGAGATCGGTCACCTGCGGACAGTCCGTCAGCAGGAGTGTACGCAACGGCATGCCTTGGAGGACGCCGATATCGGTGATGTGAAGTTGCTCCAGGCCGAGCTCTTCCAGAGCTTGGCCACGGAGGAAACCGAGGTTGGCGACCTGCGTCCCGCCCAGCCACAAACTGCGCAGCTTCAATCCAGCCAGCGGGCCGCCGTCCCGGACCGGCGCACCCGCACACTCCAGACGGGTCAACGGCAGCTTGGCAATCGGGGCAAGATCAACGACCGGAGCGCCGTTGAGCTTCAACTCGCACAGCGGCAGACCTTGAAGCGGCGTCAGGTTCTGAACCGCCGTGCCGCTGAGGTCCAGCGACGTGATGGGCAACCCCTGCAGTGCGGTGAGGTCGGCAAGTTTCGTATTGCCACTCAAGTCCAGCGCCAGCCCGGCGTCTGTCCTTTGAAACAGAACTTTGAGGTCCTGCTGCTCCGGGTTGGTCAGACACAGCAGAGCTTCAACCGCTTCGGTTTGGGTCTTTGGATCGGTGGCCGCGACCAGGGACTTCTGCAGAACACGCCCGGCGATGACAGGGTCGCCGTGCTCTCGCAGCCAGGTCGCGAGCTGGAGGATCTGCGTCGGCGCCAGCCTGCCGCCCTGGAGTTTGGCGGCATCCAAGTAGGCGGTGAGGAGAAGAATGTGCTCGAAGACAACCCGCCCGAGGCCCTCGGGGTCGAGCTTCTGAACCTTGGTGAAAGCCCGTTGCGCCTCGGAGAACTTGAGTTCGCCGAGCTGGAGGCGGGCCAGCAGATGCCACGCCTGCGGCAACGCGCCATCGACGTCGAGGGCGACCGCCTGTTTGGCGGCGGCAAGGGCGGCAGTCCAGGCTCGATCCTGCAACAGCCGCTGGGCTTTGAGGAGCTGGATTCGGGCCGCCGCCTGCTGCATGTCGACAGTCTTTTCCCGTGACCTGCTGAGCTGCAGCAGCAGTCCTTCGGCCTGGACCGCCTTCTGCTGCGCAATGTCCCGCTCATGGACCGCCCGGACCAGAAAAATTCCGGCCAGGCCGAGCAGCACAGCCAGGCAGGCGGCCAGAATGACCGCTTCGGCCCGATGCCGGCCGGCAAGCAGGACCAGTTGCCGGTACGCGCCAGCCTGTTCGACGCTGGTGGCGAAACCGCCCTGCCATGCTTCAACGTCAGCCTGCAACTCGGGAACCGTCTGGTATCGGGATGCCTGCTCCATCGCGAGCGCCTTCATGGCAACGGCCGAGAGCACGACCGGGACCCGGCCGCCGGGGCAGTGCGGAAGGCTCGGGGGCTTGGCCTTCTCACCCGGGTCCCTGCGCCCGGCCGCCGCGGCCCGCGCCGCCAGGTCAGCAAGATCGTTGACGTGGCGGTCGGGCCGCCGTTTCCTCGCGTGCGTTGCGGTGCTCGGCTTGTCGTAGGCTGTGGGCGCGACAATCTCGCCTTTGGCGACTTTCATCAGAAGCGGCCCGATCTGTGTGCCTTCGATCGGAGGCCGCAACACCAGCATATTGTAGAGGATTGCGCCCAGCGCGTACACGTCGGTGCGCGCATCGATGTCAGCCGTCCGGCCGAGAGCCTGCTCCGGGGCCATGAACTGCGGCGTGCCCATCATCTGCCCGTCCACGGTCTTCAATACATCGCCGCCCTCGTCGGAACGGACCGAGTCGACGCCGGGGGAAGATGCGTGTGTGGGTGTGTGGGTGTGTGAGTGGATCGGTGAAGACACCCGAGAATGGGGTCGCGCAGTCTCGGACGGCTCGGATTCCCCACTCCCACACGGCTCCACTCCCATACCCACCCACTCACGCACTCCCATACCCACACACGGCTTGACGATCTTCGCCAATCCCCAGTCCATCACGAGCACTTCGCCGAACTCGCCGACCATGATGTTCTCAGGCTTCAGGTCGCGGTGGACGACACCCTTGGAGTGTCCGTAGGCGATCGCGTCGCAGATCTTCTGGAAGATCGCCATCAACCGTGCCAAGGGATAGGCGGCAGCCGTGCCGGCATCACCGTCGCGGATTCGTTCAAGGACCTCCTTGAGCGTGAGGCCCTTGACGAACTTCATGGTGAAGAAGACGTTGTCATGGGCGTCAACCCCGAGCTCGTGGACCGGCACGATGTTCGGATGCTCAAGCTGCCCCGTCACTTGGGCTTCCTCAATGAACCGGAGGATCTTCTGGCGATTGTTGCGGTGCTCCTTGAGCATCACCTTCATCGCCACGGTGCGTTCGCAGTTCGCGTCGCGCACCGACAAGACCGCACCCATGCCGCCGCGTGCCACGAAGTCCAGTATTTCGTACCTGCGGCCGTCACGGCCGGCTGGGGTGCGCAGGGAGTGGGCGGGGGTCACCGCCACCGGGGTTGCCAAGACCGAGCCATGCGCGTCGAGTTCCTGCCGGGTCAGGAACTCGGCAATGGTCATGCCGCTGCGGCCGATGTCCACTTCCTGAGTCGGCCGGATGCGTCCCTTGCCCGCGCGTTTCGCGGGCGGATCGGGAGTGGGCTGAATGTTCGTTCCGTCGGTCATGGACTGTCGCTGTCGCTCGGCTGCCGCTCGGAGCGTGGCGCGGGCGTGACACCCGTCGCCTCGTTAGGGTCCGCGGGTTGCCACTTCGCCTGCGGCAGTTCAGGCGTTGTGACGACGTTGATCTCGATGTTCCTGAACAGCGCCGCACCGGTACCGTCCTGACTGTAGCAGACCAGCCCCACGGCGCCGGCGTCCTTCACGCCCGAATCCTGGATTCGGACCACCTCGGTCTCGCCCTCGGACAGGGTCACCGTTTCGCCCATCGCCGCCAGGGTCAGGCGCGCAAACCCCGGCACGGGCGACTCCAGGGTTCGCCCGCCAAGGTGCGAATACTGTTTCTTCTCATCTTTGCCGATAGCGCAAGTATCATTTTTCAGCGACAAGCTGCCCTGGTAATGACCGGTGCCGGAGGCACGCACCCAGAGCAGAGACGCGGCGCCTTGTGACCGGACCTCGGCGCGCAGCATGACATCCTTTGCCCGAACCGGGACCAGCGGGAAATTGTTGCTCGGGACCTCAATGACGCCCTGCGAGAATCTCATTTTCTCACCGCCACGGCCGGCGCCCCGTCGGTACGACTCGAATTCCCGTTCCGACCGCAGCAACGGGATCCATTCGTTCGGGTGGCATTCGATCAGGAACGCATAGATGCCCGTGTACGTGAACTCCAGGGGCGGCGACGGGGGCAAGGCCACCAGGTCGTCATAGATCCCGCACTTCCAGCCTTCCAGTGGTGTCAGGCACGGCTGTTTTGTCTTCTCGAGCCAGCGTACGGCAATCGCCTCGTACGGCGCCGCCTGCTTCGCCAGTCCGGCAGGATCGAGCTTAACGAGGGTCTTGAACGCATCTTTGGCCTCGCCGAGACGCATGAGCGCCAGCGCCAGTCGGCCCTTGAGCCACCACCCCTCCTCCGAGGTCGGGTCCAGGGACAGCCATTGGCTCACCGTTGCCAGGGCCTCGCGCCACTTGCCCTGCTGGCAGAGCTCCTGCGTCTTGAGCAGGCTGGAAGAGGCCGAAAGGATCTCCATTTCGCGCTGCAGGCGCTCTTCTCTCTCGAACTGCGCCAGCACGCCGAGGATTTCCTGCTCCTTCGCCTCTGCCCGTGTCTTCTCGACGTCGATCCAAGTCACGAAACACGCAACCACGGTCACGGCCGCGATCAGTCCCATGATGACCAGCCCCACCTGGAGCTTGTGTCGTTTGATCAGCAGCCATACCGACTTCACCAGTCCCGCCTGCTCCGCGGCCGTGGCGAAACCTTGCTGGTATGCCTCGATGTCATGCTGCAAGTCCTTGACGGTCGCGTACCTGTCGTGCCTGCGAAACGCCAGGGCTTTCATGGCCACCGCGGCGAGGGATTCGGGAATCCGGTTTCGCGGCAGGTGCGGCAAGTGCGCTTTCCGCAGCGTTGTGTCCGACTGGCGGACGAGAACCTGAGCGCGACGCACGACACCGGTTCGGGTGAAGCCCTCGGCGCTTAGCCCCTCGTGCTCTGGCAACGTCAGTCCCTTGAGCGGTTTGTTGTAACGCTGCGGAGGCGTGATGGTGCCCTTGGCGGCACGCGCCCAAACCTGCTTTGTGGTCTTGGCGCGGACCGGAGGATGCAGCGTCAGTATGCTGTAGAGAATTCCGCCGAGGGCATAGATGTCGGTCTTGGGGTCGACCTTGTCCGCGTGGTCCAGCGCCTGCTCCGGCGCCATGAACGCGGGGTTGCCCGGCGCCGATGCCGTCGCGCCCGGCGCGGCGCCCACGCCTTTCTTCCGACGCAGGGGCGCCGGGTTTCGCGCCGGCCCGGCCGCGCCCGGCCCGGCCCGCACACCGGCTGTGGGCTTGGCGATGATTTCCGCCTGACCCCAATCCAGAACCAGGACCTCCCCGAAGTCACCGACGATGATGTTCTCGGGGCTCAGGTCGCGGTGGACGACCCCTTGGGAATGCGCAAACGCGACGGCATCGCAAACCTTCATGAAGACCGTGAGCAACGTCACAAGTGAGTAGTTCAAGGCGACCCGCGACTGGCCATCACGCAAGTCGCGCAGGATGCGATCCAAGGTGCGGCCGTGCACCAGCGTCATCGTGTAGAACGGGTTGCCCTCAGCATCCACCCCCAGTTCGTGTGCGGGCACGATGTTTGGGTGCTCCAACTGGCTCGTCAAACGCGCTTCCTGAACGAACTGCAGCACCGCTTCTTTCGGCGCCTTGTCCGTCGCCTGCAGCACTTTCATGGCGACAAAGCGCCGGATGTTCAGATCGCGCGCGCTGAAGATGGCATTGGCGCCGCTCTGGGCAATCTCGCGGCCCTTCCGGTAGGCGCCGTCGCCGCTGGACGAGACAGATGAGGTCGCGGCGGAGGAGGAAGAACGCCTGAGCTCAACCCCGCCGTCCAGGCTCCGGTTCGCCATGAACTGCGAGATCGTCACGCTGTCGCCGGAAGCGGGGGTGCCGGCGACATCGGCGTATTCGACCAGCATCTTCTGCCGCACGTCGCCGTCCGCCAAAGGCCTGTCAGGCTCTTTCGACGTGTCCCGCGGCATGGCCGTCCCCCCCCCATCCCTTAACGCGCCAGGAACCGAACCCACTCAAATCCCGATTGCCGTGCGCCGACAACCCATAGGAGAGATTTGGAAACCTGTCCCCATCAACGGGGCGCGTCACGCATCGCGCAAACCGAACAGGATAACGCATCCCCGTGATACTTGAGAACAGTAGCACTACAGGTGGGTGGGTGCAAGATTCGGATCGGGCATTGCCGGCCTCTGGATGGCAGCATCTCCGCGGGGGCGCGGCACTTCCGTCACACCACGCCGCGTCGCACGACCGCCTACTTCTGGCCTGGACCGCTGTCGATGTCCTTCCAGAACTGCTCGGCGGTGCGCATGTCTTTGCTCTTGTAGTCCAGGTACTTGAGCTTGGGCAGGTCGCGCAGCATGTGGAGTTCGCGCGGGTCCGTGAACTGTGCGGGAATGACAAGTCTCTCGAGGTATTGGCACTGCCGCAGCAGCGACAAGTCCCTGATGTTGGCGCAGTTCCATAGCTGAAGTTCTTTGAGGGGCATGCCGGTAAGCGGCTTGAGATCTCGGATCTCCGTATCGTGCGTGAGAAACGTGGTCAGCCCCATCCCCTCCAGTGCCTTCAGATCAGTGATCTGCTTGCTGTAGGCAATGTCGAGGTTGGTCAGGGGCAGACGTCTGAGGTGCGCCAGATCGGCGTTGGTCACCGGAAGCGCTTGGATGCCCAATCTCTCGATTCGCGTCAACCGCGACAGGAACCCGAAATTCGTCACCTTGGTCCACCCGATGCACAGAGCCGTGAGCGGCATGCCCTCCAGGAACACCATGTCACCGTCCCCCACCTCTGTCTGCCCGAGGTCCAGAACCTCGAGAGGCATGTCTTTCAGGGCGGAGATATCGGCCACCGGATTCTGCTGCAACACCAGCTGCCGCAATTTCTTGCCTTTCAGACCCGAGATGTTCTTGATCCCCTTGTTCGCGGCGCTGAAACCGATGGCGGCCCCTTGGCTGTCCCTCAGCAGGCTCCCGCTCATGTCATAGTTCGAATTTCTGGTCTTGATAGCCACGTTGAGTTCGTCCAGGGTGAACGGCGGGGCGGGTGGGGGCGGCGGCGCATCCACAAACTGGCTGACCGTGGTGCGGAAGTCGCGATAGGCGCTCTTGTACCTGGTCGTTGTCAGCCCCGGCTGGCCACTGACGACGGCGGGTCCGGAGAACCGATACCCGCGCTTCCAGCGCACCGTGCCGTCCAGTTCCTCGACCGTGCCAATGATGCCTTCCGGGCTCATCTCGATCCGGAGCCGGTACGGACGGTTGTACTCCCACTGCACCGCGGGCAGGGCCGGGAATGACATGGCCGCGAGCTTGTCCTGCCCTTGGGCGCTCCAGACGCCGTCGCGCATTTCGGCCAGTTCAAAGTAGTGTCTTGTCCCATCATCATCAGGCGGTTCCAAGAGCGTCACGTTCCAGAAGTTGCGGTCGTCGAAGTGCACCGCGACGCCTGCCATGCCCCAGCCCGCCCGCGTCTTACCGGCAACCGTCAACACGGCTTCGACGCGGACGTTTCTTCCGTACGGACTGGTCTTCGGAAAGGCGAAAGCCCTTTCCGCCAAGTCCAGTTCCTGGCGCAGAGCGCTGTCGCGCCACTCCCAGCCAGGACCGCAAATCCACCGTTCGCTCAGTGGCGGCGAGTCGCCGCCGGACGGCGTGGCCAACGATTCGCTCAGCGTGAATTCTCGGGGCGCCGTCGCCTCAGTCGCAACAAGAGACGGCCCGCTGCCGCCGTTCATCAAGGTCCTCACCTCCGCGGTAGAGAGGGCGCGCTTGAAGCACCACACGTCATCGACCAGCCCCGCGAAGGACTGCCACGTCGTGCCGAGCGTCGCGATGATGCTGTCGCCGGAGAAGTCTCCGCCGAGGTCCTTGCGGACTTCAATTTCATTGTCCACGTGGCCATTGAGGAGGATCCTGCACTTGCGGTTCTCACGGTCGAACACACAGGCCACGTGGGTCCACGAGCCGATGGGGACGATACTGCTTGTTGATGTCTGCACGTTCTCTCCCAACGTCACACTTCCTTGATTCAGCCTCAGCATGAAGTCCGCCCGTCCGTCATCCCGGAAGTCCACAGTCACACTGTCGTTGGTTGGGGATGGCCCCAGATAGAAAGACTGACGAACGCGAGACTCACTCTTGATCGCAAAGGTTGTCGGATTGACCCACATCGCCACCGTGAAACTCGACCTTCCCGGTTGCTTGTCGAGCGGTAGTTTGAACGTGACGATATTCTCTGTCTCCCCGCTCAGCAGCACGGCATTTCCGAGCTTTCCCGGCGCCCAGTCCGCCGTTGAGACACCGTCCAATCCATTCCCGGACGCGTCTTTCACCACCGTGCCGCTGTCCTCGTCGCAGGGCCAGTGCGCGACCAGACCCTCGGGCGCGACGCCGAGCGGGGTGGGGCCGGCGGCCACCGCCTCGAGCGCAACCAGGATTGGCGCGGCGGCCCTGGCCGCCGCGGTCTTCCCGCACCGGTCACGGAAAGCGGTCAGGGCCTTGACGAGTTTCGCCCGGGTCGCGCTGTCATCGGGCGCTGGCGCGCCGGCCACATCCGCCGCGGTCGCATCAGCGTTGAGTTGCAGACATGCAAGCAAATCGGTGAGGTCCTTCTTCGCGTGCGCTTCCTCCCCGCCCAGTTCGATGACCTCGAGACGTTCACGGAGCGCCTCCGCCAACGGGTCGCCGTCGAGCGCGGCGAGCGCCTTGGTTGCGACGGCGTACTGTCTCGCCTCTACGGCCAGCGCCGCGGCGCAAACCGCACCCGCCCGTTTGTCGGCGGCGCCCAAACGTCGCACCTTCTCGGCTTCCGGGAGGTCATTGGGCGTCAGTTTGATGCTGACCCGTGACGCGCCTGACTTGCCCTCGACCTCGAACTGGTCCTCCGCTACCTTGCGCAGCGGCAGTCGCGCCTTCTTCCCTTTCACCATAACCTCGACCGGCCTGCCGATCTCACCCTTCAGACTGTCGAGCAACGCCGCACTGGGGTCGGCGAGAACCTTGAGCGTCGACTCAAACTCCGGGCAGGCCACTCTGGCGGGGGAATTGCGGTACAGAGCCAGCGCGGCCTTGCCGTCACCCGCGAGAAGCCGCTCGGCGAGCCGCTCCTGCAAGTTGAACTTCCCCTGTTCGGCCGCTTCAATTGCGTCCCGTTGTTCCGCTTCGGCTTTCCGTCTGGCCTCCTTGGCCTCCTCCTGCGCCCGCCGTTCCGCGCTCTGTCCTTCCTCGGCCCGCCTCTTGGCTTCGTCGGCGGTGCGCCGCGCCGCAACCGCGTCATCCTGCGCCTGTCGGAGCCGGGCGATCTCCATGGCCGCCAGTTTCGCGTACTTGTCGGTCTTGCCGAGGGTCTTGACATTCTCGAACCGGCCGATGGCCTGAACGAAGTGACGGTCCTCTTTCGTCGTCATGGCCCGGGCCGCCGCGTCCACGGCGGTGTCCCAGGCAGCCAGAACGGCGGTTGCGCGCGCCTCGGCCTCGACCTGCGCCTGTTCCTCCTGCCGGCGTTGCTCTGCCTCAGCCTGGCGCGCCGCCTCTTGGCGGACAACTTCCGCCCGACGCGCCTTCTCCGCCTCCACCGCACGACCGTGCGACCGCATGGCAAGCGCCAGGCCCCCAACCGCCAGCAGGGTGACAGCCGCCCCGATGGCCCAGATCAACGCCTTGCTCCGGCCGCGCCGCACGGGCTCTGCCGTCTCGATCGGGACGGTGTCATCCGCCGTGCCGGGTGCCGGCAACGCCGCGGCGGCGTCGACCGCGGCGGACGTGCCGTCAACCTGACGGACCTTGGCTTTGCGGGCGCCCTTGAACACCGGATGCGGTCGTGGCGGCACTTCACCCATGCCAGGGACGACCGCCGAGGGCCCAGGATCGGGCCAGCACGTCTCGGGCATGTTCCCTGCCAGCACCAGGTCAATATCGGTGATCAACGCCTGCCAACTTTTCTGCCGCTCGCCGGGATTCTTGGCCATCATGGTTGCGAGCAGGACCGAGCATTCCTCCGTAACCGCCGGGTTTCTCTCCCTGGGCGGCGGGAACGGCTCAACGATGTGCTTGGTCATGATCCCCGCCATGGTCGTGCCATCGAACGGAACGCGACCGGTGACCATGTGGTACAGCGTCACGCCCAGCGAATAGAGATCACAGCGAAAGTCGAGTGCGTCTTCGTCCTTGGCCTGCTCAGGACTGATGTAGTAGGGCGTGCCCATCACCGCCCCGGTCACGGTCAGAGAGTGGTCTTGGTCGACGCTCTTGGACAACCCCAGGTCCATCAGCAACGGGACACCTGCCTTGTCCATCATGATGTTCGACGGCTTGATGTCACGGTGGATCAGCTTGAACTTGTCCCAGGCATAGCGGAGCGCGCCGGCCAGTTTCCTGACGATCGCGAGTGCTTCCTGCTCCGGCACGACCTTCCGCACTTTGAGCTGCCTGTCGAGGTCGGTTCCGTCGATGAACGCCATCGCCAGGTAGTGGATGCCACAGTCCACCCCTGCGTCGTAGGCGGGGACGATGTTCGGGTGCGTCAGTTTGGCGACGGTGAGGACCTCGTTGCGGAAGCGTTTGAGGAACGCGACGTCCCTGGTATAGGATGGCGCAAGTATCTTGAGGGCCACCTTGCGGCCCAAAGCCACTTGCGTCGCCAGCCAGACTTCGCCCATGGCGCCGGCGCCAAGGCGCCGCTCAATCCTGAACCCGCCCAGCATCCGATCCCGGACAATCCCCGGCATCGGCACGACCAGTGTTGCGCCGCAGAGCGGACATTCGGCGGCCTCGCTGGCGTGGGCGTCCGGGACCTCAAGTTCGGCCCCGCAACCCTTGCAGACAAAGGTTACCATTTGCATCGGTATATCCCCTGCATTCCCGTCTCAGGGGAAGGAATTCACGATACTCGCGATGAAAACTACAGCCAACGCGTTGAAAAGCAATCCCCGTTTCCCAGAACTCGCAATGCGTCAAGAGGTGCGAAGAAGTCGGTAATGCGGGGGTTGGAGCACTTCGTCGAGGCGGTAGGGCGGGATCAGTCCCGGCACGGCGGCACGAATTCTGGAGCGCCCGCGTTCTCGCGGGCGCTGGGTCCCAGTAAACCGACAGACCCCTCAGCCGATCCGGGGTGCGGGGTGCGATGAGCGCATGACAACCATATCGCACGCCGCGCCGTCGCCGCCGCGGCAGTATCCGGGGACTCGTGCGGTCTCCGCAAACCCGTTCGCCGTCAAGACCTCCGTCTTCGCCGATGGGCTCGCGGCACACCAGGCGAAGATGTCCGTGATGCCCTTTGTCGTGGCCATTTCGAGCGTGTCGCGGATGAGTTGCGGTGCGGCCGCGAGATACGTCGGGTGCAGTTCGAAATCGAACGTGTAGCTGCCGGCTTCGAGCGGGGACTCACGTCGCAGCACGAACGCCCAGCCGGCAGCCCTGCCTTCGGGCAGTGCGGCGATGGTGAGGAACCCGCGCCCGTCATCGACCTGGAAGCACGCATCCATGTAGTTCGGGACATGCCACGCCGGGCCGACGCGGTCGGCCAGCGACGCGCCGGTGAACCCGACTCCGCGCAACCGCGACTCGGCGTCGGTCCCGCGGCGCAGGATGTGCGTGAACCGCAGCATGCAGTCGATGTCGTGCCGGTGCTTGATGCTGCCGGGGACAACGCTGACCGGTTGACCGGGGCGGTAGTAGGCGTCTGCGGACTCCGCAAAGCTGTTTCCAAACCGGCGTTTCGGCAGGATCAGCGGGCCACGGTTCGCATCCGGGACTACGGTCCGAAACCCATGCTTGGCGTAGATGCGCGTCGCCACCTCACCGGCGGTGCACAGCGCGAGTCGCGCCGGACTGGCGTGGAAGTCCTCGACCAGGAACCGTATCAACTCGTCGGCCACGCCTTTGCGCCGGTGCTCCGGCGCCGTGTAGACTTCACCGAAGTTCGCGGTACCGGACCCGGCAACCGCATAGCCGTACCAGACATGCCCGGCCAGGCGTCCGTCGATCTCGCCGACGAAGAACTTGTCGACACACTCCTTGCCGTAATCGCCGTTGAGCTGCTTGCGGATCTTGCGCACCGCCCAGTCCGGCTTGTGCGCGAGGAAATGGCCCAGGCGTTCGGCATATTCCGGTGCCGGTGGCGAGACAAGCCGGACCTTCATGCGCTCCCCGCTCTTCAGATCGACTTCACCGAGGTCCAGTACGGGACGCGTCGCCAGCGCGACGAGGTCCTGCGCCGCGTACTCCTGGCCCACGACCCCACCGAACCGTGCCGCCGCGCGCCGGTCCGTCTCGGCCAGTGCCGGCGCGGCGCAGTGCGGTTTCCGGTTCGGGCACACGCCACACTCGCAGATGTCATCGAGCCCCGCTTCGACCCGCACGCGCCGCGCCGGGTCGCTGACGATCGCCTCCAGCACCGCGTCGTGCGCGCGGGCGAATGCCATGGTGTAGCCCCAGCTCTCGTCGAAATGCAGCCGCACGCCGTCCAGGGCATACTCGCGCAGGTTCGGGAAATGGTGCGCGCGGATCCGAAGGCATTGCGTCTGGGTTCCATCGGTATTCACGCTGTCGTCTCCTTTGTACTTACGGGGTGGTCATGGGAATGCGTGAGGGTCTGTCGTATTGCCGAGTGCAGCCCCAAGCCAGCCCGCGAGGACGCGGGCGCTCCAAAGAAACGCCTCTCCAGGACCACTGGCGTCTCGCCGGTTGCCTGGCCTTGAACCGGAGGGCATTCGGCGTGACTCATGACATTCCGTAGTTCCGCCCCTCGTCGAGCATGATCAGGTAATTCTCCAGCGGTACGTACTTGGCCACCGAGTTGCCGGAGCCAAGGCAGTAACCGCCGCCGGAGTGACATGCGTCCAGAATGCTTCGCACGCGCTGGCGGATGCCTCGTTCGTCCGCGCGACAGAGAAAGTCGACATCCAGCCCGCCGAGCAGCGCGACCTCGTGGCCGTAGAGACGCTTCGCTTCCTCGATCGGCAGGATGGCGTCCTCGAACGAGTGCTTGGCGTCAATCTTCACGTCATGAATGATGTCGGGCATGATCTCGCGCAGATTGCCGCACGAGTGCAGGAAGTAAAACTTGCCGGCCGCATGCGCCGCGTCGGCACAGGCCCGGTGAACAGGGAGAACATTCTTCCGGAGGAACTCGGGCGGGAGAAATGTCTGGGTCTTGAACCCCATATCGTCGGCACCCCACATGGCCGCCACGCAGCGGAACTGACCGAGGAGCCGGCAGTAATCGACGAAGATCTCCCGGACTCGAGTCAGGACCGCTGCGACCAGGTCCGGCTGGTCATAGATCAGGTAGCACATCGACTCGAAGCCCAGCAGCATTTTGTAGTACCCGACCGGAACACTGCTGTAGCAGCGCATGTTCTCCGACAGGTTCTTCTCGAGCCACTCCAGCGGCCCGGTGTCGATCTTTGAGACCTGCGGCCACGGGTACTTCTCGAAGTCCTGCCACGTCTGGATCGGGCCGCTGGCCACCGGATCGGACGACACGGCGGTGCGCGCCTCCTCCGACGCGATGGCAAGGTTGAAAGCGGGCAGGACTTCGGTGACTTGGATCATGTCGTAACCGAGGAAACTCTGGATCGCGATTTCCCGGCGCAGGCGCCGGGGACCGTCAGCGCCGCTCGGGGCGACCGCCAGGCTGAACCGCTGTTCGACGGCGACCTTGATCTCCTCGTCCTGGTAGAACTCCATGAAGAAGACGCGCCCGGGTGTGCCCTCGCGCCGTATGACCTTGCGCAGGCCCGCGAAATCCGGAGTCACTTTGCGCTGCAAGAGTCCCATGTGACACTCTCCTCGCCGTTTCTCTCCCGTGCTCGTTCCCGTGCCCGGACGAGCCCGCGTCCGGGCGCATCGTGTCCTCACTCGGGAAGTTCAGAAAACTCAATCGGGATCTGGACCGGGCTCTGTATGATCCCCTCCGCCTGGGCGTGCGCGCAACTGGAATACGTGTTCCGCTCGGACTTGGAGTGGAACACCCGGCCGTCCGAGAAAACGACCAGCATCGAAATGCTGCGCATCTTGAAGAAGTCCTGCGGACCATCGGGCTCGATCACCAGCTCATTCTCGCGCCGCAGAATGTCGGTGATGTCAACCTTGATGTTCTGAATCACCCCGACACCCACAAGCGGATGCCAATGCCAGGAATTCACCGAGCCGAGCGTACCCATCTGCGTGCCGTTCAGATAGGCCTTGCGGATCGGCACGGGCGGCAGGGGCGCGGTGGTCGTAAGGCCGTTCTCGATGCTGTCGAGGTTGCCCGTAGGCGCCACGCCTTCGGCATGGATGACGGTACAGATCACCCGTGGCGGCGGCTTCTCTGTCCGGACCGAGCAGTCCCTGGCCTCCGGCATTTCGTCGCCGCTGCATTCTTCATGAGTCAGTCGGAGCAGTGACGCTGCGCCCAGCCACGGAATCGTGACCCGCAACTCGCCGCCGCGGCGCTGGAACGGGACCCGGTAGCTTCCGCCCGGCAGATTGATCGACTGCACGCAGGCGCCGCGAATGTGTTCGGCATCGGGCACTCGGACCGACACCACCACATTCTTAGCGAATGCACCCTTGGCGACGTCGTGCCCCGGAACGATCAGGGGAACCAGGTACTCGCCGTCACGGCTCTCGAAAATGTTCCCTTGCACGCCCTCCGGGACGTCGAGCGGGTTCGGCCCCAGGAACCAGGTCTTGCCGGGCAACCGTTCGTACAGGAGCATGTAGTTGCGGTGCAGGCGCTGGAGTTCCTCGGGGATGGGTTTCGCGTGAGCGGGGGCGTCACTCACTCGGAATCCCCGCGAGTGGATCAGGCTGGGCGCCGGCGGCCAAAGGCCGTTGAGCAGGTTACGCTGGTACTGCGCCTCCGTGTGCCCCAAACCACAGCAGACTTTGCTGCCGACGGTCAGCCACTTGATGCGCTCGCCCTGCAGCGGTCCGAGTTCGCCCAGCAGCCCGACCGTATGCGGCAGCAGGTCCACCATGTACGGCCCGTTCCAGTAGCACGTTTTTCCCGCCCGCTCCACGATCTTGGCTACAGCGTGGGTGATCCGGCAGACCTTGAAATCGTCCGGGTCGCCCGCGGACTGGTCCATGAAGATGCCGTCCGCTTCGGGATAGAGCTCGAGCAGACGCTGCACTTCATCACAAAGGTACTGGCCCCAGCGCGAGTCGGGCCGGCAGTCCATCACCACGTGATCAAACCACGTCATGCACGGCGAGCCGTCCGGTCGGCGCACAATGCATTCGGGGAACTCCTGCGCGGCGAAGAACTCCCACGACTCGGTCGGGTTGAAGTACATGTACGTCTGCATGCCGCGCGCCTTGAGGTTGCGGATGAAGTCCCGCACCTCGTCGCAGCGGCCGGCCGGGGTCGTGACCCGCGACACGTAGCGCTTGATGTCGTCGTACGGTGCGTCCTCGGGCGGCGCGGCCGGATCGGTGGTGCGCTTGATCGTGTTCCACTTGTCGTCAATCATTTTCACCCACGGCTCTTCCTCCGGCACGCTCTTGCCGAAGAACGGGCAAGTCCAATGGATCTCGACGTTCTTCACGCCCTGCTGCGCGAGTTCGTCGCACAGCGCGACGTCGGTCGTGTTCGTGTAGACGAAGCAGCCGTGCGTGGCCTCGACGGTCGCGGCCGACGCCATGAAATAGTCCGGGTACGCGTCGCGGACCCAGCGCAGCCCGGGCCGCCAGCAGCCCTCGTGACGGATGACAAAGTGCCGAAGCGTAACGGAGTTGCCCGGACTGACCCGGAGCCGTCGCTGGAGGGTAACCTGCTCCGTGCCCGCCTCGCACGAGAAGCCCGGGGTCGGCGCCTCAATGTGCGCCGCCACCGTGAACCCGAGGTCGCGCTCACGCTCGTAGAAGCTGACCATCGGAATGGAGAGAACACCGCCCGGGAGCCCCTTCGACAGGCAGGGCGCACCGCGATAGGCAAACGCCGCACCGGACTGCTTCAGGTCGTAGTCGGCCCGCAGCGAGGGCGCGAAACACATGCCCCGGAGCGGGAGCCCGGAAATGTTCTGCTCGAGGCACAGGGCGGCAGGCTCAGTCCCCGGGTTGCTGATGCGGACGGAGAACTCCAGCTCCGATCCCGACTGACGCCAGGTCGACTCGAACAGCAGTTTGGCTGCGCTCGCGCGCTCGAGCCATGACACGCCCGGGTTCGGCAAGCGCAAGTCCCGGACCTTCTCCAGGGCGTCAGTCGTGACGGGCGTCGGCGGCGTCGCGGACTCCGCAAACCAGCGCTGCCGGACCTGCAACTGCACGTCGTCCCCGTAGGCAACGAGCAACTGCCCGTTGCCGCCGTCCACTTTCACGGAACGCACCGGGACACCGTTTGCTGAACGCACAGAACGCATGGCCGAATTCCTGTCGGTTGCTGCGGACATCGTGGCAACTCCTTCTCGTCCTGAACGTGCCAGACTGCTCGACTGTCTTCGACCCCGTGCGGCCCAGGCTCGTAGTCCCGCCTTCAGGCGGTCCCCGGTTCACTCCGTGGCGACGCAAAACTCGGACCGCGTAAACGCGGGACTACGAGCCTCAAGCCGTTTCACGCTGCCAGCGTAATCTCCCGCTCCACCACCCGCCGACAGTTCCTGCGGCGGGTGGTGGACGGCCGCCGCGGCACGAATTGGAGCGGTGGCTCGGCACCGCTCCGATTCGTGCCGCAACGTCGAGGGGTTGCAAGGGGAGTCAACGACGCCCCTTGCTCGGGGGTCTGGGGGTGGAAAACCCCCAGCATCGCTTCCTTCGCCATCGAGTCAGCACTCCATCGGCCTGCCTCAGAACACGCGCGACCCGGACGCCAAGCCGAGGTAGCTCCCGCTCCGGGCGGGGAGGTACGCACCCTTGCGGGCCTCGTCGAGTTCCGGGATGGTGGCGACGTGGCCGTCGAGGTACTCGCCGAGCCGGTCGGCGAGTTCGCGGTAGCGCGCCGCCTGGCCGGCGAACCGGATCTGGAGCACTTCCAGGCCGAACGGCTTGCAGCGCGCCAGCCAGAGCGTGCGGAACGAGCGCGCGAGTTGCTCAATGAGCCCGACGAGCGCCGGCACATCGTTGCGTACCGCGGCCAGCGCCGCCTTGTCCCCGGCCGCGTAGGCATCGAACAGCCGCGCCGCCAGGCCCGTCTTGGCGGCCATGACACTGGCCACGAGCCAGGCGTGGTTGAGGTCGCCCGCGATCGTGTCGGTCCGGTGCGGTTCGAGGGCGCGCACGACCTCGCGGCAGTGCGCCTCGGCATCGCGCAGGACCTGTGTCCCGGCCTTGGCCGCGTGGCGCAGGTAGATGGCCAGCATCGGGTCGTCCCAGAGCACGCAACCGGGCTGGAGCCGGTCGTTCAGGCGCGACGCAGCCCGGTGCACGGCCAGGTCCGAACCGCAGACAGCGCGGAACCGCCGCGCCAGCACCTCCTCGTTCACGGACCCGTCACCAAAGCATCGCTCGGCCACGTAGGCGAGCCCCGCAAAGGCTGAGTCGATCTCCCAGTAGCCGCCGTCGTCCGACCACAGCGTGAAGAGCATCTCCTTGAGTCCGACCTCGCGGCAGGCCTCGATGCAGGCGCCGCCGCAGCGTTCCGTGCGCCGCCAGTCGTGCCACGGCGTGGGCCAACTCCAGACGCCGGATGCCATCACCGGCTCAGAGCCGAGGTCGCGGTGCTGCTGAACGCGGTCCTTGTAGTGTGCCGGGCTGTCGTTGTAGTAGTCCCAGTAGACCAGGTCCAGGTCCTTGGGCAGTGCGTTGCGCACCTCGTCGGGAATACGGTTCGCTTTGTCGTAGTGCACGCCCGACGTTCCGGCCAGGCGGAACAGCACGTCGGACCAGATCATGGGTCGCACTCCGTGCCGGGCGCAGATTTCCGCGACACGGCGCAGGTGCTCGGTGTAGATGTCGAGTCCGCGCCGGTAGCCGTTACGGTCTAGGTACTTGCCGCGGCCGAGGTCGTAGGTCTCGTCCATGCCGAGGTGGAATCGGCGGCTGCGGAACGCGGTGGCCCAGAACGCGACCATTTTCTCGACCAATTCGTACGTTTTCGGCTCGCCGACCAGGAGCGTGTGTTCCGTGTCGCGGATCCCGGCGTTCGGCGACCACTTCAGCGCCTGCTCGAGATGCCCGAGCGCCTGGATGCTTCCGACCATCTCGATGCCGAGCGCGGCGGCGTAGTCGTCGAGCGCGCGCATTTCCTCGACCGTGTAGGCGCCGCGCATGTACCCGAAGCATGGCTCGCCCGGCAACGTGTACCCGGCCTCGGTGTAGACCATGGCCATGTCATACCCGAGCAGGTTCAGACGCCGCAACCACTTGCGGAAGTGTTCCGGCGTGACCATGGCGTTGTGGCCGCAGTCGAGCACGATTCCGAGGGTCGAGAACGCCGGCGTGTCGGTCACCGTGGCGCCGTCCGCCACGAGCCCGGCCAGCAGCGAACTGAGCGCGCGGCCGGCTTGCGACAGGCGGCCGTACCGCACCGTGGCCGTCCCGCCGCGTCGTTCGATGGCGAACCCCGCCAGTCCCGGCTCGTGCCGGAACGCGACGGTGATGCGGACTCCGCAGGGGGCTGCGGCGTCCGCGGCCCCGGGGGATGCGGACTCCGCAATCGGGTACTCCTCGGCGAGAGTGCGCAGCAGCGCGTGCAGGTCGGGCGGCGTTTCCGCCGCGTGCCAGGTCAGACTTACATCAACGTTTGCGGGCATCGCATGGCTCCTTGTTCAGTTCAGGATAATGTCACCGAAGCGGGGGATCCGTGGCTCGGACCGTCTCGGGCCGAGGCAGGGTGCTCGGGCCGGTCCCCAGCCGAGGTCCTCGGGCCGGGACGGCCCCGAGCACTCCGCTGCGGTCCCGGAGGTCCCGCGCCACTGTTCTTTTCGGTGTTCAATCGAGGTCATACAGCGCGGTCCCGGGTGTCGCCAGGGTGTCGTCGATCACGTTCACATTCCGGCCCACGACGCGGCCGGAAAAAAGTTCGGTTACGGCCGCGCAGGTGCGCGGCAGGGCGATGCGCCGGTCGCCGCCGGTCGCCGTGTGCAGCGCCACATAGCGGTGGCTGGCGTACAGCGGCTCATCCGTGTCGCTGTAGATGTGTACTCCCGCCTGGCGCGCGACGTTGCGGAGTTCGCACGGCGTCAGTTTGGGGTCAACCGACACGACCGACGTCCACGCGCCCATCGCGCAGGTCGTGATGCCCGGCTGGTCGACGCTCACTCCGGTGAGCCGCTGCATGCCTGCCTCGTCGTACGTGCCGTCGCAGACGACGCCGGGCCGGTAGAGCCACAGCACGGTACGGTTGTCGCGCAGCACCTTTTCCTCGAGCAGACGCCGACGCGCCGCGTCCATGACGAACAGGTACGGGAAGATCACGAGTCGAAACGGCGCCAGGTCCAGGTCCGGGAGGTCGCCCCAGGAAAACGCGCGGTGCGGCGCGCCCGTGTGGTGCAGGGCGTGCGCCAGGCCGCTGTTGAACGCATCGATGCGGCGGTCGTTCTGGTCGAGGTACAAGGCGCTGTCCGGATCGACGATGAGCGCGATCTGGGCTGCCGACGCGTGCTTCTGCGTCTGCGCGGTGTTCCAGATCTGCTTCATCTGCGCCAGGGCGGCGCGGGCGCTGGCGGTCTCGTAGAATCCGCCCCACATGTCGAACCACCAGAATGACACATCCTCGGTCAGGCAGAAGCTGAACTCGCGCTGCAGTCCGGCGACGGTTTCCACCTCGTTGTGCCAGCAATCAAAAGCGGCTTTGTACCAGGGCGCGGGGCGCTTCGACGTGTGCGTGCGCATATCCAGTTCCTGGATGAACGCCTTGCCGCGCTGCTTGAGCGTGCCGACCGGGACCAGGAACGGGCTCGTGCCGCCCATCTGCCGGTGCCGGTAGCTGCCGGGCGCGACGGAGAAATCGATGTCGGGCGACGCGAAGACGCGCTCGTAGTCCAGATGCCCTTCGGACACCAACCGGTGCGGCCCGTACTCCAGGGTGTAGCCGTAGAACAGGCCGAGTTCGGCTCGGCGCGCAATGATCTCGCGGGCGGCGTGGGCAAAGTAGAGAATCGTGTCGCCGATCTGCCAGTGGCAGAAGCGCCAGTACGCCAGCGCTGCTGCGTCGACCTGCGGGTCCCGCAATAGGTCGTGACTGATGTGCTCGCGGATCGACGCGGACGGGATGTCGACCGGGTCTGGCATGCCCTGGTCCTGCGCCCACGTGCGGAACGCGGCGCGCCGACTGCGGCTCTCGTCGCCGAACGAGCGCTCCTGCCACTCGCAGGTGCCGCCGCAGGACAGCATGTAGGCGCGGATGGAGTCGGCATAGTTCGCCTCGGTGTGGCGCAGGAACGCCTGCAGGTAGTTGCGCGTCGCTTCGCGCCACTGCGGCAGCGACGCGATCTTTCCGAGCCGGTAGAAGGTATCGTCCGCACCGCACCGGCGCTCGAACCACGGCGGCGAGTTAAGGTCGATCATGCAGATGATCTGCACGCGCGGGTTGGCGGCGCGCAGTTCCTGGATCTGCCGGTCCAGCGGCTCGAAGTCGTAGTGGTCCAGCCCCAGCCAGGTCGGCTCGTAGACGCTGTACGGCATGCCCAGGCTGTTCAGGGTGTTCGACGGGTAGATGCACACCCAGTCGACCCCGAATCCGGCAAACGCCTTGACGGTCTCCAGTTCAGGGTTGAAGGAGCGGTAGGCGAATACGTTCTCGTTGAGCATCTGAAGTCTCCGTTGTATCTCTGCGTCACGCGCCGGCGCTTGTAGTGGTGTCGCAAGCCCGGCGGCCGACCGCCGGGCAAGACGCCATTCCCGAGCCACGTCGCGTATGCTCTTGGCGCGCCACTACCGTTCTGCGCACTGCGAGCACACTACAAGCGGGTGCCCCCCGACGCATCAGGCGCCTTCTCATCGTCTCTGGCGAGTCTGCCCACATGGTTGTTTCTTGCTTCGTTTGCCGACTCGGCCTCATGACTACACCAGCGCGACAAACCGCATGCTGCGCGGCGACAGCGTGATCTCGGGGCCGCCAGCCGGCACGAGCCCATCCTGCCTCGCGACGGTCACGGTCTGCACCTGGCGCGTGTAGTTGATCAGGACCAGTCCCTTTTCGCCCGCTGGCGACTGCCAGGCGGTGTGCAACACGGCAGGGCGCGTCACGGCGAATGGCACGATGGTCTCCGGGGGCGTGAAGATGTTGCGGTCGATGCAACTCACCTCGACCTGATTGCAGCGCAGGTCCCCGGGCGGGAGCATCTCGCCCCAGAGCAGCCACTCGCGGTGTGCGTGGTAGAACCGGCACACGTCGAGGAAGAACGCTATGTCGGCCGTGAACTCCGGCTCGGTCAGGTGCCGCATCGTCAGGTTCGTGGCCATCGGCTGACAGCCGTAGGCCACGGTCCGCGCCACGGCCAGGGCGAACTGGTCCGGGCAGAGCGCGTGCCAGTTCTTTTCCTTGGCCGGGTCGGTGCGCTTATCCTGCGGCCAGGCGTCGTCGTACGGCGTGATCCCGTCAATGTGCGTGTAGATGCCGAACACGACCGAGTGGCCGTGATACACCGCCTGGAACAGCGGCACCACCCGCCCGCCGCGCTCCGAACTGGTGGCCAACGTGATGCAGCCGTCGAGCAGGTCCTGGTAGACCTCGGCAACACTCTCGCTGCTGAGCTTCAGGTTGGGATGGCGTGCCCGGATGTTGGCGAAGATCTCTCGGAAACCCTGTACGCCGTGCGGACCGCCGCCTGGCGTGTGACCGTGCTCGGTGCTGTAACACGGACTCATGCCGCCGACGATGGCGACCATGTCCATGTAGAGCCCATCGAGCCCGAGGGCCGCGGCATTGTCCGCGGTCTTCATGGTGCGGCGGTGCCAGATTTCCGACGCACCGCACATGTACATCAGACGCTTGTTCATCCACGTGTTGAAGACCGTGCCCTGGTACTCGCCGTTCTCCAGCAGCACGGTGCCCTGTCGGCCCTCGGTCGGCCAGTCCGGCTCGTCCTGTTCCCAGCATACGCCATTGGTGTAGACCTGCACGGCGACGTTGTGGCGCTGCAGGTCCTGGACCGCGGCCCGGAACCGGTCCTCGCCTTCGCGGGGCGGGAAGTAGTCCGGGTAGCCGGTGTCGTAGGGCTTCTTGTGCCACCAGTACCAGTCCAGGGCGACCGGCAGTGCGAGGCGGCGCGCCACCTCCTTGGTCGCCGGAACGACGTTGTCGATCCGGCCGCGGTTCCACAGCCAGCACGCCAGTTCGGCAATGTACGTGCCGCGGCGCTCGGCGGGGCCGCGCGACGCCCACTTCTGCTGCAGCGCCCATGACCGGTAGATGCGCGCCGCCTCGTACCAGCCGCCTGTGAAGGCCGCCAGCGAAACGCGATAGCCCGGAAACTCCTGCACACCGCTCTGCGGCTGCGGCAGAATGTGTTCGATGCTCAACCGTGCCGTGCCGTCCCCGACCCGCAGCAGCACCGATTTTGTCCAGCCCTCGGCATCGCGCGAGTCCAGGTACAGGCCGGCGCCGTCCGCGAGCCAGGCCATGAACTGCATGTGCGCGCGCCGGCGAATGCAGCCCGGCATGCCCTTGGCCGTAACGTGTTCGGCCCCGGGGTTATCAAAGACCCTGCCTATGTCCTCCGGCACCACCCATTGCACGGCCTTGCCGTAGGGGATGCGCACGTCGGGGAAGTTCAGTGCCGTAGGCTTGAGCCCCTCGGGCAGCTCGACGCGCACGAGCCGGCCCTGGAGCAGTCCGCTCTCCAGTTGCCAGACCAACTCAACGTTTGCCTCGACCTCGCGCCCGTCCTCGTAGCGCAGGCGGTCGAACGTCACCTGCAGGCTGTCCGGCCCGACGGGGACAATGTCCCGAACCGAACAGGGCCAGAGCTGCTCCTGGGTCTGATCGCTGCGGCGCGTCTGCAGCGACCAGCCATAGCACGGCGCCGCGAACGTCCGGCCGCAGTCCTTGCCGGTGATCTCGAGCAACTCGCCGTGTGCCGAGAAGCGCGCGCTGTGTCCTGCCGCGTCGCGCAGGACAATGGGGTCGGTCTTGGTATCCATGCCGTCACGTCGATCCTTGCGTTGCATCGTTGGACTCCTGTGATCCCTCGTTCCTTCCGGCGCGCGGTGGCTCGGGGCGTCTCGCCCCGAAGCGCGGTGCTCGGGCCGGTCCCCGGCTGAGCGACTCGGGCCGAGACGGCCCCGAGCACTCTGCTGCGGTCCCGGAGGTCCCGCGCCACTGCGGCCTCACGCTACGCGCCCGGCCTGCTGTCGCAGCCGCGCGATGGTGACCGCGACCGGCGATGGTTTCTCGCCGCCGGGGTTGGCACTCTGCCGCAACTCTTCGAGCGTCTGGTGCAGTGCATGGCAGGCGGTCTGGTAGTCGACCTCGGCCAGTTCGGACACCAGGCGCGAGCCGCGGTCAATCAGCTTCTTGTTCGTCGTCTCGACGTTCGCCATCCAGTTGCTGGTCAGACGCTTGAGGCATCCCATGGTCGCGGTCGAGACGGTGTTGAGTACGAGTTTTGCCGCGAGGCGCTCCCAGAGTCCGAGCGGGGTCGACACCAGCCGGCACGGGATGTGGAACTGGCACGCCACGTCCGGCAGTGCGGGCGCGGCGGTGCCGATGACGGCGGCCAGGCGCCGTCGGAACGGCTGCGCGGCACGGGCAAAGGCGCCCTGCCACACCGGGAAGCCGGGGAACAGCGCCTCGTGGTCCAGCAGCACGGCCATGGCGATGCTGTCCGGCGCGTCGTAGCGCGACGGGTCGTCCTCGTTGCCGATCAGGAACTTGACGATCTCGTCGCTCCCGAGTCGCGGCGGGTTGGCGCGGGCCGTCGGCGGGCCCTGCAGTTCCTCGTAGCGCGCGCCGTCCCATTCGAGGCAGCGCGGCGCGCGGCAGAGCACTTGCTGCCAGGCTGCCGGCGTGGCGAGCATCGGGTCCTTCACAAACGCCCACGATGGCGGCGCGGTGCGATCGTCGCACTTGCGGAAGGGTGGCAGCATGAAGGTCGGGGCGCGCTCCGTGGTGTCGGTGAAGATGTCCAGCAGGCATTCAGCGGCGAAGTAGGTGACACGGCCGCGGGCGGCATAGAGGTCGCGCTCGGTCTCGATCCAGGCAGTCATCGCGTCGATTGCCGCCGGTGCCGCGAGGTCCGCAAGCAGGTCCGTGAAGCGTTGTGCGCCGTGCTGCGGCCGGCGCCACGCGGCCGGGAGCGTCTCGAGCATGTCGGGCGGCAAGACTTCGGCCAGGCGCGCGGTCAGGGCGTGATCAAGCGCGGTGCCGACCACGAGCAGTTCGGCGGTCGTGGCCTGCATCCGGGTCGAGCCGGCCACGGCCATCGGGCCCGAGGCCAGGTCCAGGACCGTGACGGCCGGATCCTCGATGACCTGCCGCGAGCGCTCGATGTGCCGCGCCAGGATCGCCGCCGGGTTATTGAAGGCGAAGAACGTGCGCACGCCGCGCGCGTTCGCCTCGAGGATCGTGCCGATGACCGACGATGTCTCGCCGCCCTCACTGATCGCGACCAGCACATCACCCTTGCCCAGGCCGGCCTCGACCACCTGGCGGCGGCCGAACGAGGCGTAGTCCTCAAAAAACTCAACCGACCGGATCAGCGCGTAGTCGCCGCCGGTCATGATGCTGCAGACCTGCTCGGCCTGCGTGGCGCAGACCGATGCGAGCGGCGGGTGGCACTGGGCCAGCCCGGCCCAGAAGCGGCGCCAGCAGGACTCGAGCAGAATGCTGAGCCGGCCGGTGGCGCCACACCCGGAGAAGCAGACCCGATGCCCGTCGCGGAACGCGTCGCCGAGCGCAGACACGAGGGTCCGGAATTCCGCGCCGGCAAACACGCGCCGTGCGGACTCCGCAACGTCCTGGTCCACGGCTTGCAGCAAGCGCACGCCGGCGGCCACGTCCCGCTGCAGCGTCTCGGCCAGCCCCTTGGTCCCGGGGTGCGACTGCTCGGTCGGCAGCACGCCGAGGTGAAACTGCGTCTCGTGTTTCAGGAAATGCTCCGCCTTCTGTCGGTAGTCATCCATGTCGTACGGTCCTTCCATCTTCAGCGTTTGCCGCCGCCGGCCTTGTGCCGGCGGTGAAGGCGACTTCAATCTGCGTTCGCGGTCCCACTACCCACCATCTCTTTCTCCCCCTGCTGCGGGCGGAGTCGCCCGCGGCAGGGGACGAAAGAGAGCCGCGCAATTCAGCCAGAACCACACTCGCCGGTCCCGCCGGGATGAACCCGGCGGCGACCGCGACCCGCCCTGTGGCGCACCGGGCTGGCGGACGTCGCCGGCCCGGTGCTCTGGCGCCAGACCAGTTCGTGCTCGAGATACACGCTCTTGATCGCTGCGCCGGCAGTGCTCGCCTCGGCCACGAGCCGGGCCGCGATGCGGCCGGCCTCGCGCACCGGGAACCGCACCGTGCTCAGCGGCGGCGCGATCAGGGCGCTGAACGGCGAGTCGTTGAACCCGGTCACGCTGATGTCCTCCGGCACGCGCACGCCGACGCGCTGCGCGACCGAGATGAACTGCAGCGCCAGCGTGTCGTCGAAGCAAATCACGGCGGTGGGACGGCAGAACTGGCGCAGCAGCGCTTCGGCCGCCTCGCGCGCGGCGTCCGGCTCGTAGTCGGTCTCGAAGTCGGGGACGTCTTCGATGCGCAGCCGCGCCTTTGCGAGCGCCTCGGCGATCCCGAGCCGCTTCTGCCGGTCCGTGTGCTGCCGGTGCCCGGTGATCAGCGCGAACCGGCGGTGGCCCAGGTCGAGCAGTCCCCGCGTGATCGCGCGCGCCGCGCCGCGCGGGTCCATGCCGACCACGGGTCCGGGCACATCGGACTCCATCAGCGTCACGTGCGGCAGTCCGAACGCCGCGAGCTGCCGGATGTCGCCCGCGTCGACATTCAGCGGAATCACGATCACCCCGGCCATGGACTGGCAGAAGGCGGCGGACCAGGCGGACAGCGGTGCGCCTGTGGCGCTCACGTGCGCGCCCACCCCCGACAGGTGCGCGTCCGCCCCGGCAATGAGTTCCGACATGTACGGACTGCTCGCCTTGCCGAGATCCTTCAGCCAAAACGCCACCGGCTTGACCGCGGCGGACGGCGGGTACGCGAACGTGCCCTTGCCCTGCTGCCGGTAGATCAGCCCGTCGCGCTCGAGCCGCGCCAGAATCACGCGCACCGTCATGCGGCTGACCCCGAACCGCGCGCAGAGCTGGTTCTCCGACGGCATGGGCTGCCCGGCCGCGTACTTGCCGGCGCGCACCTCGCCGCCCAACGTCTCAACCGCACTGCGTGTGATGGAGTCTCTGGATTTCACCGTTCGCCCTGCGTCTCCGTCCGTCCCGGTTGGCCATGCCATGCACCCTGGACAGCTTGTATATACAAGTAAGAATACACCGGGTTTGGCGGGTTGTCAAGGGGTGGGAACACGCCGCGGCGCATGGCAGCTCCGTTGGGGTAGATGCGGTTTGCGTGCATCGTGCCTGAGTCCCGGCTTCAGCCGGAAGCCTGCGCCCGCGCTTCAGCCGGGCGCGAGGCGCGTCGCCAACCGCAACAACCCCATGCCACCGTCACGCGCCACGCCGTCGCCACGACGCGCAACGAACCGACCCCGCCGTTCCGCCATACCACGCGTTCCCCGCGCGCTCGCTGAAGACTCGCGCCCGCTTCCGCCTGAAGGCGGGACTCAGACGAAGGCGGACGGCGCAACACACGGAGTCTCGCTTGAAACGTTCGGGTTCCGCAATAGCGGGACGCCCCGCGGCCACCTTGCGCGTGCCCGCACCGGTGCTACAGTCCGAGGCATTGGGGTTGGTTCCCGTCTGTCTGCTCAAACTCACGGAAGGCTGCGCATGAGCCATCGCATCGCGAAGATTCGGACGGTGTCTGAAGAATCCGTTTCGCATCCGCCCGCCTACGACGGCGTCCTGTCGGGCATGGTGGAACTGCTCGAGCAGGCCCGGCGCGCCTCGGCACGGGTGGTCAACTCGATCATGACGGCGACCTACTGGGAACTCGGGCGCCGGATCGTGGAGTACGAGCAGGGCGGCGAGACGCGGGCCGAGTACGGCAGTGGATTGCTGCAGCGGTTGTCCGGCGATCTCACAGCCAGGTTCGGGCGCGGCTTCGGCGTGGATAACCTCGAACTATTCCGGGCATTCTACCTGACCTACCCGCCGGAAGTCATGGCCTCCATGCTGGGGCAGAAATCCGAATCAGCGATTCGGAAAATGGCGCGGAGAGCTGAAGTTGGCCGGAAATCCGAATCAGTGATTCGGAATTTGACCCTGCCAGAGGTGGCACGGTGCTTCCCACTCTCATGGACACACGACGTCCGCCTGATTCGTTTCACCAGGACGCCAGAGGCGCGGCGTTTCTACGAGACGGAAGCCTTGCGTGGTGGCTGGACGGTCAAGCAACTCGAACGCCAGATCGAGACCCAGTTCTACGAACGCACCGCACTGTCGCGCAACAAGGCGGCCATGCTCAGCAAGGGCGCCAAGCCCAAGCCCGAGGACGCGGTTACCCCCGAAGAGGAGATCAAGGACCCGCTGGTGCTCGAGTTCCTGGGGCTGAAGGACGAGTACTCGGAGACCGATCTGGAAGCGGCCCTGATCCACCACCTCGAGAGTTTCCTGCTGGAACTCGGCGGCGACTTCTGTTTCGTGGCCCGGCAACGGCGGCTGCGCATTGACGACGAGTGGTTCCGGGTGGACCTGGTGTTCTACCACCGCTGCCTCCGCTGCCTCGTGCTGATCGATCTCAAGCTCGGCCGGTTCACGCACGCCGACGCCGGACAGATGCACGTGTACCTGAACTTTGCCCGCGAGAACTGGACGCGGCCGGGCGAGAACCCGCCGGTCGGGTTGATTCTGTGCGCCAGCAAGGGTGTGGCCCTGGCCCGGTACGCCACCGAAGGCCTGCCCACCAAGATGCTGGTGCGCGAGTACCTGACCGCCCTACCCAAGGCCAGTGTGCTCGAAGCCGAGATCGCCAAGACCCGCCGGCAACTCGAAGGCAGGAAGGGCGGCGCGGGCAAACGGCGCGGGTGGAAGGTGGAAGGTTGACGGTGGAAGGCCTGCAGAACCAAGAGAAGCGGTCAACGGTTCGCGGCGGCCGGGGCGCGTGGTGCCTGGGCTGGCTGGTCGGCGCGGTCGCTGTTGCCTTCGCGCTGGCGGTGTCCGCACAGGACGTGCCGGAAGTCGTGCCGTCCGGACTCATGCGCCCCGAGGACGTGCTCAAGGCGGTGAACGAGGCGAAGACGTTTGAGGATGCGTGGCCGGTGATGGTCAGGTACGGCGACGGCTTGTGGCGGCTCGTCAGGAAGAAGAGCCCTTCTGCCGTTGACCAACAGATGCTGTGGCAACACTACCATCCAAAGGAGTTCTTGGAGCTGATGACTGCATGGGACAAGCGAGAGGATGAGGCGAGGGCCGCAGGGCAGTTCAGTCGTGCTGACGAGGAACGCCTGCAGCAACTCTATCCCCGTTCCGCAGGTGCGATGGCCGTGCTTGGCAATGTTCACTTGGCGCTGAGAGCGAAGAACCGGAAAGGCGCACTTCCGGCAACGGCCAAGGAGTACTTCGAGTCCTTCTGGCGCCCCCCGCCGTCAGCCCAACAACTGGAGGACAACCGGAAGATGGCTGCCTCGCGGGAGGCGTTTGCGAAGGTGGTTGCGGAGCAAGACGCCAAGCTCCAGGCGTATGGCGTCACCGCCGCGACGCTGCGCTGTCTGGGACGTCTGGTAGAGGGCGAGGCTTTCGGGTATGACGAGGCTGTCGGGGCGGTGCGGGAATACGCTGGTGCCATGGCCAATGTGTCCAGACAGCTTGACGCGACCCAGGATCCAGAACAGCAGAAACGCCTCAAGGCTGACCTGGAGTTTATCACCCAGCCGCACATTCTCGCGCGTTTCCGGGACTTCGCCCGGTGCGTCGCGCCTGCCCGGCAACCCAACGCCGAAGCCAGCCGCAACGTCTCAGAAACGCGCAAGCGCGAACTGGCTGAACTCCAAGGCCTCTGCGACCAGATCGAAGGACTGGCGAAGAAGAAGGTGGAGGAAGGTCTCGCAGAGATGAACAAGTCCGAGCAGGAGCGCCTGCGGAAGCTGTACCCGCCGGGCTACCCGCGCCGCATGAACGACGCCGAAACGCGCCAGGCCGAGCAGTTCCTGCAGGCCTTGAACCAGAGCCTGGCAGCCGATGACGACGAGCGCATAGCCAAGGACCTCGCATACCAGAACACCACCGAACGTAAGTACACCGGCGAAGTCCATGCGGCGATCACTTCCACCGTGAAGAAACAGCGTGGCGACTATCTTGAACTCCTGGCTCTCCTGTCGAAGAAGGAGAACTGGTTCGCTCTCTCGGAGAATGAACTCGCCCTGCTGCGGCCGAGCGCGCAGGCGGTCTGGGAAGGCGCCATCCCGCCGCAGGTCATCCACCTCCATCGCGACGCGCCGGACCAGCCCTGGCGGTTCAAGGCCGGGTACCGCATCCCCGCGGGGCTGGACGGACTGGGGCTGAAGTGACGGCGCCCCTCGCTCCCACGTTACTCGCCGCCGGGAATGGGGGCGCATTCCGTTTGTGTCCAGCCATTAGGCGGTCTGGCAGGCGTGCCCCCGAGCAAGCTCCTATGAAACACGCGTGATGTCTTCCGCCGCCACCGAGCTTGTCTCGTCGCCCCGCGGACGCAAGGTCCGTGGCGGCGCGGACAAACGCGAGTAACACCAACCTATGATCGGGCGGTCTGCCGCCCGGGAACCGCTGCCCCACCACCTGCGGGTTTCTCTCCGAACTTGTTATGCAGCTCGTGCCGGGCTAGACTACGTGGCTCGCGAAATAGGAATGGAACCATTCTCATGTCGCTACTGTTGGAGACGGGCATTTACAGCATTCCGGAGGCGGCACGGCTGACGCGCGTGTCGTCGCGGCGCATTCGCGGCTGGCTCACGGGGTATGCGCTCCGGACGAAGGCAGGGACACGCCATTCGGCCGCCGTGTGGCAGGGCCAACTGCCGCCCATCGATGGGAAGCTGGCCCTGGGGTTCCTGGACCTGCTCGAGGTCCGGTGCCTCGACGCGCTGCTCTCGACCGGCATTTCGTGGCGCTTCCTGCGGCAGGCGCACGGCAAGGCGCGCACGCTGCTCGGGCACGACCACCCCTTCTGCACCAGCCGCTTCGCCACCGATGGCCGCACCATCTTCCTGGAGACGCGCGAGCAGAGCCGCGGGACTTGCCTGTGGGATATCACCGATCTCCAGCGCGTGTTCGACAAGATCATCCAGCCCTTCCTGATGGATGTGGAATACGGCGCCGAGCAGGCGCCGTTGCGCTGGTGGCCGCGCGGGCGCGAGCACCGGGTGGTCATCGACCCGCGCCGGAACCTCGGGCAGCCGACGATCGGCACCGTAGGAATCCCGACCCGGGTCCTCGCCGCCGCGGTGACCGCCAACGGGTCCGTTGCGGGAGTCGCACGCTGGTTTGAGGTCCCCGCCGCCGTGGTTACCGAGGCGGTCAAGTATGAAAGCTCGCTGAACGCGTGAACCTATTTCTCGATCACACCTTGCCTCCGAAGTTGGCTCAAGCTCTGAACGCCACGGCTCAACCGGGGCATGGGGTCGTTCATGTGCGGGACCGCTTCCCGGCTCACAGCGACACGGTCCATTGGACTGCGGCGCTGGCGCACGAAACAGGTTTGAGCATCCTCACGGTGGAACTCCGGACGCGCCCGACACCCCACGCGCTGCGTGCCTGGCAGGAGGCCGGACACACGATCTTCTTCCTCAAACCTGGATGGCTGCGCCTGCCGTTCGAGAAGCAGACCGACAAGCTCGCCAAGTTCCTTCCCGCCCTGATCGAGCGCGCGCTGCAGGCGCCCCGCGGGACCTGCTTCTCGGTGGCTGTCAACGGGACGATCGAGCCGTTCACAAGCGCGGGTTGACTCGCCCAACACACAGTGTTCGGCGCGGTCGCCCCGGGGGACACCTCCCGCCGTTCCCAAGTCAAGGCTTTCTTGGCAGGGAGAGACTTCAGATTCGGGGAACTCGGCAACGTCCTCGACAAGGTTCGGCAAGCTGGAGCAACTGGCATGGACATCAACGAGATTCTGCATGAGCTCGAGAAGAACCGGGGGTACTTCCCGGAGGCGGCGGTGCGGGCGGCGATCGAGCGGCGCGAGGAGATGATTCCGCGCCTGCTGCGGATTCTCGAGGACGTCGTCGGTCAGCCTGCGAAGTTCGCAGACCGGGAGGCTTACATCGCCCATATCTACGCGCTGTACCTGCTGGCGCAGTTCCGGGTGACGGCAGCCTACCCGCTGGTCATCCGGTACGCCCGGATTGAGTCCACGGCGTTGGACACACTGAGCGGCGACCTGATCACGGAGGACTTCTGCCGGATCCTGGCCTCGGTCTGTGACGGGGATGTCGGCCCGATCAAAGCACTGATCGAGGACTCTGCCGTCGATGAGTACGCGCGGGGCGCCGGAATGGCGGCGTTGAACGTTCTGGTCGGCAACGGCCGGCTCCAGCGCGACGAAGTCGTCGCGTACTACAGACAGCTGCTCCATGGGGGGCTGCCGCGGGACGGATCGTTCGATTTCGGCAACCTGATGTGCTGCGTGGCGGACCTTCATCCGGGTGAGTTGATGGCGGACGTCCGCCAGGCTTACGAGGAGGGGTTGATCGATCCCGACCACATCCCGCTGACGGACATGGAAGAAGCGGCGGAGACCGAGGAGAGTCACGACGAAATACTGGCCGGACTGCGGCTGTGCAATGGCGCCCTGATCACGGACACGGTCGCCGACATGCGCTGGTGGGCCTGCTTCGAGCCTGCAACCGAGGACGACAGGGCTGACCCGGACTGGTCGGAAGAGGATGAATTCGAAGACACGCCACGGGGCTCGGAGCCTGACGACGTTCCGCCGTCGCACATCCGGGAGAGTCCGAAGGTGGGGCGGAATGAGCCGTGCCCGTGCGGCAGCGGCAAGAAGTACAAGAAATGCTGCGGGGTGTGAGGGGGGATAGAGGTGTCATGTGTCGGGTTTCATGTGTCAGGAAAGACACGGGCGGGGCAGAGGGCATGCCTATCAAGCTAACGACGGTGACATCTGTGGACGCCCTGGCAGGACGCTCTGAGGAAGTAGGGCAAGGCTCCAGCCTTGCAGTCCCCGCGCGGGGCGAGAACCCTTGCGCGGGTCGGGGGCGGGCCAGCAAGGCTGGAGCCTTGCTGCCACTCTGCGACACACGCGCAAGCCACCGCCGTCAGCTTGATAGCCATGGGGGCGGAGAGAGGCGCGGGGCGGTGTCATGTCAGGCGGGTAGCTGATGTGCGCTTTTGGGGAGTGGGCGCGCGTCAACCCGGGGCCGCTACCGTCGTGCCGCCGTCCCAGTTCGGGGGCGGGATGGGCGTGGGCGGCTGAGCCTGCAGCAGGTTCCGGTCCAGCGGGTGCGTCAGATTCTCGTACAGGCTCGGGGCGCCGGGCGGCCGGGTGCGGAAGCGCCGATGCAGCCAGTCGTATTGCTCCGGGGATTCCTCGGCCATCTGCTGCACACAGTCCATGTACCACTGCGCCAGGCGCATGGCTTCGGCCTTGTCGTCGGTGTCCCGATGTATCGCGGTTTCGTAGAAGGCCCGGACCCGGAAGCGGAACCGGAACCCGTCGCGCTGCACGAAGATCGCGCACAGGCGGGTCGGAAACCGCTGGAAGAGCTGGAAATGGCGGACCTCGGTGGAGACGGGGACACCGAAGAAACGGACAAACCCGCCCTGGGCACCGGCGTTCTGGTCGGCGATCACCCCCACCCAGCCGTTCTGCCGCAGCATCTTGAGGTAGCCGCGCAGCGCGCCCTTCTTGGGAAGGATCGGGTTGCCGAAGATGCCGCGCAACCGACGCACCTCGGCCTCGATCTGGGCGATCCCGAGCGGGCGGTAGATCAGGGCGAGTTGACCGCCGCAGAGCCCCGCGATGGCATGCCCGACCTCCCATGACCCGCAATGGCCTTGGAAGAAGGCCACCGGACCGGCGTGCCGCCTAAGGGCTGCGGCAAACTCCATGTGCTCCGGGCTGATTTCAATGAACTGCCGCCACTGGCCGTTGAGGTAATGCTGCGGGGCCAGGAGCAAGTCCATGACACTCAGGATGAAATGCTGGACGGACTGGCGGCCGATACGGCGCCGCTCCGCCGGCGAGTACTTGTCGCCCAGCGCGATTTCGAGATTGCGCAGCACCAGTCGGCGGCGCACCGGGCTGGTGTACCACACGGCCAGACCGACCCCGCGTGCCACGAGGTACCACAACCCCGGCGGCAAGACGCGGCATCCGAACTGCACAGCCTTGAACAACGCGACCGTGACAGGCGTAACGAAGTACCGGAACAATGGGGTCCGCAGCGCCTCGGACGTCTTGAGTCGCGTCCGCCGATTCCGGGGGACGGCTGGATTGTCGTCGACTGCGCGCATGGATTTGCTTTGCGGTGTTGCGGGGCATCAGCGCCCCCCCCGAGGACCGAACGCGGCGTCACTTGGCAGTGTCAACTCAAATGTACTATACAGCTTGGTCCCGCTTCACGCCGGCCAACCGAAAGGGAATGTGGTAATGCGTCAGTGCCCCCCGGGCGGAATACCGCCCGATCATGTGTGGGCGTTACTCGCTTGCGTCGGAGTGTTCTGGCAAAGTGGCGGGAGCGGCTCGCTCCCGCAGGTGCCGGAGCG
>Ga0156402_1340_pt1 | contig 42389 bp, 26 predicted proteins | sample RifOxyA3_FD_108045 | JGI IMG/M metagenome (GOLD analysis project Ga0156402, IMG submission 108045) | Lentisphaerae bacterium RIFOXYA12_64_32 | reverse complement strand
TGCCAGTTTCACCTTGGTATGACCGGGCGGTCTGCCGCCCGGGGGGCGCTGACGCATTACAACATCGGAGCGGTCGCCGGCGACCGGCACGCCAAAGCAGCTTCACCGAAGTTGCCCCGTACGTTCTCGCGGTCTATCCGCGCCGTTCGCCTCCTTTTTGCCCGTCCCGGGGTTGCGCCAAGTGCCGAAGCATGGTATGTTAGTTTGACGTCAAACCTATGGTGCGAGCAAGGAGGGTTGACCGCGGGTTGAGCTTGGGAATCAAGGTTCCGGAGTCATTGGGGTGTTCTTTGGAGCCAGAAGGAGTGCGGTATGACCAGTACATCGGGCAAACCTGTGCAAGTGGCAGAAATCAGACTCGGCAAGAAGGCAGTGCAGGTCTCGGAGACGGAGACGGACGGCGGCGGCCAGTTCTCGTACGTGGACCGGAACGGCAGAGTTCTCATGACCATCGGCAAGCCGTGGGGAGGGGCCTGGGCGCCGCCCCCGGTGAACCCGCCGTCCTACCCAGCCGACTACTACGACCGACTGTTAAAGAGCGGGCCCGACGTGTTGGGACGGAAGGCACTCTCTGGCGGGGGCGATCCCTCGTACGAGGGAATCGTTGACCTCCTGCCCCCGTTGAGATTCCCGTACACGTTTCTGGGCGGCAAGGAACATGGTGACAGACCGCTGCCTCGGATCGATTGGGACGGTTCCATTCGTGGGTGCCTAGGTTTCGGACTGAACGGGCGGCCCATAGGATCGGGTGAGCGGCCGAAGTTCAGGCATGGCCTTCTCGATGGGTACCTGCCGGCTATCCAGATCGTGTATCACAATGAAGAGGTGGGCATCGGATGGGAGGAGACTGCGACCGCCAGGGCCTGGCCGTCGTGTGACCACCGGCTGCTGGTGTTCATCCGCCTCAGGGTCAGGAACCTGACCGAGCAACCCCGGACGGACACGCTGTCGGTGTTCTTCTCGCATTTCAGTCAGACCGCGGAACCGGAATGGGGGCGGGACGTTCGTGCGCCGCAACTCTACCCAACCTGTACCGGCGTTGATGATGAACTGGCCCCGGAGTGGTTGTGGGTGAGCGACGGGGATGACTACAGGACCGGGCGTGTCCACCCGTTCTGTTTTCTCGACCGTCCATGCGCGTTGGGGCCCAAGGGAGAGCAGACCATCTACCTTGTGCTGGCGTACCCGCACTACCTGCGGCATGGGACGTTCGCGCGGATTGTCCCGGACCTCAACTTCTATAGTGCAATCTACGCTGTGAAACGGGACTGGGACCGCCTGCTCGGCAGGGGAATGACGGTCGAGACTCCGGAACCGCGGGTGAACCACGCCTGCAAGGCGACCCTGATTCAGAGCTTCATGACCGTGGTTGGTGCGGACGTGAAGTACGCGTCTGCCGGTACGTACGCATGGGTTCCCTACCCCGGGGATACGTACCTGGACGGTCTCCCGATTGCCATCATCAACGGCGCGGAGGGTTTCGGCGAGTGGGGGCACCTGGCGGAGACCAAGCGGTATCTGTCGTATTACCTGAGGAAGTATGTCAGGGCGGACGGGTCCTGTTCATACAGGCAAGGCGTGGGTGCCTACGACTACGGCCTGATGCTGCACACGATAGCCAGGAGCTACTTCCTCGGCGGCCGGGATACGCGATGGGTCCAGCGTCATCTCGCGCCGATCATGGCAATCTGCCGGTTCATCACCGAAAAGAGGAAGACCAGCCTGGCCGTGAATCGCCCGAACTCGGTGCGCTACGGACTGGTGAGCACGACGCTGTGCGATGACCTCGACAACCTGGGGAACGACGCCTACAACTACGCGAACGACGCCTGCTGCTGGCTAGGTCTGGCGGCGGTGGGGCAAATGCTGGTCGACGTTGGTCGCAGAAACGCCGTGCGTGCCAGCCTCGCCGACGGGAAGGCGCTCATCAAGTATGCCGAGGAGTACCGCAAGGACATCTGCCGCTCCATCGAACGGGCCGTCCGCAAGGTGGGGTGTTCAGGGTTCGTGCCGGTGTACCCGGACTGCAGCAAACCCTACGCATCGATGACCGGTGAGACTCTGGCGTCGTACTCGAACTACCTCTTCTACCCGGCCCTTCTCTATACAAACCTGCTCGACGAACGGTTCCGCGACGCGGCGATCGCGTTCAAAGAGCGCCGCGGCGGGGAAGTGCTGGGCACGTCCCGGTTCATGGACAGAATGGACGATTGGCCGATCGCGCTGCAGGGCTGGGCGATGATCAATGCCGACAGAATCGAGAAATTCCTGCTCCTGTACTACGGCGACCTGGCGCATCACCGGATGCGCGACGTGTTCACCGGCTATGAGCAGGTTGGCATCCGTGACGAGGGTAACGGCCGCAAGATCGTTGCCGGCCACAACATTTGCTCGACCCTGGCGACGGCCAGGATGACGAAGTACATGCTCGTGTTCGAGGAGCGGGACGCGGACATCGTCTGGCTGAATCGGGCCGCGCCGCGACGGTGGCTTGAGGATGGCAGGACAACCGTTGTCCGCAACGCCCCGACGCGGTGGGGAAAGGTCGGGTACTCGATCGTGTCGCACGTGGACAAGGGCTGCATCCTTGCCGATATCAGCATTGGCGATGTGGCGACAAGGGCGTTGGCCGTGAAACTGCGGTTGCGACATCCGCGGGGAACGCCGATCCGGCGTGTGGAAATCGACGGCAAGGAGTGGCGGTGTGCGGACGTTGACAACGAGACCATCACGATCAAGCAGGTGAAGCGAGGACGGACCCGAGTCGCGGTCTATTACTGAGTTCGGTGCCGAGGACAGCGCCAGCGGAACCCGCAGAATCAGGCCCGCCGCGAGGCGACCATGGACTTGCCCTGAAAGGGCAACGTATACCAGCCCAGGGCAGAGCGACAGCGTCACCCTGGGACCCCGTGTCGACCGGTGGCAAACGGTTGCCAGCACGGTTCCCGGTCGCCGCAGTCGACGGAGTACCGCGGCTGGGTTCGGCGTTTGAGGTCCTGGCAGCGTGGGGTGCGCCAAGTTCGGCATGAAAGGCATGTACGACACGGTCATTCCACAACGCCATCGTCTTGTGCCCGTGCCCGGGGGCAGGGCAGGGGCAAGGGCACGGCAATACACAAGGAGGGCTGGCAATGGGCATCATCACGAAGGTGGAGTTCCGGAAGCGCATCCGGGCCATCCAATCGGAAATGGCGACCCGGGATTTGGACGGGCTGATGGTTTACGGCGACGAGTATCGCAAGGAGAACCTGCGGTACGTTTCGGGCTTCTGGCCCATCTTCGAGCGCGGCGCCTGCTTTATCCCGCGTCGGGGCGAGCCGATCCTGGCCGGGGCGCCGGAGGGAGAGAAGTACGCGCGGGAAATGTGTGTCTGGCGCGATCTGCGCAACATCCGAGAGTTCGCCTGTGTGTCGGTGCCGGAGCAGATCGACTACCCGTTGGCGAAGTTCTCGTCGTTGCGCGAAGTCCTCGGCGACACACTCGGCCGCGGCAAGCGTCTCGGGCTGGTCGGGCAATGGGACATGGCCGAACCGTTTGCACGGCGCATTCGCAAGGCGATTCCCGGGGTGCGCATCATCGATGGCGCAGGTATTCTGCAGAAGCTGCGGTTGCGGAAGAGCCCGGCCGAGATCGACTGCCTGAAACGGGCCGGGGCGATGGCCTGCGCAGGGTACCGGGCGTTGATGGCCACCGCGGTGCCCGGCCGCACGGAACTCGAGGCCGCCGGAGCCGGCGAGGGCGCGGCGCGGGCGGCCGGCGCCGAGGCCATCGCGTTCATGGTGTTCGGCAGCGGGGAACGGACCAACACCATCATCGGACGTCCGACAGAAAAACGGATCCGGAACGGGGACATGATCATGGCTGCGATGGCCGTGCAGTACGAGGGGTACGTGGCCACCGTGGAGTTCCCGTTCGTGGCCGGCAAGGCGTCGAAGGCACAGAAGGAACTGTTGCGGGTGCTGTTCGCCGCCGCCAACGTTCAACTCGGTTACCTCCGCCACGGCGTGATCGCCGGCGAAATGGTGCGTGCCGTCCGGGACGTGTTCCGTCGACACAAGCTGCAAAAGTATGATGTCTACCCGCCCATGCACGGCATCGGCCTGGCCGAGGCGGAGTCGCCATACCCGGATGAGAACGCAGCATACGCGTTCGAAACGGGAATGTGCGTGAACTCGGACATCAGCCTGTTTGGACACCCGGCCGGATCGAACCGGATCGAGGAAGGGTTTGTCATCGGCAAGAACGGGCCGGAGTCGATCACCCCGTTCATCCGCGGACTCTGCGAGAAAGGGATCTGAGCGGTGAAAGAGCAACAGGACAAGACGACGCCGTTGCGCGACAAGTTGTGGATGTGGGGGGCACGTTGAAGGCAGCCACAACCTGTATGACTACGGCGCGCGTCAGGCCATGCCGGTGGACTTGATGCAGCGCCAGTGCGAGTTGGGTGTCGAGTGGTTGCGCTCAGGCCGTATCGAAGGTATGATCTCCCTGGCGAGTTGCATCTGTGATCTCGGTCTCGACGCCGTCGAGTGGACCCGTGACTGGGTGGCACGCGAGGGTGACAAGAGCATCCGGGGGTGAGACGGAGTCTGACACGCGCGGAGGCGGGCTGAGAGACGGGAAGGGGTATGGGGTTCGCCGAAAGTGACCCGGTGACGCAGTGACTCAGGACGCGTGTTGCGCGGAGGCCCGATGGTCAGCACAGTCACAGGTCCGGTGGCGCCGGAGGCGCTGGGGTTGACTCTGGCGCACGAGCACATTCCGCGCAACATCGTGCCGATGCTGCGGCATGAAGGGATCCCCCAATCGGTGATACAGGATTTCCTCGTGGGCAACCCGCGGCGACTATTCGGAGGTTAGGCTGAACGGCGTTGGTCTGCAGGTTTCAGGCGTCGGGTTTGAGGTGACGGCGCCGGCGGGAGGCGATTCGTTGGTTTGATCCGTCTGATCGGTCGGGTATGTCCGATACGTGGCAACCATTGGTGTACGGGCAGGAGGTGGTGAGATGAACTCACGACAGGTGTTCTTGGAGACCGTGCGGTACGGCAAGCCTGGACGGCTGTTCCACTGGGAGATGGGGCCGTACGAGGAAACGGTCAAGCGGTGGCGAAAGGAAGGGTTGCCCGCGGACTCGAGCTGGGTCTACTATGGTGGATATGACCGGATCGAGTTCGTGCCCGTGAACGTCGGGTTGAACCCGGGGTTCGAGCGGGAAACGTTGCAGGAGGATGCAGAGTACGAGATCTATCGTGACGGGGACGGGGTCGTGAAAAAGCGCTTTAAGAACATGCCGCCGCCCGCCATGCCGCAGTACCTGGACTATCCGCTGAAGGGCAGGGCGGAGTGGCCGCAGTTCCAGAAGCGGCTCAATCCGGACAGTCCTGCCCGCTTCCCCGTGCACTGGCAGAGCCTGAGGTTGCAGTACGCGGCGCGCGACTTCCCGCTCGGCGTGCCGTGCGGCAGCCTGTACGGGTGGCTCCGCAACTGGATGGGTGTTGAGGGCATCAGCCTGATGGTGTACGACGACCCGGCATTCCTGGAGCAGGCGGCGGTGGAGATCACCGACACCATCCTGGCCGTGCTGGAGAAGGCGTTGGTGGGAATGCAGTACGACTGCGCGCACTTCTGGGAAGACATGGCATACAAAACGGCGTCGTTGATCAGTCCCGAACACTATCGGAAAATCTTCGTGCCGCAGTACCGGCGCATTGTTGAGCGGTTGCATGCAGCGGGGATTACCACGCTCATGCTCGACAGCGACGGCAATGTCGATGAACTCATCCCGTGCTGGCTCGACCTCGGCATCAACTTCATCTACCCTATGGAAGTCGCGGCGGACATGGACGTGAACCGATTGCGCCAGAAGTTCGGCCGCGCGTTGCTCATCGGCGGCGGCATGGACAAACGCATTATGGCCTCCAACAAGCCGGCCATCAAGCGCATGATCGACGAGAAACTGTCGCTCATGTGCGACGGTGGCTACATCCCCGGTTGCGATCACGCCATGCCGCACGACATTTCGTGGGAGAACTACCGCTACTACCGCGAGCTGCTGCTCAACGTCCGCCTTTGATCGCGGCAGGTCGACAAATCGAGAGGGAACGATGCGGAAGAGCAACCACACCATCAGAACGATGACTCGGCAAGAAGTCGATATCGCCATCGACTGGGCTGCGGCAGAAGGATGGAACCCAGGGCTGTACGATGCGGACTGCTTCTATGCTGCCGATCCCAGCGGCTTCCTTGTTGGATTGCTCGGGGACGAGCCCATTGCAGCCATTTCAGCGGTGAAATACGGCGATTCCTTTGGGTTCCTGGGGTTTTACATTGTCAAACCGGCGTTTCGCGGCAAGGGTTACGGCATTCAGATATGGAATGCCGCACTTGCGGACCTTCGAGGGCGTACGATCGGTCTTGATGGTGTGGTTGATCAGCAACTCAACTACAAGAAGTCCGGGTTTGCTTTGGCCTATGGGAATATCCGCCATCAGGGGGTCGGTGGCGGCTGCCATTCGACGGATCCAGAGATCGTCCCGTTGTCAACGATCCCCTTTGACAAGATATGTGCCTACGACAAACCGTTCTTTCCCGACAGTCGCACGCAGTTCCTGAGGTGCTGGATCGATCGGCCCAAGAGTGTGGCGCTGGGCATCCTGCGGCGCCGTGAGCTGGGAGGTTACGGGGTTCTGCGCATCTGTCGTTCCGGATACAAGGTGGGGCCGTTGTTTGCGGACAGTCCAGAGTTCGCGGAACGTCTGTTCGTGGCGTTGAAGGCACAGGCCCCGGAAGGCGCCCCTGTCTTCCTGGACACGCCGGCCGTGAATTCAGCCGCCATCGATCTGGTGAAGCGCCACAATATGATCGCCATGTTCGAGACGGCCCGCATGTACACCGGGCGAAGCCCCGACTTGCCCTTGAGCCGACTGTTTGGGGTGACGTCGTTTGAACTGGGGTGATCACCGTTCGCAGCAACGGTTCTCCCACGCGAGACGGAGCGGCAGCGGGGCCATCCGCCCGGCCCGGTCGGGGCCGTTGCGGGCCGCCGCCTCTGCCCCGGTCACCCGGTATCGCGAATAACTCCCCCTTCAGCCTTGACTCACGCCCTGGGCCTGCCTATAATTCCTTTCTCGGAACGCGGTCTGTCCCCATACTCTTCACGATCTCGGGAGCATTTTGGGCACTGCCATGCCGAAGCGTTGCGCAGGAACAGGTTTCTTCGACTGGGTTCACGGCCGCTGGGCCAACACGTCGGCCTCGTCGACCGAAGCTCAGATTGTAATCGCCGCCGACTGGGCGCCAATTCGGGCTTTTGACCGGATCATCGCGGAGACCCCCGATGCGGTGTACGGCGACGTACTGCCTGTTCTGCGCCATGGCGACCTGCGTATCGCCAACCTCGAGTGCCCGCTTGTCGCTCAGGGGCAGCCGGTGTGGAAGAGCGGCTCGGAGCTCAAGGGCCGGCCGGAGCACATCAAGGGTTTGACGGTCGTTCCCTTCGATGTTGTTACCCTGGCGAACAACCATGTGTTCGACTACGGCACGGAAGCATTTGACGCCACGCAACGACTCCTGGCGGCGAATGCCATCCGGACCGTGGGCGCCGGTAGGTCCGCCGAGGACGCACGCCGACCGCTGGTGCTTGATCTGAGAGGAATTCGGATTGGAATCGTCAACTTCAGCGAAGGCGAGGATCTCACGGCCGCCGTCACGGGGCCCGGCGTGTTCGGCTGGGATGTCGACAGCGTTGTCGACACCGTCAGGCACATCAAGAGTACCGTCGATGTCGTGCTGGTCATCTGCCACTGCGGCGTGGAGTACATTCCGTTTCCCCCTCCCTACGTGGCCGCCGCCTTTCAGCGAATCGCTGCCGCCGGGGCGGACCTGATCGTCGGACATCACCCCCATGTTCCGCAAGGAATCCAGGTCCACCACGGCGTGCCGATCTGCTACAGCCTGGGCAACTTCGTTTTCTACCAGGACACGGAGCTGCTGTACCGCAAGCTTGGGTACCTGGTCCGAGTCGGTGTCACCCGGAAAGCAGTGTCGTGCGTCGAGATCATTCCCTACGAGATCCAACCCGACCGCCTCAGTCTGCTGCAGGGCGACCCGCGCCAGCGGTTCCTGAGTGACTTGGAGCGAGTCTCCCGCCCACTGGACGGCGACGTACAGATACGTGAGGCCTGGCACGGATTCCTGCGCCACTACGGCGTCGAGGGTTTCCGCCAGGAGATCACCATGCTTCTCGAAAAGATGGCGCAGCGTCCGCAGAAGGGGGCGGCCATGTTCCGCAATCGCATCACCACCATGCAGCACCAACAGCACTGGATCGATGCGATGACCCGGGTCATCGACGGCACCATCGATACGGCACCGCAATGGGCGTATGACCTGACCGTCGAATGGCTGACCCGCCGCCGCTGAGGGTGCCTGAACCAGGATCGCCAGGGATACCCTGAGAAGATACAGAATGAACACGATCGCGGACAAGGATGAGTTCTCGATTCTGATCACTGATTCGGGGATGGGCGGCTTGTCCGTCTGCGCCGAGATCGTGGAGCGCTTGCACCGGCGCAGGGATGTGGCGCGGGTGGCCGTGACCTATTTCAACGCCTGGCCGGAACAAAACCGGGGGTACAATGCCCTGCCGGATACGGCGGCGCGCGTCCGCGTGTTCGACTGCGCCCTCGCGGGGATGCAGAAATTCCGGCCGGATGTGATCCTCATCGCCTGCAACACGCTGTCGGTGCTCTACCCGCAGACCCAGTTCCACCTCTGCGCGCCCATGCCGGTCGTCGGAATCGTCGACCACGGTGTCCGGATGATCCGCGACCAAATCGCGGCCGAACCGGACAGCCGTGTGATCATCTTCGGAACCCCGACGACCGTCGAGGCCGGCGCGCACCGGGCCGGGCTGATCGCCGCCGGCATGGGCGCCGACCGCATCGTCTCCCAGCCGTGTGCTCGCTTGGCGGGTGCCATCGAGGACGGTCCGGAGTGCCCGGCTGTCCGTGCTATGATCGGGGACTACGTCCTGCAGGCGGTTGCCCAACTTCCGGACAAGAGCTTGCCGGTGTCGGCTGCCCTGTGTTGCACGCACTATGGCTTCAGCGAGCGCGTCTTCCTCGATGCACTAGCCACGCATGTCCGGGGGGCTGTGACCATCCTCAACCCGAACAAGGCCATGGCCGCGCATCCGTTCCCTGCAACTCGGAACGCGGCGCAGGCCACGGTTCAAATCGATCTTAATGTGGTTTCCAGGATCGCTTGGAGCGAAGCGAAGATCGCCACGATCTCGAACGTACTGGCATCGGTGTCGCCTCGCACGGCGGACGCCGTGCGGCATTACCGGCATGATCCGGAGTTGTTCGCGATCTGAGGCGGTCTGAGCGGCTCTGCAACTGAGTTTTGTCCTGCTGGACGGAAAAAGGGAGCATCAGGAATGAAGAAAGTGCTGATCATCACGGGGCCCGGGGGCGACGCTCAGGGCTGGGGCGACATGCACGTCACCGAGGAGATGTGTAAGGCGCTGAATGCCGACGGGCTCAGTGCCGAAGTGGCCTACGTCGAGACGCCGGCGGATTTCGCCAAGGCCATCGAGGCGCGCTCGTTCGACATCGTGTGGAGTGCTCTGTACTACATCTCCCAGCGGTCGGACATCATCGGCCTCAGCGGCGGTGACGTGCTGTGGGTCGCTGACGTGCTCGATGCAAAGCAGATCCCCTATATTGGCCCGAGCGCCCTGGCGATGAAGCAGCTGATCGAGAAGTATGTGACGCACCGCATCATGCATGAGAACGGCGTCCTGGTGCCTGCGCACTACCGGGTGGACAAGGGCGACGCGTTGCCCGACATTCCCTTCCCGGCTTTCGTCAAACCGAACTGCGAGTCGCGGTCCATGGGCATCAGCGACGACAGCGTGGTCCAGTCGCGGCAGGAATTGCAGAGGCGTGTCGACTACATCTGGGAAACGTTTGGGCAGGCCGCGTTAATCGAGGAGTACTTGCCTGGCTCGGAGTACACCGTCCTGATGCTGGGGAACGGCACGCGTCAGGAGTTTTTGCCCGGGCTGGTGACGGTAGAATCGTCCCGGTTCGGCAAGTACCCGGTCCTGCGCAGCGACCTGCGCGGCGTCGGGTTGACCAAGATCACCGTGCCGACCACCCGCGCCGAGGAAGCCATTGACCTCACTCGGCGAGCAACCGCGGCGCTGAAGTGCTGGGATCACGTCCGGGTCGACATGCGTGTGGACGCCCGGGACAGGCTGCGGATCATGGAAGTGAACGGCATTCCCGGGCTGAAACCGTTCAAGAGTTGGAGCCCGCAGATTTACTCGATGTATCATCCGTTGCCGCAGGGGCACATGACGGAGTACCGGCAAATGCTTCACCTCATCGTGAACTGTGCCCTGGAGCGGCACGGCATCCAATGAGTCACATCTTGCATTTCGGATCTCCGATTGCTGATCGGCCGGAGAACACGCGGTCACGCCCCGCACGTGGGTGCGGAGTCAGGATCTGAGTGACAACACCGTCCCGCCGTGGTATGAAGTATGTAACGTGTTTCACTACAGGAGGTAACAACCTCAATGCCAGGCGCCAAGTGTGACCCTTCATTTCCCCGGTCCGGAAAGAGCGTGGGCACGTGAGCATCCCCTGTGACCCCGAACTGGTCGAGAACCTCCGCTGCCGAACGCGGTCCATCGGCACGAGCCCGATCGGCGGGTTTGCGTTCGACGTGGACCTGTCCGTGCCGTGGCTTGCGGTCGCGGTTCACGCGGGGCATCGGGTCCGAGACGAACTGCTGCCCCTGATGCAGATCACCGAAGCGCAACGGCTCTTTGAGGAAGACCCGGCAACCGATCAGATGATCCAGGGTTGCCCGAATGCCGTCTGGGGGCTGGATTCCAGGGCGGAATACGACCTGAACCGGGCGGCCGACTTGGCGGTGCCGCTGACACCGGAACGATTCTGGGGGGTGCAGGTTTACCGGGAACAGCCCACGCCCGAGATGGTCCGGCGAAGCTTGGACAAGTTCGAGGCGTTCTACCGGTTTGTCGCAAGCTGCATTCACATCATTCATGAGCGTTTCGGGGTCTGCGCCGTGTATGATATCCACTCGTACAACACGACACGGCAGGTCGCGAAGGGATTCGATCCGCCCCCCGTGTTCAATCTGGGAACTGCGTTTCTGGACCGAAAACGCTGGGGTCCCGTGATCGAGCAATGGCTGTCGCGCCTCGGCCAGGTTGAGGTCCCCGGCGTCACCGTAACTGTGGCGGAGAACCTGGTCTTTTCGGGCCAGGGCGAGTTCTGTCGCTGCCTGACGCATTGGCATCCCGACATGCTCGTTCTGCCGACCGAAGTTGCGAAAGTCTACATGGACGAGCGCCAGGGGACGTTGTACCCCGGGACGGTCGACGCCCTGCGCCGTGGGTTGCAGGCCGCAATGCTTCGGCATGCCGAAGCGTTCCGGGCCGGACGATGACCGACAGTTTATGGGGTGCCGGCCCGGGCGGCAATGATCCCGGCGCCGTTGGGCAGGTCCAGGGGCAGCCGCCTTATCTTCGCCGCGCCGGCGTCTGCGAGCATCGAGGTGATCTGGCCTTGGGAATAGGCCTGACCGCCGGACGTGCCCAGCAGCATGTTGAGCGAGAACAGCGCCGGGAACAACGGCCTGTCCAAGGTGTCGTCGAGCACGAACTCCTGCACCAGGATGATGCCGCCCGGTTCCAGCGCCTTGACGGCCTTCCGGAGGAGGACTTTGCACCCGGCTGGGTTTTCGCCGTGGAGGATGTGGGACAGCCATGCCACGTCGTAACGCCCGGCGATGCCCTTCCGGATGAAATCGCCGTCTGCAAACGCGACGCGTTCCGTGAGGCCGAAGCGGGCGATGGTTCCCTCGGCGAACCGGCGCGTGGTCGGCAGGTCGTACACCATCGCCGTCAGCCCGGGGTTGTGCAGGCAGAAGTGGATGGCATAGGTGCCTGGACCGCCGCCCAGGTCGAGAAGCCGCCGCCGCCCCTTCAGGTCAATCTGCGGCACAATGCGCGGCGCCAGTTGCATGCCGAGGTTGAGCATCCCCAGCAGGAAACTCTCCCGGATTTCCTCGTCGTCCGTGTGCGAAACGCGTTTCCGGAACGTGCCGCCGTCTTTCCGCCTGACCGCCTCGTCCAGGTGCGCCCAGCCGTCCACGAGATGGTGATGGTGCAGGATGATGTGGCCCAAGTACCCGGGCGCGCTGCGGTCAAGAAACCGTGCCGCAAACGACGTGGCAGCATACGACTCTCGGGTCTTCTTCAATAACCCCATGGCTGTTAGGGCATTGAGGAGCATGGCGAGGCCGCGCGTGGTTGTCTTGAGCCGTTTCGCCAACACGGCGGCGGAACATGGTCTTGCGGCCAGCGGCGAGAAGACGTCCAGCTTGACCGCGGCATGCAGGGTGCAGGCCGTCCAGTAGCCGCTCGACATCTGCAAGAGCTCCGGGGGAGTCCAGGTCTTGTTCATGGATTGTGCGCCTTTTTCTCGGGTCTCGGGCAGAAGATAGCGTCGGCGGTGAGAGCGCACAAGGCTGGGAGCGGCTTGATAGGCAATGCGTCAGCGCCCCCCGGGCGGATGCGCCCGATCATGTGTGGGCGTTCCTCACTGTTTGTCCGGGTCGTTCTGGCAAAGTGGCGGGAGCGGCTCGCTCCCGCGGGTGCCGGAGCGAGCCGCTCCGGCCACTCTATCGCAGCCCGCGAGTAACATGGTACCCCACGACTCAAAACTCGCGATGCCGTCGCTCACCGCCCGGCGGCCAACTCGCTGCGGGCGATGATCATGTCCTGCCATTCCTTGGTCAGCGTGGCGAAACGCGCCGACCAGCCGGAGATGCGCACGGACAGGTTCGGGTACTTGTCCGGGTGTTCCTGGGCGTCCCGCAGCAGGTTGCCGTCCACCACGTCGATCTGCATGAAGATGCCGCCCAACTGCACGAACGTGCGCATCAGTCCGCTCAGGGCCTGAATGCCGGTCTTGCCTTCGACACTGGCCGGCAGGATCTTCAGGTCGAGCGCCGTCCCGCACGGGAGCCGGCTGAAGTCCACCGAGCAGTGCGACTTGATCACCGCGGTGGGGCCGCGTCGGTCCGTGCCGGGCGTGGCGGAAAAGTTCGGCGCGAGGATCGCGCCCTTCTTCTGCCCGAACGCCGTGGCGGTGCGGTGCGGCAGGTACGCCGATCCTTCGCGGCCGAACGTGCTGATGCCCGCCGGGCGCAGGACCCCGAACCGCTCCGGCACCTGCCCGACCATGTCGGTGTAGTCGTCGAAGACGCGCCGCAGCAGGGCGTCGGCGTCCGCGCTGTCGTTGCCGCAGAAGTCGAAACGCGACCGGATCCGTTGCCGCAGTTCCTCGTGCCCGGCCCAGTCCGCCTGCACGATCGCGGCGAACTCGGACAGTGACAAGGTTCTCTCTTCGTAGACCAGGCGGCGGATGACCAGCAGGCTGTTTGCTACGTCGAAGAGCCCGCCCGCATGCGGCGACCGCACCGTGTAGCGGGGGCCGCCGTCGAGGTAACTGCGGCCGCGCTCGATGCAGTCGTCCACGAGCAGTGACAGCAGCGGGCAGGGCATCTTGCTGAACGGGACCTGGTTCAGGAGTTGGCCGACCTCGCGCGCCATGCGGTTGCGGAAGTCGGCATAGAGCGACTCGAAATCGGTGAACCCGTCGAGGCGTCCGTCCGGCCGTTTGCGAGCGATCCACTCGCTGCATTCGACTTTTTCCACACGCGGGCTCGGCTCGGCGGCGGTCAGCCCCAGCGTCTCCTGCAGCAACAGGAGCGTGTCGAACGGCTGATACCCGAACGACGTCTTGCCGGGGATGAGGATCTCCCAGCAGCCGTCGTTGGCGTAGTCGCGCGCTTCTTCGAGCGGGTAACCGAACCGCACGAGGTTCGGGATGATGCGCTCGTCGTTGTAAACCGCGATGATGCCGCCGCCGAGCCGCTGAATGGCTGCGAGGCGGTGCAGCAGCCGCGCCGGCGTGTCCTTGGAGAGGCGCACGGCGATGGGGAAATCGCTGATGTGCAGTTCCTCGACCACGTCCAGAACCAGGTCGGTCACTTCATTGGCGACCGGTTGGCCCTTTTCGTCCACGCCGCCCAGCACGATGTTCTGGTAGAACTGCGCGTCGCCGCTGCCTCGGCCTTCGGCGGTGATCCATTCGCAGCCCTTGATCCAGAAGTGCGCGAGCAGTTCGCGCGCGCCGTCCAGTGTGATCTGCCCAGCCGCCAGATCCGGCTTCAGGAACGGCCCCAGCATCCTGTCGATGCGGCCGATGCCGCTCCAGTTACCGCAGAGCCGCTGGAGGTCCCAGAGCAGCCACAGCGCTTGAACGGCTTCGCGGAATGTGGTCGGCGGATTCTCGGGGACATTGCGCAGCGACGCGAGAACGTCGGAGTAGTTCCGGCTGATCTCGCCGGTCGTCTCCAATGCCAGTTCCTCCATGGCAGCGACATAACGGCCGTGCCAGACAGTGGCCGAGTCCAGGCATACCCGCATGGCGTGGAGCAGGTCCGCGCCTTCGGCGTCCAGGTCGTCATGGCGCAGTCGGGCCTCGATCTCCGCACGAATTCCGCGATAGCCGACCTTGAGCGCCTTCTCGAATCCGAGGGTCGTGTGACTGATTGAACCGAATGGCGTCAGCGGCATGCGGTGCTGCATGCCCTCGCGCAGCGTGGCGCCACCGGCGAGCTTCTCACCGGGCAGGATCCGCAGCGGGGCCTTGGCTGCGATCAGGCGCACCGCCTCGGAATAGTGCTGGTTGGACGTGGGCATGCGCTGCAGGAACTCGGGGGCAATGGCGAACTCCGCAGGCCGGACGCCGCGGCCGATCTCGCCCGACAGGTAGCGCGCGGCCAGCGCCCTTGTCTGGGCACTGAGTCGTTGCGTGCCATGGAACGGGGTTGCAGTGCCAAACCCGGCCTCGCACAGCTTCTGCTGCACACCGTCGAGGGCGGCTGTATTGGGGTTCTGATTGCTCATGTGGTCCTCCAACGTTTCATTCTACAGAAAATACACTAACCTGTTGAAACGCGCTATAACTGAAGGTATCATCTTCATATACAAAACTATTGACAGCCGCGAAAGAAAGCGACCGAGCGCGCAGTAGCTCGGCGCGTCCCGCGCCGAAGTGTGGTTCCTCGGCCGGTCCCCGGCCGAGGAACCATGCTGCGGTCCCGGAGGTTCCGCGCCACAGTCGCTCTCCAGCCGTACAGCAGGACGAGGGCAAGACGATGCGACTCATCGATGCGATCCCGGTGCGGGAGCTGAACGTCGAGCTGTTCTATCCGGGCCGTTTCGACGCGATCAACAACGGCGGCGTGCACTGCAAGACGTGTCCGCACACGATCATTGCCCAGGCGATACAGGGCCGGTACGAGATTTCCTGTGGCGACGGACGGCGTGCGGACCTCGCGGAGGGCGAGGCGTTCCTGACCGGCGCCGACCTGCCGTTGCGCATCGTGCATCACGGCGACGCGAGGAACGGCTTCCGCATGCGGGCGCGGTGGCTGCATTTCCACTTCACGCTGTTTGGCGCGATCGACGTGACGTCGTTGCTGGACCTGCCGCTCGGCGTGAGCGCGAAAGACTGCAAGCCGTTCGGCGCGATCATTGAGGAAGAACTGGCGGCGCGCAAGGCCGAGGATGCCGCTCTGGGGTCGCTGGCCCGGCGTCAGGAACTGGCATTCCAGACGTTACGGCTGCTCTGCGAGTTGGCGCCGATGCGCGAGGACGCGATGGAATTGCTGCGGCAGAAGGATCGGCTCGGGCCGGTGCTGACGTTCATGCGTGAGCACGTGAGCCGGAAGTTGACGGTTGCGGATATCGCACGTGTTGCCAGCCTGTCGGTGCCGCGGTTCCACGCCTTCTTCCGGCAGTTCATGGGCCGCTCGCCCATGGAGCACCTGAAGCACCTGCGGCTGTCCGAGGCGTGCCGATTGCTGGCGACCGGAGACGAGCCACTGCGCGTGGTCGCGGAGAAGACCGGCTTCTGCAACGAGTTCCATCTGAGCCGCGACTTCAAGCGCGTGTTTGGGAAACCGCCCGGCGTCTGGCGTCGCGACTACGATCGGAACCTGGCGTAGGGCCGACTCCCATGTCACTCGCGGAGGGGATGTTCGCGTTGTGGCGTCTCTCTCCGCGTGTCGGCACGTGTACGGATGGCAACGCCATGCGCCCGCTCGCTGAAGCGTTGCTGCCACTTCCGCCTGAAAGGCGGTACTCAGACGGAAACGACAGAGTAACAGCCTGGAGCGGCACAGTTGGGGACAGGAAAATCCTGGCAGGATCGCGGTGCCGCCGCGGGGAGTATAGCAGGGGCAGGCGGGGGGCTTACGGGGTCCAGCCGACCCACCACTTGCTGGCCAGCACCTGGCCGACGGCGCGCCAGGACACGTTGCCGCCGCAGAATCCGGCGACCAAGCCCATGGCGTGTCGGTAGTCGAGCCGGTCCTCGTTGGGGTTGCCATTCCACGGGTGGCCCGGCAGCGGGGGATAGACCATCGTGGAGCCGTCGACGCCCCAGTTGCTGTCCGCCCAGGAATCGGCGAACAGGTACCGCTCTTCCGGGTCCTTGATCGACTTCAGTTTACGTCCTGTTGAGACCGGGGCGCCGGCGCCGATGCTGTAGAGCTGCGGGCTGAGATAGATACTGTAGATGTAGTTGCAGGTGTTGTAGGTTCGCGGTTGACAGGCGAGACCCGGCGCCGGACAGATAAACGTCTCGTTCTGGTTGATGTAGGGCATGAGTTCGCCGCGCCACCAGAGGTTCGGGGGTTCCCAACGCAACAGATCCGGGTTCCAGTACATGACCGGGTAGAATTCGTCGTAGTCGGCCAAGTACATATTGACCCCAACCCCGAGCTGCTTGAGGTTGCCGATGCAGACGGTGCGCTTGCCGCGCTCCTTGGCCTGGTTCAGGGCCGGCAGCAGCATGGAGGCGAGAATCGCAATGATCGCAATGACCACGAGGAGTTCGATGAGCGTGAACGGGAGAGATCCAGGCCTGCCGATGATCCTGCCGGGGGCGAGCGTGCGGATTCTCATGGCGGGTGAGCTCCTGTCGACGGACTTGGACTGAGGCCGACCTCCACACCGCAGCCCCCTCGCTACTGGTGTGAAATCCTAACCTTACTGTACAGCAAATGGCCGTCGCCGTCAACGGTGACGCGCCGTGCGGTGGTGACGCGTCAGTGAAGGTGGGCGCCGGGCCTCCCGACCCGGCGCGACGCAGCGACGCGGCCGAACCAGGCCAGGCCGTCCGCCCTCTTTCCCCCAATCGTCGCCCCGCGGGCGCAAGACCCGCGGCGGCGCGAACCGGCACGAGTAACACCAACCTATGATCGGCCGGCCCGCCGGCCAGGGGCGCTGACGCATCGCTGTGTGGCGTCTGAGCGGACGCCACTCACGGTGTACGGATGACAAACTTGCGGTAGGCTTGCGGGTTCTTGGCTTCGCCAATGCCAGGCGTCAGGCCCATCCAGTAGGCACGCCCCGCGCCGTCGTCGTCGTTGGCAATGAAATTCAGCGCGATGACGCGGCCGGGCACCGGCACGGGAATGCCGAGCGCGTCCCAGGTGAGCAGCGCTTCGTAGGTGGTTGTCGTGGCATCGCGGCGAATGGCGACGGGCACGTCCAGGGCGCGGGCCGGCGGCGGGCTGTCGAGGTAGACGCGCGGGCCCTTGTCGGAGAGGACCAGGCCCACTTCGCGGTCGTCATCGTCGAAACGGTCGAGTGAGTCGTTGTCCGGGTCAATGGCGATCTGGATGCCGTCCGATTTCCAGAAGTTGCCGGGCCCGGTCAGGGGTGCGGCGTGGATATCGTCGGTCACGGCGCAGGCGAAGATCAGTCCGCGCGCGTCCGCGGCCAGCCACACTCTTAGGCTCAGGTCGTCCGGCCCGCTCCAGCCCACCGTGCCGTCCGGCGGCAGGACCTGCACGCGGTTGGCCACCGTCAGCGGCGCCGCAGCCTGCCACTCCGTGAGGTTGCCATCGACGCTGAACTCTGGCGCTGGCGGGTTCAGAGGCAGGAGTTCGGGACTCAGGGCGACCGACTGTTTGACCTCGCTGTCCGTGACGGTCAGGCGCACTTCAGACGCCTGGCCCACGGCGACAGGCGTGGTCAACTTTACCTCGACGCGCATCGGTTTGCCGCCCGGCGCCAGGCTGAGGTCCTGGGCGACCGCGCTGGCGCCTTCGACACGGACGGCCCGAGGCTGGTCTGTGTAGTTGACCAGTTCGAGGACGATGGTGTCGACCGACTTGAGGAACGCGTTGGTCGCCTGGACGGGGACGGACGCTGTCTGGTGCATGGCGTCGAGGAACGCGGGCTTCTCTCCGGTCTGTGCCAATGGCAGGACCCAGTAGACGGGCAAGCGTCCGATGGGGATGCGCCCCTTTTCCGGCTGCAGCGTCGCGAAGAAGCTGTCGCTCCAGCGGCCCGCGGGCGCATCGGCGGCGAGTTGCACGGCGCAGTTTGCGGTGTCGGCCCACCAGGCGATGACCAGTTCCTGACGTGTGTTGCACACGAAACTGGCGCGCCACAGTGCGTCCCCGCACGGCGCCAGCTCGATGGGGCGCGTGTCGTCCAGCGTGTGGGCTGCTGCCGCGTAGGCCGCGGCCGCGGGCAGGGGGTATGCCGGATCGCCGCGCAGCAGCCCGTACTCGTAACCACTCTCATTGCAGCCGCCGAGCGTGAAGTGCATGTACTTCTCGACACCCGGCACGGTCTTGCCGACCAGCATTGACTGCAGGATGCATGCCGACCAGTCGAGGCCTTCCGGACTGAGCGGGTCACAGCGCACGTCGAGCGGCCACCCGAGTTCGCCCACCCACATGCGCCGTGGCCGATTGTGCGCGGTCATCAGGTCGAGCGCCGTCCGGCACTTTTCCGCCATGCGGTTCGGGACCGGCCACTTCGGGTGCTGGCCCGGACCGAAATTGCGCGGCGAGGCGTACGGGTGCCCGGCGTAGAGGTCGATGCACTCGGCGGCGCCGTCGAGGACGGCCTTGGTGAAAGGGAAGTCCCGGTCCATGTCGCCGCCGCTCACACCCGTGCCCGCGACCGGCACGCCAGACGCCGCCTTTCGGATCGCGGCCGCGCCTGACCGCAGGAGTTTCAGGTAGTAGTCCACGCCGTCATTGAGCGTGAGCTCCGGGTGCGAGACGCAGGTCAGGTCGGGCTCGTTTTCGATCTCGATGACGCGCACCCTGTTGCCGTAGCGTTCGGCCACCTGGCCGACGAAGCGTTCCCACTCGCCGAGTCGCGTGGGGTCGGGCAGATCGTGGGCCCGGGGCTTGCCGTCGAGGTTCCAGCCGATCCAGCCGGGAGCGGTGAGCACGATTGACAGCAGTACATCCATGTGGTGTTGCGTTGCACCTTCGACGGCTTGGTCCGTTGCGCTCCAGCCCAATCGTCCCTGCTTTCCCTCCGAGTAGCGCCAGAACAGGAAATGCCGCAGGGTCTTTGCGCCAAGGCGTTCGGCGGCCTCCAGGTCCGCTCCTACCTGAATTCCGAAGTAGCAGTCGGGTGCAGCCTGACCATAGTGTCGCGGTCTCGGCACCGCGGCCAGGCCGCTGAGCGCGCGCACCGGCCGCGCGTTGGGCAGTGCGGCGGCGACCTCGAGCTGGGTGTAACCCGGGGCGGTCGCGTCCAGAGTGACCCATGCCGGGACTTCCTTCTCCTCCCAGGGCTGCAGAGTCAGGGGCAGCATGCCCTCGACCGTGTTGCCGTTGACCGTTTGTGCCGTCATCCGGGCCTCGAAGGCCAGGGTCTGTTCGATACGGTTGGCGAATCGCACCGTGGGCGCCGCCGCGTCGCCTTGGAACAGGATGCCGGACGCGCCGCCGGGGGAGACGACGATCTGCAGGCGCTCTTCGGGTGCAATGGCGTCTCGCTCCACGTGCAGGTTCGAGAGCCGGAATTCTTTCTGGTCCGGCCCGCGCCCAACCGCCACCAGCACTGCGGTCAGGGGGAAGTGGAACTGTCCGTCGTTGGCGCCGCCCCAGTGGTGGCTGAACGCGGCCGCCGTGAGCGGAACCTGGGCCAGAGACCATGCGCCGCCTTGTGCCTTGAAGCCGCCCGCGAACCATTGCCCGGATGAATCGAGCAGCCGGACGCTGCCGTCGTTGCCGGCGGACAGCCAGACCCAGAATCCCAGCGCCTGGCCCTGGTCGACCCGGCCGCGCCACTGCAACCCGGCGTAACGGCTCTCGCCCGTGAATTGGCACACGGCCTGAAGGCAGGCCCCGCGCTGCGGGTCGTCAAGCGTGTTCATTCTGATGTCGGCGCCGGGGAACTCGGCACCGGTGTTGGCCGTCCAGAACCGGGGCCAGCGCGCGGCATCGAGCAGCAGACGCTCGGCGTGCGCCGCGGTGCAGAGCAGAACCAGGAGGGCAAGGAGCGGGACGGTTTTCATGACTCGATCCTCCGTGATGGTGGCGCGGGACACTACGGCGCCGATTTCGTCACGGTCCCACGCGTCAGTCCCAGCAGGGCGTAGATCGTGTCGGTGCCGGTGCTTTCGACCGAGATCGTTGTGAGGGTCACCCCGGGTTTCGGGTTGCGCCAGGTGTAGAGGTACAGGCAGACGGGCGTGTGGGCCGGGTTCTTGCCGTGCCACGCCACGCGCGCGGCGGGCAACTCTTCCTGGGCCTGCCACCAGTCGCCCACCTGCACGCCGTCCGCGATCGGGGTCTCCAGTTCCGTGCCGTCCTCGTACTTGATGCGGTACTTTGCAACCGTCTTCCCGGACCCCGACGCCCAGGCGGCGGTGTGCAGGAAGCTGAGCGTGTCGCAGCAAGCCCCGATCTTGAGTGCGTCTGCGCGCGGTGGCGCCTTGGGCAGGTGCGCTGGAGACTGGAGCACGAGACCCTTTTCCGTGACATCGAAGACGACGCCGGCGAACGTCTGACGTCCGGCCGGCAGTTCGCGCATGTCGTTGTTGCCCTGGTCGGTCCAGCCGCCCTGACCATCGTTGGCCGTGTCGTCGCGCAGCGGGACTGTGAGCCAAGCCCCGAGGTCGACCGGGTTCTGTTTGTCTCCCGCGGCCAGAGCCGCCTGGCGCCCGAGCGGCGCGCCGAGGTTAGTCAGCAGGACTGAACCGATCCGGCGCGCCTTCTCGGACACGGCCGGCGCCGCCTCGGCCAGGCGCAGGCTGTCGAACACGATCCGGCCCTTGCCCAGCTTGGTCTCGCCCAACGCCAGCGGGCGCAGGCAGGCGGTGACCGGCCCGGCGAACGTCCAGCGCACCGCGCAGGGGTCGTCGATCAACCCGGTGCCGCGGCCTTCCCAGTCCTCATACCAGCAGTCTTCGCGGTACCAGAAGAACTCGGAGTTGGACAAGCCCGCGACGAGTCCGTCCTGGGCGGCCTTGGTCACGCGGCCCTTGGCGGTCGTTTTGCTGAGCGCCTTGAAGCCCGGGATCAGACTGCGGATCGTGTCTTCCCCGGCGACGGCAGGCGCGTGCAGCCACAGTGTGCCGCCCGCTTCGACAAAGCTGCGCAGCGTTGCGACGTGGCTTGCGGCCAGGGTTGCGGAGTCCGCAATCACGAGGCCGTAGTTGCCCAAGTTCCCGAGGTCTTTGTCCGCCGGCAGCATGTCGGTCTGCAGGCCGAGCGCGGCGAGGTAGGTGCCAAACTCCGGTGTCGTAAGGGCCGCGACGCGCGTCTCGGGGAGCGGTTGGCCCGGATAGGCCAGGAGGTTGGCGAGCAACTGTCGGCACGCCGGTTCGGTCTTTGCCTTCTCGTCCACGAGGTACTGGCAGAGCAGCCACGTCCCGCGGCCACTCGGCAACTCCAGCAGCGGCGTCCACAGCAGGCCGCCTTTGCCGCCGGCTTCGGTGATGACGCGGAAGTTGCCGCTGAGCGGTTTGCGGAGCAATGACCGCGCCACCATGTGGTCGCCGCGCCACCAGCACAGGTCGCGGCCGTCGGCGTCAATGCCGTCGAGTAACGCGTGCCCCGGGTAGCGCGGGTAGGTCATGGTCGCGCCGCGCGGTTTGTCGACGCGGACGGCGCACGGCAGCCATTTCGGGAGTGTGGACTGCGCCAGGACCAGCACGCGCCCGCCGCCGGTGACGAACGCCGGCAGGCAGTCTTTGCCGAGGGTCTCGTCCGCCGTCCACACGTCCTGGCCGAGCACGAGCAGGCGCAGGTTCTTGAGGGATTCGGGCGTGATTGAGTCAATCTTGACCAGGTCAAGTCCGGCGTCTTTTAGGGCGTTGACGCTCTTGCCGGCCGGGTCGTAGATGGCCGCGCCATCCAGGGCCGGCCAGGCGATCGCGTCCGGTGCGGCGGCGAGCAAGGGTCGCGTCTCGGTGTACAGCAGTTTTTCGCCTGCGAGCACCTTTGCGGCCAACCGGTATCGACCGGCTTTATCCGGCACGGCGAGCTTGACTTCCCACTCGTGTCGCCCGCCCGGCTCGAAGTCGGCGTTTTCGGACCACGACCAGACAGCCGTGTCGCCGTCGTTTACGGTGACTGCGAGCGTCAGGTGTTGTGCTTCGAGCGTGTCGTTCAGAACGAGCACGTGCCGTGCCACCGTCTCGCCGGTCCAGAACGCGTGGTCCCACTCGCGGATGATGGCGGTGACCGGCGGCAGGCACTGCTGCCCGTAGACCTTGTCGCCCACCCACGGGTTCAGACCGGTCACGCCGGCCCAGCGTGCGCCTTCGCTCACGAACCGCACCCCCATCACGTGCGCGGCCCGCTCGATTTCGCGCGACTCGTAGACGCTGTCGCCGACGAAAATCGACACCCCGCCCGGCGGACGGCTGTACGGGTAGTAACAGAACTCGCCCAGGATCAACGGCTTGTCTTTCTTCCAGATCAGGTCATTCGGCCATCGGTCGTTGCCCGCCTCGCCGAGCCACCAGGAATCGTTCGGCCACAGGTTGTGGTCGTGACAGCCGAACTCGCGCGGATAGTGAATGTTGACCGTGGCGGCACGGCCGACCATGTCGCCGTCGCCCTCGAACTCGATCGGACGCGTCGGGTCGAGCGCGGAGATGACTTGGCTCGCATCGAAGATGTTCGCGTCCGCCTTCGAGGTCTTGTGCCCGCCGCAGTGCAGGATCTCGTTCTCCGTACTCCAGATGCAGACGGACGGGTGGTTGCGCGAACGCCGCACCATGCCGTCGAGGTGGCGTTTCAGATTCTGCCAGAATCGGTCATCGGTCAGGGCGTAGTTCTTTGCCGCGCAATAGAAGCCGCTCTCGTCTTTCAGGCACATGCCCAGCTCGTCGGCAATGTCGTAGTAGTAGCTCGAGCGCGGGAACATGTGGTGCCGTACCAGGCTGAAGTTCGCCTCGTCCCGGTGCGAGAGGAAGTAGGTGCGCAGGTTTTCGGGGGTCTCGAAGTTCGGCGCGCAGACTTGGCCGCGGAGCCGGAACACGCGCCCGTTCAGGCGGTAGTCGGTGCCGTCGATCCAGAATTCGCGGAACCCGAACCGCGTGTCGGTTCGGTCCGTCACCGTGCCGTCCGCCGTGACCTCCAGACGCAGGGCGTACAGGTGCGGGTCGGACGGCCACCAGAGCCGCGCGTCTTTCCATGAGACAGTCCATTCGGCGGTGACCGTCTGGCCGGGTGGGGCCGTGAGTTTGCGCTCCTCCAAGGCGAGGGCCTGCGTCTCGGCGTCGCGGACGACCGGCCGCAGGACAGTTGCCGCGTCTTTGTCGCCGGAGTTGCGAACTTGGGCACGCACGGCGAGTTCCTGGCGCCGGACCGAGGTGGTGACGAACACGTCTTCGACCCCGACGTCGCCGTGCGCCACCAGCGACACATCCTGCCAGATGCCGCGGATCATGGGCGGCCGGCAGCCGTACGGGAACAGCATCGTATTGGCGGGGAAGTCCTTCTCGACGTCGTTCGGGATCGGTGTGCCGTCCTTGAGCCCGGCTGTCCAGTCCGTGACGCCGACCAGGACCTCGTTGGCGGCGCCCGGCTTGGCTGCAGACGTGATGTCGAACTCGAACGGTTCAAATCCGCCGAGGTGCCGGCCGACCTTGGTGCCGTTCACATAGACTTGGCTGACGTGCGCCACGGCCTGGAACTGCAGCAGCAGGCGTTGCCCGTCAAGCCCCGGCGGCAAATCGAGCTGACGTCGGAACCAGGCGCTGTGCTCCTTGCCCGGCCAGCCGCCCCAACCGGCGAGCGGCAACTCGATCGGTTTCCACTCGCCGCCTGGCGGCGGATTCTCGATCCTTGTCACCGGCAGGAAGTCCCACGTCCCGTTCAGCAGCAGGGTTCGGCGTGGCCCGGCCAGGGCGTCCGTCTGCAGGTAGCGCACCGTCGACCAGGCCTCGTTGCCCTGTTTTAGATCCAGGGCCAGGCGGTAGCCGGTGCACTCGCCGCCGCGTGCTTTGACGGTGACGGTCGACACGGCGTTCGGGGCCAGGTCCAGTGCCGTGCTGAGGGAGCCGACCGCGCGCTGCAGGTAGTCGGTGAGTTGGGCGTCGACCTGTGCCTTCTGCGGCTGGTCGGTGCGGTTCGTGAATGCCAGGGTCAGCGGCAATTCCGTCTGCTCCGGCGCAACGGGTTCGAACCGGCACTGGGTCAGCGCGACACGGTCGGTCAGCGGCTGAACACCCAGCAGGATCGGGCCTTTCGCCAACCCGCCGCCCATGCCCCCGTCAAAGATGCGCACCGCGATCAGGTTTCGGCCGGCGTTCAGCAGGCCGGCCGGGACTGGGTACAGGCGGCGCTTGTAGCAACCCTTGCCTTTGCCGATCAGTTTGCCATTGATGTAGACCCAATCGTCGTCGTCCACGCCGCCGAGGTCGAAGACCTGTGCTTTGGCGGTGGCTTCCGGCGGCGTCTCGAACGTGCGGCGGTACCATCCGTACCCGTCGTATTCCGCGTACCCGGCACTGTCCCACGGTGCCGGAGCGTGGATCGTGTCCCAGTCCGCGTCGCTGAATTCAGGGCTCGCCCAGGCCGGATCGTCACCGGTCGAGAAGCGCCAGTCGCCGGCCAGGTCGACCTGCCACGGCGCCGGTGCGGCGGCGGCCAGCCCACAGAGAGAGACGCACGCCGATAGGAACAGAGTCCGCGAACTTGCGATAATGCCCATGGTGACCTGCCTCTAATTGCATCGTGGTTGCAGTTGGTATCGCGATCGCTATCGAACTCTGGCGCCGGATGACCCGCGCCGGTCGGATCTCGGAGCGGAAACCATGCACAATGGACTATGGCTCGCCGGGTTTGTCAACCCCGGGCGGGGGATGGTCAGGGGCCGGGGGGGGACGGCCTGAGGACAGGCCGCCCCTACTTGGTGTGCGCGGAGGCGTGGCCTTCCGAGACGCGGCGCCAGATCTTGAAACAGCCCTGGGGGATGGTGCGTAGTGCGTCCGTCGTGGGTGCCGCCAGTGTCAGGGCAGGCACCGGCTCCCGAACCTGCGGGCAGGAGGCTGCCCGCGCCACGGCGCGAGTCCCTTGGCCGGCGTTTCACGTTCCGCCTTCCACCTGCGACGGACGCACTGCAGCGGCGTGTGCCATTTGCGGGGATGGCGCAGCCGTTGCATCGTTACGGCGACCGTGGTATTGTCCTGTGTTCTGCGAAAGGAGAAGTCCCATGTGGCAGGTACACTCGACACGGGAATCGGCAGGCGCGGCGCGGGTAGCGCGGGTAGGGCGGTGGAGTGGCGCGTCACGACGGGTGCTGGTCGCGGCGGCCGTCGCGTTGCTGGCGGGCCCGGGTTACACCGCGGTTCTGGCCCAGGCGCCGAAGAAGGCGCAATCGCGTCCCACGGCTCCGAAAGCCGCACCGCAAAGTGCCGGGCCCAAGCGCCCCGTCTATTCGGGGAAGGACATTCCCCAGGGGCTGCTCGAGAACCTGGTGGCGAAAGTCGGGGCGGGCGGTGTGACCAGGGCGGAGTACGATGTGCGTCTGCTGGGACTCGCGAACCAGAACCGGAAGAAACCGGAAGGCCTGACGCCCGAAGAACGGAAGAAGGCGCTGGATGCGGCCGTCGAGGACGAACTCCTGTTCCAGGGCGCGTTGGTCGACGGCGTGCTCCGGGACGAGGACATGTGCTGGCGCATCACCTCGGAGTACCGGTCTTCCGAGACCACGCCGAGGATTGCCCCGAACAGCTTCTCGGATGAGGAACTCATGGCCTACTACAAGGCGAGTCCGGCGAAGTTCTCGACCCCCGTCCAGGTCTGTGCGAGAGGTCTGCGGTTGCTGACGGAGCAGGAGAAGCAGGCCGCGGATGGTTTGCGCAAGCAGGCCGTGACGAACCCCGAGAAGGTCAAAGGGTGGATCGAGCTCGGTTGGGTCACCGAGGGCCAGAACTCGGCCGGCCTGCCGTTGTATCTGACGGACGGGCTTGTCAAGATGAAGAAGGGGCAGGTCTCCGGAGTAATCGTGGACGAGCACATGGACGCCAAGTTCATCTTCCACGTGACCGACCGGAAGGAGCGTGAGGTCATCCCGTACGACGAGGCGAAGAAGAAAGTCCGATTCGAGTACATATCAGTGCGGCAGAACCAGATGGAGGAGAATCTTGTGGCCCAACTGCGGGGCGGGAACGCGTCGGCATCCAAGGAAGAGCTGCTCCTGTTCGCGGCGCTGAAGGCAGGAACGCACCGGCAGCCTCTGTTGCACCGGGCCATTGCCGAATCGTACCTGTACCGCAGGAAGCTGACGCGCGAGCAGGCCCTGCCGGAACTGCGGAAACGTTTCCCGGTCCAGATCTTGACGGCGGAGTGACAGCGGGGCAGGGGCGGCAGGGGAATACGCCGAAGGGGAATACGACGCGTAAGAAGGGGGGAATACGACGTATAGGACGAATAGGACGTATACGCCCTGGCGGGCGGGGCCCTGGCGGGCGGGGCCATGGCGGGCGGCGGGCGGCTCTTGCTTTCCGCGCCAGCGGTATACGTCATATTCGTCGTATCAGTCGTATGCTTTCGCATGGCGGCGAGATCGCGCGGGGTGGCGTACGAGTATATGGCAGACAACGGAAGGGCGATGCCATGCGTAAGACACGCAGTGCGGTACGCAAGACGCTGGCGATCTGTGCCGGTGCGGCGGTGTTGTTGCTGGGCGCGGCGGGGTCGCAAGCCAAGGAGACGAAGCCGATGATCCGGACGATTGACGCGAACGGGTTCCTCACGCAGGATGGGGAGAAGTTCTGGAGCCGGCCGCTGTACGGGCCGAACCGGCGCATGTTCGTGCCGGCCGGCGAGGTGCCGCACGCGTCGTTCATGTGGTTCGAGGCACAGACCCGCGCGTTCGTGCGTTGCGGGCACTTCCTGCCTGGCATCGTGTCGGCGCGCGGCACGAAGTGGCTGTACCAGGCGGACGACGTCACGGCGACGTACGATCCGGGGATGCTGCGGTTTGTCTGTAAGGACCCTGTCTGGGACGGCGAGGTGCGCATGGACCTGGTCCCGCTCGCGCCGGGCGATGGCTACACGGTGCGCATGGTTGCCACCGCACCGGTCGAACTGGTGTTCGCGTTTGGCGGGTTCCTGTGCATGCCGGACAAGGACCGGTACCAGGGCACGGGCGAAGTCCCGGGCGGCATTGTGGCCGAACTGTACACCGGTGCGGAGTATGCAGCGCCCGAGGACGGTCTGGCGTCGACGACGTTGAAAAACGTGACCGACACCAAGGGCCAGCCATTGAACGTGCCTTTGCGCGTCGTGCTGCTGAGTGACCGCACGACGACCGCGGCACTGCAGGAGGCGAAGACAGGGGCCGCGTTGGCCGAGTTGCTCCAGGCCGCATCGGGCGCGAACCCGGTGCAGGTGCATCGGGTTGCTCTGGGCGGAAACGAGTCGTTGCACCTGATTGTGGTCGTGCCGCAGGCGGACCGGGCCGACGCGGAGATCGGCGAACTCCGCAAGGACATTGCCGGCACGTTCGATCGCTGCGAAGAGCGCGTGCAGGAGATCTCGCACCGCGTTGTTTCTGAAACCCCAGACACGCTCGTGGACCTGGCCGGGCGCTCGCTGAGCGTGTCGATGGACGGACTGTGGGTCCCGCCCGTGTTCATGCACGGACCGATCCGCTGGGGCTGGCCGGGACTGGTGGGCTGGCGCATGGCCTACGGCAGCGACGTGTGTGGCACCTACGACCGGACAGCATCGCACCTTAGGCACTACGGCGATACGCAGGCCAAGGGCGGGCTCGACCGCAAACCGCACGCGGACCCGAAGAGCGGGCTCACGCGCCAGGCGCAGGACAGCATTCTGTTCAGCGACGGTTCGGTGGTCAACTGGGGCGTCTACAACATGACCGAGCTGTGGTTGAACTTCATCGCGCACTACTACGACTGGACGGGTGACAAGGAGTGGCTGAAGGCCATGTGGCCGGCGATTCGGGCTGGGCTCGCGTTCGAGAAGCGCGCCATGGACATGGACGGCGACAGTCTCTACGAGAACCACGCCAACACCTACATCACGGACGCGCACTGGCACAGCGGCGGAAACTGCACGCAGGCATCGTCTTACGTCTACGCCGGTTGCATGGTAGCCGCCGAAGCGGCGAAACTGGCGGGCGAGTCGCCCGAGCCGTACCTGACAGAGGCGGCGCGGATTCGCGACGCGATGAACCAGGTGCTGTGGATCCGCGAGAAGGGCGTGTTCGCGGAGTGGAAGGACACGCTCGGTGAGAAGTTGCTGCACCCGGAACCGGAACTGGGTTCGGTGTACCTGCCGGTGCACTGTGGCGTGGCGGATGAGTTCCAGGCGTACCAAATGGTGCGATGGACGGAGTGGGGGCTGCCGAACCACGAATTTGAGGAGCAGGGGCCGCAACCGTTCGACGGGCACTACAAGCCGGGCGCGACCTACACGTTTCCACAGCCGATGCGGGTGCGCGAGGTCAAAAGCTCGAACTGGCGCCCGATCATGCTGACCGTTCATGAGTGCAGTCCCGGCGAACTGATGGACCTGGCGCGGGTCTACTACCGGCTCGGTTTGGCGGATCGTGCCTTCCCCCTGGTGAAGGCGGTGCTGCGTTGCATGGTCAACCTGCCGACGGTGGGCGGGCTGGTGATCCGTGACCGCAACACGGAGACGTGGTCCCGGTCCTGGGCGCACAATGACGTAGACCACTGCGACACGCTCGGCACGTCGCTTCAGTGTCTGGCCGAGGGGCTGTTCGGCATCCGCCCGCGTTTGGCGGAGGATACGCTCGAGATCCAGCCGGGTTTCCCGTCCGAGTGGGACCACGCGCGGATTCAGCTTCGTGACGTGTCCTACTCGTTCCGGCGCGAGGGCAGCACGGACACGTGCAGCGTCAGTACGACGCGGCCGGTGAGTGTGCGGTTGAGGCTGGCTTTGCGCGGCGACGGTGCGACGGTCAAGGTCAACGGCGAGCCGGCCGCGGCCGCGAAGTTCGTGCCCGGTATCGGTCACGCGTTTGTCGAGGTCGCGGCGCCGATGGGGACGACGGTGGAGTTCGCGGTGACGCACGCTACCGAACCGCTGCCGACGCTCGCGTACGCGCCGGTGGCGGCACGCGGTTTGGCGTTCACGGCGAACTGTGACAGCGGAACCATCGGCGAGATGAGAGACCCGCAGGGTGTGTTTGCCGAGGCGCAAGGGGCGGGCGGGCGGCTGACGGCCAAGGTGACGGGCGCGGTCGGGAATCACACCGCGTTCGCGCGCGTGAAGGGCAGGGTCGTCGAGTTCTGGCAACCGGTAGACGTCGAAGTGCGGGAACCGCTCGACATCGTCGACATTAACCTCGCGGCGGATGCGCGGCGCCTGGACCTCGGGTTGCGCAACAACGGCCCGGAGGCGAGGGAGGTGCGGGGCACACTGGCGTGCGCGGGTCGTAAATCGGCCGTCCAGGTTCGGATCGAACCGGGCCAGACGGCGCCGCTGACGCTCGCGGTGCAACCCGGTGACGCGCTGGTGCCTGGCCGGAATCCGGTCACGCTGTCGATGGCCGACAAGGTTGTTTCCCAGGCGCGACTGGAGTGCTGGGACCTGTTCAATCGCGATGCGGCACGCCAGGCGTCGGGCGCATTCGAACCGGTCGACATCTCGGCACAGTTCAACGACAATCTGGCGCTGGTGCACACGCATGAGTATTTGGCGCCGCGGTCGCCGTACTGCTCGTTGGAGGTGGCGGTGGACCTGTACCGCGAGTGGTGTTCCCAGTACGTCAAGACGTGTGGCGAGCTGAACCTCGACGTGTTCAAGGCCGCGGTGGCCAAGGATGATGGCGTGCTGCGGACCGAGCCGGGCATCCCATTTCGGGCCGCGGGGGATGGCAAGAACATCGTGTTCGTGTCGCAGTGGGAGAACTTCCCGAAGCGGGTGAGCATTCCTGTTGGGCGTCCGGCGAGTCACGTGTACCTGCTGATGGCCTCGGTCACGAATCCCATGCAGAGCGGCGTGGTGAACGGGCGGGTCGTGGTGAAGCTTGGCGGTGAGGAACAGGAGGTGCTGGAACTCGTGAACCCGCAGAACCTGAGCTGGTGCATCACGAACTACCCGCACCGATACGGCCCCCTGAATCTGGTGCAGCCGGCGGTGAAACTGGGTGAGAATGTGTTCGCGACGCTCTACAGCATTCCGTTGCGGACTCCGCAGCGCGTCGAGTCGCTCGAGCTCGAAGCGGTGAGCATCGAGTCTGTCATTGGCCTGATGGGTGTGACTCTGGCGCCGGCCAAGTAGTGAGTTGACCGGTGCACTGCCAGTCCCCCGGTAGGACGTGAGGCTTGCCTGAGTCGTTGCGCGGGCAATGCGCCTCAGCCAAAGCGGTGTCGCGCCGCCCGTGGCGGACTTGCCACCGCACTCCATAGGGTGACGTCGACGAGAATCTACGCTTTTCCCGCGACTGCCGCGCGGGAAGAGGGGCGCGTGGCGCAGTCGCGGTCCGGGTTGTGACGCAGTGACTCAATGACGCAGTGACTCCGTGACCATCAGCCCACGACACCCGACACTCGACACCCGACACCCATTGCGACAAACATGTTGGTGTCAATGCGCCGCTAAGGGCGGCCAGTAGCATTTGTGGGCATTTAGTCAACCAATCCCGTTCACCACCGGCGCAAGGCCGGTGGGGTCGGGTTATTGCACAGGTCGTTTTAATGTACGGCCATGCCGCCGGGGCGGTTCGACATTCCCCGCAGCTAGCCGATATTACCGCGTCCCAAACGAGAAAGCGAAAGCGATGCTGCGGTTTGTTGTATCAAGACTGGCTCAGGCTGTGCCGGTGATGTTCCTCATCGCCACGGCCACCTTCTTCATGGTGCGGCTGGCGCCGGGGGATCCGTTTGCGGACGAGAAGCGAATCCCCGAGGAGATACTCGCAAATCTGCGCGCCACCTACGGACTGGACCAGCCCCTGGCGGTCCAGTACGGCCGCTACATGCGCAATCTCCTGCGCGGTGACCTGGGCCCGTCCTACAAGTACACCGGCCGGTCCGTGAACGAGATCATTTCCCAATCCTTCCCCGTGTCTCTGGAGTTGGGGCTCGAGGCCTTGGTGCTGGCATTGCTGCTGGGCCTGCCCGCCGGGCTGGTCGCCGCCTTGCGCCGCAACTCGGCGTGGGACTACCTGCCCATGGCCACAGCCATGGCGGGAATATGTCTGCCGGCGTTTGTGCTGGGACCGCTGCTGGCGCTGGTGTTCGGTATCTGGTTGGGCTGGTTCCATCCGATGGGGTGGAACGTGGCTTCCGACCGCGTGCTGCCGGCACTGACCCTCGGGCTCTACTACGCGGCGTACATCGCACGTCTGACTCGGGCCGGCATGATCGAGATCCTGTCCCAGGACTTTGTTCGCACCGCGCGGGCCAAGGGCCTGCCGGAACACGTCGTGGTGCTGAAGCATGCCCTGACGGGCGGCATTCAGCCGGTCCTGTCGTTCCTTGGGCCGGCGATCGCCGGACTGCTGACCGGGTCGTTCATTGTGGAAACCGTGTTCTTTGTGCCCGGTTTGGGGCGGTTCTTCGTCAATGCGGCCTTCAACCGTGACTACACGCTGGTGATGGGCACGGTGCTGTTCTACGCCGCCTTGATCATCGTGCTGAACCTGGCGGTCGACGTGGTGCAGGCGTGGTTGAACCCGAGAGCGCGCGAAGCGATGGGCTGAAGAAGTCAGTGAACAGTCATCAGTGAACAGTGATCAGTGACCACTGAACACTGAAACCCCCGAGACGGGGTCGTGCAAGAGGCTGAACGGTAAGGCAAGGTTGTACCTGACACGTGGGAAACGACCGCACAACCGATGTGGCGACTAACCCCGCGCCGCGGGCGCGGGCGGACGGCACGGCCGGTGTCCCGGAGCAGGGCACGTCGCTGTGGGGCGACGCACTGTACCGGTTGCGCAGGAATCGGCTGGCGCGGTTCGGGCTGGCGTTTTCGATTCTGGTGACGGTTGTGAGTTTCATCGGCCCGTACTGCACCCCGTACTCGTACGACGCCACGGATCTGGTGTACGGCGCGCAGTCGCCCAGTCCGGAACACTGGTGCGGGACTGACACCCTGGGTCGGGACGTGCTCACCCGCATCCTTTACGGCGGCAGGATTTCCCTGACCGTCGGTTTCCTGGCTACGGCAGTGTCGCTGGTCATTGGGGTTCTGTACGGTGCTGTGTCCGGCTATCTGGGCGGCAAACTCGACGCGGTCATGATGCGGGCGGTTGACATCCTCTACGCGCTGCCTTTCACGGTGTTTGTGATTCTGCTTACGGTCGCGTTCGGGCAGGACTTGCGGCTGCTGTTCCTGGCCATCGGCGCGGTGAGTTGGTTGACCATGGCGCGGATTGTGCGCGGTCAGGTGTTGTTCGTTCGGCGGCAGGAGTACGTCGAGGCGGCGGTGGCGCTGGGGCTGGGCACGCCACGCATCATCCTGCGCCACGTTATCCCGAATGTCCTTGGCCCCGTGATCGTGTACGCAACCTTGACTGTCCCGGCGGTGATGCTTCTCGAAGCGGCGCTGAGTTTTCTCGGCCTGGGTGTTCAGCCGCCCATGAGCTCATGGGGCGTGCTGATCAAGGAAGGCGCAGAGAAGATGGATATCTATCCGTGGTTGCTCATCTGGCCGGCAGCCGTCTTCTCTCTGACACTTTTCTCGCTCAACTTCCTGGGTGACGGGCTGCGCGACGCACTGGACCCGCAAGGCGCCAGGGACTGAGTGTGTGAGTGTGTGTGAGTGTGTGTGTGTGAGTGAGTGAGTGTGTGTGTGAGGCGCCATCCCGATGATCCCGATGATCCCGATGATCCCGATGATCCCGATGATTTCGATGATTTCGATGAGCCGCGGCTCGCTGGCCGCGGTGCGGAATTCGCTGGATTGAAGCAGGCGTAAATGTTACTGGACGTCGACAATCTCAGAACGTATTTCCACTCGCGGCACGGGACGGTGCGCGCGGTGGACGGCGTGTCGTTCAGCCTGGGAGCAGGTGAGACGCTGGGCGTGGTGGGCGAGTCGGGTTGCGGCAAGTCCGTGATGTGCATGTCGTTGCTGGGCCTGATCCCGCAGCCGCCGGGCCGGATCGAGAGCGGGCGGGCGCGGTTCGGCGGGGTCGACCTGTTGGCCTGCTCGGCCAGCGAACTGCGGGCGGTGCGCGGTTGTCGTATCTCAATGGTGTTCCAGGACCCGATGACGTCTCTGAACCCGTACCTGCGTGTGTCCACGCAGGTGGTAGAGCCGCTGTTGTACCACAAGGGCTTGAGCCAACCGGCGGCACTTGAGCAGGCGATCGCGGCGCTCGATGCGGTGGGGATTCCGGACGCGGCCCGGCGTATCCACGCTTACCCGTATGAGTTCTCGGGCGGCATGCGCCAGCGGGTCATGATCGCCATGGCCCTGGTCACGCGGCCGGAGATCTTGATCGCCGATGAGCCGACGACGGCTTTGGATGTGACCGTACAGGCGCAGATTCTGGAACGGGTCCGGACGATGCAGCGGGAGCTGGGTACGGCGATGATCCTTGTCACTCACGACCTCGGCGTGGTGGCCGGCGTGTGTGACCGGATTCTGGTCATGTACGCCGGCCGGATTGTGGAGAGCGGCACGGTCCGGGCTGTGTTCGGCACCCCGGCGCACCCCTACACGGCGGCGCTGCAGAAGTCGATTCCCGCTCTGCACAGGAAGGGCGACCCGCTGTACACGATCGGCGGGCAACCGCCCGACCTGCGGCGCGAGATCGCGGGCTGCGCGTTTGCGGAACGTTGTGAGTTTGCCGTCGAGTGCTGTCAGCGGCCGGTCGAACTGCGGCCGCTGACGGCGGAGCACTGGACCGCCTGCACGAGGCGCCTGGCGGGCGACATCACGCTGCCGGGCGCCGGGACGACATCACGATGAGTACGCCGCTACTCATACTGGAAAACGTCAAGACGCATTTCCCCGTCTGGCACGGCCTGGTGCTGCGCAAACAGGTCGGCACGATCCGGGCGGTGGACGGCGTGTCGTTGTCCATTGGCGCCGGCGAGATCGTGGGGCTGGTGGGCGAGTCCGGGTGCGGAAAGTCCACCCTGGCACGGACCATTCTGCGGTTGGCGCCGCTGACGGAGGGACGCATCCTCTTTGACGGGCGTGCGCTGGGGGAACTCTCCGCCGCGGAATTGCGCCTCGAGCGGGTGAACCTGCAGATGGTGTTCCAGGACCCGTTCGCGTCGCTGAACCCGCGCATGACGGTGTTCGACACCCTGGCCGAGGCGGTGCGACGGCGTCGGCCGCTGCGCGGCGCCGAGCTGGCGGCGCACGTCGGGGAGTTGATGGAGCGGGTCGGGTTGGGCGCGGGGGCGGCAGGAAAGTACCCGCACGAGTTTTCCGGTGGGCAGCGGCAGCGGATCGCGATCGCGCGGGCGCTGGCGACGGAGCCCCGGTTGATCCTGGCTGACGAGCCGGTCTCGGCGCTGGATGTCTCGATCCAGTCGCAGATCATCAATCTCATTCTGGAGTTGTCTCGGGCCCTGGGGTTGACCCTGCTGTTTATCTCGCACGACCTGTCGGTGGTGAAGTATATCGCTGACCGGGTGGCGGTGATGTACCTCGGGCGGTTAGTCGAGGTCGGTGCGGCGGCGGCGGTCATCGAGCGGCCGCTGCACCCCTACACGCGCGCCCTGGTCAGCGCGGTGCACATCCCGGACCCGGAGCGCGAACGTCAACGGCGCCGGATCGTCCTGCAGGGCGACCCGCCGTCGCCGCTGAACCCGCCGTCGGGTTGCACGTTCCACCCGCGGTGCCCGTTTGCCGCCTCGGAGTGTTCGGCGCAAGTGCCGCAGTTGGAAGAGCGCGGTGATGGGCGACGGGCAGCGTGCCTGAGGTTGGACGCGTTGCCGCCGGGATGAGCCGCGGACGCTTGACGCACAGTCCATCCGGATCTGTCCGTTTGGTCCGTTTTGTCCGTTTGGTCCGAAGTGCCCGCGCGTGGCTCGCCTACGACTCGGTGCGGCAGTAGTTCACCACCGCGTCGAGGTGTTCCTGGATGGCGCGGATCCGCGCCGCGAGATCATCGTGCGTGAGGGTGTCGGCGTTGCGCAGCAGGGCGAGGTGCTGGCGGCGGATATCCTCGATGAGCAGTTGCGACTGGACAAAGCGATCATTGGCGCCACACAGACGTTTGAGCGCCATTTCCAGCAGGGGGAGCTGGATGTCCGGGTGCTCCATCAGGAAAGTCCGGAACATGGACGCGGGCACGGTGGCGCAGACGGACTCCTCGCGGGTGCGCACCGTCGCGGTGCGGCGGATGCCCAGAATCGAGGCCATCTCGCCGAAACATGATCCCGGCGCCGAGATGACGCTCAGGCATTTTCCGGACTGCAGGACTTCGCAACTGCCGGATATGAGGATGAAGAAATCGCGGCTCTTCTCGGTCTCGTAAAAGAGTACGGCGCCGGGCGGGTAGTTGCGCATCTTGCTGCCTTGGCCGCGAGTGATCGCCTTGATCTGCTCGTGGGACAGCACGGTGTGCATCTCCACCCTGGATCTTTCCCGCGTCGGCGGGTGGAACAGGTCGTTGAGGGGATCCACCACCGCGCCTTTCTTGGGGCGGACCAGTTCAGCGGTCGTGTGTTCCTCGGGGGCTTCGATATTCTCCAAATCGAGCAGCAGTTCGTCAGGGGTCTGGTACCGCATCTCGCGCCGCTTGGCGAGCATTTTGGCCAGGATGTAGCGGAATCGGTCGCCCCTGGGGCCAGCCAGTTTCCGCGGGATCTCGACCGTGTCGGTAACCTGCTTGGTCATCACGACGCAGGCATCGTTGCCGGCGAACGGCGGCTCGCCGACCAGAATGTGGTACAGCGAGGCGCCGAGCGAATAGATGTCGCTGCGCACATCGATGTCGGTACACCCGGACACCAGTTCCGGGCTCATGTAATAGGGCGTGCCTAGCACCACGGAGGCGGAGGTGAGTGCGGGATCGGCTTCGCCTTTCATCAGGCCGAAATCAGAGACCTTTAGCACGCCGCTATTACCGAGGAGCAGGTTGGCCGGCTTGATGTCCCGGTGCAGTTTGCCTTTGGACTGGGCATAGGTCAGTGCCGCTGTCGCCTGTTTCGCGATGTCGAGAATACGGTCGACCGGGAGCGGGCCCTGCTCGCGCAGCAGGGTGAACAGGTCTTTGCCGTCCACGTATTCCATGGTGAAGTAGGCGCCCTGTTCGGTCCGCGCCACCTCGTAACCCTTGACGATGTTCGGATGCGACAACTCGATCAGGTTGTTGGCCTCGCGCAGGAACCGCTGCAGGTGACGGTCCCAGAGCGCCAGTTCCGCGGAGAGGACCTTGACGGCAACCAGGTGGTCGCGTTGGCGGTCCATGGCTTTGTAGACCGTGCCCATGCCGCCCTTGCCGAGCAGTTCGAGTATCTCCAGGTGCTCGACCTGTGGCGCGTCGGGGAACCGTGGCGGGGCACTGGGAACCGACGCCTGGCGGCGGGAGAGTCGCACGCCCGGGACCGCACCAAAGGTCTTGCGTTGGGGAGGCATCGGTGTTTTAACTCCCGTCTCGGTTCCGTCTATTTCACCAACTTGTAGTAGTAGTCGATACTGCCGTTCTTGCCCGAGAGCAGCGTGTTGCGGAACACCCAGGACGCGTGCAGGTCAGCCCAGACCACGTTGACCCCGTTCGAGTGGCGCCAGCCGACGTTGGTGGCGCCCCAGGAGGGGGGCTGCATGTAGGCGCTCGACCAACCCCCGACGTCGGTGGTGCAACCGCAGACAATGGTTTCAGACGGCTGTGATACCTGCGACTCGCGAACCCAGGGGGACACCGACGGGTAGGCGCCATGATTGTCGTCGTAACCCATGTACTTGATGTTCCAGCCGTAGCCGGTGTCGCCGAGCGGCACACCGCTGTTCATATTGGCCGAGGGACAATGGAAAATGCCGGTGAGGAATGCCGGATCGGCCATGGCCAGGCTCTTGGGCAGCTCAAGGTACTGGGCGATCTCCCATTGCCAGCGGGTGCCGGGACACATGCCCAGCTCATCCACGCAGGCGATGGGGAACCAGCCGTCGTTGTTGTCGATGTACAGGCCCGTCGCCGTGCCGATCTGCCGCAACTGCCCCAGGCAGGACGCCTGCTTGGCCTTATCCTTCGCGTTGGCCAAGGCGGGGAGCAGCATGCTGGCGAGAATGGCGATGATCGCGATGACGACCAGAAGCTCGATCAGTGTAAACGAGCGAGCCCTGAGCCGATCGAAGGGCTTCGTGAGATCGGAATAACGGGGCAAACAGGCGCGTCGGTCTTCCCGCATGGGTGTGTCCGCCTTTTTCTTTTCAAACCCGTTCAGCCGGGACCCATCGTCTGGACGAGAGCATGGGTCCCATCTCGGGTCATCCCAATATAGCTCAGGGGGCAGGAAAGCCAACGGTTGCCGCACCGCGTGGATCTCTACGGCTCGCGGTCGCGGCGCATGGCGGTGGCAAACGGCTGCGGGTCGCCGAGGTAATAGAGCGCGGTTGCAAACGGTTCGATGCGCACGGTCACTGACTCCGCGCTGTCCGCCACCGGCTTGCCCGCGAACACGTCATAGACGCTCGTACGGGACGGCAGGCGCACCGGGCCGGCCATGCCGTCCTTGCCGGTGTGGATCGCCAGGAAATGGCGGTCCGCGAAAAGAACGTCGGTGCTGTCGATGTAGGCATGAACACCGGCGAACTTCGCCATGCCCCGGAGCAGGTCGGGTGTCAGGTACGGAATGGCGGCGTAAACGGAGTTCCAGTCGCCGGCGGCATCGCCGGTGACACGCCGTACGCAGAGTGCCGCCATGTCGGGTCGGGGTTGACCGTCGAGTACCCACGACGCGAGGGCGAGGGTGTCCGTGCCTGGTTGGCTGGTGTCGACGTAGAACAAGGGCCAGACCTCGTTGCCGAACCGTTCCCAGGTCGCGCCGGGCGGGAACGGCAGGGCGGCGAACTCCTGCCCGGGCGCCATGCCGGCCAGGATCGGATGCTCGACCGGCGCGAGGCGGTAGACCATGGGCGCCTTTCGGTCCAGGCTGCGGACCCCGCGCATAGCGGTGAACTCTTGGACGCGCTCCACCGAGAGTCCCGTGTCGGTGTGCACCAGTCCGGGCGCGTACAACCAGAGGAGCGTGCGGTTGCCGCCTTTGCACAGGTCGAGCAGTTCATGCTCAGCCGGCGTGATGCAGAACGGGTTCAGGAAGATGCAGAGCCGGTACTGGTTCAGCATGCCGCGCGTCGAGAGTTCTGCGATGTCCGCAAGGTTGTAGAGATCGAACGGCGCGCCCATTCGCTGCATGCCGTTGACCAGTGTGAGACGGCCGATGGTGATGTTCAGCGGCAGGGTTGGCGCGAACAGGTCCTGTGCGGTGAGCGTTTCGCCGTGATAGAAGACGGCGATCTGCGACGATGGTCCGCGGTCGGGCAGAGTTAGCGAGAACTCGTAGATCTTTCGGATCTGAGTCGCGAACTCCGCAATGTCCGGGTCGGCAAACCACTCGCGGGCCGCCGTGCCGTTCTGGCCGGTCGCGAACTCGTACCACCACCACGCCGAGCCGCGGGTCAGCGCCGCCGCCGCTTCGCGCTTCATGACTTCAATGGTGTCGCGGCACGAGTACGTCTTGGGCAGTGCCTCGGCGAGGTAGGTGCGCGTGTCCTGCTCGAAGAGCCAGAGCTTGCCGTGCAGGCGCAGGCTGTCCACGATGTTGTGGCCCCAGTAGTGGCCGCCGGCCATGCGGTCGCCATCGTACTCGCTCGGGCTGACGTAGTAGTCGAGATACGGCGTACGGCAGGCCTGGGCCACGGCAGTGTGACCGTGGAAGCCGGGCACGGACGTGAAGAGCTGCGCCAGGGCGTAGCCGTAGAAGCAACCGGTGATCAGCCGCCCGTCCGAGGCGTCTTTCACGGCCTTGCCCCAGGTGGCGAACGTGTCGATCATGGCTTCCGAGAAGCACTGGTTGTAGTCCATGGGCAACATGCCGACGCCCGGTTCGAGCGGATTCCGCAGTGACCCTGCCTGTGCCGGTTTGCCGACCCAGGTCAGGACGTCGCAGACCTGCTGACGCCGGAACCGGGCGGGTTCGAGAATGTCGTCGAACCGCACCTCCGGCTGCTGCCAGGCTTGCTGCAGTGCGGCGGCGGTGCCGTACTTGCGCATCAGGAACTCGCGGAAGGTCCGGCGTGCGGCGGTGGAGAAATCGCCGGCTTCCCACGTCTCGCGCGGCTTGGCGTCGTACTGGCCCTGTTCGTTCAGGAACAGATTGCGTTCGTTAATGCCCCAGTAGTTCTCGCCCGCGCGGCCGGCAAAGAAGCACAGCCCGATAACGTTGGGTGCGTACGGCTGGCTGCGCATGTGTCGCACGAGCTTCGCCAGACCCTCGCTGCCGTCGCGGCGCCACGCCTGGGACATGAACGTGGGCCGTACCTGGCCCCGGTCCGGGTACTCCAGGGACAGTGGAATGACGGCGCTGCCCCGGCCCCCGATCATCTGTTCCGACGGGTTGTCGAACAACCACTGCGGTTCCGGGTCCATGTTGAGAGCCGCGATCACCCGGACATCCGGGTCGATGCTGACTGCGGTGCTCATCACGCGATCGACCTGCTCGAACCAGGCGGCGAAGCATGCCTCCTCTTCGCCGGGTGCCGGAACGGGGCTGCCCTGCATCACGATGCGGAACAGCTTCACGCCCGTAGCAGCATAGTCGCTGACACGCCGGCAGTTGCCGTACCACGAGGTCCAGATGATGGGCGGGACCGGTTTGCCGTCGATGTGCAGCGTCGGGGTGCCGGCCAGGTCGCGGACGTCGCAACGCGGGAAGTCGACGGTTGCCGGCGGCGGTGGTGTGTTGCCGCGGTCCACGGCGATGGTGAAGTGCAGGCCGTACGCGTCGCCGTGTGTCCCGGGCAGGGTCGAGTCCAGTCCGGCGCCTGCGTCGCGCGTGGAAACCAGAAGCGTGGCGGGCAGTTGTGCCGGCGCGTAGTCGGGAACGTGGACGTCGATGCTGACCTGGTTCCGACCCGGCTGCCAGGTGCTGGAGCGCACCGTGTCGGGAGCCAGAAACGCTCCCCACACGTCAAGGTCCTGGTTGGTCCAACCCGGCGTCGAACCGAGGCGCAGCACCACGGCGTAGTCGCGGCTGACCGGGCCGGCGGTCTCGAAGGTGAGCGCCAGCGACACTTTCCCGCCCGGCTTGACGGGCTGAGGGGCAACTCGCAGTTCCGTTAGTGTGAGCCGGTCCTCTGGCGCGACCATGGGCCGGGCCAGGTTCCACAGCCAGTGCCAGTGCCCGTTCGGGCGGGCGCGGACGGCGCAGTCAGTCCAGTTCCGCTCCTGGAAGCCCGGTTGGCGCCAGTCGGGCACGCGGCCCTGGTCGGTCTGACCGCGCCAGGTCGAGTCTGTGAAGATGGTCTCGCGCTGGCCGTTCTTCCTGACCAGTACGAGTTCCGCCAGCAGTCCATGGCTGCCTACCTCGTAGATGTCATCGACGGCAGCGGCCAGGACGTTCTCGCCTTTCAGAAACCAGTCGGGCGGCACCTCAAAGACTTGCGCCTGCCGCAGCGAGCCGCCGTAGTAACTGATGTGCGACACGGCGGGGCGGTTGTTCAGCCACAGGTTGTTCAGGCGATCAAAGGCGCAGCCGAGCAGCCATGCCTGTGCGATCTCCGCGGGATCGTCCACCGTGAAGCAGCGGCGGAAATACACCGTGTTGGGTTCGCGGTGCGGGATCAGCAGCGAGGGTTCGGCCCAGATCCACTGCGCCTGCCACTTGGGCGCCCAGTCGGCGGGAAACACGGGTGCGGGCCCGAGCACCTCAAACTCGGTCACGGCCACCTGCGCCGCGGCGCTGCTGCGTACCAGCAGACGCACCGCTGTCGTGGTCAGGGGGTCGGGCAGCCGGTGCTGGATGGCCGCGTCCGGGGCGAGTCCGGAGGCGTCGCCGCCAGCCAGTTCCGTCCAGTCATTGCCGACCAGGCCTTCGATCGCATACTGGCCGATCACACCGACACCGGGTTGAGCGGTGACTGGCCCCTGGCGGACGACGAGTTCTTCGACGGTGACCGGGACGCGCCACTCGATTCGCAGCCAGACGGGGTACGAACCCGACGCGGAGACCCAGGCGGTGGTCGGCTTGCCGTCGCACACCTTGGCGGCCGAGAACTGGAGGTTTGGCGCGGTTGCCTGGGCCGTGGCCATGCCGCCATGCTCGGCGAGAGCCAGGTTGACGGGGGCGTCGGCGAGAGCCAGGAGCGGATGTAGGGCGACGAGACACAGCCAAGCGTGGATTGGGCGCACGGTGGGTCTCCTTGCGGGAGGTTTTGGGTGTCAGGTTTCAGCGTCCCCCGGGCGACCCGCCGCCCGATCATCTCGGGGTGAAACTGCGGCGTTGTGCCTGCGTCCCGGCGTCAGCCGGAAGTGGAGGCGAGCTTTAGCGAGCCGATCCCCGGCCGCTCGCTGAAGCGTCGCTGCGGCTTCCGCCTGAAAGGCGGTACTCAGGCGAAGGCACGTATCTATGGTTGCATCGAGTTTCATGGGAGGTGTCAGCGGGGGACAGAGATGACCGTTGCGGGTGTTGTGGCCCTCCGGGGAACGAGTTAGCACCGCTCATACGATAGTCGGCGGCGGGGCGGGTCGCAACTGCCGTGACCTTGAACGCAGGGCTGTTTCAAGATTCGTGACCGTCGCGTGCGGCGAGTACCCCCGGCGTGTCCCCACGCCGGGGGGGGGCGGCCTGAGGACAGGCCGCCCCTACTTGGTGTGCGCGGAGACGTGGCCTTCCGAGACGCGGTGCCGGATCTTGAAACAGCCCTGCCTTGAACGCGGCGTGGCGACGGCTACGTTCCTGGGATGGAGGAGCATCATCAGCTACGACAACGTTCCGTGCCCGTGTCCGCCACGTTGCGGATCATCGAAAGATAGAGCTATGTACTTGACTCAATCTGCCACAACCTGTAGGGGAAAGACGGTTTGATGCACGAAT
>Ga0156402_1242_pt1 | contig 42510 bp, 29 predicted proteins | sample RifOxyA3_FD_108045 | JGI IMG/M metagenome (GOLD analysis project Ga0156402, IMG submission 108045) | Lentisphaerae bacterium RIFOXYA12_64_32 | reverse complement strand
TTAGACGCCAGCCCCGGTCAACCTTCGACCCTATCTCCACCCGCCACTGACGCATTACCATTAATTGAGTGAAGGACGCGACTTTCGAAGGGCGAGATGATATGGTCAAGTGGGATGCAGAAGCGTTTCAGGCTTCCGGTCCGCATCTGCTTCGGCGGCAACCACGCGGTTCGATGCCGATTTCTGAAGCAGCGCAAATCAGGAGGACTTTGCATGAGAGCAATTCGGTTCATTCTGGCACTGATTCCGTTGCTGGCGGTGTCGGTGGTTTCGGCGGCGGAGCGGACGTTCACCATTGACCCGGTGCACTCGACGGTGACCTTCCGCATTCGCCACCTGTACACGACGTTCAATGGTCGCTTCAACGTCTTCTCCGGAACCATTCGTGGGGATGTGGACAAGCCGGAGACATTGCGGGTTGACGCCGAGGTCGACGTCACCAGCATCGACACGGCCAATGCGGACCGCGACAAGCACTTGCGCGCCCCGGATTTCTTCAATGTCGCCAAGTTCGCGACCGCGCGGTTCTCCAGCTCGGAGACGAAGCTCGTCGACAAGAGTAACGCGCATGTGACCGGTGCCTTTGAGCTCCTGGGCAAGTCGCAGCCGGTCACATTCACCGTGGCTTACCTGGGCTCGGGTGTCGATCACCGCAAGGGTTTCCGGGCCGGATTCCACGCGACGGCGACCATCGACCGCACGGCGTTCGGCATGGGCTACAACATGACGTTGCCCAACGGCATCACGGTGCTGGGCACTGACGTGGAACTGGTTCTGGACATCGAGGCGGTGGAGGCGGCGGTTGCGGCTGTGGCCCCGGCCCCGCAGTTGACAGAGAAGCTTGAGGCGCTGAAGGAGAAGAACAAGGCGTCGTTGCCTCCGGAGACAGTCGCGGCCCTGGAGAAGGCCAAGGCCGAGATCTTGAGCCAGAAGGACATCGAGGGGTTGAAGGTTGGGGACAAAGCCCCCGATTTCAGTCTGCCGGACGCGAAAGGTCAGAAGGTCACGTTGTCCGAGGTCCTGAAGAAGGGACCGGTTGTGCTCGTGTTCTACCGCGGCGAGTGGTGTCCGTTCTGCAGTCTGCAACTGCGTGCGCTCGAGGTCGCGTTCCCCCAGATCAAGGAGTTGGGTGCGTCGCTGGTGGGAATCACCCCGCAGAAGCTGGATCCTGCCGACGCGGCGGCCGCCGCGCTGTCCTACCCGGTTGTTTCCGATGCGACCGGCGACACGCTGCGCGCCTACAAGCTGCTCTATCACGTGCCGGACGAGCTGAAGCAAGTCTTCCTCGAGCGGTACAAGATCGACCTGGCGAAGTACAACGGTGAAGGCCGCTGGGATCTCCCGGTCACCGCCACCTACATCATCGACGCCAGCGGCGTGGTACGGGCGGGCATGGTCGACCTGGACTACACCAAGCGCATGGAACCGGCCGACATCCTGAGCGCGCTCAAGGCCCTGCGGAAGTAGTGCCGAACGGCGGGCGGGACAGCAAGGCTGGAGCCATGCTGCTACTTTGCGGAACGCCATCTTGCGGCACATGCGTGACGCCGGGTTTCCCGAACTGTCATGCCTGCGCCAGGGCCTGGTCCAGGTCCTGGAGCAAGTCGGCGGCTGACTCGAGTCCGACCGACAGCCGCACCAGTCCGGCGGTGATGCCGCGGGCGGCGCGTTCCTTCTCCGGCATGGCGGCATGCGACATGGTGGCGGGGTAGGAGAGGATGCTTTCCACGCCGCCGAGACTGACCCCGACGAGGGGGAGTTTGACCTGTTTCATCAGGTTCACGGCCTGGGGCCCGGTCTCGAGTTCGAACGAGACGACCGCGCCGCCCCCCGACGCCTGGCGCAGGTGCACCTCGCGGCCTGGGTGCCCGGACAACGACGGGTAGTATACCTTTTTCACTTCCTTGCGTGCCTGCAGCCAGTCCGCGATCAAGGCGGCACTCTCCTGCTGACGGCGCAGGCGCACGTCCAGCGTTTTCAGGCCACGCAGCGTCAACCATGAGTCTTGTGGGCCGAGGATGGCGCCGAACGCATTCTGCACGTGCCGTACGCGTCGCCCGAGTTCGGCGTCCTTGACCACGGCCAGGCCGGCGATGAGGTCACTATGGCCGCCGATGAACTTGGTGGCACTGTGCACCACGACGTCAAAGCCCAGTTCCAGGGGGCGCTGCAGCGCGGGCGACATGAAGGTGTTGTCGGTGAGCGCCAGCAGCCCGTGGTCGTGTGCGATCTGCGCCACGGCAGCCAGGTCGGTGATCTTGAGGGTGGGGTTCGAGGGGGTTTCGATAAAGATGGCTTTGGTCTTCGGCGTGATGGCGGCGCGGACCTGGTCCAGGTCTGTGCTGTCCACGAAGGTGGTTGCCAGGCCCCAGCGCTGGAAGACGGTTGTCAGGATGCGGTAGGTGCCGCCATAGATGTCCTCGCCGACCACCAGGTGATCGCCTGTCTGAAAGGTCATCATGACCGAGGCGGTTGCCGCCATGCCCGAGGCGAACGCAAACCCGCGCGAACCGCCCTCCAACCCGGCGATGGCGATTTCCAGCGCTTCCCGGGTGGGGTTGTCGCTGCGCGCGTAGTCGTAGCGGCCCAAGTGTTCCGGGTCGTTCTGGTGGAAGGTGGAGACCTGGTAGATCGGAATGCTCGATGCGCCGGTGTACGGGTCGCGGTCCCTGCCAGGATGGATCAGCCGGGTTGAGAAATCGTGTTTGCTCATTCGAGAACGCGCTCCAGGTCTTGCCGCAGGTCGTCCACGTTCTCGATGCCCACGGACAGGCGCAGCAGGCGGTTGTTGATGCCCAGGCGCTCGCGGATGTCGGGGGCAATGTCCGCGTGCGTCTGCACGGCCGGAAAGGTAATCAGCGACTGCACGCCGCCGAGGCTTTCCGCGAACATGAAGACGGAGACCCCGGCGAGAATGTCCGGGACCTGCGCCGGGTCGGCGACTTCAAAGGCCACCATGGCGCCGAAGCCGGACGCCTGCTGGCGCAGCCGTTCATGTCCGGGGTGCGTCGGCAACCCGGGATAGAAGACTCGGGCCACGCGTGGGTGCCGGGCCAGCCATTCGGCGAGGGTCAACGCGCTCCGTTCCTGCCTTGCCAAGCGCAACGGCAGGGTTTTCAGGCCGCGCAGCAGCAGCCATGAGTCCTGCGGGCCGAGGATGGCGCCGGCGGCATTCTGGAGGAAGGCGATTTTTGCGGCGAGTTCCGGCCGGTGGGTCGTTGCGACGCCGGCGATCACGTCGTCGTGTCCGCCCAGGTACTTGGTGGCGCTGTAGACGACCACGTCGGCACCCAGTTCCAGGGGGCGCTGGCGGCAGAAGGTCAGGAACGTGTTGTCCACAATGGTCAGGGCCCCGTGCTGCTTGGCCAGCGCCGCGATGGCCCGGATGTCGGCCACGTTCAGCAGCGGGTTGCTCGGGACTTCCAGGAAGACGGCGCTGGTCCTGGGCTCCAGCGCCTGGCGGACCTGTTCGAGGTCGGCAGTGTCCACGTACACCGCGTCGATGCCGTAAGGGCGGAGGAGTTTCTCGAACAGACGGAACGTGCCGCCGTACAAGTCCTCAGTGGCCACGATCCGGTCGCCGGGATGGAAGAGGCGCAGGACGGCATCCAGGGCCGCGAGGCCGGAGGCGAACGCGAAGGCGCGGGTGCCGTCACCGCCCTCGGCCTCCGCCAGGGTCTGCTCCAGCGCGGCGCGCGTCGGATTGCGGGTGCGCGAGTAGTCGAACCCGGTGCTGCGGCCCAGCCCCGGATGCCGGAACGTCGAACTGTGGTAAACGGGCATGGAGATCGCGCCGGTCTTCTCGTCCCAGCGCGATCCCGCCTGGGCCAGAATAGTATCCAAGTTCAGCACGTTGACATCTCCACGGCAGATCGATGCAAGAGCAGAACACATGGCGCCGGCAAGGCCAGCGAGTGGATGGCCCCGCCCCCCGCCCACGATGAGTGCGGGCCGATTCACGCTCGAACCGGTGAGCGCTGCGGGCGCTCACCGTACGTTGGGGAAGTATACGTTGAGAGATCGCAGCCGCAAGTTGCCGGCCGGAGCTTTGGTCATGCGTCCGTCAAGGTGGGCGCCGTTCCCATGTTCCTCGCGGGTTGCGATGGAGTGGCCGGCGCGGTCGCGGATCCTGAGCCTGTCGAAGGGCTCGCTCCGGCGGTTGCGGGACCGACGTGTCCCGGCGAAGTGGTCGCGCGAAGCCGGAGCCGGTCCCGCAACTTTGCTGAAACGACCCGGGCGGACGGTGAGTAACGCCCTCACATGATCGAGCGCGTTCGCCCGGGAGCCGCTGACGCATGGCACTCCCCGAACGGGGCGTGTTGTCATCCATCCTGCCGTCCGGTATGGTACCGACCCCATGGACACGACACAGCAGGACCCCATACGGCATTGGTTTGCCGACTACGCGCAGGGCTTTGCGGACGCGGACGGACGCCTGCCGGCCATGCAACAACTCAAGTACGACCACAGCCTGAAGGTGGCAGCCAACGCGCGGTTCATGGCGACGCGCATGGCCTGGGCGCCGGAGGAGGTCCGGATCGGTGATACCGCAGGCTTGCTGCACGACGTGGGCCGGTTCACACAGTATGCCGAATTTCGGACGTTCAGTGACGCGATCTCCGTGAATCACGCCGAGCGCGGCTACGAGGTGTTGAGGCAATCGGCCGTCCTCAGTCGGCTCGGAGACGACTGCCAGCGCGCCATCGAGGTGGCGGTGCGGTTTCACAACCGCCCGCGTGTTCCCGCCGATCTTGCCGAGGCGAGTCGGCGACTCCTTCTCCTGGTGCGTGATGCTGACAAACTGGACATCTTCGAGATCCTGGACGATGCCGTGCGCAATGACAAAGTGGGGCTCTACCCGGAGATCGCCTTGCACGTTGACCTGAAGGGCGCCCCCACCGCAGCCATCATCGCCGCCGTGCAAGCCCGCGAACCTGTCCCGTATCATGCGGTCAAGTCTTTGGCCGACTTCTTTGTCATGCAGATGAACTGGATGTACGACCTCAACTACCCGGCGGCACTGGAACTGGTTCACGAGCGGGATGTCGTGCGCCGGTTAGGTGAACACCTGGCGCCTTACCCGGAAGTGAGCAGTCTGGTCGAGGCCGCGACCGCATATGTCCGGGTCCGGGGCGGTGGGGAAGGGTGACTGAGGTGTGTGGGTGTGTGGGTGTGTGGGTGTGTGGGTGTGTGGGTGTGTGGGTGTGTGGGTGTGTGGGTACACACCCCGGCGTGTGTCGGCAGAGACCGCGACCCGGTCGCGCGATGGATCAGAGCGCCTTGTTGACGGCGCCCCCTTCAGCGGGTTTGTCCCCGCCTCCGTCGCCGGGAGCGGCTGCGTCATCGTTCAGGCCGAGTTGCTTCACGGCCAACTTCTTGACGAGTGCGTTCTTGTTGCCGGTAATCCTACCCAGGACTGTGGCGGTCTTGCCGTCCATGTCGGCCGTCAGGGCAGGAGTGTCCTTGCCCATCAACAGGTTGTACTTGCTGCCGTCTTCAGTCTGCAACTCGGCGGTGAGCCGGCCGCCTTTTCCGGTGACGGCCAGCTTGCCGGTCACCGTCACAAGTTCTTCCGTCTTGGCCTTCTCGTCTTTGGCGCCCTTTTCGCCTTCCCCCTTGTGGCCTTTCTTCTCTTTGGCGAAAGCGTCCGTTGCGAAGATCAATGACGCCGAAACAACTACCGCGCTCACCCACCGCACGATCGACGATGTTCTCACGCTTTTTGCCCTCCTGCTGACCAAACTGTTTCCTGGACCCGTCAGAACTCATCGGTCCCGTGCTGACCTGCAGGGCCAGGGGACGCTGCAAACCGAAATGGACGTCAATATGCTCAATATGCGACCGAATCGGCGCAGCGCAAGATGCGGCTTACACCGAAACTTCGACCGCGAGTTCGAGTAAAGTACGGTTCAGAGGTGGCCGGCTCCCGAACCGGCCCGCGAACCCAGGGGGAACCAGACACTGTTGCCGCTCCGCGAGTGTGTGAGCCGCAGAATCCAGTCGCTCTCAAAGCGCGCATTCAGCAAAAACGCGCAACAATGAGCAAAAATGGCGGTTGCGGTGATTGCTTTCGCGCAAAACAGGGGTACAGTGTGATTGAACTTGACACGATAAAGGATCGGGTTCGACGTATGGCGGAACATCGGCTTCTCACGGCGGAACGCGAGCAGAAGATCCTCGAGTTGCTGGGCCAGTCACGGGTGATGACGGTTGCCGGGCTGAGCGAGGCACTGGCGGTTTCGGAGGCGACGGTCCGGCGTGATCTCCAGAGCATGCACGAGCGCAAGCTCTTGCAGCGCGTGCGCGGCGGCGCGGCGTTTCAAGGTCTGACGCGCCAGGAGCCGCTGTTTGCCGACAAGGAAGAGCAGCAGACCGAGGCCAAGCGCCGGATTGCCCTCAAGGCTTTGGAGTTGGTGGATGACCATGATGTTGTCTACCTTGACGGCGGCAGTACGGTTCTGGCGCTGGCGCGGTTGCTGGAGGGGCGTCAAGGGTTGACGGTGGTGACCAATTCAATGATGGCTGCGGCGGAGTTGATGAATTCACGGCACCGTTTGATCCTGGTGGGCGGCGAGTTCCGGGCGCGCAGCCGCACCTTGGTCGGGCCGCTCACGGCGCCCGTGATTCAGAGCTTGAATGTGGACAAGGCCTTCATGGGCACGATCGGGTTCAGCATCCCCGACGGGATGACCACGACCGACCCGAGCGAGGCCTTCACCAAGGAGCAGATTCTCAAGCGCGCAACCCAGGTGGTCTTGCTGGTGGACAGCAGCAAACTGGGGGTGCCGTCGTTTGCGCGCAGCGGCACGATTGGTGATATCGACGTTCTGGTGACCAATCGTATTAGCGAGCAGATGCTGCGAGACGTGGACAGTCTCGGGGTTCGGGTGATCTTGGCCGGCGAGTAGCGGCGGTTGCGGTGATGGCGACGTTAACCAGGCATGGGCTGAATCTCTATGGAATCAGAGACAGAAAGGCAGATTTGACATGGCAACACCCGTTCAGATGCCGAAGCAGGGGAACACGGTCGAGGAGTGCGTCATCACCACGTGGCGCAAGAAGAAGGGCGACACGGTGGCTGAGGGGGAAGTAATGGCGGATATCGAGACGGACAAAGCGACGTTCGAATTGCAGGCCCCGGCGAGCGGGCAGGTGCTGGAGCTGTTTTTCAACGAGGGGGACTTGGTCGCCGTTCTGAAGAACATCGCGGTCATCGGTCAGCCTGGCGAGAGTGTGGATGCATTCCGGCCCGACGGTGCGGTGGCGGCAGCGGCTCCGGTCGCCACGACGTCCACGCCGGCCGCGGCGCCCTTGGCGGTGGCGGCGGCTGCGTCTGCGGCAACTCCGGCGCCAGTGGCGGCGGAGGGGCCGGCGGCGCCCTTGAGTCCGCGCGCCAAGCGGTTTGTCGCTGAGCACCCGTTCCAGATGGGGGCAATTGCCGGCTCGGGTGCAGGCGGCCGAATCATCGAGAAGGACGTGACGGCGGCGTATCAGCAGTCGGCGCGCCTGTCGCCGGTGGCGGCGCAGATGGCGGCCGCGGGCGTGGCAACACCAGCGGCGGGTACGGGGATTGGCGGCATGGTGCGGAGCGGCGACATGGGCAAGGCGGCTGCACCGGCGGCGGCGAAGCCGGTCGACGCGCCTGCGCCGGCTGCACCTGCGGCCGAGGTTGAGATCAAGCCGTTGAGCAACATCCGCAAGATCATTGCCCAGCGCATGCACGAGTCGCTGGCCACGACGGCGCAGTTCACGCTGTTCAGCGACGCTGACGCGACCTGCATTCTGAACCTGCGCAAGCGCATCAAGGCCGGGCTGGAGAAGAAGATGGACGTCGGCGATATCAATATCACCGACATGGTCGTGTATGCCACGATTTTGGCGCTGAAACAATACCCCGCGCTCAACGCGACCTTCATCGACGGCAAGGTTCACCAGTACAAGCCGGTGCACATGGCGGTGGCGTGCGACACGCCGCGTGGGCTGATGGTCCCGGTGATCTTCAATAGCGACAGCATGACGTTGCGCCAAGTCGCGGGGAAGATCAAGGAATACGTGACGGCGGCCAATGCGGGCACGATCAACCCGGACCTGTTGAACGGGGGGAGTTTCACCGTGTCCAGTATCGGCGCCATGGGCGTGCGCAACTTCACGCCGGTGCTGAACTGGCCGCAGGTCGCGATCCTGGGTGTGGGCGCCAGCGAACTGAAACCGGTGCGGCGTGGTGACGAGGTGGTCTTTGTCGACTACCTCAACCTGTCGTTGACGATCAATCACCAGATCATCGACGGTGCGCCGGGCGCGCGGTTCCTGCAGACGCTGCGGAACATCATCGAGAACTTCGACATGTACTGCGTGGCGCGGTGAAGCACGGAGCACGGAGCACGGAGCACGGAGCACGGAGCACGGAGCACGGAGCAAGAGAGACGCGGAACGGGTTGATGTGCGGCTTGGCTGGAGCGCCCGCGTCCTCGCGGGCAACCCATCATCGACAGGTGTGCAGGTGCGTGAAACGCGGAGTTCGTACCCTGATTGTGGACTCGAAGCAGACACGAGGCGTGATACACCGACAAGAGAGTGAGGATTGACGATGTACGACTTGATGGTCATCGGAGCGGGTCCGGGCGGGTATGAGGCGGCGGCGTATGCCGCGAAGCTCGGAAAGAAAGTCGCGCTGTTCGAGAAGAAGGCGCTCGGCGGCACGTGCCTTAACGTCGGTTGCATCCCGACCAAAACGCTGTTGCGTTCGGCCCGTGCCTACTTGGACTGCAAGGAAGCCGGCTTGTACGGCGTCGAGGTTGGCGCGCCCAAGTTCGACATGAAGAAGGTCCAGGAGCGCAAGCGGAAGGTCGTCAGCACCCTGACCAAAGGCGTCGGGGGCATGCTCAAGAAGAGCGGGGTGGAAGTCATTACCGCGGAGGCCAAGCTGGCCGGGCGCGGGAAAGTCGCGGCCGGCGACAAGGTGTACGACGGCCAGAACATCCTGATCGCGACCGGGTCGGTCCCGGCCGTGCCGCCGATTCCGGGGCTGAACTCCGAGTCGGTGCTCGATTCGACGTCCATCCTGGAACTGCAGGAGATTCCGGCGGCGCTGGTGATCATCGGCGGCGGGGTGATCGGGTTGGAGTTTGCCTGCTTCTTCGCCGAACTCGGCACCAAGGTGACCATTGTCGAAATGCTGCCGCGCATTGCGCCGGTGATCGATTCGGACATCGCCGCGCGTCTCATGACCGAACTGAAGAAGATGGGGGTGGTGTTCCACCTCAACTGCAAAGTCACGAAGGTGGAAGGGCGCAAGCTGACGTTCAAGGATGACAAGGGCGCGGACCAGACGGTCGAGGGCACGTACATCCTCAATTCGACCGGGCGCGCGCCGGTGCTCAAGGGCGTGGGGCTTGAGGATGCGGGCGTGGACACGGCCAGGACCGGGATCAAGACGGACGAGTTCGGGCGCACCAACGTCCCCGGCGTCTGGGCCTGCGGCGATGTCACCGGGCGCTGCCTGCTGGCGCACTCCGCAACCCGCGAAGGTATCGTGGCGGTCAACAACATGTTCGGCAAGCCGGACCGGATGCGGTTCGATGCCATACCGTCGGTGATCTACACGCACCCGGAAGTGGCGAATGTCGGCCCGACCGAGGACAAGCTTAAGGAGATGGGCATTGCGTATCGCAAGGCGGTCGTGCCCATGGCGATCGCGGGCCGGTTCATGGTCGAGTACGAGGGCCACGGCGGCACGCTGAAGGTCATGGTTGGCGAGAAGTATAACCAGGTCCTGGCTGTGCACATGATCGGCGGCGCCTGCGGCGAGTTCGTCGCCACGGCCGCGGCCATGGTCGAACTGGAACTGCGCGTCGATGACGTGCGCGAAATCGTCTTCCCGCACCCCACCGTCTCGGAAGCACTCAAGGAAGCCATTTTGCACGTGTGAAGTAAGGGCTGAGGGCTGAAAGCTGAGGGAAGAAAGAAGAGCATACCAGCCCCAACCCCTGAAACCTTGAACCTCTTAACCTTGGAACCACCGAACACATAGGAGTCCCCCATGACAAAAGCCCTGGAAATCCACCCCGAGAAGGTTTTCGCGTCCGGCAAGATCACGTTCAAGGACATTCCGATCAATGCGTATGCGAAGACCGTCGAGGAGGAGAAGAAGAACTTCTCTTACGACGACTTTCTGGCGATTTACCATGACATGTGCGTCTGCCGCGAGTTTGAGAGCATCATCAGCAGCCTCAAGCTGACGGGCAAGTACAAGGACATCGAGTACAACCACGCCGGTCCGGCGCATTTGTCGATGGGGCAGGAAGCGGCGGCGGTAGGGCAGGCGTACACGCTGAGCGTCGAGGACTGGATCCTGGGTTCGCACCGCAGCCACAGCGAGATTCTCGCCAAGGGTTTGTCGGCAATCCGCCAGCTCGACGACGACACGCTAATGAAGACCATGAAAGAGTTCTTCGGTGGCGTCACGCTGAAGGTGGTAGAGAAGGGGCACGAGGGAACGGTGAAGGAATTGGCGCGCAAGTTCCTGATCTACGGCGCCTACGCCGAGATCTTCGCGCGGATCGCCGGATTCAACAAGGGCTGGGGCGGCTCGATGCACGCGTTCTTCACGCCGTTCGGCGTGTTCCCGAACAACGCCATTGTCGGCGGTTCCGGCTCGATCGCCCCTGGCGTGGCGCTGTACAAGGCGGTGAACCACAAGTCCGGCATCGTCGTGTGCAACATTGGTGACGCATCGTTCGGTTGCGGGCCGGTGTGGGAAGGCATCTGCTTCTCGACCATGGAGCAGTTCCGTACGCTGTGGGACAAGGATCACCGGGGCGGGTTGCCGCTCATCTACAACTGCATGAACAATCACTACGGCATGGGCGGCCAGCCGTGCGGCGAGACCATGGGCTTCAAATTCCTGGCGCGGTTGGGCGCGGGGATCAACCCGGATCAGATGCATGCCGAGCGCATCAACGGCTACGACCCGCTGGCGGTGATCGACGCCATGCGCCGCAAGAAGGAGATTCTCAAGCAGGGCCTCGGGCCGGTGCTGCTCGATGTCGTCACCTACCGGCTCAGCGGCCACTCGCCGTCGGACGCGTCCAGCTACCGGACCAAGGAGGAGTTGGAGCGGTTCCTGCAGGCGGACGCCATCCCTGCTTTCGCCAAGAAGTTGGCGGACAGCAAGGTTGCGCCGGCGAAGAAGCTCGAAGGCCTGAAGGGTAAGGTTGACGAGATGGTCTTCGGGATGTTCAAGACGGCGATGGACCTGACCACGTCGCCGCGCGAGACGCTCGATTCGATGTTCTGCGACACGGTCATGTTCTCGAACCAGAAGGTCGAGAAGTTCGACGACCGCGCACCGGAAGTGAACCACCCGCTGGCCGAAAATCCGCGTGTCAAGCAGATCGCCGGCAAGGCGCGCTACGCCTACGACGCCAACGGCAAGCTGTTGTCCGACATGAAGGTCTACAGCATCCGTGACGCCCTTTTCGAGGCCATCATGCACCGGTACTACATCGACCCGACGCTGGTGGCGTTCGGCGAGGAGAACCGCGACTGGGGCGGCGCGTTTGCCGTGTACCGCGGCATGACCGAGGCGCTGCCCTACCACCGCTTGTTCAACTCGCCGATTTCCGAGGCAGCCATTGTCGGGGCGGCCGTGGGGTATGCGATGGCTGGCGGTCGCGCCATTGCCGAGTTGATGTACTGCGACTTCATGGGCCGCGCGGGTGACGAGATATTCAACCAGCTCTCGAAGTGGCAGGCTATGTCCGGTGGGATCCTGAAGATGCCGGTCGTGTTGCGCATTTCGGTCGGCGCCAAGTACGGGGCGCAGCACTCGCAGGACTGGTCCGCGCTGGTGAATCACATCCCGGGCCTGAAGGTCGTGTACCCGGTGACGCCGTACGACGCCAAGGGCATGATGAATGCGGCGCTGATCGGCACCGACCCGGTGATCTTCCTCGAGAGCCAGGGCATTTACGGGTACGGCGAGATGTTCGTCAAGACCGGCGTGCCCGAGGGGTACTACGAGGTCGACCTGTCCGACCCGTCGGTGAAGAAGACCGGCAACGACCTGACCATCATCACGTTGGGACCGACGCTGTACAAGGCGCTCAAGGTCGCGGAGACGCTCGAGAAGGACTACGGCATTTCGACCGAGGTCATCGACCTGCGCACCGTGAATCCGCTGAACTACGACAAGCTCGTCGAGTCGGTGAACAAGACGGGCAAGGTCCTGCTCGCGTCCGAAGCGGTCGAGCGCGGCAACGTCATGCACAACGTTGCGGCGAACCTGACGCAGATGGCGTTCGACAGCCTCGATGCCCCGCCCGTGGTGTTGGGCTCGCGCAACTGGGTCACGCCGGGCGCGGAGATGGAAGCCATGTTCTTCCCGCAGGCAAGCTGGTTCCTGGACACGATCCACGAGCGCATCATGCCGCTGAAAGGCTACACGCCGGTCGGGAACCGAACCCTCGGCGAACTCAAGCGCCGCAGCCGCCTCGGGGTGTGACCATGGGGTGCGAGGGACGGTGGATGGTGGAAGGTTGAGGGCTGGCGAAATCCTGCCTGGCGGTTGCCGACCCGTGCATGGTGACCGCCGGGCCTCCCGACCCGGCGGCGGAGCCCGGTACTACCGACCTTCTGTTCGGTGTGTTCCGGGAAGTGGCGGGACCGTCTCGGTGTCTGGTAGCACTTGGGGAATGCCCCAGCCCCGGCGGCCTGGGGCCCCCCTTGATCATCGGCTCTCTCGCACCTTCCCCTGACGGTGGTTGCGTATGGAAGGGCACGGCGACGCCACGACGCGTGGGATGTCGACGCCTACTCCTTGGGGATAAGGCGATAGCCCACGCCGGGTTCCGTGATGAAGATCTCCGGCTCGGAAGGAACCACTTCAAGTTTCTCCCGCAGGTTCGCCATATAGACGCGGAGATAGTGAGTCCGCCCAACGCAGGTCGGTCCCCACACCTCGCGCAGGATCTGCCGGTGCGTTAACACCTTGCCGGCATGCCGTACCAGTAGGCGCAGCAGAGCATACTCCGTCGCCGTCAACCTCACCTCCTGTCCCTTGACGGTGACACGTCGGGCCGAGAGATCGACTTCAAGGTCGCCGGTCCGGAAGATGACGGTTTCGGACGCCGGTTGGGCATGCCGCAGTGCGACGCGCAGGCGGGCAAGGAGTTCGCCGGTGCTGAACGGCTTGGTTACGTAGTCGTCGGCGCCGTTGTCCAAGGCAACGATCTTGTCCTCGTCGCGATCGCGCACCGAGAGGACGACGATCGGCACACGGCTCCACTCCCGCAGGCGTTTGAGTACGGTCACCCCGTCGAGATCCGGGAGCCCGAGATCGAGGATGATCACGTCTGGACGGCGTGAGGCGGCCTCGACCAGGCCGTCCTGTCCCTTCGCGGCCTCCAGCATGCGGTAGCCGTTGGCCTCGAGCGTGATGCGCAGCAGACGCCGAATCTGGTCCTCGTCGTCGATAACCAGCACCACCGGAATGTTGGCGGTTGTGTCGCTCATGATTCGGGCGGGTCCCCGAGGGGCATGGTGATCGTGAAGGCGGCGCCGCCCCCGACGCGATTTGCGACCCTGACGCTCCCGCCTTGCGCCTCGACGAATCCCTTGACGATGGACAGCCCCAGTCCTGTCCCGCCCGCCGGCGTACCTGGCGCACGGTAGAGCTTGTCGAATATACGGGGTAGGGCCTCGGCCGGCAACCCTCGGCCGCGGTCGGCAACTGTCAGCACGAGTTCATTTTCCTGCGCGGCGGCGCCGATCTGTACGGGTGTGCCTGGCGGCGTGTGTGTGCCTGCGTTCAAGAGTAGGTTCACTAGCGCCTGCTCCATTAGCCGGAAGTCCATCTTCACCAACGGCAGGCCCGGTGGTGCGGCGACGTCTACCGTGTGTACCTCCAAGTCTTTCGCGACGCGCTTCAGCGCGACGTGGATCAGGTCAGTCACATCGCACCAGTCGAGTTTCGGGCTCACGTGCCCGGACTCGAGTCGTGTCATATCGAGGATGTTGCCCACGAGGCGGTTCAGCCGGTCCGTTGCCTGCGCGATCTCGCCAGCCAAGGCCCGTTGCGCCGTCGTGGTCTGGGCCTCTTGCAGGGCACTGGCGGCGCTCTGAATGGCGGCGATGGGCGTGTGCAGCTCGTGCGAAACCGAGTTGAGCAGCGTCTGGGCTAACTGCTCCGAATGTGCGAGGATGCGAGCGGTAGCCTCGGCCTCATGCAACCGCTGCCGGTCGAGCACCAACGCGATGTGTCGGACGAAGGCATCCAGCAGGTTGCGCTGTTCGAGCGTGGGCGGGGTGGACTGCTGCCAGTCCAGACGCAGGATGCCCAGGACGGCGCCCGTGGTGCGCAGCGGCACGTACATTGCTTCAGCCATGGGCAGCGTGTCGGTGAAACGCCCGGCAAGTGTGCCGTGTCCGAATGCCCATTGGGCGGTGCTGAGTTCCTTTTCCTCCAGCGCACCCCGCAGTACGCCGGCCGCGTCCGCCGACAGCAGCGTGGCCTTGGCGTTGAACACCCGTTCCACATTTCCCACCACCGCCCGCTCGATCTGCTCCCAGGTCGAGGCGTCGCCCAGTTCGAGCGTGAGCAGGTACAGCGCCGTGGCACGTTCCTCGCGGCGCCGGTCCATGCGCTCCTTGGCCCGAATGCGCGCGATCAACTGCCCCATCGCCAGGGCCACGACGAAGTACATCGCGAACATCATCACGTCTTCGAAGCTGCGGATGTAGAGCGTGAATCGCGGCGGCAGGAACATGAAGTTCCACAGCAGTGCCCCCAACGTTGCCGCGAGGAAGACCGGTCCGCGGCCCAGTCGCAGGGCCAATCCCACCACGACGAGCAGATAGATCAAGGCAACGCTGCGCGGGCCAACCAGCGGTGACAGCAGCAGGTTCACCAGGGTTACGGCGCTGACCGCCGCGAGTACCCAGGCGTACTGTGGCCACTCCGATTCCGCGGGCCAGCGCCACAGCGGCGGGCGCCTGGTCTCGGTTGTGGGTGTAGCGCGTACGATGTGCACATCGATGTTGCCGCTCTCGCGCACCAGGCGCGGCAGCAACGAGCCGCTGAGCAACGACCCCAGTACCGGGTGGTCCACCGGCTTGCCCACGACGATCTGGGTCACGTTCTGCGCCTGTGCGACCCGCAACAGACCGCGCACGATATCGTCATCCGTGGTGGTGCGCACTTCCGCGCCCAGTTCCCGGGCCAGGGACAGGTGGCGCGTCAGTCGCGTCTGCTCCTCTTCGGAGAGGGTTCGGGAGGTTTCCACATACGCTGCGATCCAGGTGCACTCGAGGCTGTCGGCCAGGCGTCGGGTCCAGCGTACCATCTGCTCGGAGAACGGGCTGGGACTCACGGCGACCAGGAGCCGGTGCCCGGTCTTCCAGGGGCCGGCGATCTGCCGCGCCTGCATGTAGTCACGAACGTCCTGCCCCACCCGCTCGGCCGCCACCCGCAGCGCCATTTCTCGCAAAGCGGTCAGATTCCCCTCGCGGAAGAAGTTTTGCGCGGCGACGTCAGCGCGCTCAGGGATGTAGACCTTGCCCTCGTCGAGCCGCTTGAGCAGGTCTTCGGGCGACAGGTCGACCAGCTCGATCTCCGCGGCGTCCAGCATGCTGTCGGGTACGGTCTCGTGGATGGTTGCCCCCGAGATCTCCCGCACCGTATCGGCACGGCTGGCGACGTGCTGGACGTTGAGCGTGGTGCAAACGTCGATTCCAGCGTCGAGGAGTTCCTGGACGTCCTGGTACCGCTTGGGATGTCGTGAGCCGGGGGCATTGGTGTGCGCCAGTTCGTCGACCAGCGCGAGTTGCGGACGCCGCGCCAGCAGTGCGTCAAGGTCCATTTCGGTCAACGTTATGTCGCGGTACACCACCGGCAGGCGGGGGAGCCCCGGCAGGCCCACGGTCAGCGCGTCCGTCTCGGTGCGGCCGTGCGTCTCGACGTAGCCGATGACCACGTCGCGGCCCTCGGCGCGCTGCTTCTGCGCGGCTTCGAGCATGGCATAGGTCTTGCCCACGCCGGCGGCCATGCCGAGGAACACCTTCAACCGACCACGCGCGCGCTGCGTCGATTCCTTCTGAATCGCCGCCAGAAGCGTGTCGGGATCGGGTCTGTGGTCCTGGTCCATACTCATCAATGTAATGTGTCCAGCAAGAGATACAGCCGCACGATGTTCGCTCTCCGTTCAACCAGTTGACCGGACGGAGATAGTCTGTCTAACGACAAGGGAGACGGTGGCGGCGACGGCGTCCGCGACTTCGGGTGCCAGCGAGACTTGGCTGATCACCAAGGTTCCAATCGTCTTTCCCTGATCCTTCAAGGCCAAGCTGCGGACGTCAGGCCCTTCTTCGGCGATAACCTCCAGGACCGTACTCGGCGGATTGGGTGGCGTTCCCCCCGCTTGCGACGCCCGCGATGGCCGGATGCCCGAGGACACATGGCTCGCGGTGGCGGTTTCGCCAAAGAGGAAGATAGCACAGTAACCCAATTCACAGGCGTTTCTCAGCTCATGCGTGAGGCGCTCCAGAGTCAGGTCTTCGTCCCGAACCGCCAAGAGTGCCTCGGTGAATCGGGAAAGCCGCGACAGTTGGGTCTGCAGGTGGTCCGCTTCCACGGCGCGGTGGTGGACGGTGGCGGCAAAATGGCTCACCACAATCGCCGTGATGGTATAGGCAACAAACGAGACGCAGTCTTCCGGCGCCTCGATGTAAAACGTCCCGAAGGGCGGAAGGAAGAAATAATTCACCAGGAGTCCCGACCCCACCGCAGCGGCAATCCCACAGGCAAGATCGGCAAGGGCTGAGGTCGTGAGCACGACCAGCAGGTAAAGGAGCGCCACGGCAATGGCGTTGAGCCCAACCACGTTCTGGGCCGTCACGGTGATCAGCGCGAGCGTTGCCAGCGAGAGAAGAAGGGCGGTCAGCCGGTGTGTTTTCTTCTCTGTAATCATGGTTCAGCTCCTTCCTCGGATTCCGTACTCATAGCCTGTCCAATGCCAGGTTGAGGCACAGCACGTTCACGCGCGGCTCGCCGAGCACGCCGAACTGCGGCGGTTCGGTCAAAGCGGTGACCAGGCTCTCAAGACGGGCCCGGTGTTCGGGTGTCAGGCCGCGGGTGCGGGCGACCCGGTCCAGTTGCAGTCGCGCCGATTCCGGGCTGATGTGTGGGTCCAGGCCGCTGCCCGAGGCGCACAGCAGGTCGCCCGGGACGGGAGTATCGCCCGCCAGACCGCAGGCGGCGCGTACGGCGGCGGCGCGGTCCTGTGCCGTGGTTCGCAGCACGGCACTGGTCGGGCCCAGGTTGCTCGCTCCTGAGGGCACGGTTGCGAAGTCCGCGGCCGATGGGCGCGGCTGGAAATAGCGGGGCGAACCGAACTTCTGGGCAAGCAACTCCGAGCCGACGGAACTGCCCTCGTTCTGCACGAGGCTCCCGGCGGCCTGACGCGGGAAGACCGCCCGCGCCACGGCGGTGATCAGCAAGGGGTAAACGGCCCCGGTCAGGACCGTCAGTGCCGCCAGCAGGCGGAGAGCGGGTAGAATGGTGTCTTTCATGGCCCCATACCTTTCATACCCATCCCAGGGCAACCAGGGTCAAGTCGATGAGTTTGATGCCGACGAACGGCGCCACCAAACCGCCGCCGCCGTAGAGCAGCAGGTTGCGCCGCAGAACCGCGCTCGCGCCGACAGCCCGATAGCGGACCCCGCGCAGCGCCAGCGGAATGAGCGCAACGATGATCAGCGCGTTGAAGATCACGGCGCTGAGAATCGCGCTGTGGGGCGAGGCGAGGTGCATGATGTTGAGTGCCGCGAGGGGTCCGGGATGACCGCCTGCGGCATACAGTCCCACGAACATTGCGGGGAGGATGGCGAAGTATTTCGCCACGTCGTTGGCAATGCTGAACGTGGTGAGCGCGCCGCGCGTCATGAGGAGTTGTTTGCCGATCTCGACGATCTCGATGAGTTTGGTCGGGTTGCTGTCGAGGTCCACCATGTTGCCGGCTTCGCGCGCGGCCTGCGTGCCCGTATTCATGGCCACACCGACGTCGGCCTGGGCCAGGGCCGGTGCATCGTTGGTGCCGTCACCGGTCATGGCCACCAAGTGGCCGGTCGCCTGTTCGTCGCGGATCCGTTTCAGCTTCTGTTCGGGCGTGGCGTGGGCCATGAAATCGTCGACCCCGGCTTCCGCGGCAATGGCGGCGGCCGTCAACGCGTTGTCGCCGGTGATCATGACGGTGCGGATACCCATCTTGCGCAAGCGCGCAAACCGTTCCTGGATGCCGCCCTTGACCACATCCTTGAGTTGCACCACGCCCAGCACATCGCGGCCCTCGGTGACGACCAGTGGAGTGGCGCCCTGCCGTGCGATGTCTTCGACGGTGCGCTCGACGGCCTTGGGGAAGAGGCCGCCCAGGTCCTCGACGTACGCTCGCACCGCGTCGGCCGCACCCTTGCGAATACCGCGCGCGGGCCGTCCTGACGGGTTCAGGAAGTCGACACCGCTCATCTGGGTCTGCGCACTGAACGGGACGAACTCCGCGTGCGGTTCGGCCACCTCGCGGCCGCGCAGGTTGAACTGCGTCTTGGCCAGAACTACGATAGAGCGGCCCTCGGGCGTCTCGTCCGCCAGCGATGCCAGTTGCGCAACATCGGCGAGCCGCTCGGGGGCGACGCCGGGGGCGGGCAGGAAGGCCGTGGCCACGCGGTTGCCGAGCGTGATGGTGCCCGTCTTGTCCAGGAGCAGAACGTCGACGTCACCGGCCGCCTCGACGGCGCGACCGCTCATGGCCATGACGTTGCGCCGGATCATGCGGTCAATGCCGCTGATGCCGATGGCGCTGAGCAACCCGCCGATCGTGGTGGGGATCAGGCAGACCAGTAGCGACACCAGAACGGGCAGGCTGAGGTCGGCCGCGTGCGGTTGGCCGGCACTGGCCGCGCTGTACGCGCCGAACGCGGGCAGGGTGAACACGGCCAGGAGGAAGACCAGGGTCATGCCGAGGAGCAGCAGGCTGAGCGCGGTCTCGTTCGGCGTCTTCTGGCGTTTGGCGCCTTCGACCATGCCGATCATGCGGTCCAGGAATGTGTGCCCCGGTTCGGAGGTCACGCGGATGACGATGCGGTCGCTGATGACGCGGGTGCCGCCCGTGACCGCGCTGCGGTCGCCACCGCTCTCGCGAACGACCGGGGCTGATTCACCGGTGATGGCCGACTCGTCCACCATGGCGATCCCTTCGGTGACGTCGCCATCGGCCGGGATCACGTCGCTGGCCTCGCAGACCACGAGGTCGTCGCGCCGCAACTGGGTGGCCGGGACCTTCTCCTCGCGACCGTCGCGCCGCCGTCGTGCCAGCGCCTGAGTGCGTGCTTTGCGGAGGCTGTCGGCCTGGGCTTTGCCGCGGCCCTCCGCCATGGCCTCCGCAAAGTTGGCGAAGACCACCGTGAACCACAGCCACACGGTGATCTGGACATTGAACGGAGAAAAGGCGCCGGTCGCCAGATCGCGCAGTACGACCAGCGTGCACAGCGCCGCGCCGAGTTCGGTGACCAGCATGACCGGGTTGCGCCACTGCACCCGCGGATCGAGCTTGCGGAGCGACTCCAGTGCCGCCGGCCTCAGGAGGTGCGCGTCGAAGAGGGATGTGGGATGCTTGGCCATGGTGTTGCCTGCGTTCAGAATACCCGGCCCTGTTGCAGCAGCAGGTGCTCCAGGACCGGCCCCAGCGTCAGGACTGGGAGGAACGTCAACGCGCCGACGAGGAGCACAACCCCGATCAGCAGCACGACGAAGAGTGCGCCGTCCGTCGGAAACGTGCCGGGCGACGGCGGGGCGGTCTTTTTACCCGCCATGCTTCCGGCAATCGCGAGGGCGGGCACGATGGCCGCGAACCGTCCGATCAGCATCGCGATTCCGCCCAGGTAGTTGTAGAAACCTGTGTTGGCATTCAGCCCGGCGAAGGCGCTGCCGTTGTTATTGGCGGTCGAGGCGAACGCGTAGAGCACCTGGCTCAGGCCGTGCGGCCCGGGATTGCTGATGCTGGCCAGTCCCGCCGGGGTGAGCACGGCCAGAGCGGCAAAGACGAGTACGGTGGCGCACGGGGCGAGCACCGCCACCATGGCCAGGGTCACCTCGCGCGCCTCAACCTTCTTGCCCAGGTACTCCGGGGTGCGCCCGACCATCAGACCGGCCATGAATACGGTCAGCAGCATGAACATCAACATGCCGTAGAGGCCGGCGCCGACGCCGCCGAACACGACCTCGCCCAGCAGCATGTTCCCCAGCGCCACCAGTCCGGCGCCCGGCGAGAGGCTGTCGTGCATGGCGTTGACCGAGCCGTTCGACGCGGCGGTCGTGGCGGTCGCCCACAGCACGCTGTTGACGATACCGAAACGGGTCTCCTTGCCTTCCATGTTGCCCGTGTGGCCGGTCTCCGCCGTGAGTGCGACGGCAAAGCCGGAGAGGAACAGGATCAGCATGGCCGCGAAGATGGCCCAGCCCTGACGTCGCGACCCGACCATGCGGCCGTACGTGTACGTCAGCGCCGCCGGGATCAGCAGGATGGCGAACATCTCCAGGAAGTTCGTCAAGGGCGTCGGGTTCTCGAACGGGTGGGCGCTGTTGACGCCGAAGAACCCGCCGCCGTTCGTGCCGAGCTGTTTGATGGCGACCTGGGACGCGGCCGGGCCCAGCGGAATGAGCTGCTGGCCACCTTCGACCGTATGCACCATGATGTACGGCGCGAGTGTCTGGACAACTCCTTGCGCCACCAGTACGAGGGCCAGGCCTGACGACAACGGCAGCAATATGTAGAGCGTCGCCCGCACCAGGTCCGCCCAGAAGTTCCCGAGTGTCGTGCCGGAGCGTCGCGTCAGCCCGCGTGTCAGCGCCAGCAGTACGGCGATGCCCGTGGCGGCGCTCACGAAGTTCTGCACCGTCAAGCCCAGCATCTGCGTGAGGTAGCTCAGGGTCGCCTCGCCGGAGTAAGCCTGCCAGTTCGTGTTGGTGGTGAAACTGATGGCTGTGTTCAGGGCCAGGCCGAACGGGACCCCTGGCAGGTGCTGCGGGTTCAGCGGCAGCACTCCCTGCAGAAGTTGCAGTCCCAGCAGGGCGAGCAGGCCGAAGAGATTGAAGGCGAGCAACGCCCCGGCGTAGGTTGTCCAACGCATCTCCACCTGTGGATCGCAGCCTGCCAGCCGGTAGATACATCGCTCCACTGGGGCGAGCCAGCCGGTCAGACCAGCTCGCTCGCCGGTGAAGACCCGGGCCATGTACCCGCCCAACCAGGGCGTGCAGGCGATCAGCAAACCCAGGTAAAGCAGGACTTGAACTGTATCGAGGGTGGTCATGTGAGCCGAGTCCTCAACCGTCCCAACCAGCTTCTGCCAAGTCCTTGCATCCGTCACTGCGCCCCCGGATGATGTGGGCTTTTCCGCATCGTCAGTTCGGTCGCGCGTGGACCGGTGATCCACTAGTATGTGACAACCTCATGGCCAGAGCCGCCAGGCCGACGCCGTCAAGAGGTGCCGCAAACGCGTCAAAAAAACGTCAAGACCAGGTGGCCCCGGTGTCAAGATCGATGCAGATAGGCAGAGCGCGATCGTGGCCGACGGGGCGCGGTGTCAGAGCGTGGATGGTTGCAGGGCGCGTTTGGGAAATGGAACGTGCCTGCGGTACGGCGGAATGGCTCGCGGCCCCATCGAGCCACGGTCTCACGGCGTGGCCATATGGCATAGGCGTGGTGCGGAGGGTGACTCCCGCCGATCAACCCGGTCCTCAGGAGGAGTCGCGCGTGCCTGTCACGGCTGGACCGCGCCGGCAGACGAACGTCAGAACCCACCCGGTGTGGGGTATCGGGCGACGTAGACGGAGTACTTGGTGGCGGCCGCGCCCCAGTAGGGTGCGCCGTCCTTGATTGACCCCAATTGGCCGAGATCCGAGGTGACCACGAACGGGGCGGGGAATCTCAGCCAGGTGGTATGTCCGTCGGCGCAGGCAACCACGGCACCGCCGTTGTGGCGAGTCAGGCCCTTCACGCATTCGATCAGGCGCCAGACGGTCGGATCAGGCCAGTTGTTCTTGACCCAGTTGAAGTCGGATGCGGTCCAGTGATAGCTTCCGGCGTAGGCCGACTGGTCGGTGAAAAGGAGGTACGCGGCAGGCGCGTCCAGTTTCGAGATCGGCAGGGCGCGGCGCCCGAAGTCGTTTCCCGCGTCCGGGCCGCGCATGATCTGCCGGTTCCCGATGTAGCTCAGCCGGTACGGCGCGGTCGGGTACTTCGCGGTCTCGTCGGCGGGGCACACGTAACTCTCCGTGTTTTTGCCGAGGTGCGGTTCGAGCAGTTTGAACCACGTGTCGGGGTCGGCGGTGAAGATCGTCGTCGAGTAGCACCCGAACGAGAAGCACTCGTCGTTGTCGCCGACGTAGAGCATTTCGCCCACCGCAAGCTGCTTTTGATTGGCGACGCAGATGGCCTGCTTCGCCTTGTCCTTCGCCTTCGCCAGCGACGGCATCAGCAGCGACGCCAGAATGCCGATGATCGCGATCACGACCAGGAGTTCGATGAGGGTGAACCCGTGCCGCGTCTGTTCTATGGTTGACTGCCCCCTGCCGCCGTTGCCGCGGTGTATCATATTTGGCTTGCTCCCTACGTGAAATGCGTTCCGCGTGACGTGTGTCGATCTGACGCCATCGTCTCCCTGGGGACTCCCAGAGAGCAGAATCATCCCGGTGCCCGTGATTACCGTTCAAAATCCTTGGTCACAGCGAGCCGCCAGGTTTCCCCGTGATCGGCGGAGACCAGAGTCGTCGATTCGGTTGCGCCGGGAGTGTACATGGCCCAGGCATTGCGTTTCGGATCGAGCGGACCGGAATTCATGCCGTTCTTGTTGGCGCACATCTCGTCCTCCCGGTCGGGCCAGATGAAGGTGTAGAACTGGAACATGTCCCAGGACAACTGGGCCATGGCGCCGTCGCTGTAGTACGTCAGGAACAACCGGTCGGTCAGCGGGTCGTAGGTCATGCGATGCGACCACACTTTGTACATGTACTTGAACGGCTTGGCCAGGGTCCGTTCTTCCTCCCAGGGCTGCCCTGACGGTTTTCGATACAAGACCAGGCTGTTGTCGTATCTGAATGAAGTGCCGCGATGTACGCTGTACAGCGTATCGTCCCTGCCGCAGGTGAACGTGGCGTAGGAAAGCGCGCCCTGCCCATCAACCCCGCGCATGCCGGAGTGATCCGCCATCACGTACTCCGGGACTGTCCAGGCGGAAATGTCCCGGGGATTCACGCTGCGAGTGTAGACCGTCGGGTTGTGGTGCCCGTTGATGATCACGTGCAGGTAGCCCTTGCTGTCCATGGTCAGCGCGGGCCAGTTGTGGCCGTCGAGCGTGCTGCCGCCCGACCCCACATAGACCGGGTCGCTGACCGTGCGTGCCGCAATGTCATACGCAACCACGAACGTGGGAATCCCGTTCCTGCTGAACCCATACCATTCCCAGTGTGTTTTGCACTTGAAGACCATGGACAGTCCCGGATGCCCCTCGGGGATGGACGGCATCCCGCATTTTTCTGCGCTCTCGTGAGTCCAGCCCCAGTTGGCGGGATCTTTCAAGTCCTTGACCTCGCCTTTCTTGACCCGTTCCATGTATGCCTCCGGCGTTCCCATCCCCGTGTACTCCATTTTCGCATTGGCCGGCGGGAGCCAGCCGAAGACGATGTAGACCGTGCCGCCGCTGGTGATGGCCATGTTGCCATCACCGGAGTGAGCATTCGATATGATACAGTTCCGGGCATACAGGACAGGCTTGGGCAGGCTCAGTGTGCCGTTGGTCAGTTTCTCCGGTGCCAGGATGTACCCGGCCGGATCCGCGAAATCGCTGAGCAGGATGACCGGCGGCCGGTTCAGTGCGTCCGGGTTGTGTCCGTCGATTTTCTCGAAACTCGCCATGGCTTTGGGCAGAACGTAGGCCGTCCATGTCTTCATGCCGTCCTTGGAGTGCAGGAGCAGTGCCGTCCGGGTCTTCCAGCTGACCATTTCGCCCTGCGCGTTGAGGGCTTCGGCCCGCTGGATCACATAGGCGTCCCCATCCTTGTCGAAGCGGACCATCGGGTCTGCGCCCTGGTGGCCCCAGCAGTTGTACAGACCTGCCCAACCCTGCTTCTTCCCCCAGTTCACCAGCACGGACTTGATATCCGCCGTGACCCACTGTCCCTTGTCATCGAGCCACTGGATCGTCTCGCCCGCGTTGACGAATGCTTGCCCGGCGGGTGTGAAACTCGGATAGCCGGGGGTGAATCGCGGGAAGTAGCTGTACTCGGAACGTTCGGCCCGGAAGTAATACTGGTGGGCGATGGCGGGGAGTGGCGTGGTCATCGTGGACTCGGGGAACCGATGATTGAGGGGGTGCGCCGGATCTTCATACCGGATGGTATAGCGGAACGTGTCGGGCGAGTTGGCTTCTGCGGTCGATGGCACCATGGACGCCGCCTGGGCCGGCGCACTTGTGAGCAGGCGAATGCTGTCCATGTGCAGGACGGTGTAGGGATTGGGGTTGCGCCGGAAGATCTTGGTGAAGAAATAGATGCCGTCAACCTTGTTCCAGCCGGCCGGGGTCGCATGAGCCCGGAACGTGTCGAGCGGGAACCACAGCGTCTTCCAGCCGTCCCAGTCGATGACAAAATCCGCCAGGAAATAGTCCTTCCACAACGTCGCGTCGCTGTCGGAGAGAATGGCCAGGGTTACGATCTCGCCGGTCTTCACCTCAGAGTAGATCGACAACTCCACGCCCTTGCCGTTGCTCCAGTCGTGCGCCACGGTGTGCGTGGCCAGGGTTGGAAACCGGTGATGATCGCGCCAGACGCCGGAGGACTTTCCCGCCTTGACATGTTCGGAGGATAGCGTCAGTCCGCCTGCCAGTTCGGCATAGGAGGAGGGCTTGACTTCCCACCGGTGATCCCAGGTCTCGCTTGCCTCGCCCTTGCTGCAGCAGAGCCAGTCCGGCTCCACGGCTTTTCCCGCTTTGGTCTTCATCTCGAGCAGATCCACGGGCGCAGTCCTCCAGGCGCCGGCCGTTTCGAATAACACGGTTCGCAAGGCAGGCTGCGGCTGGGATTCTGCCACGGCCGGAGCGCCGCCGGACGCGGTGGGCTCTTGTTGCCGTGATGCAACGCTCCCGTCCTCATGCACGGTGCGCGTCTCCCGTGTGCTGCAGGAGATGAGGCCGATGATGAGAATCGAAAGCGCCGATCCCAGTCCAATCCACATGGACCTGTGTCCGGGGCTGTTGTGCATTAGAGGTGGCCCTTGGTAGGTTGCGCTTCGGTGCTCAAATCAGACATTCTCGGGGCAGCGTGCCGCAACGCACGTCGGCATTTTCGCCAGGCATTTCGGTGTGTATGAAGCGCTTGCCGGCTGTCCCGAGCGTGTGACCCTGTTTGACCGGGCGTCGGCGCGCACCCGGCGCCGTCGGGTGGTTGCCCCAGTCGCGGGCGTCACGCGTCGTCTCGGTCCCGGCGAACCCGCCGTAGATGCCCACGCCGGTCTTCAGTTGGAACGAGACGGCGCGCGGGTCGTCCGCAGCCCAAGGTTGCGTCGGTTTGTAGGTCCCGCCCGCGACCCAGATCTCGTCGCCGGAGCGCGATTTTGCCGTCGCGTCCTGGAGACTGAGGAAGGCGTCCGTCCACGACGTGCCGTCGTTCGCGCCGATGGCGTCGTGGCGGACGTAGATGGTCGATCCTCCCAGTGCCGTCACGGAGCAGCAAAGCAGAATGGCGCCGACAAGGCCGTGGAGTCGTCCCGCGACGCGGCAGGGACGAAACGTGGTCAAAGGACTCATACACTGAGGCCACACGAACATGGGTGGTTGTCCATCCCCCGATACTCTTTATTCTGACGCGTCGTACCATACTGTGCCCCCACGACAGGGTCAAACCTCCACGTCAGCCTTGGTCTGACGGATCAGGCGCGAGAATGGCACCCAAATATTGATACCGGTAATTGACTCGAGTGTCATTTACACGTATTGTAAAAGAATGCAAGCCCTTTCCGTTCAACAGAGCGTCGAGTTGTTCCACCTGCTTCTTCTCTCGTTCCTGGGGAAGAAGACTGACAAGAGCCGGTATGCCCTTAAGGGAGGCTGCAACCTGCGCTTTTTCTTCGGCAGTCCGAGGTATTCGGAAGACATGGACATTGATGTGGCCAATGTTCCCGTTCACGTGGTGCAGGACACGGTCGGAGGCATCCTGGACTCGAACCCTTTCCGCCAGGCGCTTCGGGTGTACCGCGTGGACGTCGAACACGTCACGGAGCACAAGCAATCCGAGACGACGCAGCGCTGGAAGCTGGGCCTGCTGACGCCCGGAACGGCGCAGGTCGTGCCCACGAAGGTCGAATTCTCCAGAAGGGGCTTGCGTGGGGGCGCGGTGCTTGGCAGCGTCAGCCCGACGTTGGTCCAAGGCTACGGGCTACCCCCTATCATGGCACCTCACTACCCCGGTGATGTCGCTCTGCTGCAGAAGATAGAAGCCCTGGCGACTCGGAGCGTTCCGCAGGCGCGCGACATTTTCGACCTGCATCTGCTGCTCTCAAGAGAACGCGCACAGGCGATTGGCTCGCTGAAGCCGGACGTGAAGGAAGCCGCCCGATTGCGTTCGCTGGATCTGTCATTCGACGACTTCAAAGGGCAAGTGTTGGCCTACCTGGATCCGAACGACCGTGCGGCCTATGATTCGCCGGCGGCTTGGGACGCGATGCAATTGAGCGTGCTCGAGATGCTGGAGGACGCGACATGAAGTCCATCGGCGCCTACCGGCAATTGCGCGAGGCCGATGTCGATGCGTTGGATACGGCGGATGCGGCAGCGCTGCTTGGAATCGAGGGCAGCCATGCCAGTCGAGTGCTGCAGCGCCTTTCCGAATCCGGGCAAATCGTGCGTCTGAAGCGCGGGGTGTGGGCCTTTCCGGACCGAGTCGACGCCTTGCGATTGCCCGAGTATCTGACCGCGCCGCTCCCCAGCTATGTTTCGTTGCAGAGTGCCCTGTTTCACCACGGCATGATTTCTCAGATTCCGCGTGTCGTCTACGCGGTCTCGCCGGCACGCACACGGCAGTGGGTCACGCCGCTGGGCACGGTTTCCGTGCACCACGTGGATCCTGCTTTCTTTGTTGGCTTCAGGCCCGTGGGCAATGGCGCGATCAAGATGGCCACACCAGAGAAGGCACTCCTGGATTGTCTCTACCTGAGTCCAGTGAAGTCGCGGCTATTCGTCAGTCTCCCCGAGGTGGAGTTGCCGAGAGCGTTCGACGTCCGGGAGGCACGGCGGCTGGTGAAGCGCATCCCATCGTCGCGACTGCGAACGATCGTCAGCCGAAGACTGGAGAGGATCCTGGAAGAGCAGCGGTTACGCAGCGGGGTGGGAACCGGGGCGTCGGCACGTGTCCGCAAGGCAACGCCGCGCGTCGCGCGCTGAAGCGTCGCTGCAACTTCCGTCTGAAGGGCGGGACTCAGACAAAAACGTCCGACCTGTGCGGGTAAACTTGGCCACGGCACCGTTCGTAGTGGTGTCGCAGTCCCGGCGGTTGTCCGCCGGGCAAGACACCATCTCCACGCCGCGCCGCCCCAACCACCGGATGGGCTCTTGGCGCTCCACTTCGTTCCGCGCACTGCGAGCCCACTACGAACAGGCGCATCCTGGCGTCCATGCTGGGCTTTTCTGTCTCAGGATTTACCCGCACGTGTCGAAAACGCCGTACCGATAGCCCGGCCCGAACGGGCGGTATCCCGCGTGGTGGCTTTGCCCCATTCCCACGCAAAGCACGGGTGTGCCTACGGTTCCGCGACCACCATGCCGTGGATATCGAGTTTCGGGACTGTGACGGTGAGACCGGCGTCGGTCGGTGTCGGAGTCAGGGCGACGTTGCCGGGGACGAGAGTGAAGCGTTTCAGAGCCGGGTCGCGGAACGTGACCTGGATGTCGTGGATCGGGATGACCTCGCGCCGGAGGTAGAGCGACTCGCTCGGGACGTTCTGGGAACGGCCGGTGGACGAGATGTCGTTGAGCAGGTGCACGACCAGGCGGTTGCCCTGAGCGTACGTCATGGTCTGCACGATGGCGGGGGCGGCGACTTCGACCGGCGGCGGCGCGGACGCGACCTCGCGCAGCGCCAATTCCATGATGCGGCCGAGGTAGTCGTGGCCGTAGCGGAAGAATGCCCAGGAAATGTCATACGGCAGATAGATGACCTTGCCCTTGCCGTAGGTCGACTCGACGAGCGCCACGTTGTTGGTCCGTGCCGTCTGGCCGGTCGCCTTGTCGTAGTGGGCGGTGGTCACGCGCAGCGGCGACGCGGGCACGCCATCTGGTTCGACGAGCAGCATGCGGCAGTGCAGGGGGATGTTCGGATCGTTCCGGTCCGCCGGTGTGGTGACACCCTTGGTGGCCAGGGTTGCGGCGACGACCGGGTCCTGGGCCCAGCGGAAGTCCGGCGGGAAGTAGAGGAACGCGTTGTGCACGGCGATCGGGTCCCAGCCGGCACGCATTTTCAGGTTGTCGAACGTCCCGGTCTTGCGCGCCTTCATGAGATCCGCCAGGCCGAAATTGTCGCGGGGCCGGGCGTGCTCGTCGTAGAGTGACGTTTCATAGGTAGTCACCAAACCGCCGCCGTTTTCGACGAACTTGCGGACCGTATCGAGCTCCTTGTCGGACATCGCGGCGCAGTTCGGCATGAACAGGACCTTGTACGGTTCGAGTTGTCCGAGTTCGAGTTCGCGGTCGGTGACCAGGGACACCGGCAGGTGTCGCTCGAGCATCGCCTGGTACGCGCCGTAGACGCCTTTCACGTAGCGCTCCTTCGGGTCATCGCGGCCGTACCAGAGTTCAGTCTTCTCGGACACGACCAGTCCGCACCACGGGTAGAGCGCGGCGCCGCGGAAGTACGCATCGCGTTCGGCAATTTCGCCCATGTATGTCTTCACGATGGCACGGTCGGGGGCGGACTGCGCCGGCACGCAACCGTTGGTCAGCATGGTCATGACACGAATGCGCGGTTCCAGGGGCAGGATCGATCGCCACCCGGGCATGCTGGGGCTGCTCCACATGAAGGCGCGGGTGCGCTTGCAGAGCCCGGCCAGATGCCAGTCCATGAAATTGTGCAGGGCCGGGGCCGCGAAGAACGACGGATCGACCACGTCGTACCACCCGGTCTCCTCCAGCAGGCCGTCGACCACGTCCGCGACGCGGATCGAGTTGCGGATGTTGTGGCCGTTCCGGTACACCCAGGCGTTCCACGTGTTGACGATCAGAACCGCCTCGGGATTGGCCGCCTTGATGGCACGGTTGAAGTCGAGCAGGGCCTCTTCGATGGACCGGTACTTGAAATCCACCCACTGTTGCCACAGCAGGCTGTCGAAGTCCTCCTTAACCGGCGGTCCCTCCCCGGTCAGGTCGCGGAACTTGCGCTTGCACGCGTCGCAGTAGCACTCGTCGGCCCGGGCGTGGAACATGTCGAAGAAGATGCCGTCGACCCCGACGTCGCGGACGAGTTCGACGATCCGGTCCCGGACCAGGGTGCGGTAGTCGGCGTTATTGGTGCAGTAGTAGACGGTGGGTTTCCCTTTCGCGTTCAGGCACTTCCAGTCCGGGTGCGCCTCGCCGACGGATTTCGGCTCGCGCTGGGCCCAGTAGTAGGTGATGTACTTGATCCCGTTCTTGTGACAGAGGTCCGTGACTTCGCGCGTGCCGTCCCGGTCCTTTTCCGTTGTCTCGAAGTTGCCGTTTGTAATGGGTTGCGGCTGGGTGCCGACGTATTCCACGTCATCGAGCAGCAGTTCGGCTGCGTCGCCGGTGATGAAGCAGGAAACCTGCAGCCACTTGACCTTGGCGCTCTTCGTGTAGTCGTAGTCGATGGTGACCTGATGCCATTGCCCGTCGCCGATGTGTTCCGGCGGGACTTGGATGCCGGTGCGTGATTCGCCGGTGTTCTCCAGCGGGTCTTTCGACATGGGAATCACGCCCAGCCACAGTTTCGCGTTCTTCGCACTCACGGCCTTGTACCAATAACAGACGCTGCCCTTGAGCAGGTCGAGCATGGCGTCCTGCCGACCGCTGCGCGGTTCCCAGTGCCGGTTGAGGTAGGTCTCCTTCCGGACGGGCGCGTGGACCAGTCGCAGGCAGCGTTGCCCGGCGTGCGCGCCGTCTTCCGCGCGGCCGCCGCCGCTTATCTGCCAGTCGATGAGTTTGCCCTTCATTTGCGGGTCGGGTGCGCCGTAGTTTCCGATCCACCCGAGTCCTTCCCACGTGTCGCCGCTGTGAGAGCGCGAGAAGAACATCTGCACTCCGGCCTCGGCCAGGTCGGGGATTACCTTGTCCGGCCAATCCTGGGCGCGCTGGATGTTCGACAGGTCTGTGTACGCCACGCGTGTGATGTCGAACAGCCACTTGGGCGTCGGCGGGGTGGAATCTTGGGCGCGCGCCAGGCCAGTCGTGAGGATCAGGCTGAGTGCGGTGACGAGGAGCGGGCAACGGTGCGTGGACGGGATGTTGGCCATCATGCTTGTTCCTTGCGTGCGGTCGGCAGCGGGGTCTGGCGGGATTTGTTCCCGCCAGGCAATGGGAAGATAGGCCAGTGGACGGCGAAATGCCAGCGTGGCGGGTGGATCACGGGGCGCCTGTCACTTTATGTTGCGCGCAACATAAGCTGACATGCGCCCCGTGCGGGCTCGAGTCCTCGAACCTTGCGGGTCGGAACGCTATAGTCTGATGAAATGCGGCTCAGCCGGACAGCAGGCGGGTGGCGTGACGCAGCCGGAGGACAGTGAAAACCATGGATGCAGTACGCTGGACGCGAACAGGGACGGGGCAGGGGATGCTGCCGGGCAAGTTGCGGCTGATTGACCAGACGCGGTTGCCGGGTGAGTTGGTCTACATCGAGACGGACGACCGCGACGAGATTGTCGACGCGATCAAGCGTTTGGTCGTGCGCGGCGCGCCGGCGATCGGCTGCGCGGCAGCACTCGGACTGACCGCGGTCTGCCAGCACAGTGGTGCGAAGTCCGCAACCGCGTTCCTCGCCGAGGTGCGTGAGCACGCCGCGGTGATCGGCGCGGCGCGCCCGACGGCGGTGAACCTTGCCTGGGCGGTGAACCGGTGCGTGCGGAAACTCGAGGCGGGCGCGGGGGACGAGGGGAGAGGGGAGAGGGTCGAGGGAAAGGGAACCGGAGCGGCGGCAGTCGCGGCGCTGAAAGACGCACTGGCCCGGGAGGCGCTGGCGATCCTGGATGAGGATATGGCGTTGTGCCGCGCTATCGGTGAGAATGGTGTGGCGCTGTTCGAGGGGCGCAAGGGCGTGGGCGTCCTGACGCACTGCAATGCCGGGGCGCTGGCCACGAGCGATTTCGGCACCGCCCTGGCACCGATCTACGCGGCGCAGGAGCGCGGCTTGGCGCCGCGCGTGTTCGCCGACGAGACGCGGCCCCTGCTGCAGGGCGCGCGGTTGACGGCGTGGGAGTTGCACCGCGCCGGTGTCGACGTGACCCTGATCTGCGACAATATGGCCGCGCAGGTGATGCGCGAGGGGCGCGTGCAAATGGTCATCGTCGGCGCGGACCGGATCGCCGCCAACGGTGACACGGCGAACAAGATCGGCACGTACGGGGTTGCGATCCTCGCACGGCACCATGGCATTCCGTTCTACGTCGCCGCACCGTACTCCACGATCGACAGCGCCCTGGCGCAGGGCAGCCAGATCCCGATCGAGCAGCGCGCCGCAGACGAGATCCGCCACGGCTTCGGCCGGCTCACGGCGCCGGCGGACTGCAAGGTGTACAACCCCGCGTTCGATGTGACCCCGGCCGAACTGATCGCCGGTATCATCACGGAGCGCGGCATCCTGCGCCCACCGTACCCTGAGACGATCCGCGAGTTCATGGCGCGTTGTGGGGGGTGACGGGGCGGAGCAGGAGAGGTGTCAGGTTTCGGGTTCCAGGGGGGGAGAGGCCAATGGCAGGCGATGGTGGGCCGCATCGGACGGATCAGTCGGATCAGACCGATCTGGCGGATCCGGCGGAACCGCCCCCTGGCCCCGCCCCCGGGCGACGGTATGCTTTCGACCTGCGCGGGCAAGTCCAGAGAGAGAGAAGGCCCCGCCGTGGACGGCAGGTGACGCCCGTTCGTAGTGGGCTCGCAGTGCGCGCAACGAAGTGGAGCGCCAAGAGCCCATCTGGCGCGTCGTGGCGTCGTGGCGTGCGGATGGTGTCTTGCCCGGCGGACAACCGCCGGGACTGCGACACCACTACGAGCGGCGCCGTTCAGGATGCCTGTCCGCATGCGGGCACCCTACCGCAAGGCCGGGTTTACCTGTACAGGTCGCATGCTTTTCTGACCCCTGACCCCTGAACACCCACCCATGACCCTGACGCACATCTACGAAACGCTGTTCGGCGCCTACGGCCCACAGGGCTGGTGGCCGCTGCTGGGCGTGGCGGGGACGAACCCGACCAAGACCGGCGCTATCCGCGGTTACCACGTCGGCGACTACTCGTTCCCGCGGAATGACGCCGAGCGGTTCGAGATCTGCGCCGGCGCGATCCTGACGCAGAACACGGCCTGGCCGAACGTGGAGCGAGCGCTGCGTGCGCTCGCGGATCGCAACGTGCTGAGTCCGCAGGGCGTTCTTTCACTCGCCCAGCCGGACCTGGCAACGCTGATCCGGGCTTCCGGATACTTCAACGCCAAGGCGCGGAAACTGCGCGAGTTCGCGGCGTTCTACACCGGTTTGGCGGGGCAAGTCCCAACCCGCGCCGCACTGCTGGACGTGTGGGGCGTGGGCCCGGAGACGGCTGACAGCATGCTGCTCTACGCCTACGGCCAAGAGGAAATGGTCGTCGACGCCTACACGCGGCGCATCCTCGGGCACCTGCGGTTGGTCAAACCCGTGGCCGACTATGACACGGTCAAGCGCTTCTGCGCGCGCCGGTTGCCGTGCGACCTGGTCGTGTACCAGGAGTTCCACGCACTGCTCGTCGAACACGCCAAGCGCCACTACCAGCGCATGCCGTACGCGGACCCGTTGTTGCGGTGAGGGCCAAGTGTTCCCCCAACACTTGGAGCGCCCGCGTCCTCGCGGGCCTCGGGCCCCTTCAGTTTCATGGGAGTCGCGGATGCCCGTTGCCGTGCGTTCCCACCCGCCACTCCCATGTTACTCGCGGGGCCCAATAGAGTGGCCGGAGCGGCTCGCTCCGGCACCCGCGGGACCGAGCCGGTCCCGCCACTTTGCCAGAACGTTCTGACGCAAGCGAGTAACGCCTGTACATGATCGGGCGGTCTTCCGACCGGGAGGCGCCAACGCATTGCAGCCCCGCACGCGGCCGGTCTGGACTTCGCGCGTGGGGTGGGTAGATTGGGGGAAACCCTGGAGTGGTCCATCATTCTCACGTTAGGAGAAGAGTCATGCTGCGATCATTGGTTCCGGCGTTGGCGATTGCGGTTGCGGTTTCGTCGTCGTTGTGTCAGGGCGTGAGGGCGCAGCCGGTTGCCGGCGTCACAGTGTCGTCTGAGGACCTGGACAAGGACGGACCGCCGGAACTGATCCTCGAGAACGAGTTCGTCCGCGTCGAACTGATGACCGGTGAGCCGCCCGCGAACCAGAACGAGCCGGTGACGCCGCCCGCACCGCCGCACAAGTACGGGACGCGCTTCACCTGGGCCGGGTGGGTCAACAACGTCGTCTTCAAGCCGACGAACCGGCGCTGGTTTATCAACGACGGCGAGCACCACTGGCACGGCATTCCGGAAGAGTTCGACGAAGCGGTGAAGATGAACCGGCGCGACACGGGCGAGTACGACGTGATTAAGGTCGGCATCGGGCACTGCGTGGGGTCGGGGATCTGCCACTGCGGCAGTCTGAAGGTAGTGAAGCTCGCGCCGTGGACGCGGACGGTCGAGGACACGCCGCGCGGCGGCAAGGTGGTCGTGTTCAAGCAGGTGTTCGCCAGCGAGTTCGGATACGGGTACGAGTACGAGAAACGGTTTACGCTCGAGCCGGGCGAGGCGCGGTTCACGGTGGCGCGCGCACTGAAGAACACCGGCAGCAAGGACATCAATACGGTCTGGTACATCCACGCATTCTGGGGTCAGGCGACGACCGGCTCGGGGTATGACCACGACTCGTGGACGGCGATCCCGGTCAAGTACCGGGGGGACGGGCCGCTGGCCGGTGTCGTGGACACGGCGTCGTGCCTGCTGAACAAACCGGACCCGCATGGCATCTGGGGGCCGCTGGCCGGCGAACTGCTCGCCGAGAGCTGGTGCGCGGCGGGCAACCGCAAGACCGGGGACGTGTTCATCGAGCGCATGGACACGCCGTGGGGCTACCAGCGGGTGTGGACGTACCCCACGACCTACTCCTGCGAGCCGTTCGTTGTGATCGACCTGAAGCCGGGCGAGACGAAGGCGTGGACGGTGGAACGCTTCCTCGGTAACGGCCTGAGTGCAGTCTCCGCACCCGGTAAGGCCGGTGCGCTCGATCTGGCGCTGACCCCTGCGGGCGCCGCCGCCAAGGGCATGACGTTGAAGGTCGCATACCTCCCGGTTCAGCCGGAGACGGGCCTTGAGATTCGTGCCAGTGTGCAGCCGCAGGCCGCCGCGGCAGGCCAGCCCGCACCGCAGGAGTTCACGGCGGCTGTCGACGCCTGCTCGCCTACGGCGCCGTTCAGCACGTCGTTCGACGTGCCGGTCTCGGCTGTGGCGTGCTCTGTGAAGGTCCAGGTCAGGAAGGGCGCCGATGTGCTTGCGGACGCCGAGCGTCTGCTCGGGCCGGGGCTGCCGTCGCCGGTCTGGAACGGCGACGCGAAGGGCGCGAAGGCGATCATCCTCTCGCAGCCCGACATGCGCGACAACAAGCCGGTGATCTGCCCGCCGGCGGCCATGCTGCAGGAGTACTTCATTGCCGCGGGGTTCGCGGTGACGGTCACGGACCCCGACGCCGTGGTCAAGCCGGAGTTCGACTGGACGGGCGTGCAATTGTTCGTCGTGGCCGGAACGACGCGCATCCCGGGGCAGCTTGTGGCGCGGCTGGAGTCACTGGTGAAGGACGGCGGCGGGTTGCTGCTGTGCGGGCCGCTGAACCTGGTGCCGTTCGAGTTCTCGGACCTGCTGCCGGTCGCCAAGTTGGTGGCGGATGTCACGGTGACCGGATCGAGTCCGCGTGACGGCACGCGCGAGTTCATCGGCGTTTGGCGCAAGCGCTATCAACTGCAGCCGGCGGGCGCGAGCCCGATCACGGTGGGCATTCCGTGGTATCCGCTCGTGTTTCAGGACGTGGCGCGACTGCAGACGGTCGTGCTGAAGCCGGGGGCGGCGACCGTGCTGGCCTACACGCCCGGGCCGGATGTGGATCCGGCCGTGTCGAGCCCGGCGCTGGTCACGGGCAGTTTTGGCAAAGGCCGGGTTGCGGTGTTCGCAAGCCCGGTGAATTGGGGCGCACCGCCGCAGCACGTCATCTTCTCGCGGCTCGGCGAATACCACCGCAAGTTCTTCGTGCAGGCGGCGTTCTGGACTGCGGGCGTGACGCAGTGATAGCACGGAGCACGGAGCACGGAGCATGGAGCATGGAGCATGGAGCATGGAGCATGGAGCATGGAGCATGGAGCGGGGGTGTGCGGGGGGGGAGATGAGGTATTCGGTGTTCAGGGAAGCCCCCCTCGACACTCGCTTGCCACGGCGCAGCTTCTGAGCGAAGCCGGGACATTCGTCCCAGGAACCCGCAGTCACAGGTGACGGCCGACGCCCCGAAGACGATGACGAGGCGAACGGGCGTCAGGACTTGACCCAATCCGGAGGAGGGACCTTCCAATGAAGCATGCCTTCACGTACTGCCGTTGTCGCGGCGCTCGGGTTGTCATCGGGAACGACAGCACCGAGGTGACGATTGACCGTGCCGAGGGGCGGTTGGCCGAGTTGACGGTGAAGCAGAACGGGTTCGGGCGCTGGAACCAGGTTCCCGCGTATCTGCAGATTGTGGATGAACTCACCGAAGCGAAGTTCCAGGACGGTCGGAACCGGGCGCAGGTTGGTGTCGAGGTGACGCGCGACGAGGGGCAGCCTGCGGTCCGAGTGACCAAGGCATTCCGGGGGGCGGAGTTCACCGTGGTGGAGACGTGGACTCCGACGCCCACGGAAGTGCTCTGGGACGTGCAGGTGATGCTGAAGCGCGGCAAGCCGGCGCGCAGCATCCAGGTCCGACAGTTCATTCCGTGGCCGGACCAGCCGTACGGGTGGAAGCTGTGGACGGCGCAGCAGCACTACCCGAAGCTGACGGCACAGGCGGGCAACCACCGGATCGTCTACGGCGACGTCTGCTTTGGCACCGTGGTCCCGATCGCCACGGTCTACCACGAGGGCAAGGGGGTTGGGTTGTCGCTGGCCAAGCCGTTCGGGCTGAAGATTCCGCAGTGGGGCTTCGAGTTCGGGACGTACCATTTTGGCGGCCTGCACGTCGAGAGCACACTGCTCGGTCTGCGACCGAATCGTCCGGCGCACGTGGCACTGATGCTGCGCGGTCACGCCGGGTGCTGGCGGCCGGGCCTGGGCTGGCTGGTCGACAAGTATCCCGAGTACTTCCGGCCGGGCAACCCCAAGACGCCGGCGATCGTCGAGGGCGGGTTCATGGGCGGCTCGCCGTTCAGTACCGACAAGGACTGCCGGAACGCGCTGCAGGCTGGGGCGAAAGTCGTGGAAGTGCACTGCCACTTCCCGCATTACGGCAGCTACTGCCCGACGGAGTCGAACTGGAAGACGATCCAGTGGCTCGAAGAGCCGGAATCGGCGCGGAAGAAGAACCTGCCCGAGAACAGCGTCGCGCGCATGCGCGACTGCATGGCCATGTTCCGGCGGCACGGGATTGCGTCGCTGCCGTACATTCAAGTGGCGGGCGACGGCTGGCGGCCATGGGTTGAGAAGCACTTTCCCGAATCGATCGCACTGTCCCGGGACGGACAGAAGCTGCCGGTGTGGAAGGACTGCTGGATGATGAACTCCGATCCGGCGCTGCCGTTCGGAAAGCACATTGCCGCGGAGGTGGAGCGGTTTTTCGAGTTGTACGGCGATGTGGCGGACGGGCTGTTCTGGGACCAGCCGTGCTACGACGCGATCGACATTGCGCACGACGACGGCATCACCATGGTCGACAACCGCCCGGCGTACCGCCTCGTGTACTGCTACGAGCAGCACGCCGAGAGGATGCGCGAGGAGATCCGGAAACGGAACCTGTTCCTGTACGCCAACGGCCCGGTCTACATCGAGTTGTGCCGCGGCATGGACGCGATCATGGCCGAAGGTGTGAGCTGGACCGCGGACGTGGACCAGTACATGTGCGCCGCTCGCCCCATGTGCTTCTACAGCTACTTCGGGCCCAAGGACGCGGGCAAGTTGGAGGAGATGTTCCAGAAGTGTCTGCTGCTCGGGGGCACCTGCTATTCGGCACACGCCATGGAACTCTCCCGCACGATGCGGAAACTCTACGCCATTTACCGGCCGATGATCGACCGCATGCGCGGCCGCACGTTCTGCTTTGATCCGGATCCGCTCAGCGTACCGCCGAGCCTGGAAGGCAACGTGTTCCGCGGTCCAGACGGAACCGTGTTTGTTCCATTGCTGACGCGCCGACTCCGGGTGCTCGACGGTGGCGGTCCTGCGAAGAATGTGACCGTGGAGCTGCGCCTGCCCGACGCGGCTCGGTTCCGGCGCGCGGTGTCGATGGGCACCACGCACGCCGGCGAACGGCCGGTGCGGATCGAGCGTGACGGGCAGCGGCTGACGCTGACGGTGCGCCAGCACCTGGCCGCCACACTGATCTGCCTGTCCGGGCGGCGGTGAGGGGGGGTGGGCAGTGGCTCGGCGCGTCCCGCGCCGAAGCGAGGTGCTCGGGCCGGTCCCCGGGCGAGGCTCTCGGGCCGGGACGGCCCGAGAGCACTTTGCTGCGGTCCCGGCGGTCCCGCGCCACTGCCGCACCGACGGTGTCGTGTTCGGCGGCCATCGATCGGCGATGGCGACGAGGATTGCCAGAAGCGAATTTGGTTGGGTGAGGAGAAACGCAATGACCAGAGCATGGGTGTTCTCGCTTCTGCTGGGTGCGGTCGGGACGGCGCAGGCGGCGGACACGTACTACGTGGCGCCGAACGGCAATGATGCGTGGTCCGGCACGCTGGCTGCAGCCAACGAGCAGAAGACGGACGGGCCGTTTGCCACGGTGGTGCGGGCACGCGACGCGGTGCGCACGGCGAAGAAGGAGGAGCAGGCCGGCCCGTTCGCGGTCGAACTGCGCGAGGGGATCTACACGCTGGCTGAACCACTGGCGTTTACGCCCGAGGACTCGGGCACCGCAGCGGCGCCGGTCGTGTACCGTGCCTTTGCCGGCGAGAAACCGGTGCTGAGCGGCGGGCGTGTCATTGGCGGTTTCGCGCCCGCGACGCTGAACGGCGTGAACTGCTGGAGAGCGGACGTGCCGGAGGTCAAGGATAACTGGTACTTCCGGCAGTTGTTCGTGCGGCGTCAGGGGCAGGCGCATTTCGAGCGGCGCTATCGCCCGGTCAAGGGCATGCTGGTGATTGCGGGGCTGACCTATTCGCCCGAGCGGAAGACCGCACCACATCGCGCCGCGCAGCAGGACTTCGTGTTCTTCAAAGGCGATCTGCAGGCGTGGGAGAACGTGACGGACATCGAAGTGGTGGCGCTGCACTCGTGGAGTGTGTCGCGGTTGTGCGTCGAGAGTCTGGACTTGGAGCACAACATCGCGAAGTTCACGTCGGTGCCGACATTTCGAATCGGGCACTGGTACAAGGACGGGCGCAACCCGTATTACGTCGAGAACATCAAGGAGGAACTGCGGAGTCCGGGCCAGTGGTACCTCGACCGTCCGAGCGCGAGCCTGTACTACGTGCCGTTCCCGGACGAGACACCCGAGACGGTGACCGTGGTGGCGCCGAAGCTGGAGAAGCTCATGACGGTCACCGGCGATGCGGAGAAGGGCGAGTTTGTCGAGCACCTCCGGTTTGAGCGCCTGGCGTTCAGTCACGTCGAGTGGGCGTTGCCGCGCGAGGGTTACGACGTCTCGCAGGGGCAGCCGATGCTGCCGGCTGCGGTCGAGTTCATCGGCGCGCGTCAGTGTGCCATGGAACGTTGCACGGTGGCGCACGTGGGCGCTTACGGGGTCGGGCTGGGGCTGGGCTGTCACCTGAACCGGATTGCCGGCTGCTTCATGTACGATCTGGGTGGTGGCGGCGTGAAGGTCGGTGACTGCAAGATGGACAAGCTCGCGGCGTACCCGGTGCTGCCGACCGACAACGTGGTGGAGAACAACGTCATTGCCGGTGGCGGCCTGGTCAACTTCTCGGCCAACGGCGTGTGGGCCGGGATTGTCCGGGGCTTGGCGGTTCGGCACAATGAGGTGCGCGATTTCCCCTACAGCGGTGTGGCGGTCGGGTGGAGCTGGGGCTACACGCCGACGTCGTGTGCCCTGAACAGCATTGAGTACAACCACATCCACCACGTCATGAAGCTGATCCAGGACGGGGGCGGCATCTACACGTTGGGCGAGCAGCGCGGCACGGTCATCCGCGGCAACGTCATCCACGATTCGCTCAAGGGGCCGTTTGCGTGCGACATCGGGCAGCTCGGGATCTACCTGGACGAGGGCAGCGGTCCGTACGTGATCGAGAACAACGTGGTGTACGACGTGGAGATGGGCGCGTTCAACCAGCACTATGGTCGCAACAACATGGTGGTGAACAACATTTTCGCGTTCGCGAGGCAGGAGCCGATCACCTGCGCGCGGAAGGAGCCGCACGTGTCGTTCTGGTTCACGCGCAACATTGTGTACCAGTCGACCGGCAACGTGATCAGCACGCAGTGGAGTCCGAGCAGGTGCAACACGTTCTTCGACGGCAACCTGTACTACGACACATCCGGGAAGGAGCCGATGTTTGGTGACCGTAGCTTCAAGGACTGGCAGGCCACGGGGCGCGACGCCGGTGCGGTCGTTGCCGACCCGCGGTTTGTCGACCCGCAGAAATTCGACTTCGCCCTGAAGCCCGAGTCGCCGGCGCTGAAGCTGGGGTTCCTGCCGATCGACATGTCGCAGGCCGGGCTGGAAGCGGCCTACCGCGATGTGGACGATCCAGGGGTGCGCATTGTCCCGCCGCCGGTATACGCCATGACGATGCCGGTACTGCCGCCGATGGAGCCCGGGTTCAGCATCGACTGCGAGGAGGTGCCGGTCGGTATGTGTCCGCGCGAATTCACGCGCGCCGGTTGCGTCGAGGGCAAGTCGGCCGTCGCGGTGACTGAAGAGGTCGCGAAGAGCGGCAAACGCAGCCTGAAGTTCCACGAGACCGAGGGGCTTGAGAAGCCCTTCTACCCTTATCTCACCCACGGTATGCGTGGACAGAAGATCGATACCGGCAAGGTGACCTTTGGGTTCGACGTCAGGAACAGTGCCGAGACGCCGGCGCTGATTTCCGTCGAGATGCGGGACTACGAGAACCGCGGCACGGCGGAGTTCCTGACCGGGCCGCTGCTGACCTTCGCCGAAGACGGAACGGTCACGGCGGGCACTACGCCGCTCGGGAAACTCGACCTTGGCGCATGGCACCGGGTCGAGGTTGTTCTGATCCTGGGCCTGACCGCGCCGAAGACGTACACCGTGACCCTGACCCCATCCGGCGGCCCGGCGCGCACGGCCACGGTGCCGTACGTGAGCGACGGGTTCGCGACGGTAACGTGGCTGGGGGTGGTCTCGGCCGGAACCAAGACGGCCACGTTCTACCTGGATGATGTCCATCTCGATGTGGCGAGGAAGTGACCGGTTCAATAGGGACGGCTTGGCGGCCCCACCGGCCTTGCGCCGGTGGTGAGGCAGATTTGACGGCTAACCCGGAGCCGTCTACCATTCCCTCTTCTCCGGGCGGACCGCAACCGCGGTCCGCCCGGAGAAGAGGGAAATGCGGAGGGAGCGGTGGTCCATTCGGCCAACCGATCTCCTTCACCACCGGCGCAAGGCCTGTGGGGTCGGGCCCCGGCAATCGTCGGGCGTTGGAACATGCGGGCGGACTTTTTGTTCCGCGGTCACGCGGTCCGGGCGACGGCGTGCCGCTCCGATTCCAATCTGCGCCCGGATTTGTAATGGTCGGTGCCGACGAAACGACGGATAGTAGAGGGAGAGAAGCACCATGGAAGCATTCGAAGCACTGAAGAACGCGATCGAGAAGGTCGGTGCCAAGCATGTAGCGGCAGAGTTGCAGGTCTCTACGTCGTTGGTCTACAAGTGGTGCCAGGTCAAGGAGGATGAGGGCGGCAGCGGCGCGGACAATCCGTTGGAGCGGGTGGCGGAGATCTGCGAGATTACGGATGACAACGGTTCGGTCGTGTGGCTGTGCCGGAAGGTGAACGGGTACTTCGTCGCGAACCCGCCGGTTGAGGACGCGAGTCAAGCCCCGGTGCTGCGGCAGACGCAGTCGATCCTGAAAGAGTTCTCCGACCTGCTCGACGTCGTGTCGCGTAGTGTGGCCAACGACGGGAAGATCGACACGGCCGAAGCGGCACGGATCCGGCGCGAGTGGGAGCAGCTCAAGTCCATCACCGAGGGGTTTGTCGGCGCCTGTGAAAAGGGCAGTTACGGCCCAACGTAGAGAGGGTGGGAACTGGGAAATGTCGAATGTCGAATCTGGAACACAGAACACAGAACACTGATTACTGATCACTGAACACCAACGCGAGGCCGCCCGGGATCAGTTGTCGAGGCTCGGAACGAAGGAGGGTACGGACATGATGCTTTTTGGGTTCTGGCTCATACTGTTGCCCCTTTTTGTCCTGTTGGGCTTGGCGGTCATGGCGTTTTGGGTTTGGATGCTGATTGATTGCGCCACCAGGGAGCCGTCGGCGGGCAACGACAAGGTCGTGTGGGTGGCCATCATCCTGGTGGTGCATGTGGCGGGCGCGCTGATCTATTTCTTCGTGCGCCGCCCGCAGCGGATCCGGCAGTACGGAGCGTAGTGGGAAGCCGCGCGTCAGATTTGCCTTTCGCGGCTGGCCAGGAAACCCAGCAGCACGAAACTGAGGAATACAATCAGGACAAGGGCCACGGCGCCCATGCAGGCGAGCAACCGCGCCAGCAGGTCGGTGGCCAGCACTGTCAGCGCCCCGTACCCGAAGGTGCACACCAGCACGAACACGGGAAAGCGTATGATGAACCACTGGTTCTTGATCATCAGCTTGACCCGGCGGTTGATGGCGTTGCCGTAGATCACCAGGATCGTGGCCACCAGTGCCATAGCAATCTGGTACTGGTACGGTCGCAGCCAGGCTGAGGCGTGGGTGATCATGGAATAGACTGAGTGCATTCTCTCAGGGCTCCTTACTACTCTCGGCCAAGTTCTTGCTTTTCCGACAAAAAAAGGCGACCTGTGCAAGCACATTCGGCCTCGCGTCGCCAGGCATCGTGGCACCGTT
>Ga0156402_1068_pt1 | contig 43778 bp, 25 predicted proteins | sample RifOxyA3_FD_108045 | JGI IMG/M metagenome (GOLD analysis project Ga0156402, IMG submission 108045) | Lentisphaerae bacterium RIFOXYA12_64_32 | reverse complement strand
GTGCGGCGTAGTAACCAAGTGAACCTGTTCACCTGCCACACGAGGTGGCAGGTGTCTGTGCTCCACCCTTTGCTGACGCAGCACGGCCTGACGTGTTGTGTCCTTACCACCGCCATCCTTCTCCTTGTCGCGCCTTTCGCGTGTTTCGTAGTTCCTCCGTCCGGGTTCCAGCGCCCGCTCAGTCTGGTGTGCGTGCCTGCTGGCGCTCGAACCAGCGCCCGATCAGGATGCTCGTCTCGTACAGAATGAGCAACGGTACGGCCATGGCCGCCTGCGTGATGATGTCCGTCGTCGGCGTCAGCACGGCCGATGTGATGAAGATGAGGACCACCGCGTACGGCCGGCCTTTCGACAGGGTCTGTACCTGCACCAGTCCCAGCCGCAGCAGGATGGTCAGCACGACCGGGAGTTGGAACACGATCCCGAATCCCAACAGCAACTGCAGGCAGAACGAGATGTACCCATCCACGGACCAGAGCTGCCGGATATTCTGTGACCCCAGCGACACGAGGAAGGCGATTCCCCACGGCAGCAACAGGTACCCAAACGCGACTCCGGCGCAGAAGAACACAAACCCCATGCCGACTCCGAACCAGACCACCCGGCGTTCCTCCGACTTGAGTCCCGGCGCGACAAACGACCATGCGAACCCGAGGATGAATGGCGCGGCGATGACCGCCCCGGCCAGAAGCGCCAGTTTGATCTGCACCAGGAACCCGGCCATCGGCGTCGTGTACATCAAGTCCACACGGTCTCGAACGCGCGCCAGGGGCCATTCCAGTGCCCGGTAAACGGTGCCGGTGAGAGTAAACCCGAGTCCGGTCGCCACGGCCAGCACGCCCAGCGACTTGAGGATGACCCAACGCAGTTCTTCCAGGTGATCCCAGAAGGACATACGTTTCTCAGTATCCTCGCTGTCTTGAGCCATAGCTTTGGACGTCCACGGAATGGGGGTTGGCGTGTCGAGTGTCGGGTGTCGAGGGGGGCGTTTGGTGTTCAGGAGAAACGGTGTGTCTTGGAGCGCCCGCGTCTCGCGGGCTGAACCCTCGCCGGGTGTCCAGGTGCGTGCGGCGGTGTTCTGTGTATCGGTGTTAAGGGAAAGGCCCTAGCCGTACTCCGCGCTTCCGATTAGTATGGTATGAACAGGTTGTACCGCTCCGCGACCTGCCGGATCTGAACATCGATCTCCGGAGCGGGTTTCAGAGTCCGCTCTCCGATCAGGTGAAAAACCTTCTGCGCCGCCCAGTCCAGCGCCAGTTGTGGCGAAGCCCGCGGGGCGTCCAGTACGCTGCCGCGGAAGACCAGTTCCTCGAGTTTGCCTTCCGCATCGCGGCCATACACTTGGAGCGCAATCTCCTGCGTCCCGGACGGATACCTGCCATAGACGGAAAGCGTTTCGCCCCGGTACAGGTGCGGCAGCGTCTTCGGGAAGATCTCCGCCGCCAGGTCTCCGGTCACGTGGTACCGCACATCCCTGACAATCAGGTCGGAGTGGCCAGCAACGAACCCGACCATGTTCCCGCGGAATTCCGCCAGCTTCTCCTTGTGCAGGCTTGCGCCCCGGTTGTGGTACGCCAGGAAGTCCAGCAATTGCAGGTTCGCGCTGCGGCCGGCACTGAACGCGTAGATGGACACATCGCCCTTGTTCAGTTCCACGATCTTTCGGATGAGCGCGTCGTTCGCAAGGCTCTCGCGTACCGTGGACTTGCCATCGGTCATCAGGTAGATCAGCAGCGGCCGCGCCTCGTCGCCGGTCTGGCCGGTGACCGACGGGGCCACGCCCGCGAACACGTCCGTCATTCCGTCCCGGACCAGTGCCTGGACGTACTGCACCGCCTTGTCCAGGTGCGTCTTATCCACCGGCACCGGTTTGTCGAACAGTACGTTCGGCTCGTCGCGGAACGACACCACGTTAAACCGATCCTGGGGCTGCAGGCTGGCAAAGGCCTCCACCGCCCCAACTTGGAACTGTTCCAGCTTCTGCGGTGAGATGCTGGTCGAGCAGTCGATGACAAAGACCACGTCCTTCGGGATCGACTGCAGCCGTTCACTGCGCGGGTTCGGGGAGATGTCGACCCGGAAGACGCCGCTGCCGTCGCGTTCCTCGAAAACGGTCAACCGCACCGCCATCAGCGCGTCCATCTGGTCAATGCCCTGGAAACGACCGTCTTCCAGTCCGGAGAGTTTTGCACCGTTGCGCGGCCCCAGGCCCTCGCGTCCGGCCGTGCCGTCGCCACCGTCGGCTCCCGGTGGCAGTTCTCCCGGCGGCAACGGTTTGAACCCCGGCAACGACAGGCGCATGCCCACGTCGTAGGACTTGCCCAGTGCGTTTTGCAGGTCGCCGCTCGCCACCAGGCTGGGCAGCATTTTGTCCGTGTTCTGCCGCGGCACGTTGGGGATGAACTGCCGGTTCAGGGCCAACCGCTCCGGACTGAGCTTGGAGGCGTCAATGGCCAGAATGGTTGGGCGCGGCGCCGTGGCGACTCGCCCGGGTGTCGGTTCGGGTTGCTTCGGCGCCAGGAGGCTGCGCCCCAGTCCGGCCAACCGCACCTGTGGCGGCGCTTCGCCAGTCAGCTTGTTCGCCTCGAAGATCTTCTGCACCGCGTCGGTTCGGCGGGTGATCTCGCGCAGTTCCTGCTTGACCTGCTCCGCATCGGCACGCGGCGTGGGGCGGTTCATGACTCGGTCCCGCAGGTCCACCGAGTGCAGGCGCATTGTCGGGGGCTTCTGCGCGGGTTCGGTCGGCACCGACGTGAACGCGGCAAGCCGGATCCGGTCCGCAAAGGCCAGGAGGAACAGGTGCAGCAGCACGGACAGTACCGCCGACGCCGTGATGTAGGATGATTTCCGCATGTCGTCGTTCCAATCCACCGGGGCTCAAGCTCCCCGCGGTTCCCGCAGACCCTGGCTCAATACTCCCACCAGCCCCGGCTCTAATGTACCACGCCGCGACACGATAGGGAAACGCCCCTTTGGCAGACGCGCGCATGGCGTCAATTGGCGGTTGCGGTTCATGGGCCCGGTTTCTCTAAGAAACTTCGACCTGCGCGGGAAGATCCAGAGAGAGAAACGGCGGTGCAAGGCGGGCAGTGGCGCGGGACCTCCGGGACCGCAGCAGAGTGCCTCGGGTCCGTCCCGGACCGAGGTCTTCGGCCGGGGATCCGTCGTCGCGCGAGCCGTTTCGCCGGACAGAGCCGGCCGACGCACCCCGCTACGGCGCGCGACGCGCCGAGCCACGTGCGCGCTCGGTCGTATCCCCGCCGGGGCACGTCGCTTGTTTCCAGCTTTGAGATTACGGCAACAGAGAACCGGCCCCTCCGAGCCGTCAGGGGTGGCGCGGTCATGACGGGTTCTGCGCGTGTCGCATCCAGGGGGGGTGTTCGGGGAGCAGGCCTTCGAATTCGGCAACGAGCGCCTGTTCGTAGCCCCCCGCGTAGGCGCCGTCGCGGAAGCGGCCGTAGGATTCCTGTGCAAACCGTTCCCACGACGCGTCCTCGCAGCCCGGCCGGATGGGGTAGAACAGCACACCGGCGTCGCGTGCGGCGCTGAGATCATTGAGCGAGTCGCCGATGAGCAGGACCCGCTCCGGTGCGTACCTGCCGGTCGTGGCAAGGCGCAACTGCTCGGCTTTGGTGCCCAGTTCCTGGCCGGCGATGATCCGCACATACGTTTCGAGGCCGTGCTGGCGCCATTCGTTCAGCAGCGCCTCTTCGGGCGTCTGCGAGACGACGATGGCATCGGAGTGCCGGCGGATGCATTCGAGACTCTCCCGTGCCCAACGGAACGGCGGAATGGCCGGCATCCCGGCCGCGATGTCCGCGTTCACGGCCAGGCTCCAGTCCAACAGGCGCGCCAGTTCGGGGTTGCCGGTCCGTTTCACCTCGGCTTGCAGCGTTGGGTTGCCGAGCGGCAGCCCCGAGTGCACGTACTCCCGCAGAGCCGTAGTGTCGGGCAGCGGCGCCCCGCCGGCGACGGCATCAGGCCACTGCTGCAGCAGTTCGAACACACGCAGGAGCGCTTCGAACCGGTTCGAACCGCGAGTCCGCGAGTAGAGGTTGACGAACTCCGCCGCCTGTCGGACGTGCCGCTCGATCGGCGCCAGGCGCCACACCGACACAATCCGGCCATGGAAGAACTGCTTCTGCTTGACCTCCATGGTGTCGAATACGCACCCGTCGGAGTCGATGCCGACGAAGCTGTCGTGCTGCGGTACGAATCCGCTCAGATCGGCTCTGGTATAGTTGGCCATGGCCCGTTCCCTGCTGCTGTGGAAAGACGTGCTGCTTGACGCCGCGCACCGGCGCGGGCCCCGCCCGCGGCGCCCGTTCCTTAACTGAACCCGACACAAGGCGTTGCGTTCGGCCGGTAAGATAGCACCGCGGCGGCTCGGGTTCGATGGGGCCCGGCCACCGCCGTGTGATGCGTCAGCGCTTCCCGGCCGGCGTGCCGCACGATCATACCAAGGTGAAACTGGCAACGACGCTTCCAGAGCCCGCGAGGACGCGGGCGCTCCAAGTCAGACCCCGTGCCAGACCCTGGAGCGCCCGCGTCCTCGCGGGCTCTGGGCCCTTTCAGTTTCATGGTACCCCACGACTGCAAACTCGCGTTTTCTGGCAGACTTTGTGACGATCGCAACGACGCTTTTCGAGTGTCGGGGGGGGGCGGACTTCAGCAATCAGCAATCAACGATCAGCAATCGGCGTCGGTCTTGGTTCCGGCTACGCCGGGTTAGGAGTCGCGGGTGGAACGACCGGATGCTGGCCCGTGCGTGAGACCCCCGTGGCCTTGTGCCACGGGTGAATCGGGTTCGCCGGCCAAGCGTGCAGGCCCGCCCCCTCTTCCCTTGCCCCCGTCCGCCGCCGGCGGACGGGGGCAAGGGAAGAGGGGGAGTCAAAGTGCGGCGCTGTAGCCACCCGAACCCATTCACCTGCCACACAAGGTGGCAGGGGGCTATGCTCCACCTTTGTTGACGCACCGCGATGCCGTTGCCGATCGAGTCTTGCGCCCCGTGTTTTCCGCGAGTACGTTTGGCACCATGTGCAGCCTGGTGGCGCGCGGCGCATCTTGGGTTCGCCAGATCCGGTCCGTGGCAGGGCTGTTTCATTCTCGGTTTCGGGAGTTGGGTCAGTGGCTCGGACGGTCCCTCGGCCGAGGGAACTGCGGTCCGGGACGTCCCGCGCCACCTGCGTTCCATGCCTCCAGAGGCGAGAATGAAACAGCCCTGGGGCTGCGGGGGCGGGGCACCGGCGGGGGTGCGATGACGGTTTGGACGTGCATTCTGATGCTGACCATCGTGCTGGTGTGGCCGCTCTCAGCGGTTCAGGCCGGGATTGCCGCATCCGTGCACCAAGTGATGCCGGTCAGCCGCAACGGGGCCCCGATCGAACTGGACGTGACACTGCGCCAGGACGGCGAGGACCTGATTGAGGGCAACCTCGAACTCACGGTCCGGTACGGTGATCGCGTGCTGCTGCGGCAGAGCACCGAGCCGACGGCGCTGGGACCGGGTGAGCGCACGTCCAGGATCATGCTTCAGCCGCTGCCCGCCGTCGGACTCCGGTTGCAGCCGGAATTGACCCTCCGGCTTCTGACGCTCAACGGCCCGGTCTTCCTCGGCCGGTTCCCATTGAGCCTGCCCAACCCCATGCAGCGCTCTCTGGTCCTGGGCGTTGTAGAAGCCCCGGCGAGGCTGGATGCGCCGTTCGTCAGCGCCGCGCAAGGATTGGAGTTGAGCCCGTTTCTCCCCTCGTCACCGCGGGTTTTGGCGCCGGGTCCCGACGGGGTTGCGTGGATGGGATTGGTGACTTCGTTCGAGACCGTTGCCCCCGCCGACCTGCCCACCGAGCCCCTGAACCTCTGCGCGTACGACGTGCTGGTCCTGCTGCCGACGGGGTTCAGTGCGCTCAAGGCAGGCCAGGCCGAAGCGCTGTTGCGTTGGGTCCGCGCCGGCGGCAGTGTCTGCGTCGTTCTCGGGCCGCGACTCGCGTCGCACCACGCCGCCTTCGTGAGTGCTCTGGCGGGTGCGGACTCCGCACCGTTTGGTTTGGACCTGGATGGGAACCTGGTGCTGCCGGCAACCGTCCCCACCGACAAGATGAGTTGCTTTCACGTCGGGCTGGGGCGGGCGGTTTTGGCCCCGACCCGCGTCCTGTCCGACTTGGCTCCCGCCAGTGCGGAGTGGCGGCGGACAATTATCTTCCTCTGGAAGGTGCGCCAGAGCATGGTTGCCCAGGTCGAGAAGCGTCAGGTGCGCCCGGACACGGCGTTGGACATCCTGGGCCCGTTGCCCGTGGACACGATCCTGCCCCTGTACCGCAGCCTGATGCCGGGCGCCGTCGCCGCCGTGCCTCCGATGCTGGCCCTGCTCGTCATTCTGTTGTTCGTGCTGGCTATTGGTCCGGCAGACTACCTGCTGCTGGGATGGGTGCGCTGTCGGCACTGGACGTGGCTGTCGTTTCCCGTGCTGTGCGTGGGGTTCACGGCGGCCATCCTGATCCTGGCACGGCATGTCCGGGGCCGCGAGGACTTGCGCCGTGCCCTCGTGCTGATCGATGTCGACGCGCGAGACGTGGTGCTGCGGACGACCCGGCTGGAACTGTTGCTGCAGGCCAAAGACCGCGATGTGACCAGCGAGGTGCGGCACGCGTGGTTCGCGGTTGTCGAACCTCCGAGCGCCGCCGAGTCCGGAGCACGCCGCGTGACTCCGCCCGGACCGGAGCTCACGGGCAGGGTCCCGGTGCAGTGCAAGGCGATGCTGCGTCTGCGGCAGTGGCAGCCGCAGATGGTCAAGACCATGGGCTTCGCGACGGCACCGTCCGGGGTGCCGGCGCCGGCCTGGCCCGCAGACGCCGCCGGTGTGTCGCCGGGGCAGGCCCCCGCGGGGACTGGAACCGGAGCAGCCTCTGCACCGGTTCGGACCGCCGAGGTGGTGGTGTACGTGGATGACCTCTGCGGCATGAGCCGCCGTGCTCTTGCCCGACGTGAGGCAGCCGTCAGGAACCCGGGCTGGCGTCTGGGGAACAGCGAGGTCGCACCCCTGCTGCGCTTCTTCGGCGAGATCAGCGCGCCGCCGCGAGACAACGGTTTCTTCTCGATTGTGTCGCAGATATCGCCGAACGGCGCCGGGCATGTGGAGGAACTGGCCGTGCATGATCCGGATGTCCCGGGGGAGCGACTGCAACTCCTGCTGCTGCGGCAGGGCGGCGACTACATCGCCTACCGGCGGGTGGTCCGGCGCCCGCCGGCGGGGCCGCAACCGTGATGGCGATGTCACCGGGCGCACCACGCCGCGCCCGGCTCGCTGCACAAGTCCAGAGAGTCGCGAGGGCGAGTGGCATGACGAGCGAGACGAGCAGGACTGGGCGCGGATAGGGAGTCCCCCGATGGCGTTCATCGAGATCGAGAGCCTGGTGGTCTGCTACGGACGGACCGCGGCGGTCAAAGGGGTTTCGTTTCAGGTTCCGCAGGGCGAGGTGTTCGGGTTCATCGGACCGAACGGTGCGGGTAAGACCACGACCATCAAGGCCCTTGCCACGTTGCTCAAGCCGGCCTCCGGTCGCGCGCGTGTGGGCGGTTTCGAAGTGCGGGTTCAACCGGACCGTGTCCGCCAGATCATTGGCTACATGCCGGACGTGCTGGGGCTCTACGACGAACTGACCGTGAACGAGTACCTGCACTTCTTCGCCGCCGCGTACCGGCTCGATCCGGACCGGTGTGAGCGCGTGGTCAACGATGTGCTGACCCTGACCGACTTGGGGGGCAAGCGCCATGCCCGCATCGATGAACTGTCGCGCGGTATGCAGCAGCGGCTCAGTCTCGCCCGCGTCCTGCTCAACGACCCGCAGTGCCTCTTGCTGGACGAACCCGCCAGCAACCTGGACCCGCGCGCTCGTATCGAGATCCGGGAAATCCTCAAGGAACTGCAGAACCTCGGCAAGACGATCCTGATCTCGAGTCACATTCTGCATGAACTGGCGCAACTCTGTACCCGGATCGGAATCATCGAGGCCGGACGAATGGTGGCCCAGGGTTCGCTGGAGGAGATCTACCGCACCCTGGGGCTGGTGCGGGTCATCCACGTACAGGTTGCCAACCAGACGCCGGAACTGCTCGAACAGATCCGGAAGCTGGATGGCGTGGTGGCCGTGGCCGTCGAGGTGGACCGACTGGCGATCCAGATCCAAGAGGATAAGCTGCCCGTCGTTGGACTCGCGGACAGGCTGCATGGACTCGGCGCGCAGATCTACATGTTCCAACCCCAGGCCATGGACCTGGAGACGGCGTTCATGAAGTTGACCCAAGGCAAGACGGCGTAGGTCGGCGGTCGGAGACTCGAAGAAGTCGAAGATCTCGAGGAAATCGAGGAAATCGAGGAAATCGAGGAAATCGAGGGAATCGGGGGAGTCGAAGGTCGGTTGATGCAGGTCTGGTGATTCGTGCTCCGTGGGTGCACTGCGCCCCGACGCGGGTCACCGAACTCGGTGCACCCCAGTCGCCCATGAAACACCTTCTCCCAGCACAATTCTGGCCCCTGCTCGCGAAGGAGTTGCGGGAGCAATCCAGCCGGCGGCGGTTGTACACGCAGCGCGCCCTGTACGCGCTGGGGTTGGCCGGGTGCTTCTTCCTGTTCGTCACGTACTTGCCGGGGAACCTCGGTGCGGGGCCGGCGCAGATGCTGGGCGGCGGCGAGGTCGTGCTGCGCGCCCTGCTGCTGGTTCAGTTTGTGACCATTTGTCTCGTCCTGCCCGCGTCCATGGCCGGCGCCATTGCCTACGAGCGGGAGTGCGGCACGCTGGACCTGCTGCGGCTTACCGGCCTGCGGGCGCACGAGATCCTGCTGCAGAAATATGTCGGGCGGCTGATCCCCATGTTCACCATGCTGCTGGCGTCCATGCCGCTGCTGGCCCTGGCCTATTCGTTGGGCGGGTTCTCGACGGCGTCACTGTGGTGCGGGGTGCTGTTCCTGTTCTTGGCTTGCCTGCACGTGGGCGCACTGGCCATTCTGGTGTCGGCCGTCTGCGACAGCTTGTTGACCGCGTGGATCGGTGCGTACCTCGCGGGCGCCCTGTTCTACGGCGTGCCGCTGGCGCTGTCCCTGGTCAAACCGCTGGTGCCCACGCGGGGCACCGCCTTGCCGTGGAACGAGGCCATGCTGTTGGTCCTGGTGCCGGTACCGGGCCTTGGCGGGACGGATGCGTCGTCGCCGCGCCTGCTGCTGCTGCGCAGCATTCCAGTCCTCATCTCGACGCTGCTTTTCCTGTGGCTCGCCTGGCGCGCAGTCGCCGCACCGCGTGCGGCCGGACCGCGGCGGCGGAACCCGTTCCTGCACGTCTGGGGTTTCCTGAACGCGGAAGCGGCTCTGGTGCCGGTCAAGTCCAGGCTGCCGCGGACCGAGCCGGTCGCCTGGCTCGAGGAGAACAAGCGGACGTTCTCCAAGACGCAGGACCTGATCCGGCTCTTCCTGTTCCTGGCCTTCCCCCTGTTGGTGGCGGAGTTCCCTCTGGAACTGGCGCAGACCGCACTGCAGAGGAGCGGACACTCGGCGACCATGGCCGCCTTGGGCGGGTTGCTGTTTGTCCTCGCGGTGCTGGCGGTCTGTGCCTCCGCTGTGACCACCGTACTGGAGGAGCGGTCGCGGCAGACGCTGGATGTCCTGCTCGTCACACCGCTCAGCGGCCGCGACATCGTGCGGCAGAAGATGCACGGCACCTGGCGCCTGGCGTGCGTGTTCTACGCGGGGCTGTGCCTGCTGCTGCTGATCGAGGCCCGGGGCGAGATGAGTCGTGCCAGGTTCGTGACCTTCCTGCGCGTGGTGCCACTGCCGCTGGCGCTCGTCATTGTGGGATTGGTCACCTGGCTGGGCATCCTGGCGTGGCGCCGGATTCCGGTGGGCCGCACTTGGCGGGCCCTGGGTGTGGCCGCCCTGTTCCCGGGCCTGCTGCTCGCCGATGCCTGGGCTGGCCGGGCACCGTTCTATGCCCCATGCGTCACCGACTGGTGGGCCGCCGGCGGGCTCGACGCGCTGCTCGGGACCCTGCTGGTCGGCGTGGTGACCGTGCCCATGTTTGCCTGGGTCGCGATGTGGATTGGTCTGAACGTTCGGAACCGGCAACACGCCGTGGTGAGCATCCTGACTGTGCTGGTCGCGTGGAACACCCTGCCGTGGCTGGCCGGTTGGGCGTTCTTGCCGGTGCTGCTTGCCATCCCGAACGGCTGGTCTTACGTCGGGGGCTGGCAACCCGCGTTTCACAGTCCCCTGGCGTGGTTGGCGCTCACGGATATGGGGCAGGCCGGCCGCATCACCGCACCGCTCTTCCTCGGACTGCTGGTCTGGCACACCGCGATCCTGCTCTTCTTCCGCAGGATGTGCCTGGTCCACGCCGACCGCTACCTCGGCCGCATCCCCAGGCCTGACAAGCCACCCCAGGACCTGCGGTGACCGGGCGTGTCTTCTTCCAGTGCCAGCAGGCCGTTATTGGCGCCCGCCGGCACTCGTTCTGCTCGCCTTTCGGCGGACGTGGCGACTGGGAGCGAAAGTGACGCAGCCACTGGGCGACCAGTGCGCCGTTGAGATCGCCCGCCGTCTCGTCACGGTTCGCGTTGCATGCCCTCCGCCGGTGGACCGCCCCGGATGCGGTCGCTGGTTCCAGCTCCGGTGGGTGTGCCATCGCAACTGCTGCTGCAAACGGTCATCGGGCTTCGCATCCGCACGCCTTCCCGAACTCCGTCAGATAGACCGTGCCGCGTTTCACGGCGGCGACGGCCTCGACGCCCATGCGCGTGGCTTCCACCGCCTGCTCGGGAGTCGGCCAGTGCGGCGGGAGCTTGCCGTCGCGGACCGCCTGTGCGAACTCCGCATACTGGACGTCGCGGCACTTGCTGTAGACGGGCAGGCTCTCGACGCGCGATCCGGCTGGGGTGTGGATGTAGATCCGGGTCTGCTCGCGCGGCGTGCGCCAGCCGTCCCTGAAGTCCCAGGCGAGAGTGCCGCGCGTGCCGATAACGTGGAAGCCGATGGCCGGTTGGCCTTGGTCGCAGCCGGCGATGGCGGTCATGGGGCCGAGTTCGTACGTGCCGCGCTGGCCGCCGGCGTACATGAACACGATTGTGACCGCCGAGGGCTCCCAGCCCGGGCCGGCGGCGAGGGCCTGGGCTTTGATGCTGACCACCGGCGCACCGGCGAACCAGCACATGAGGTCGAACGCGTGCACGCCGCAGTCGAACAGGTGCGGGATCTTGCCCAGGATCCGGTTTGCGGGCACGGGCGGCGGCGGGGTCGGTTTCGGTTCCTGCGGCACGCCACCGAGAGTGAACCAGCGCACTTCGCGTACCGCGCCGATCTCGCCCGCGTCCACGATCTGGCGCATGCGCCGGAAGTCCGACACGAAATGGTACGTGTAAGTCACGCCCAGCAGCACCCCCGCTTTGCGGCAGGCGGCCACGGCGCGCTGGCACTCTCTCACGGTGATGCCGAGCGGTTTCTCGCTGAACGCATGCACGCCGCGTTTCGCGGCGGCGACGATCTGCGGCACGTGCACGTGGCCGGGCGTGATGATCGCCACCGCGTCGAGTTTTTCCGTGTCGAGCATCTTCTGGTAGTCGGTATATGCTGGAACACCGCCAAACCGCGCCGCCGCCGCGGCGGCGGACTCCGCCATCACGTCGCAGACGGCGACCAGGCGCCACGCAGGGCACTTGACGATCTCCTGGCCGTGGTTCATGCCGGCATGCCCGCAACCGGACAGGGCAATGCGGAGGGGCTCAGAGGCACAGGCAGCGCTCATTGCGGATCTCCTCGTTTTGATCCCGATCTCGTTTTCTATCCGGCTCCCCATCCATTCCCCTTGTGCGTAGTCCCGAACGTGTAGGGAGAACCCGACATCAGACGGCACAACATCGGTCCGGTGCCATGGATTGTCAACCCCGGGTGTCGGGGCTGGACGGCCGCGACTTGTGACTGGCGGCAGGTCGTCACCTCGTCCATCGCATATTTCAATATGCTCAGCCCTCGTTCCTGGAATCTGACGGCCTGGCGCCACGCCAAACTGCCAAGTTATTCTCGACCTGTGCAATACGCGGAGCGATGTGATGTCAGCCCAGGCCAGCCCCTCCTGACAGGCCGCCCGCGGTACTGTCGGAAGGTGACGGGGCCTGTTCCCCTTATTGCACAGGTCGGCTATTCTTGCGCGGGCCCTGAGTTCAAGGTTGCCAGCAGGTCTTGTCCGGTCTATAGTGCGGGGCAGGGGTGGGGGGTGCAACAGAGATGTTAGGGTATGACGCTGCAACGCAAGGTTCTGTTGGCGGTAGCTGCCGCGTACGTGCTGACCCTGGCCGTCCTCGTTCTGGTGACCCAGACGATCGTCCTGGGCAGTTTTGCACGCCTGGAGCAGGAACGCGTAACACGGAACCTGGACCGCGTGCCCAACGCCATCGAGGACGATGTGACCGCGATTCGTTCGACGGTCGGCCAATGGGGGGCGTGGACGGACACCTGGAAGTTCGTGCAGGACGCCAACCCCGCGTACGTTGAACGCAACCTGGCGGACTCGGCGTTCGTCAACCTTCGGCTGAACTTCATCGTGTACCTGGCGCTGGACAAGCGCGTGGTTATGGCCAAGTTTGTCGACTTGGCCGAGGGCAAGACGGTGGCTACCTCGGAAGCGCTGATCGGATTGATCACCGCGGACCCGGCGCTGATGACGCACCGGGACACGAAAGACGTCAAGAGAGGCATCGTGCTGGCGCCGGAAGGGCCGGCGCTGGTGGCGGTCGGCCCGATCTGCAAGAACGAGTACGTGGGGCCGGTGCAGGGCACCCTGATCATGGGCCGGTACCTCACCGAGGACGAGATCGAGAAACTGGCGAAGCGCGTCCAGGCCTCGGTGACGATTACGCGCCTGGACGCCGGCGCACTCTCCGACGACATTGCCCGTGTGCACGCGCGGTTGGCGCAAGAGCCGGTCGTGGTGGAAACGCCCAACTCGAAGACCATTGTGGGGTTTTCCGAACTGAAGGGTCTGAACGGCGCTCCGTGCCTCCTGGTCCGAGTCGAGCAACCGCAGGATATTTACCAGCACGGTGTGGCGACGGTGCGGATCTTCCTCGTGTTGGTGGCTGGACTGGGTATTGGCGTGCTGGTGCTGCTTTTCGTGCTCTTGGAGCGTGCGGTTCTCAACCCGATTTCGCGCCTGACCGCACAGGCGGTGGGCATCGGCGACAGCGGCGACCTCTCGCGCCGGGTCAACCTGACGTCGGCCGACGAGATGGGTGCGTTGGGCCGTGCCTTCGACCGCATGGTCGAGCATCTGGCCGAGGCGCGGCAGCGACTGCTCGAGCAGTCGTATTACTCCGGTGTTGCGGAAATGGCTTCTACCGTGCTGCACAATGTGCGCAACGCCCTTAACCCCATTACGGAGAGCACTGACGAGTTGCGGCGCCGCCTGACCGAGGTCCCTCTCGAGCCGATGCAGAAAGCGGCCGGCGAGTTGCGCACCTCCACGCCTGCAGAGGGGCGCACAGGCGCGCTGGTTCAGTATCTGTGCCTGGCGTCGGACAGGACGAAGGAAATGGTCACGGGGGCCAGGGACGACCTGAGCCAGATTGAACAGGGCTTGTCGGAGGTCGAGTCGTTGCTGGCGGAACAGGAAAGCCGCGCGCAGGCGGTCCGTACCGTCGAAACCCTGTCCCTGCAGGACCTCATTGACGAGGCGTTGCGGATGGTGCCGGCGCCGGTGCGTGGCGGGGTGCGGATCGATATCGATCCGGCGGTTGCCGCCGCACCCCGGGTCATGGCTGAACGGGTGACGCTGGCGCAGGTGTTCGCCGCTGTGGTGCGGAATGCGTGTGAGGCGGTGCATGAAGCGGGGGGGGCGGCTGAGAAGCAGGTCTGCATCGCAGCCCAGGCGGAAGACGCACCGGATGGCAGGGCCATGGTCCATGTCCGGATTCGGGATAGCGGTCAGGGAATTGACGACGCAGGTCTGAAGCGGCTCTTTGCCCGGGATTTTTCGACGAAGCTCGGCGGCCGGTCGGAGATCGGCCTGCACTGGTGCGCGAATACGGTGACGGCAATGGGCGGAAGGATGCACGCGGAAAGCGCAGGCGTTGGCAAAGGCGCCACCCTGCACGTGCTGATTCCCGCGGTGGAGTGAGGGGCGAACGAGGCTGTTCTTAATGGCGACGAAAGATTCCAGTGTCACTCGGCGATCGGCCAATCGGCCGCGTTTCCGTATTCTTGCCGTGGACGACGAAGAGAATGTGCGGCGCCTGTACCGCAACGCTTTGGTGGGCGCCGTGAAGGGCGAGGGCGACGATGCGCCCGACGCGCTGCACGCGTTGGAGGCCAGTCTGTTCGGGGGTGGCTCGGATTCGGCGAACGCCCCGGCTGCGGACGGCCCGGCCCCGGGCGATCCGTTCTATGATCTGGTGCTTTGCCGCCAGGGCGACGAGGCGGTCGAGGTAGCCCGGGTCGCGGCGCGGGACGGCAAGCCGTTCGCCGTCGCGTACATCGACGTGCGCATGCCGCCCGGGCCGGACGGGGTGTGGGCCGCGGCGCAGATCAGGACCATCCTTCCGGACACGCACATCGTCATCGTCACGGGTTTTTCCGACATGAGCCCCGCGGAGATTGCCCGGCGCGTGCCGCCGTCGGACAAACTGCTCTACGTGCAGAAGCCGTTCCACGCCTCGGAGTTGCGCCAGTTCAGCGTGGCGCTGGGGACCAAGTGGCAGGCGGAACGGGCGTTGCGCGAGGCGAAGGCCTCGCTGGAAGGCAAGGTCGTGGAACGAACCGCCGACTTGGAGAAGGCCAATGCGGAACTGCGCCGTGAGATCGAGCAGCGCGGCAAGGCGGAGGCGGCGTTGCGGCGCCTTTCGGCAGCCGTGGAACAGGCGTCGGACATTGTGGCCGTGACCGATCCGCAGGGAACGATCCAGTACGTCAACCCGGCCTTTGATCGCGTGACCGGCTACACCTGCGCCGAAGCGCTGGGCAAGACATTCCGCATTCTCAAGAGCGGCAAGCACGAACTTGCGTTTTACGAGCAGATGTGGAATACGATTGCGCGCGGGCAGACCTGGCGGGGGCGTCTGACAAACCGCCACAAGTCGGGTGAGCTGTACGAAGAGGACTGCTCGATTTCGCCGGTCTGCGACGCGGCCGGGGAGATCGTCAATTACGTGGCCGTCAAACACGATGTGACAGCCGTGGCGAAGCTCGAGGCCCAGATCCGCCGGGCCCAGAAGATGGAGGCGTTGGGGACTCTGGCCGGAGGCATGGCCCATGACTTCAACAACCTTCTGATGGGCATTATGGGTTACGTGGAACTGGCTGGCGTCGACCTGCCCAAGGACCACCCGTCGCGGGACTACCTGCGCGAGGCCATGACCGCGGGGAACCGGGCCCGAGACCTGGTGGGCCAGGTTCTGTCGTGGGGGCGGCAGCCGGAGCAGGAGCGGCGGCCGGTGCTGTTCATCCCCATCGTCAAGGAGGTGGCAAAGTTGCTGCGGGCGTCGTTCCCGGCCGCGGTCGTGATCCGCCAGCATCTTTCGGCGTTGAACGACTCTGTCGTGGCCGACCCGGTGCAGTTGCATCAGGTGATCGTCAACTTCGGTATCAACGCGGAGTACGCCATGCGGCCTGCCGGCGGTGTGCTGGAGTTGGCGATCGAGAATGTGGTCGTCGAGGAAGCGCAGCGGGACCTGCACGTGAACGTACCGCCCGGCCCGTATGTGCGTTTGTCCGTGTCCGACACCGGCTGCGGCATCTCGCGCGAGAACCAGGACCGCATCTTCGACCCGTTCTTCACCACCAAGGCATCGGGCGAGGGCTCGGGCCTTGGTCTGACGGTGGTGCACGGCATTGTCACGTCGCACGGCGGCTGCATCACGGTCTACAGTGAGCCGGGCAGGGGAACGACGTTCCGGGTGTACCTGCCGTGCGCGGACCAGGCGGCGTCGGTGGACGCGGACTTGTACCTCGACTTGCCCAAAGGCAAGGAGAGGGTTCTGTTCGTTGACGACGAGGCGGTGGTGCGCTCCGTTGGGGCGCTGATGATGTCTGCGCTCGGCTATCGCGTGACCGCCAAAGGCAGTGCGGCGGAAGCCTTGGCGATCATCCGGGGTGCCCCCCACAGCATCGATATTGTGGTGGCCGATCAAAGCATGGCGCAAATGGGCGGCGAGGCGTTGGCGCACGAGATCCTGCGCATCCGCCCGGATATGCCAATCATCCTGTGCTCGGGTTTCAGCCAGGCGGCCAGCCTGCAGAAGGCGCGCGAGGCGGGCATCCGGGAGTTTCTGTCCAAGCCGTTCAGTTCTCGCGAACTCAGCCTGGCCATGCGCCGCGCCTTGGGCGATCGCAGCGAAGAGTCCCAGTCCGGCGGCGACGCGTCTGGGGGCGCCGGACATCCCTCACGGGGTGCGTCGGTGACCGGAACGCAGTATCTCTGATGCGGCGGTGCGTCAGAGCGTAACCAGATCGTAGTCCATGCTGCCGAGGCCGAGTTTGGCGCCGTACTCGAACTGCGCGGTGTAGTGCGAGTCCGGCCACCAGTCCAGCCAGATGTCCTTGCCGTACCGCGTCAGCGCCATGTCGGCGGCGGCCTTGTCGACCGCCACGACGTCTGTCGATGCGAAAATGCCGACGTCCGGGTACAAGACCTTCTGTTTGCCCTCCGTGCAATCGCAGTCCTGAGTCACGTGGGTGAGGAAGTTCAGGAACCCGACACGACCGCGTTTGGTCGTCAGGAACCCCAGGGCGTGTTCGCATATGCGTTCGATGAGCACCGGCCCTTCGGCGTCCCAGGAGAAGCCGATCGCGTCGTGCGGGCACAGCACCAGGCACTCGCCGCAACCGATGCACCTCGGCGCGTCGATCTCGGCCTTCTTCCTGACCTGAATGGCTTCCGTCGGACAGCGCCGCGCGCAGACGCCGCAACCGCGGCATTTTTCGTGATCGAAAAGCGGATATCCCTCGTGGTGCTGTGCCAGCTTGCCGGCGCGTGCGGCGAAGCCCATGCCGATGTTTTTGATCGCGCCGCCCATACCGCTCAGGCAGTGGCCCTTGACGTGGGACAGGACGATGGCGCTGGCGGCCTCGTGTCCGGCTGAAGCGATCCGGACCTCCTTGAAATGCTTGCCGCCCGTGATGGGAACCGTGATCTGGTCGGCCCCCAGCAAGCCGTCGGCAATGATGATGGGGGCGCGGATGGCGTTGTGCGTGAATCCATGTTCGTGGGCCAGGGCCATGTGGTCGATGGCGTTGTTGCGTCGCCCCGTGTAGAGGGTGTTGGTGTCCGTCACGAACGGCCAGCCGCCGACGCGCGTCACCCAATCGACCACCGCGCGGGTGATCGGCGGCTTGATGTAGCCCTTGTTCCCCGCCTCGCCGAAGTGTTGCTTGATCGCGCAGGGGCGGTCGCACGTTACGGTGCCGGCCAGCCCCGCGACGTCCGCCAACTGCACCGCCTTGTCGGCCATGCTGGCGTCGTTCTCACCGTTGCTGACCGCGAAGAAGTAGACTTTGGACTTGGACATGCGTGGAACTCCGTGGGTGTTCAGGTGTCAGGTGTCAGCGCCGCTCGGGCGGTGGACCGCCCGGTCATCTCGGAATGAAACTCCGGTGTCTTGGCCTGAGTACCGCCCTTTAGGCGGAAGTTGCAGCGATGCTTCAGCGAGCGGCCGGGGATCGGCTCGCTCAAGCTCGCCTGCCACTTCCGCCTGAAGGCGGTACTCAGACTCCGGCGCCCCACTCGCAAAGAAACCCCAAGCGGTCGTCGCGCTGTATCCCACTCCGGATCGCGCTAATGCCGTCGGGCGGCGCCGGGTCGTCACGTCTTGCGGGTGATTTCCAGGGCGAAGACGTTGTGGCCGGGCTTGCCAGGGAGCTTGATCCGCAGCGCGCCGGGTTCACGTGACCACGTTACCGCCTTACGCGCGCCAAGCAAGCGGACCGTGTCGATTTCGCCTTCGAAAAGACGCAGATTTGCGCCGAGCGAGTGAATGGCGACCTCGCCGTTCTCGGGTCGGTTCAGGGCGATGGCGTACAGCGTGTTGCGGCCTTTGGCGGTGAAGCGGATGTCCTGGCTGGTGAAGGCGTTGCGTTTCGTGTCCGTGAAGTGCCCCTCGAAGATCTGCGTTGGACCCTCGCCGTAGACCTTCCACGGCCGCGTGTCGTAGATCGCCTCGCCGTTGACCGCGAGCCACTTGCCGACCTCCAGCAGAATGTCCTGGTCCTGCTGCGGGATCGTCCCGTCCGGGCGCGGACCGATGTTCAGGAGCAGCGCGCCGTTCTTGCTGACGATGTCGACCAGGTCGCCGACGATGCTCTCCGATGTCTTGTAGTCCATCCCGTCGATGTAGCCCCAGGAGTTCTTGGCCACTGCGGTGTCCGTCTGCCAGAAGAAGTCGCTGACGCCGGCGAGCTGGCCGCGCTCGATGTCGAACACGGCGCTCTTGGGCGTGTAGGCGTCGTTCTTGTAGTTGATGGCCACGCCCTTGGCCCACTCGGCGCCGCGGTTGTAGTAGTAGGAGGCGAAGCGGCGGAGGTGACTCTTCAGGCTCGGCTGCTCGATCCACCAGTCGAACCAGAAGAGCTGCGGCTCGTACTTGTCGACCAGTTCGCAGCAGCGCGCAAGCCAGTCGTCCATGAACTCCCTGTCCGGCTGCGTGTTGTCCGGCTTGGCCGGGCCGTAGAAGTCGAGGCACGCGGGGTCTTTCACGTCCGAGTCAAACTGCGTGCCGCCGTTCATGAACCACCAGTGCTCGATGCGGTGGCTGGACAGTCCGAAGACCATGCCCTTGCGGCGCACGGCCTTGGCCAGCTCGCCGATGATGTCGCGGCGCGGCCCCATCCTGACCGCCGTCCAGCGCGAGAAGGCGCAGTTGTACATGGCGAAGCCGTCGTGGTGCTCCGCGACCGGCACCACGAAGCGGGCGCCCGACTTGCGGAACAGGTCCGCCCACTCGCCGGCGTCGAATTTCTTCGCCTTGAACATCGGGATGAAGTCCTTGTACCCGAATTTGTTGTGGGGCCCCCACTTCTCGATGTGGTGCTTGAATGTGTTGCTGTTCTGCAGGTACATCTGGCGCGGGTACCACTCGTTGCCGAATGCCGGCACGGAGTACACACCCCAGTGGATGAAAATCCCGAACTTGCCGTCCATGTACCAGGCCGGGACCTGGTACTGCTCGAGCGAGTTCCACGTGGGCGCGAACGGCCCCCGGTCCACGACGCGGTCGATCTGCTTCAGAAACAAGGCTTTGTCCATTTGGGTTCTCCTGCTTTGCCACTCCAATCGCGTCTCGCAATCCTCGTCGCCATCGCCCCTCGATGACCGGTGCCGTGGCGGTCGCCGGGTCGATAGCCAATTGCGATCGCGATTGCGACGACGATTGCCTGTTCGTTACTCGGGTCTCGTGCCGAACTTGACACGGCCAGCGGTGCTACCCCGCCACATCCACGATGATCTTCATTACTGCGCCCGGGTTGGCGGCCCAGTCGGCGAGCGCCGCGGCGGCCTGGCCCAGCGAACAGACCCGGCTGATCACGGCGTCCAGCGGCACGTCGGTTGCCGCGAGATATTGCGTCACCTGTGCGAAGTCCGCAGGTGTGGCGTTGCGCGACCCGAGTATGTCCAGTTCCTTCTGCACGAAGTATTTCGTCGTGAACGACACATCGTCCTTCGCATAGCCGATGCACACGACGCGGCCGGTAAACGCGACTTCGTCGACCGCGGCACGGTAGGTCACCGGGCTCCCGACGGCTTCGATGATAACGTCCGGACCGTTGCCGCTCGTCAACTTCTGCAGCGCGTCGTGAAGGTTGGCGGACCGGGAGTTTACACCCTCTGCGGCACCGAACCGGCGCGCCAGGGCGAGCTTCGCATCGTCGATGTCCACCGCGATGACCTTGGCTCCGCGCACGGCCGCGCCGGCGACCGCGCCCATGCCGATCATGCCGCAGCCGAACACGGCCACCACGTCCCCCGCTGCCACACTCCCGCGCGCCACCGCGTGGAAGCCGACCGTGAGCGGCTCGACGACCGTGAGTTGTGCGAGCGACAGCGCCGGGGCCAGGACCAGTTTCTGCCACGGCACCGTGATGTATTCGGTCAGGGCGCCGTCGCGTTGCACGCCGAGCGTCTGGTTGCTGCGGCAGGCGTGCGGCCGGCCGCGCCGGCAGGCGCTGCACACGCCGCAGTTGGTGTACGGCACTACGGTCACGGGCATGCCCGGCTTGATGTTGTCCGGAACGCCGACGGTTACGGAGTCGATGGTTGCGGCAATCTCGTGCCCGGGAATGCGCGGATACGTGACCATCGGATTGCGACCAAGATACGTGTTCAGGTCCGAACCGCAGAACCCGACGCGGCAGACCTTCAGCAGGACGTCGCCTGGCTGCGGGGCAGGGACGGGCAGGGCAACGATCTCACACTTGCCCGCCTCGACGATACGGAATGCCTTCATGCGGTCTCCGTGCTCCAGGCCAATGCTGAGAGTGTTCGGTGTTCAGGTGTCTGCGTCGTCGCTAGCCCTTCTCGCGAGGCCACGCGACGACATCGCGAGCCTCGGCATGCACCCCGCTTGTAGTCCCGCGTTCACGCGGTCCGGGTGCCGCGTCGTGTCCGGGGATCCGCCTGAAGGGTCCGTCGATTCATTGACCCCCCAGAGCCCGCGAGGACGCGGGCGCTCCAGGATACACCGTTTCTCCTGAACACTGAACACCCACCCTCATTCATCACTGCATTCACCCCAGTCTGTACGCGATCTCCGCGTTCCCGCCCATGATGGCGGTTTGTTCGTCGCGCGCCAGGGGCTTGGCGAAACTCCGTACGATTTTCGCCCAGCGCTGATACTGGCACGCGACCAGGCATACCGGCCAGTCGCTGCCGAACATGATCCGCTTCGGCCCGAACGCGTCGAGCGTCGCGTCGAGGTACGGCCGGAACCCGGCCTCAGTCCAGGTCGTGTAGTCCGCCTCGGTCACCACGCCGGAGAGCTTGCACCACACGTTCGGCCGGCGCGCCAGGTCCTGCATCAGCTCGCGCCAGGGCGAGAGTGCGCCGTCACGGATGCGCGGCTTGGCAATGTGATCGAGAATGAACCGCTGCTCCGGATGCCGGTCCACGAACGCCAGGGTCTGCGGCAAATGCCGCTCGAAGATCAGGATGTCGTAGGCCAGGGCGAACGTGCGGAGTTCGCGAATGCCGCGGTTGAAATCGTCGCGCAGCATGTAGTTCGGGTCGGGCTCGCCCTGCAGCACGTGACGCACGGCTTTCAGTTTCGGGTGCCGTGCGAACTCCGCAAGGACACGGCTCACGTCCGGGCTGACCAACGGTACCCAGCCGACGACGCCGCGGATGAAGTCGTTCGTCCCGGCCAGGTCCAGGAGCCAGCGCGTTTCCGCGACGGTCTGCCGTGCCTGCACGGACACGACCCCGTCGATCCCGGCGGACGCGATCGCAACCTTCAGGTCGGCCGGGAGGAAATCGCGCCGGATCACGGCCATGCTGTCGTCGATCCAGTCGTATTCGACCGGGTCGTAGTGCCAGAAGTGATGGTGTGCATCGATGGTCATGGTTACGCTACGATCGTACTTGCTCCGGTGGCCTTCCCCTCAGCCTGTGTGCGTCGATTCAGCCGCATGAAAGCATGGCCTGGCGCTGACACGCAGTGGCTCGGCGCGTCTCGCGCCGAAGTGGGGTGCGCCGGCCGGTCCCCGGCCGAGGCCCTCGGTCCGGGACGGACCTGCGCACTCTGCTGCGGTCCCAGAGGTCCCGCGCCACTGTCGTTACATCTACCCCGCGTACGGGTAATCCTCCGCGATCAAGCCTCCATCCTTCATGGCGCGCCAGAACTCCGTCGGAATCGTGGTCTGGACGAGTTCGACGTTCTCCTTGACGCGTTCCGGCTTGCCGGTGTTCAACGCGATGCTGATCACGCCGGGCGGCGTCAGGGCGAACTGCACACAGGCGGCTGCCGGACGGATCTCGAACTGGCGGCAGAGCGTGAAGAACGTGTCGCGCCAGGCGAACAGCGGCTGGTCCTCCGCATCGCCCGGATCGACCTTGCGGTAGTCGAAGAACGCGCCGCCGGTCAGGAACCCGGCGTGGAACACGGCCGAGTTGATGATGCCGATGTCGCGGTCGAACAGCTCGGCGACGAAGTCGAGCAGCTCCGGCGGGTGATGCATGATCGTCAGGCTGCAGGCGAGCATGACCCAGTCGAACTCGATCTCGGCGGCCAGGTCGCGGATCACGGTCCAGTCCTTGGAGCCGATCCCGACCCCCCGGACCTCGCCCGCCTCTTTCAGCTCGAACAGCGCGCGGTAGGCGTCTCGAATGTCCTGGCGTCGCTGCTGTTTCTGCGCGCTCGAGCCGGGTCGGGCCAGGTACTCGTCCGGGTCGTGCACCGACACGAGCTGCGGACGGTACGGCTCGCCCAGAAGCTGATTGCCCTGTTCCCAGCAGGCGAGGATGCCGTCGTAACTGATGCGCTGCTCGGCGTCGTGCGTCAGGTCCGCCCAGGCGCCCGGCTCGAACGTCGGTTCGGCCCCGCGCAACGGCACCTGGTACCAGCCCAGCTTGTTACTGATGATGGCCGATTCCGGATCGATCGAGAGTTCGCGCAACCCGTTGCCGATCACCTCCAGTGCCATGCCCGCACCGTACTTGCCGGCGGAGTCGAGCATCACGGGCGTCGGCACATGCTGGACCAGCTCGCTGATGGACTGGAGCTTGTCCTCCGGCGCCATCGCCTTGTACAGGTTCCCCAGACAACTGGTGCCGAACACGATCGGCGGCACCTCGAGCCCGGTCTTGCCTAGCGGGTTGTGATTCATGACTGGCCTCGTGAGTGCGGGGAGCGGGGTGAGGGGGCGGTGTTCAGTGTCGGGTGACGGGTGTCGAGGGTATCTTGTTCATTGATAACAAAGATAGACCTCTTCCTGACGTTTGTACATGGGTAGAGTTGACCTAGACATAGCAATAATTGACTTCCTGGGTACGACCCAATACAATGGACCAGTCGAGTTTCAGCCCCAACGGGGCGCAACATACCAGCCCAGGGCAACGCCCTGGGTAACAACCCCCAACGCGGTTTGCACCCTGAAAGGGCGCGACAAGACTTTGTCTGGGCGCCCGGCGCGGGAATATGTCACGCCCCTTCAGGGCTGATCGCCCTTTCCGCTGCCACATTCCCAGGGCGTTGCCCTGGGCTGGTATGTGACCGCGCCTTCAGCGCTCCGGACGGGGGCTCTTATTGCACATATCGCTTTTCGTGGTTATTCGCCATGCGCGGTCGGGCGCGTACGACGCATCGAGCCGCTACGCGAGGAAGATCAGTTCCAGGCAGATGAGCGTTGCCGCGAGATCGAGCCCCGACGCCAGCACAGAGGCGACGTTGAGTAGTTCGAGGTCTGGGGGAACGCGGAAGCGGAGGCGCGTGGCCAAGGTGGCGGCAGCGAGGCAGGCCATGCCGCCTCCCAGCGGGATGAGCACCGTCAGAACGACCAACCGGAACATCTGCATGTGTGGGTCACAGCTACCGCACCCACATCCCAACCCCATGACGATCTGGAAGACACCCAGTAGGTACAGCATGAGGTACTGCGCGCGAAGGCTACCGTACGCCAGGCCTGCCTCGCGGCGACCGCCTCCTCTGGTCCAGAGGACACACCACCACAACGCGCATGCCACCAAGGACACCCAGAGAAGGAGGATGGCGATTCCAGACTGGAACACCAGCACAAAGGGGCTTGGCAGCATGTGGATGTACTGGACTTCGTCGTTCACGGCTGGTTGCTCCCTTCCTCGTCAACAATAGGGGTGCCTCGGACCGTTGGCAAGTAACGAATGTCGTGCGATGGTAGGTGGCCCGAACGTCCGCCCGGATTGAGCCTGAACGGGGACCGCCTCAGGCTTGCAGTTCCGCGCCTACGCGGTCCGGGTTGCGCGTGGCGACTGGAAAAGGGACCCCCGGCGGGCGCAAGTCAGTTCCGTAGGTGTGGTAGTAGCACGACGCATGTCGGTACCCCCGGCGTGTCCCCACGCCGGGGCGAGGTGCGTTCCACGAGGCCCTTCGACACATCGTGGCGCTACGGTCCTCTCCCCCGTCAGGGCACCATGGCCGAACGCACCTGCACACGCGGCGAAGAGCTCCAGTCTGGGGACAGGCTGGAGCTACTGACCCTGCTCGACACAGATTGACTTCCGGGGCTTTATCGATACGGTTTGGTGCTCACCTCGCTTCCATCAAGGAAATGTCCTACGGAGCTGACTTGCGCCCACCCCCGGCGCCCAGGTTTCCGTTTGCGCGATGTGCATGCTACATTGGTGACGGGTTGCAGCGAGGTGCACTGTCCCACGTTGAAAGAAGGTGCCGGATGAAGTTCAAGCGTATCACAGTCAATCCAGACCAGATGAGTGGGATGCCCTGCATCCGGGGGCTGCGGATTCCGGTGGCAACGATCGTCGGCATGGTGGCCGAGGGGATGACCAGGCGTGAGATTCTGGACGCCTACCCGGACCTGGAAGGCGAGGACGTTGCGGAAGCGTTGCGTTACGCGGCTGAGGCGGTGCGGGAACGAGAGATTCCTTTGGCGGTTCCGGCATGAGGTTTCTGATGGCGGACGGCGGTTCTTCAGGCGGGCGTTGGCGGGCGTTCGGCGAGCCGGTGGCGATCGTCATCGCGGCGCTGCTGCTGCTCGGCGTGTTGGATGCGGTGGTGCTGGAGCGCATCTACAAGCCGCTGGCGGCGCAGTACCGTGTGCCGTGGGAGTTCTTCGAGGTCAGCCTGCCGCGCGTCGGCAAGGCGTGGCACGTGCTGTGGTGGCACTTGGTGTTCATCCCGGGCGGCGTGGTGCTGTTCGTCCTGCTCGGCGCCGCGGCGCGGAGCTGGCGGCTGGCCGTGGCGGGCCTGGTTCTGTTCGCCACCGGCTGGGAAGACCTGGCCTACTACGCTGTGCAGCTCAAGTGGCTGCCACCCGTCCTGCACTGGCTCGACCCGCTGCCCGCCGTCGCCTGGACGCGAATCGTGCTCAAGGCCGAGCATGTCACCTGCGTCGGCCTGCTCCTCGCCGCGTTGGTGGGTGCTTTTCTTGCCGCTGTCGCGCTCTGGCTTCCCCCCTTTGCCGTCTCCTGGGGCGGCTCGGGCGCAAAGAAGTCGCCCAAGAGCAAGAAGAAGTGAACCGCGACCCAGCGCCGGCGTGCTGCCGGCGGTCCAGCGCCGGCCACTCGCCTTGCCAAGTCGTTTCACTCCAAGTCGAAGGCGCGCTTCAAGGCGCGACGCGTGCCAGAGGGCTTGGTGACGTAGTCGTTCGCGCCGAGCTCGAGCCCGACCACTTTGTCGATCTCCTCGCTCTTGGCCGTGAGCAGACGTCCCGGCGGATGAAACGCGCCTCTTCGTCGGTCGCGGGCTGGCTCGGGTCCGGAGTGAGCAGGCGGTGGGGCGGGTGCCAGACGAACACGTTCCGGATCAGCGGGTTTGTGCGCTGCCAGGCCTGCAGGCTTGCGACCAGCCCTGCGTCCGGCCCGTCCGCGGTTGCCTGCAGCGGCGGGCCGTGGCGCGGGACCTCCGGGACCGCAGCAGGGTGCTCGGGACCGTCCCGGCCCGAGGCCCTCGGCCGGGGACCGGCCCGAGTACTCTGCTTCGGCCCGGGACGGTCCGAGCCACTGTCCCAGCTCAGCCCGAGACGCTGCAATCGTACCACAGCGCGGCTGGACTTGCCCGCACAGGTCGCGCTTCGTCACTTCGCGCTCTTCAGGCCCCACTTGTTGACGAACTGCACGTACTGGCCGAGATCCTGCACGATGGTTTCGGGTGTGACCGGCGGGCCGTTCTTGCTGCTCAGGGCCTTGAGCATGGCGCGCGCCTGCTCGACGGTGACTTTGCCGTCCTGGACCTGCTGGAACACGTCCAGACCCTGGTTCAGCCGTGGCGGCATGGCGCTCTTGGGACTCAGATTCTGGTACTTCAAGTAGCAGTCGACCTGGCGCCTGTACTCCTTCAGGACCTGGCGCATGCCTTCGGCGGTACTCTGGTTGCCGGCGGCCAGCTTGCCCTGCTGCGCCAGCTTGTGTCCGCGTTCCATCCACTCGGTGCCCTTGTGCACGACGGTGTCGGCAATGTCGTTGGGGCGGCCGAGTTTGCCGGCGGCCTTGCCGGAGATGATGTCGCCAATGACCTGGTTGCGCTTGGCCGGGTCCAGGATCATGCCGGGGTTGTAGGCCTCCGGGTGCCAGCGGCTGGTGACCACGTGGTCCAGCTCCTCGGCCGAGTGGCCGGTGATGCGGCGCAACTCTTTGCTGTACAGCGGCCCGGCAATGTCGTGGTGCACGTCCTTGAGCGCCTTGAGCTTGGTGACGTCGCCCTGCTTGACCTTGGCGCAGAACTCGTAGACCACGTCGCGGTCCGAACCGTACTTGAGCAATTCGCCGGGCTTCACATCCTTGAGTTTCTTGACGTTGCCGCTGACGTTGCTGGCGCGCACCACGATGTCCTCCGCCTTCAGCCCCGGGTTCTTGCGCAGCAGTTCGGCAATCTGTTTTTGGGAGCGCGGGTCCTGGAGGACCTGCTGGCATACGGTCTTGTCGGTCAGCCGCTGCATGGCGCGGTGCGTGCTGTCCAGCGTCGAGCGGAACTCGTTGGTGTAACTGCTGCTGTTGAGCATGCGCTGCGCGGTCTTGTTGCCCTGGAGCTGGCAGATGAGTTTGCGGTACTCGTCCTTCATGCCGCCGGCGCGCGCCTGGGCAATGCGGTGCAGGAGCTGTCCCGCCTCGCGCGTGTCGCGCGCGGCCAGAGCTGCCGCTGCCTTGCCGTCGGCCGAGTTGGCGAAGTTGCGGCCGGCCGTGGCCATCTTGCCGGTCAGCTTTTCGGCGACCTTTTCCCGGACCTTGCCCAAGCCGTCGGACAAGCCCTTCAGTGCGGTCTTGAGCTTGTCCGGCGTGATGTTGCCCAACTTCGAGGCGATCTTGCCGGCGGTCTCGCTGCCCACCCACATGCCCTTGTTGGCAACCTTGCTCAGGACACTGCGCACACCCGGATCGCGGTAGAGCTTGACGGCACTGGGCCCCAGCCCGACCAGCGCGTTGAAGACTTTGCCCGCCGCGCTCAGCTTCTCGCCGGACAACGTCTCGCCGCGGTACAGGTTCAGCAGGCTCACCGCCTTGTTCGCGTAGGGAAGGGCGGAGATCACGTCCTCGGTCAGTTTCTGGTTGGCCTTGATGGTCTCAATGCAGGCGTCGGCCGCGAGCTGCGCCGCCTGGTCGAACTTGCCCATGGCGTCGCGCCGCGCCATGAGCCCGGCCGCGATCAGGCGCGGGTCGCCGGACGAGAGCAGGCGCAGGAAGAACGCATCGACGCCATTGGCCATGCTCTCGCGCCAGCGCCGCAGCGACTCGGCGTCCTCCTTGTTCGGCCGCGCCAGCCCCAGGGACTGCAGGAAGGTCGGGAGTTGCTCCATGGACTGCAGCGTCAGCGCCTGGCGCTTGAGGATGTCGCGCAGCTTCTCGAAGGCCGTCGTGTCGATGCCGCGCGCGCTCAGCGCCGCGAGCTGCTTCGCCACCGCGGCGTCGAACTCCGGCGTTCCGGGCTTGGGCAGGTTCAGGCGCATCAGCCAGTCGGGCAACTGGAAGTTCACACCGACCGTGGGGCGGTTGGTGCAGTACCAGTCGCTCTGCTGCTGCGCGACGACCACGGCGCCGCCGCCACTGCCGCCGCCCGCGTCCTCGAAGTCCGAGAACTCGGGAACCTCGCTGCTGCCATCGCTGCCGGGAGTGCCGGGCTCGGTCGCGTCCGTGTCCGTCGTTTCGGGCGGGTAGTCGTCCCAATCCTCGACGTCTTCGGGGTCCCACTCGGCGTCGAGTTCCTCGTCGGGCAGGTCCAGGTCCGATTCCCAGTCCGTGTCGTCGGCCAGGAGCCAGTCTTCGTAGTCGCGGTCGCCCTCGGGGTCCTGCGCTTCCTCCTCCTCGAGTCCATCGAGGAGAGTTGGGTCAAGGCCCTCGGGCTCGAGGCCGCCGCCCGGGCCCTGCTGATCGGCCGCCTGCTCGCCGGGTTCGGCCGGCAGCGGCTCGCCACTGTCGTCCAGGGGCGGCAGGACCTCATTGATGGTGTCGAACAGGTTGACCTGGCCGAGGCCGTCGATGTCGATGGTGCCGATCGCGATCGGCAGACCGCCGGCCGCCGGGGCCCCGCCGCCAGGGGCAGGAGCGCCGCCGCCGGCCGGGGCGGGTGCGGGCACCGCAGCGCCGTCCGCCGGAGCCGGTGTGCCGCCGGTCGCCGGCGGGGCGTCGGGCTGACGCGTGCACTCGACCGGGCGCGTCGCCACGCGCTGGGCGCCGCGCTTGTTCGCAACCATGACCTCCACATTGCCGCGGCCGAACGTCAGCGGCACATCGGCTTGCGCCTGGTCGTCCGTGATGGTGGCGCGCTGCCACGGCCCGCCGTTGACGCGAACCGCGACCAGCGCGGCGTCGCGACCGCAGCGGACCTTCACAGCGGTGCGGCGCGAGTCGATCGTGGCGCCTTCGGCCGGCTCGAGAATGGTCGCCTCCGGCAGCGGCGCGTCAACCTTCACCTGCAGGCCTTGCTCAACACGGTTGCCGCTGCCATCAACGGTGCGGACCGTAACCTGGTGCTGGCCCGGCTGGAGCAGGCCTTTGGCCGTGAATCCGTTCGCGCCGTCGCGATTGAGCCGGGTCCAGAGCCCGTTGTCGACGCGGACTTCGCAGCCGGCCACGCGCACATCGTCGGTCGCCTCGGCCTTGACCTGGAACACGGTGTCCTTCAGCGTGGCGCCCTCGGCCGGTTCGAGGACCTTGAGCTGCGGCTTGGTGTCGTCGCCGGGCACTTTCAGGCTGAGCATGGCCTCGTTGTTGTTGCGGTCCGGGTCCTGGGTCGCCTTGTCCGGGTCGAGCACGAGTTTCAGGACGTACTCACCGGCCGGCGCCTTGCAGGACAGCTCGACGGGCGTGGCGCCGGATATCGGGATCAGCGGCACGCAGACTCGCGTCAGCTCCCGATCGCTGCCGCCCTGCGCCTGGATCAGGGCCACGTCGATCGAGCGCCCAGCCGTGGCACCCAGATTGCGCAGCGAGGCCGTCAATGTCAGATTCTCGCCCGCTTTCGGGGTGCCGACCAGCCGCAGGTCCTCCGACGAGACGCTCAGGTCGGGGGCGCCCAGGATCAGTCCGGGCGTTTCCATCACGCGTTTCTGCGCCTCCTCGGCTGTCTTGCCCGCGGCGTAGGCGCGCGTGCCGGTTAGCTTGAGCTTGATGCGGAAATCACTCGACACGACGTAGTGCCCGCCGCGCAGATGCTTGGATTGGATCTTGACCTCGTTCCCGGCCGGCGAGCCGTTGGCGTCAAACTTGATGGCCGAGGGCGGGATGCGGAACCGGTAGTTGCCCTCCGGGATCACGTCGCGCAGTCGGCCGACGACCGTGTCGTTGAGGATGATGTCGGCGTCGTGCTTCTCGTAGGCGCTGCGGTCCCACGGGAGTTTGAAGCCCATCTCGAGCCAGGCCTCGACGAGATTCGTCTCCTCCCAGCCGGATTCCGTCTTGAACGACGAGTGGTCAAAGACTCCGTCCATGCCGACGTCGCCGTGAACGAAATCGACCTGGCCGTCGCCGTTGGTGTCATCACCAACCCAGAGCAGGTTTTCGGCACGGTCGACCACGGTCCAGCGGTCGAACTTGCCGTCGCCGTCCGTGTCCTTCGGGTTCCTGGCCTTGGACCAATCGATGTAGGCGGGCGTCAGGTACGCGCCGGCCATGTTGCGGATCCGCATTGTTTCCGCCCACTCGGGGTCTTTCGTTGCGTCGCCTGGAGTCAGCATGACGGAGTGAATCTGCTCACCTTCCGCCAGGCCGATGGCCAGTTTCTTGGCGCTCGGCTGCCCCACCGCCGTGGCGCTGAGATTGGCTTCGGCTTTCTGGAAGCCCTCGAACAGCCGGGGCCGCGCCGTGACCTCGAGACTCGCGCCGCGCGGGAAGATGCCGTGTGAGATGGCGGGCGAGAACGCGACCTGCGGGTTGTCGCTGGCCAGGGCCAGGTCCGTCAACGCGTCGCCCTGGTTCGTCAGCTTGAGCCGCACGCCTACGCCGCCCGGCGCCGGGCCGAGTTCCTCCCACACCAACTTCACTTCGGGGAGTTTGACGTTCAACGCGACTTCTGCCTCGTCCGCGAAGCCGCTGTCCGACGTGATACGGATCGGCAGCGTGCAGGTCGGCAGCTTCACGTCCTGCGCGCTGAAGCAGAGCAGGAACTCGCGCTCCTCGCCCGGGTTCAGGCTGAACGGCGCGCCTTCCGAGCCTTCACCCACGAACCCGACGAGCATGGCCGGGTCCGTGGGTTTGCCGCACACCAGTGTGACCATCAGCGGCTTCTCGCCATGGTTGCGAACCGCAATGGGGACGCGCTGGTCGTAGTCGCGCTGGATGTTTGCGCCGTAGCGGGACTTGCCGAACGCCAGACCCTTGACGCGGGTCACGGTGCGCACCGGCCCGGGCTCGTCGCCGCCCTGCGCCTGCCACTCGTACGCTGTGCCGGCCTCCAGGACGGCCAGTGTCACGACGCGGTCCGTGCCGTTCTCGCCAAAGGCTTCCTTCCAATCCTGGTCGCCGCCGCCGCGCGGGCGGAACCGCACCTTGGCCGGCCCGAACTGACCGCTGGACCAGCTCATGCGCACCGTGTTGCCGCTGACGGCGGCGCCGTCCACGGGCAGGAGTTCGAAGTACGGGCTGACCTTGACCGTGCGCCGCACGGTGGCGCTTTCGCCGCGCAGGTCGGCCGCGGTCACATCCAGGTTGTGTTCGCCCGGGCCCAGCGACCGCCACGGCGTCTCGATGCGGAACGGCGCACTGTAGGCCGCACCGACCGCACGACCGTCCACCGCCACGGCCACCTCGCGGATGCGTGCCCCGGAGTAGCTGAGCGCGCGGACACGGACCGGTTCGTCGGCCTCCACCAGCTGACCTTCGGCGGGGAAGTCAACCATCGCGAGCACGCCTTTGCGTTCGCGCTGGCCGGTCGCGTCCGCCCACAGCGGCAGGCGCTGCCGGACGCCCGTCGCGCTCTCGAGCCAGGCGACGATCCGGTACAGTCCCTCGGCCGGGAAACGCAGCGTGACATCGCCGGCAGGCGGGACGTCGGCGTCCGGGTTGCCGTCGCCGTTGGCGTCGACCCAGACCCGCGCGGCACGCGGCAAGCCTTTGACCTCCTGGCGCGCAAAGTGCACCAGCGTCGGGTCGAATGGGTCGGCGATCACGGTCACGTGCTCCGCCGCGAGTTCTTTCGGTTGCATGTCGACGAGCACGAAGTTCGGTGGGTCGCTCCAGTTGTCCTCGTAGGGGTCACCCGTCAGCAGCCGGTAGCGCGTGGGGCCCTTGGCCTCGAACTCCCAGTTGCCGTCGGCCGGGGTGCCGCAGCTGCCTTCCCACACCTTCTCGTTGGTGCGGTCGTCGAACAGGTGGAAGTAGCACTCGCGCGCACCGCGGACGCGGAGGAAGAACTTGCCGGCGTTCGGGATGTCGAACACGAACCGGTCCTGGTCGGGCGGCTGGTCGGCGCGGAAGGCCTCGGCCACACCGAGCGTCAGCGGCCGGACGGCGTCCTGCCGCAGCGGCACGGTCTCCTGCGGTTCGGCGCGGAAGAGGCTGGCGCGCAGGCCGTAGGAACCGGGCGAGACCTCATCGTCATAGGCGTCGGCGATCAGGAGCGTGTACGCGCCGGGAACCACGCAGACGTCGAGGACCCCGGCCTGGTCGCGGCCGAACCCGCGCTCGGCGATCTTCGCACCCTTGCCGTCATGGACCTGCGTCCAAGGCTCCAGGGTGCCCTGCAACTGGAAGCGCAGCACCCCGGGGTGGTCGACCTCGACGCGGTAGCAGTCGTGGTCGCGGACGGGCATGATTGAACCGTGCGTCTGTTCGCCGAGGAGCAGGGGCGTGGCGGTCTCGAGGGTGTTGTTGCGGTCGGCAGCCTCGAGTTCGTCGCAGGGCTGCCAGCGCAGGCGCAGCACGTAGGGCGCGGCGCTCCACTGATCGTCGTAGGCGTCGTGGCAGCGGAGGTACAGCGTTGTGGGCCCGTCGACGTCCACGGGGAAGTCGTTGCTGGCGCCGCGGCCGACGCCGCGCTCGGCAATGCGCTGCCCCTTCGGGTTCCACACGCTCACGTACGACTCGAGGGGACTGAGGCAGTGGATGAGCAGGCGCCCGGCGCACGGAATCGGTACGGCGTAGGTGTCCACGTCGCCGATCGGCAGCGTCGTCACCGCCGTCAGGCTGTCGGGCGCCAGGACGCGTGGCGTCTCGAACCGGCCGGGCCGCTGCTGCGTGTCGTCCACACCGTCGTCCTCGATGACCTCGAGTCGGAACCCGTACGGGTCGAGCGACTGCTGGTCGTCATACGAGTCGTGAACTTCGAACCGGATGACGCCGGGCCGGTTCGCCTGGAGAAGGCGGGGATTGGTGCCCTCGGCGCTGAAATCCTGCCAGTCGCCGATCACACCGTTCGCGTCGTGGAACCGCGTCACGACCTGGACGCCCTGGACCTTGGTGACCGGCGTGAGCTTGATCATGCACGGCCGCTTCACCTCGAACCGGAACCAGTCCGCATCGCGGACCGGCCAGATAGTGCCGCGGATCTCCTCTCCCGGTTGCACGAGGCGCGCCGTGTCGGGCGTCGCATTCGGTTCCATGGCGTCACCCGCGATCGTCGCCGTGACGGTCACCTTCAGCGGTGTCTCGCTGGTCCGGTCGTCATAGCCGTCGGCGACGAACAGCACGTACTCGCCGGGCTGCAGCCCGACCTCGAGGTCGAGCGGCGTGTTCACGCCAGTGCCCTTCTCGGCCAACTTCGCCTCCTGAGGGGTCAGGATCGCCACGTAGGTGTCGAACTCCGGGTGCGCGGTCACGGCAACCTTGAGCCGCGCGGCAAAGGGCAGGCGGACCCGGAACAGGTCGTGGTCGCCCTGCGGCGAGATCTTGGCGGTGATGGTTACGCCGGTGCGGATGGCCTGGGCCGTGGCTGCGGTGTTGTTGGGTTCCTGTTCGGCAATGTCGACGACAGGATTGAGTCGAAGCGTGAACCGGGTTTCGGTGTCCAGACTCAGCGGCGCCAGGTTCGCCTCGTAGCCGTTCGCTTCGGCCAGGACCGTGACGGCGCGCCGCGGCAGGCTGACCTTGCCGTTCGCGTCCACCCAGTTGAGGTGGCCGAACTTCAGCCCCGCCAGAACCGCTTCGCCGTTGGCGCCCGCGGTTCCTTCGGCGACCACGCCCTTGGGCCACGCTTCGGTCAGCACGACGTGCGCACCGTTGAGGGCGGCCCCGGTCGCGGCATCCTGCACGGTGACGTGGACCGTCGCCGGTTGGCTGCGCGGCGCGACCTTCAGCACCTGCTCGGGCTGGTCGGGCCTGATGTCGATGTCAAAGACCCGCGCGTCGCAACCGGGTGCCGATACCTCGACGCGGTAGCGCCCCGCGGGGATCTCCGAAACGAGGAACGTACCGTCAAAGTCCGTCGCAACGTCGTACCGGCCTTGGATGGCTGACGCCACGGCGGTCGGGACGAAGACGATGCGCGTGCCGCCGATGGGGCGCTCATCGTCGTCGCGAACGACTTTGCCGCGCACCTGGACCTGTGGCACCGGGTTGAGCGTCAGCAGGATCGGTTCGCGTGCGCCGGGTGGCAGAACGACCTCGCGTTCGAGCCGCTCCCAGCCCCACTGCTCGACCAGCAGCCGGTACGTGCCGGCCGGCACTCCGTCCATGGACAGGTTTCCGTTGGGCAGCGTGGCCGCGTAGCGGCCGCCCAACTGGACGTAGACTTCGGATGCCGGCTTGCCATCCGCTGCCGACGTTGCCTGGATCAGCACCGGGCCCGGGGCGATTCGGCCCGCAGGTTGGCCTACGGCCACGGCCGCGGCGAGAGCGAAGCCGGCGAAGGAACTCAGTCGCAGAAGGATGCGGTGAAATCTTGCGAGAGTGGTCATGGTGCTATCTCCGGCTGGTGATGGCGAGGCACAGAAAGCAGGCCCATTGCGTCTCGAACAGGACAACTCATTTTGCGGTCATCACCCCCCCCTGTTTTTCCCCTGTGGGCATGCAAGATACCCGTGCCTCGGGGCGTGTCAAGGCGCGCGACCGGCCGAGCTCGGGTACCCGGACCCGTTCCAGTTCTCTCGCGCGTTCAAACGCATCCACGGCGTGTCCCCGCAGCCGTTCATGCGCTTCACGCGTCGCGGCACCGCGGCGGCGTTTTTGCGGGAAGATGGTCGTCGCGGCACCGGCGTTCTACGACCAGGGCGAATCCCTGGAGCGCCCGCGTCCGCGCGGGCATAGCGCGTCGCCTTGGGAGGAACCCGTGGCTGGGGCGTTGTGACGTTGACGCGCGCCACCGCGGGTTTGGTACTGCGCCAATCCAAGGCTATGGTCTCGAGTGTGGACGATGTCTTGAACGGGACTGCAGCTTGCGGGCGGGGCGCAGTCCTATTCCTGGCCCGGAGCGGAAAGTGGAGGATCTGACCATGACCAGCATAAGACGGACCTTGTGGGCAACGGCACTAACCGCAATCTGCGGCTGTCTTGCGGCGGTCGGTGCCGACGAGGCGGCCGAGAAGGCCCCGCTCTTGACCGCGGCGGCGCAGCAGGCGATTCTGAAGGCTTTTCCCGCCGCAACGATCGATGAAGTCGACACCGAGTCCGAGGACGGGGTCGAGTACTTCGAGGTCGAACTGGAGCAGGCGGGGAAGAAACTCGATGTCGAGGTGAGTGCCGAAGGCGTGATCGGCGAGGTCGGGAGTGCGGTCCAGATGGAGGAACTGCCGGAAGCCGTAGCGAAGATCGTCGTCGACACGACGAAAGGCGCCCGGATCACGCGCGTCGAGAAGCACGAAGTCCGCGGCGTGGCTAAGGACGGCAAGTTCGTGCCCGTGACCCCGCCCGAGGTCGGGTTCGAAGTGAAGTACACGGTGAACGGCCGGCCGGCCTTCATCCACGTCAAGGAAGCCGAAGCTGGGACCGCCAGGCTCACCAAGCTGGTAATCGGCAAGACCGGCGACGACGATGATGCCGATGATGCCGACGATGCCGATTAGGCGGACGAGGACGGACCCCAATGACACCCAACTTAAGTGCCGCCACACTCGCAGGGAGGGCTGAGGGATGAAACCTGAAACCTGAAGCGAATGCAGGAGATCGGTTTTCCTCTCCGGACTCTGCACCTCAGCTTTCAGCCCTCATCCCTCCGACGGCCGACCTCAGAATCGCGTTAAGTTGGGGGGCATTCGGACTGACCCTCACCCGAACATGATGGCCGTTTTCAGGCTGGTGCGGTTGCGGACGCTGGCCCAGGCTTTCTCCCAGTCGTTGATTCCGAACCGTGCGGTCAGGAACGGACTCGCGTCAATGCTGCCGTTGCGCAGCCGCTCGCAGACGGCGTCGTGCGCGGTGGCTTCCGCCGGGTCGATGCGCTGGAACTTGTGCTGCGCCGCGAGCCCGTCGAAGAAGCCGGGCTTACTCATGCCGTCGTAGACCGCGTAGCTGCACACCTGGCCGGCGGGCTTCAGTGCGGAGTCCGCAAGTTTCCGCATCGTCTCCATGGATCCGGTCGTATCGATCAGCGTGTCGTACGTTGCCGGCTGGCTTGTGCCGTCGAGCAGGAGTGTGTCGTCGGCGACCTTGTGTCGGAGTGCGAACTCGAGTGGGTCGCGGCGGCGCGCGGCCAGCGTCACTCGGGCGGCACCGTCGGCCTTCAGGAACATGCCGAACATGCAGCCGGTCACGCCCGCGCCGGCGACGAGGAAGCTGCGGCCCTTGATCTCACCCACCTTGCGCGAGGCGGAGTAGATCTCTTTCATCGGGATCATCAGCAGTGACTTTTCGAACGGGATGTCCGCCGGGACTTTCTGCATGTAGGGCATCGGGACCTTGCCGCCTTCGAGCTTGCCGTCGTCGAGCATCGCCTGCCAGTCGGTGACCTTGCCGTACTCCGCGAACCCGCCCCAGGCTGAGCCGCAGTCGTCGTGCTTCTGGCCCGGGTAGACGGAGTAGACGCGCAGCACGCGGTCGCCTGGCTTGAGGTGCCGGACCTTAGCGCCGGTCTTCTCCACGATTCCGACGCTCTCGTGCCCGAGAATGCTCGGGTCCTGGAACCCGCACACGAACGTGCCGTCGACAATGTGCTGGTCTGTGGTGTGACAGAACAGGCACGCCTCCATCTTCACGAGGCACTCGTAGTCGCCGATCGCCGGCACGGTCACGTCCGCCAGCCACAACCGGCCCTTGTTGTTCGTCAGCAATGCTTTCATGCGAGTCAAGACCTCCGTCTATAGTGTCGGGTGTCGGGTGTCGGGTGTCGAGGGGGGGGGCGGGTCAGCCAAACCGGTATCCCTGTTTTCGTCGAGCACGACGCCTCACACATGTTGTTTTTCGTAACCGTTCTTCAGGATCAAGGCACTACGCTTCTCCCGCGACTTGCGCGCGGGAAAAGTGGCGCGGTGCGCCGCCGTTGCGGTGACTCAGTGACTCAGTGACTTGGTGACTCAGTGACCCACGACACCCGACACCCGACACGCATTACGACAAACATGTTGGTCGAAGCGTGGCGCCTAAGGGCGCTAACAGCCTACAGCCTAACCCCCTACAGCCTCTCCTATCTCCAGTCGATAACCATGCCCATGACGGAGCGGTCGCCGGCGATGAGCCGCTCGTAGCCGCGGCAGGCGTCGGTGTACGGAACCGTGTCGGTGATGTTGCCGTCCATCCGGATCGTACCGTTGGCCAGTGCCCAGAGGGTCGCCTGGGTCGCCGCGTCGCCGCCGCTGCCGGTGGGGAAGAACGCCGTGATCTGGTTGTTATGGAAGTGCGCGAAGTCGATCGAGATGTGACCGGGGTACCAGGAGAGGAAGACCATCCTCCCGCCTGGGCGCAGGAAGCGCGTGGCGTTGTCGATGAACTTCGCGGACGCCGTGGCTTCGACGACCACGGTGGGGCCCTTGCCGCCGGTCAGTTCCGCGACGCGCGCCTCAACGTTCTCGGTCGTGGGATCGATGACGTTCGCGGTGACGTATTTCCGTGACAGCCCGGCCCGGCGCGGGTCGGGCTCGATGGCAATGACCTTGGCGCCGCGGTTCCGGCACCACTGCCCGCAGAGCTGCCCGATCAGGCCCTGGCCCTGGATGAGGACCGTGTCGGTCATCTTCACCTCGGCCATGTTGGCCGCATTCAGCCCCACGCCCGGCATCACGTACATGGCCGCGTGCGCCATCTCCGCACCGTCCGGAATGCGCGTCACGCCGCGTGCCTTGACCACCTGCATCGAGGAGTGTCCGCCCCAGACGCTGGTCACGCCGCCGGCGAGGCGCACACCGCAGGCAACCACTCGGTCGCCGGCGTTCAGGCCCTTGACCTCCGGTCCCAACTCATCGATCACCCCGGACGCCATGTAGCCGCCCACTAGCGGGAACGTGCCGTTGTGCGTGCGCACCCCCGAGAAGATGGACGACTCGGTGCCAATGCTGACCCCGGAGAACTGGACCCGGACGCGCACCTCGTCCGGTGCGAGCGCCGGGATGTCGAGTTCCTCCAACGTCGGGGTGTTTGCCGCACGGAAGACGATGGCTTTGGTTTTCACGTTTATCACCTTTCCGTTTCGTGGGCCCAGAAACTGTCACGCGTGCCCTCATGCGTTGAGTGTTCACCGGATATTACAACGAAAATACAACATGGTGGGCAAGTTCGAAATGGCTGGTTTTGCACAGTATTTGCACAAAAGTAACATATTTACTGGATTTCAGCCGAAGTACCATGGCGGTCTGCGGAGCGGCGGTGGCGCGGGACCTCCGGGACCGCGGCAGAGTGCTCGGGTCCGTCCCGGACCGAGGGTCTCGGCCGGGGATCCGTCTTCGCCCAGGCAGCTTCGCCGGACACAGCCGGCCCGAGTCCCCCGCTTCGGCGCGAGACGCGCCGAGCCACTGCGCGCGGACTGCGTTCGCCGGGTTGGCCGGTTCCGGCTATAGTACTGATGCGGGTGGGGGGCCGGGGCGGATACGGTAACGCAGCGGAGCGCCCCGGGGCGAGGCGTCCGGCGGACGAGGGGAGACAAGCGGGGTATGCGACCCCGGTCACGGTTGGAACAGCCAGGAGTGAGCCACATGTCGCCACGAAGCAAGACCCGTTGCGTTGGTCTGTTGACATCCGGGGGCGACTGCCCGGGCCTGAATGCTGCCATTCGCGCCATCACCAAGGCGGCGATGGGCGAGGGGATCAAAGTTGTCGGCATTCAGGATGGTTTCCGCGGGTTGGTGGAGAACCGTACCGTCCACCTGGACGACGCGACGGTCAGCGGCATCCTCACGCGCGGCGGGACGATCTTGGGAACGAGCCGCGACAAGCCGCACAAAATGCTCATGGGCGGCAAGACCATGGACATGACGGCTACGGCGGTGCAGAATGCGCGGCGGCTCGAGATCGACTGCCTGGTCTGTCTGGGCGGTGGCGGGACACAGCGGAACGCGCTTCGGCTCGCGAAGCAGGGGTTGAAGGTCTTGACCCTGCCCAAGACCATCGACAACGACGTGGCCGAGACGGACACATCGTTCGGGTTCGACACGGCGATGTGCATAGCCACCGAGGCCATCGACCGGTTGCACACCACGGCGACAAGCCACCACCGGATCATCGTCTGCGAAGTGATGGGGCACCGCGCGGGCTGGCTGGCGCTCGGGGCTGGGATCGCCAGCGGTGCGGACGTGATTCTCATCCCCGAGTTGCCCTATGACTTGAGTGTAGTGGCGCACTACCTGCTCGACCGGCGGCGCAGCGGCAAGCGTTTTTCGATCATCGCGGTCGCCGAAGGCGCCGTGTCCAAACACGATGCGGAGGCGAGCCGAAAGAAGAGCCGCAAGGCGGGTCGGAAGCGGTCTGACCCCGAGGACGCGCCGTGGCACGACGAGACGCGGGATGAAATGCCGCTGGTGGTTCGGCGCGTGCGGGATGAAGTGCAGGCGTATCACGTTGTCCAGGAACCCAAAGCCAGCCTGATTGCGCGCCGTCTCCAGGAACTGACCGGCACGGAGGCACGCGTGACCTCGCTGGGGCACGTTCAGAGGGGCGGGGTGCCATCTGCGTTCGACCGCCTGCTGTGTACGCAGTTGGGGACCCGGGCCGCGCAGTTGCTGGTGAAAGGCGTCTCCAACGTCATGGTGGCGTACCGTGGCGGCGTTTGCGAGCCGGTCCCGATCGAGCGCGTGGCCGGCAACCTGAAGGTGATCCCGCCCGACCACTCGTTGATCGAGAGCGCGCGTCTGGTCGGGACGTGCCTGGGCGACCGGTGGCCGAATCACGGCTGAACGGGTGAGTTGCGGCCGGGGTATCGCACATGGCACCGCTGAATGAGAACTGGCTGTCGCGCGTGGCACCGCTGCCGCACATCGTCAACTGTGCTCTGTCAAGCGGCGCGTGGGTTGAACCGCTGCGCGTCATCTACGATCACGAACTGGTGTTGGTGAGCGAGGGTGAGTTCCTGATTGAGATCGAGGGGGAGCGCTTTCGGCTCGGACCGAATTCCTATGTCATCGTTCCGCCCGGGCGGTTGCACCAGTCGCGCTTGCTGACGTCGGCGGGCGGGGTCCGGCGTTGGGTGCATTTCGATTGGGACTGGTTGGCGCCGCATCCGGAGGCGCCAGTGATGACGTTCGCTCCGGCGCAGCCCAGGGTGGAGTGCATGCGTTGGGCGCCGACGTGGGTCCCGCGGCAGGTGCTCTCCGGGCCCATCCAGCGTACCACGCGAGTCTTTGACCTCTACGAGCGACTGCGGGACCGCTGGCGCGAGGGCGGCTTGCACAGGCAACTGCTTTGCCGCGCGTTACTGCTGGAACTGCTGGTCGAGTTGCTCGACCCGGACCGACCCGGGGTTGCCGCCACGGGGGACGATCCCGTCGCCGAGCGTGTGCGCCGGCGCCTGGAGGAGCTCGCGGACCGTCCGCTGGGCAATGCCCCGTCGATCCGGGCCGTGCTCAAAGGGTTCGGGTTCAGCTACGGGCATCTGTGCCGCGTGTTCAAGCAGCGGCACGGCATCACGCCGCTCGGGTACGTGAACGCACTGCGCATTGAGCGCGCCAAAGGCTTGCTGGTCGACACCACACAGAGCGTATCCGAGGTAGCCGGGCGACTCGGGTTCGACAACCTCGCCTACTTCTCGCGGTTGTTCCGCAAACGCACCGGGCAGACGCCAACCGCGTTCCGGGCCGCGTCTCGGGCGGGCGGGTAGGGTGTCGGGCGGGAGTGGCTCGGCCCGTCTCGGGCCGAAGCGGGGGACTCGGGCCGGCTCTGTCCGGCGAAGCTGCTGGTGCGACGACGGATCCCCGGCCGAGAGCCTCGGTTCGGGACGAACCGGCGGCACCCTACTGCGGTCCCGGAGGTCCCGCGCCACGCTGATCCTCGTCCATGAACCGCAGCGCCGCTTCCAGGACCAGGCCGACGATCCAGCTCGGGTTCCAGCGGTTGTAGCCGCCGCGCCAGAACGACGGGTCGAACGGGCCCTGGAAATAGTTGGTCTGGAAGAACTGCTCGCCCTGTTCGCCGGGGACTGCGTGTTCCCAGTCGCCGGGGGTGCGGCAGATGCCGTGACTCCACGCGTCGAAGATCATGCGGCCGAGCCGCTGGTACATGGCATTGCCGGTCTTGCGGCCAAAGTCGCAAAGCTCGTAGGCGGGGAAGAACACGTCCAGGTGATGGTTCTGGACGCTCACGCCCGGCCAGCCCGTGGTGACAAAGCCCTGCTCGGAGCAGATCGTGCCGGGGCGGAAGCCGGTGTCCCAGAAGTAGACGTAGGTGAGGATCCAGTCTGCGGCCAGCTCGGCCCAGGCGCGGTAGCGCGGTTCGCCGGTCAATTCCCAGAGTTCGCGTGCCGCAAGGAAGAAGTAGATGCCGGCTTCCTTGTCCTCACATCGAGCGTCGAGCGTCGAGCGTGCGAACGGACGCTCGAACGTGTCGCCGGACATGCGCCAGTAGGCCTCCATCAGCGCTTTGGCGCCGTCGAGACAGCGTTCGTCGTGGCAGACCCGCGCGACGGCGAGAATACCGAGAATGCAGGGCACCCCTGCCGCGGCGGAGAAGTCCGATGCGGGCGTGCCGTCGGGGCGCCAAAACACGGGCAGAATTCCGGTCGGCAGTTGTGCCGACCGCTTGAGGAGGAACGCTGCGGCGGCGCGCAGGGCTGCGGTCCAGCTTTCGGGCGCTTCGGCGCCGTTGGCGCGAAACAGTTCGACAAGTTTGCCGAGGTCGTTGAGTGTCTCGCCAAAGGCGCGGCTTGAGATGCTGCCGTCGTGTTCGCCCTGCCAGGCTTGGCGCTCGACATAGTAGTAATTGTAGCGTAGCCCCTCGGCTGGCGCCCGACTGCCGGTGACGTAGAAGTCCACGACGCGCCGCCCGCGGTCCACCCAGTCCGGCCGATTCTCTGAGAAGCCCATCTTCGCGCCGCACCAGGCGAGCTTCAGGCTCTGCCCGGTCCAGCCGAACAGGTAGTATGGCGGGCTCTTGTAGATGCTCCCCGGCAGCACGCAGATGAACCCGCAGCCATGCGCATCCTCGTGCCACCGGTTCCAGAGCGCGTGGGTCTTGAGTTCGATGACGCGCTCGAGCGGCAGGCACGGCGTGGTGTGCGGTTGCAGAGCCTCGTAGCCGAGCGTGACCAAATTGCGAAAGCCCTGGCCAATGGCCGCGGGTTCAGCGAGTTCGAGCGCGATGCGTTTCACGAGCACATCGCCGTTGGCCAGGCGGCGGTAGCCGGCGGTGAGCGGCATGGGCCGGCACTGCGCGCCGTAGGTCGTGTCCTTCTGGTTGTTGAGCGCGAGTACACCTGAGGCGCACAGCAGCTGCAGCCCGGCGTCCGTCCGGACACACCCGAGACTCCACGCGTCGCTGTCCCCGCCGGGAATGGTCAGCAGCGACACGCAAATCGGCGCGTTGCCGTCGAGCCATTCGACGTTCACGCCGGGGATCGGGAACCGTGTCTCCTCGCAGACCAGGCAGGCTTCGGGCTGGGTCCCAAAGTGCGGCACCACGCGGTCCGGATCGGCGGACGGGTTGTCGTTGTAGAGGATGTGCGGCATCGTGACGCGTGCGTTTGCGGAGTCCGCAGTCAGGTCGAGGCACACGGCGACGGCGGCATTCTCGACGGGGTCCGGCGCAATGCAGGCCCAGTGCAGGTCGAGGCTGAGGACAGGCCCGTCGAACCGCAGGCGCACGGACGTCTCGAAACGGGTATTGCGCCCGAGCAGACTCAGCGTGCCGTCACGCTCCGTGGCCGATACCGACAGGAACGACTGCGGGCGGAACGCCCAGGGTCGCGTCGTCGAAACCGGCAGAAGCCGGGACAGGTCGAAGCGCAGTGACCGCCGCTGACCGCCCATGCGGACCAGTTCGAGCGTGGCATCGATCGTGCCGACCGAGACGGCCAGTTGTGTCCTCCCGTCGGCACTGCGCAGAACAAGGCTGTTGCCCATGATATGGCTCCGGTTGCGAATACCACGTCTCACGCCCGTTGCAGGAGGGGCGGGGATCGGCCTGCAAGGCCGACGCTACAGGCGAACAGTAATCGAGCGTTCAGCGCTGCAGTGGCCTCCTTACACGCGGGTTCCGGGCTCTTGCAGCGGGGGCAAGACAGCATGGCGTTGCCGTGGGGTCACGGGGCAAGGCGAATACCTTCTACGGTGTGGCGGTGAGCCGGAAGAGCGGGGGGGGATGCCCCGCGCACGGACCGGAGTCCTGGTGACAGGACCGGTCCGGTTGGGGCGTGCCGGTCCATGCGCGGAACTAAACGGGCGCGAGGAGGATTACTCCTTGGCGCCTTCTTTCGCCTTGCCGCCGCCTTCGCCACGCGGCTTGCGGTCACGCATCTGCTCGCGAGACGCCTGCATTTCTTCCTTGCTGAGCGCGCCGTCGCCGTCCTTGTCAGCCTTCTGGAGAATCTTGTCAAAGGCTTCAGGGCCGCGCGGGTACTCGTCGGCGGTGATCTTGCCGTCGCCGTTCTTGTCCATCTTCTGGAAGAAATCGCCCTTGCCAGCCGCGCCGGGGCCGCCAGCGCCGCCCATGGATTCCATCATTGCCTTTCGCAAGCCGCCACCGAAGATTTCGCCCAGATCGGCCGCCTCGAACTCTTCCTTCGTAACACTGCCGTTGCCGTCTTTGTCCAGAGCCGTGAAGCATTCTTCTTTGTTGACCTTCTGCCACACGGCCTGCATGTGCGCCTTCATCGCCTCGCCGCCGCCGGGAGGCATGCCCATCCCGCCGCCCGGAGGTCCGCCCGCCGGCGGCCCGCCGGCGGGCGCGTCGCCTTGCGCCATGACCATCGCCCCAAGCCCCAGTGCCACCAGTCCCGCCAGAATCCCTGTCCGCTTCATGTTTGCTCTCTCCTTTTGCAGGCCGTCTTTCGGCTGCTTACGGTTCATCGCCTTGAGGTGCCGCACCGGGCGGTGCGTATGACGCGCCTCAGGTTGCCGTAATCTACACGAAGAACGGGGGGGGGGCCAGAATATTGTGTGGTTGTGTGAGAAGAGTGTGTGGGTGTGGGTGTGGGTGGGGGAAGGCTGTGGGGACGGGGGGACCGTCGGTGTTCAGGGAAGCCCCCTCGACTCGCGACATCCGACACTCGTCTCTCACATCGTGGAGTCAGAAACGACGTTCGACAACCCAGCGCAGGTGACCAGACCTCACCGAAGTGAGCACGCGTGTCGCGCAAGTTGAACGCCCACACTTGAGGTCGCGCGGACGTCATTG
>Ga0156402_1327_pt1 | contig 44840 bp, 34 predicted proteins | sample RifOxyA3_FD_108045 | JGI IMG/M metagenome (GOLD analysis project Ga0156402, IMG submission 108045) | Lentisphaerae bacterium RIFOXYA12_64_32 | reverse complement strand
CGCTTCATCATCAACCCGGGTTCCGGCAGGAAGGTTGACCGTACCGCCCTGTTGCGACGCGCGCTCGACGCGCAGTTGGCCGGCCGCACTAACGTCGAGTGCGAACTCCGCAGGACCGAAGGGCCAGGGCACGCTCGAGTGCTGGCGGCGGAGGCGGCGAGAGCAGGCTTCGACGTCGTCGCGGCAGCCGGCGGCGACGGCACGGTCAACGAGGTCGCGGGAGGGCTGATCTCGACCGGCACGGCATTGGGTGTTGTCCCCATGGGTTCGGGGAACGGGTTCGCGCGGTCGCTGCGGATTCCGCTGGCCGTGGATGCCGCGGTGGCATTGTGCCTGAGCCCCTCGCGGCGCGGGGTCGACGTCGGCCGTGTGGGAGAGCACACATTCGTCGGGGTGGCTGGGGTCGGCGTCGAAGCCCGGATCAGCGCGTGCTTCCAGGCGTCGAAACGCCGCGGGCCCCTGCCCTACTTCTGGATCGGCATGCGCGAGTTTCTGCGCTACCGGCCGCGCCCGTACCGTCTCACACTGGACTCTGAGACGGTGGCGGTCCGGGCCCTGACCATCGCCCTCGCGAACACGGAGCAATACGGCAACGATGCCGTGATCGCGCCCGGTGCAGACTGCGCGGACGGATGGCTCGATGTCTGCGTCATCGGCGACATCTCGCTGCTGCGCTGCCTGCACGGCGCCATCGCGATGTTCCGGCGCCGGATCGACGCACTCCCGGGCTACCAACGGTACCGCACGCGGCGCCTGACGCTGGCGGCCACCGACGGCGAACCCCTGCTCTACCACACGGACGGTGAACCGCACTCCGCGGCCGAGGCGTTGGAGATCAGCCTCCTGCCGCGGGCGCTGAAGGTGTGCGGCCCGATGTGAACGGAACGGACGGACGACGGCGGACTGCACTGCAAGGCGGGAGCCTTGCTCCACTTCTCCAGAGTGTCAAGTCACGACGTCGGCCGCGTTGGCTCAAGGGCTATGCCCCGCCCCTCGCCCCCCCCCCGACACTCACCTGCGGCGCGCGGCCTTGGCGCGTAGCGTCTGCAGGCGTTCGCCGGCGGCCAGCAGTGTCGACTCTTGCTTGGCAAAGTGGAAGCGAATGAGGTGTCGCACCGGTTCGCGGAAAAAGCTCGAGCCCGGGACCGCGGCGACGCCGACATCCTGCGCCAGCCACTCGCAGAAGGCCAGGTCGTCGTCGCACCCGAACTCGCTGACGTCGACCATGACATAGTAGGCGCCCTGCGGCCGTGTGTAGGCGAGCCCGGCCGCGTCCAGCGCGGCGAGAAAAACGTCGCGCTTCCGCGTGTACAGCGCTTGCAGTTCGTGGTAGTAGCTGTCGGGAAACCCGAGTGCCGTGATGGCGGCTTCCTGGAGCGGCGCGGCGGCGCCGACGGTGAGGAAGTCGTGCACCTTGCGGGCGCCGTCGATGAGCCTGGCCGGCGCGATCACGTAGCCGAGCCGCCAGCCGGTGATGGAGTAGGTCTTGGACAGCGAGCTGCAGGTGAACGTGCGCTCGAACATGCCAGGCAGCGCCGCGAAATAGACGTGCTCGTGCGGCGCATAGACGATGTGCTCGTAGACTTCGTCGGTGAGCACGAACGTGTCGTACTCGGCAGCCAGCGACGCGATATACTCAAGTTCGGCGCGCCTGAAGACCTTGCCCGAGGGGTTGGCGGGATTGCACAGCACCAGCGCCTTGGGCCGTTGCGCAAAGGCGCGCCGCAACTCGTCCGGGTCGAAGGTGTAGTCCGGCGGCCGCAGCGGCACGTAGATCGGGGTTGCACCGCTGAGGATCGTGTCCGCGCCGTAGTTCTCGTAGAACGGCGAGAAAATCACCACCTTGTCACCGGGGTTGCAGGCGGTCATCATGGCCGCCATCATCGCTTCCGTGCTGCCGCAGGTCACGACGATATTCGCGTCCGGGTCGAGAGCCAGCCCCATCCACCGAGACTGCTTGCGGGCGAGTGCGGCCCGGAACCCAGGCGCGCCCCAGGTCACGGCGTACTGGTGCGGGCCGTGCTGCGCGGCCTTCACGGCCGCCTGGACAAGTGCGGGCGGCGGATCAAAATCAGGGAAACCCTGCGAAAGGTTGATGGCACCGCAGGCATTGGCCACGCGCGTCATACGCCGAATGACCGACTCGGTGAAACCGCTGAGGCGCTCGCTGATGTGGGGCATGGGGAAAGGTTGTCTAGGCTGTAGGGGGTTAGGCTGTAGGCTGCAGGTTGCTGCCAGTTGAACGGCCGGCGCTGACCGCTAAGCGTGAGGCGGACCGAGGCCACCCTCGAAACACGTTGCCGAACTGCGGCGCCGGCGCGCACCGCGGCGGGCGTAAGTATAGGCTGTCCGGCGACGCTTTCCATCACAAGCCGCCAAATGACCAGGGCTGTTTCAAGATTCGTGACCGTCGCGTGCGGTGAGTACCCCCCGGCGTGTCCCCACGCCGGACGCCGGGGGGGGGGCGGCCTGAGGACAGGCCGCCCCTACTTGGTGTGCGCGGAGGCGTGGCCTTCCGAGACGCGGCGCCAGATCTTGAAACAGCCCTGCCAAATGACGGCAAAGCGTCGGTCGCGGGTGGAATGACTGCGCCTCGGACCATGCGTGAGACCCCCGTGGCCGTGCGCCACGGGTGAATCGGGTTCGCCCGCCAAACGGAAGCGCTCCCCTCACTTCCCTTTCCCCCGTCCGCCGCCGGCGGACGGGGGAAAGGGAAGTGAGGGAACGAGGTGCGGTGTGGTAGCCAATGAACCCATTCACCTGCCACACAAGGTGGCAGGGGTCTATGCTCCACCCTTAGCTCCCATGAAACTGAAGGGGCCCGCGAGGACGCGGGCGCTCCACGGTCTGGCACGGGGTCTGACTTTGGAGCGCCCGCGTCCGCGCGGGCTCTGGAAGCGTCGCTGCCAGTTTCACCTTGGTATGACCGGGCGGTCTGCCGCCCGGGGGGCACTGACGCATTGCGGCGTTGCCCCGGGCCGAACTTGACAAGAGTCACACCACGTAATATACTCCATATATGAAGCTATGGAGTTGACGTGAAAAGAATAACCATCGATCACAGCCTGAAGGTCCCCTTGTACTTCCAGCTCAAGGAAGGCATCCGGCGCGCCATTGTTCGGGGGCAGTTGAACGCCGGCGAGCGGTTTCCGTCTGAGACTGAGCTCATCCGGGACTATGGGTTGAGCTATCCGACGGTGACTCGGGCGCTTCGCGAACTGGCGCAGGAGGGGTACCTGCATCGGCAGTGGGGCAAGGGTACCTTCGTGGCCGATTTCAGGGGACAGGCAAAGGCGCGGACGATGCCAGTGCTCCCACGGCAGACGATCGGGTTGCTCTCGGAGTTTGGCGCCGACTTCCTGTCCGACAACGTCACGATCGTGGAGATCCTCAACGGCATGCTCGCCCAGAGCCAGAAGATGGGCCATGAGATCGTCATCATCCCGCAGACGTGCTTCAAGGATTCCTTCGACAGCGTGACGGGGTTGTGCGATGGCTATGGCGCTTGCATCCTGCTGGGCTCGGGGATCTGGCGCAACCGGTTGGCCAGGGAGTATTTCACCGCAAACGGAAAACCGTTTGTCATCGTCTGTTGCGAACTGAATGACCCGTCCGCCTTTGTGATCAACATCAGGGAGGAGCAGGCGCCGACAATGGCGGTGGAGCACCTCCGCGGAAAGGGTCACGAACGGATCGCGTTTGTCACAGGCGATGGCAACTGGGGGAGCTCGCTTCAGTACCGGGGCTTCTGCGCCGCCATGGGGATGGAACTGGCGAAACGGCACACCCTTGTCCTGGGAGATCCACGGGACGCCGCGGTGCAGGAGCGGGCGGCTGCCGTTCTCCGTGAGGTTTCGGCGTTGTATGTCGCAGATCCCATGACCGCCTCGCGGATGCTCGACGTGCTGAAGCGTCTTGGACTGAGAGTTCCCGGCGATATCTCAATGGTCAGTTTCGACAACGTGTCCGGCTGCGCGAGTTTGTCGCCGCCCGTCACCTCCATCGCTTATCCACGGCACGCGATGGGGGCCCAGGCCATTGAGGTCCTGATGGCGCAGTTGGAATCCCGCGACGACATCCCGCGCACGACAACCATCGAACTGGCCTTGATCGAACGGGAATCGGTAGGGCCGTGCGCAAGATCGCAGGGATGCCACCGGCTGACCAAGGGTGCAGGACGAGTCCGCCGTAAGCCGCAGAGACGTTGAAATCGGGACTTCCGAGAACGGTCGTTGCCGCAACCAAACCAGAAACGGGAGGCTGTCGTCATGGCGTACAATGGTGTCATTGAGGACGTGAAACAGGCGATCCGGCTGCAGAAACCGCGGCGGTTGCCCGTGTTCGCATGCAGTGAGGAGTTTGACGTCAAGTGGCACGGCAAGTACACCTACGAGGACGTCTGCCAGAGCGGCGACAAGATGGCGGAGGTCTGGACGGCGGCGGTGGAGGAATTCGACTACGACTGGGCCTGGCTGCAGGTCGACGACTGCTTCGAGTTCGAACCGCTGGGCGTCGGCACCTTTGGCGAAGGCAACATCCTGCGCGCCACGAGAGACTACCTGCCGGCAACGCGCGCGACGCTGGAGACGCTGAAAGTCCCCAATCCGAAGAAAGCCGGGCGCATGCCGGAAAAGCTCAAGGCGCTCCGCAAACTGCGCGACCACTTCGGCGACACGGTCGTGGTGGTGGGCAGTTGCGCCGCGCCGTACAGTTCGGTTGGCCTTCTCTACGGGTTGGATGAGGCCATGGTCATGGCTATGACCGACCCGGAGTTGCTGTCCGACACGTGCGACTTCTTCGTGCAACTGCAATCGCGCTACGTGGAGGCGCAGATCGAGGCCGGCGCGCACGCGATCTGGCTGGGTGACTGCAACGCGTTTTCCGGCATGCTCTCGGTGGAGCAGTACCGGCAGTTCGCCCTGCCTTGGTGCAAGGCGCTGGTGGCGCACATCCACACGTGCGGCGGGATTGCGCACCTGCACAACAGCGAGATTCACGTCCCGTACCTCCTGGCCGAGTGTGAACTGGGCGTGGACATCGTCAACTGCGGGCCGGCAGCGGACATCGCGGCCGTGCGCCAGGCGCTGACCGGCCGGAACTGCTTCACGGGCAACCTCGATCCCATCGAGGTGCTGATGCGCGGCACGCCGAAGCAGGTGACCCAGGAAGCGGCGCGGATCGTGAAGACCTGCTACGCGGCCGGCGGTTACATCTTCAACACCGGCGAAATGAACCCGCGCGACGTGCCGGTGGAAAACATGAAGGCCATGATTACCGCGGCGCGCGCCGCGAGCCGCAAGTAGACACGTGTGGTTCCGCGCCGCCACGGGCCTTGTGCCCGTGGGGCGACGATTGGAAGAAGGAGGGAGAGAACCGCCCCTCCCCTTTCCAATCGTCGCCCCACCCAGACGAGCTGGGTGGCGGCGAGAAACAGCGCACGAGTTTCATTTGCTCGTCCTGCCTGAACCCCGAACCTTGAACCCTCCCCACCTGAGTAGTTACAATTCCAGGAGGCTACCGCATGAAGTCGGCACAACTCACGCATCCGAAAATCACGCTGCCGAAGCGCGCGCAGGACCCGTTCAACCCGCACCCGGTCTTTCCCTTGTGGTCGCCATGGGACGTGTATCCATACCCCTACTACGGCAGCGTGCGCAAGTACGAGACACGCGAGACGTACTACATGCCGACGTTGGAGAACGACTTCCTGCGCGTCACCATCGCCCCGGACGTCGGCGGCCGCATCTGGGACGTGTACGACAAGGTCGGCGCGCGGCACGTCGTAAACTTCACGAATCAGGTGGACAGCTACAATGCGGGGTTCGGGTTGAACTACACCACGGGCGGCATCGAGTGCAACTACCCGCTCGCGCACGCCTGCACGACGAACAGGAAGCGCGAAGTCAGCAGCCGTGTCAACCCGGACGGTTCCGCGTCGATCGTCTGCAGCGAGTACGAGCGCATCTGGCGCACGCGCTGGTCGGTCACCTACACCCTGTACCCGGACCGCTCGTATCTCGAGTTGCGCGTCCGCATCTACAACCGCACCCCGTTCGACTCGCGATACATGTACTGGAACAACTGCGGCTTCTACCTGACGCCAAACACGCAGTACATCTTCCCCGAAGACGAGGGCTCGATGCACGGCCAGGAACTGACCACATTCAGTTGGCCGCTCTGGCGGCATCGCGACCTGAGCATGTGGGGGCAGGTCCCACCGGAAATGCTCGGGCTGTACATGCTGAACGCGGCTGAGCCGTTCTTCGGCTACTACGACCATGACGCACAGTACGGTTTGGTGCACTACGGCGACCTCGCCGACGTGCCCGGTAAGAAGACCTGGACCTGGGGCACCGACCCCGCGTACTGCGACATGCTGCGCAAGACGCACCACGGCCTGGACAAGGTCTACGGTGAAATCCAGTCCGGCCGCATTGTCATCCAGGAGCACCTCGACCGAGTGCCGCCCGAGACGGAGATGGAGTGGACCGAGATCTGGTACCCGGTACGCGGCACGGGTGCGTTCAACGGCGCCGGCCCGGGCGCCGCGCTGCGCGCCGAACTCGTCGAGTCGGCGGCCGAGCACAGTGTGCTCAACGTCGCGGCCATGGGCAACGGCCGGTTCCCCAAGGCGCGCCTGATCGTGGTCTCCGACGGCATGGCGCCGGTCGAGCGACCGTTCGCGCTCGACCCGGTCAATGCGGCCGAGGCCACGATCACACTCAAGGGTCAGGCGGGGCCGGCACAGCATACGCAGGTCTTCCTCAAGGATGCTGACGGGTGTATCCTCGCCCGCGCCCGGCTCCGGGCGCCAAACCGGCGCGACTCGTGGAAGGAGCCGGTCGATTTTGCAAGGCCGGTCAAACCGGTGGGGACCGAGGAGCTGTTCTTCGAAGCCGAGAAGACGGCGCGGGATTGGGGCAACCACGACCTGAGACCGGTCTACGAGAAGGTGCTGGCGGTGGACTCAGGATTCTCCCCGGCATTGCGCGAACTCGGCAAGATCGCGCTGCGGCGCGGCGAGTATGATCAGGCGGTTGCGCACTTCGCCAAAGCGCGGCAGCGCGATCCGGACTCGATGGAACTGCGCTATTTCCAAGGACTGGCGCTGGTGCTCGCCGGCCAGGTCGAAGCGGGCCGCAGGCTCCTGGAACTGGCCAGCCGCTACCACTGGGAAGCCGCGGCTCTGACGCGACTCGCGGAACTCGCCATGCGCGAACAGGACTGGCACCAGGCGCTGAAACACCTGGATCGCCTGGCGGGAGCGTTCCCGCGCCTGACGCGGCCACGCGGACTCCGCACTGCGTGCCTCCGCAAGCTCGGCCGGACACGCGAGGCGGCTGCGGAGATCACCGCTGTGCGAGCGGTCGACGCGCAGGACCCGTTCCTCCAGTTCGAGGCGCTGCTCGCCACGCCCGGCGATGCCGGACCGCGGCGGCCGGCACGCACCAAGCTGCTGATGGACGCGTTCACGCAGGTCTGGTTGGAGGAACCAGCGCCGCTCGAGGCGGCCTTCGACTACCTCAGCGCCGGCCTGTTTGACGAGTCGGTGAGGATCACGCAGATGATGGATCCTGAGCCGGGGCCGTTGCCGCTATTCGTCCGGGCATTTGCGTTGTCAAAACTCGGCCGCGAGAAGGAAGCCGCCCGCGCATTGCAGGACGCCTGCGCCGCGGATGTGACGTACCAGCATCCGTGGCAGCTGGAATTCATCCCGATCCTCGAGTGGGCACGCGCGACTTTGCCGAAACAGCCACGGCCGGTGTTCCTGCTCGGCAACCTGCTCATGGCACGCCGGCGCACTGAGGAAGGCCGCCAGCTCTGGGAGACGGCCGCACGCCAGGGCGAGAAGCACTGGCTGCTGTTCGCGAACCTTGGGTACTACGCCAACCGCGTGGGCAAGGACGCCAAGACGGCGCTGACCTGGTTCCGCAAAGCCGAGAAGGCGAACCCGGAAGACCTGTACGTCATCGTCGAGATTGCCGGTCTGCTGAACAGCACCGGTTCGGCGCGCGACGTGGTGCGGTACTTGGAGGCCAGGAAGAGTGCGGTCATGAGCAGTCCGCGCGTCGCCTACGCGCTGTTAGGCGCCTATCTCAAGCTGAACCAGTACGGCAAGTTCGACGCGCTTTGTGCCGAGGTGGACTTCCGCCACAACTGGCAGATTGCCGGGCCACACAGCCTGTGGATGCCGCGGCACTACCAGGAGGCGGCGCAGTTGATCGAGGCCGGCAAGCCGGACGCGGCCCTGGCGATTCTCGAGGGTCTGACCGGAACACCGGCGCACCTGGGCGTGCAGGGCGCGAGCGACGCGGTCGAGGACCGGCGCCTGTACCACATGGGCCGGTGCCACGAGAAGCTCGGGCGCCCGGACGCGGCGCGTGAGTGCTGGGAGAAGGCGCTCGATGTCCCGCACTTCACCGGCTACGAGCACGCCTACTGGTACCGCGAGTGGAGCCGGCGCTACTTCCAGGCGCTGTGCCTGCAGAAGCTCGGGCGCGAAAGCGAAGCGAACACGTTCCTCGACAGCATGGAACTGCTCGCGCACACACACGACTTGCCGGTCAGCGCGAAGAAGAGTATTCTGGACATGGTCGAGCGCGGCCGGTTCGCCTCCGAGCACCTCAAAGACCCGCTCGTCGCCGAACAGCTCAAAGTCCAGACCCGCGCGGAGGAGTAGCCGCGGGTATCATGGCCGACTTGCGGAAGTAGCAGCATGGCTCCAGCCTTGCTGCATCCTCGCCGGGCCGGGGGATGTCAGGCGCTGCGGCAGTGCGGGAGAGGGAAGAATGCTCAATACCAGTTACACCGCCAGGACGCGGAAGATAGTCCTCGGCTTGGGTATGCTTCTCGTGGTTTGTGCGGTTGTCGTGGTCATCACCATCGTCCATTCCCGGCTCAAGCAACATCAACTTGCCGCGTGGAGCCGACAAGCCGAGAAGATATTCGAGCTGAGCCTCGGGAATATGCAGGAACCATCCCTGCGCCAGTTGGCGAGCGACCCTTCTGCTGAGGTGTACCGAGTTGTTCTCTCGCCTTCGTTCACTCCGGCGCTCCTGGTGCGTGTCGAAGTCGGCAAGGACGGGGCCATCGCCCACGCGGCGCGGGTCGAGGTCAACCCGGATCGCAAGGGCCCTCTGCGGGCGGCGAGGACAACAACTAAGGTCAGCCGCGAGGCCATCGAGCAGATCCGTGCCGAGGTCGTACGCGCACGCCTTGAGAGAATGCCTGCCTACGACGTGCACGATATGAACGTGGTTGACGGGACCGGTTGGGTCCTCGAAGTCGTCAGAGATGGCCACTACCATGTGGTGCACCGTGGGTCGCCGGACACGAATGGGGACGCGCGGGGGCTTGAGCAGTTCACCCGGGTTTGCCGGCTGATCCTGGTGGCAGGGCAGAGTCCGGATGGTTTGCCTGCGCCAACGGCTAAATGATGGACGCCAAACGATTTGCCGACCGCCCCGAGGTGATGCGTCGGTGGCGGGTGCAGCCAAAGTGGCGGGACCGGCTCGGTCCCGCGGGTGTCGGAGCGAGCCGCTCCGACCACTTTAGGCGCCAGCCCCGGCCAACCATCGACCCTATTTCCACCCGCGACTGACGCTACACGCCCCGAGCCCCGGCCTGCCCTGACGGGAGCCATGATTGGCGTGTTACTACAGAACAACAATCGTTGTTATTGTTTCATAGAGTTTGCACCATGAAACAACTCCTCACCGAGACCATGCGTGACTGGTGGCACGACCCGCTACCCGCCGTGCGACCGCGCACGGTCCGGTTGAGGGGTGATCCGCCAGAGCATGGTCAGCCGTTCTGGTGTGACGGCCGTCTTCGGCGCCGGACGCGGTAGATGCCCGGCGCCTCATGGACGCCAAACCCGATCTTCTTGCGCTGGGGCGGTTCGGGTGGGGCCATCAGTTGCCGTATGGCATCGAGGATGGCCTGGATTTCCCCGTCATGCCGGTCGAGACGCTGTTCGAGGGCTGTCAGTTTCGTGGCCAATTTCCGGTGCGCGGCCATGGTGTCGCGCAGTTCGACAAAGGCACGGACGACGAACACGCTGCATTGGATGGCTCGTGGCGTGTTCAGGACACTGGCGGCCATGATGGCGCCGTGCTCGGTGAAGGCGTGGGGGAGGGATGTCGAATGCTTGAGCCGTCTGAACCGGTCGCAATTTGCGACCAGTTCGTTTTTCTCCTGGGACGTGAGCTGGAAAATGAAGTCGGGGGGGAACCTGGCGATGTTGCGTTTGACCTGCTCGTTGAGGCGTCTTGTCGGCACGCCGTAGAGCCTGGCCAGGTCCGCATCGAGAATGACCTTCTGGCTCCTGATGACCAGGATGCAGTCGGACACCGGGACAGCGGATGTCAGTGCGTACTCGGATCCCATCTGGTTCCCTTCTTCATGGGCACAGCAATTCCCCACCTGATCGAGCATCGAGAAGTTCACGTTCTGTGGAGAGTTCTGACGTGGCTCTGATGTGTCAGATCTTGCGGAAGTACGCCAGCCACTTGGGCAGGTTCTCGGCGATCGGGAATTCCTTCTCGATCTCGAACTCCAGCGCGTAGTCGCCGGTGTAGCCGTCGGCCTCAAGCGCCTTGACGACCCAAGCGACGTCGACGTCGCCCTGGCCCAGCATGGTGCGCGAATACTTGCCGTCCACCCAGTGACTGTCCTTGATGTGGACGTGCACGACATGGCCGCGGAAAGCCTTGTACGCGTCCTTGTAGTCGACCTTCGCGGACATCAGGTTGGCGGGCTCGTACAGGACGCCGAAGTGCGGGGCTTTGACCGCCTTGACCAGTTTCATGCAGTGGTCCGGATTGCCGGCAATGCTGCCCAGATGATTCTCCATGCCGAGAAACACGTTCTTGGTGGCCGCATAGGCAGCGCTCTTCTGGAAGAACGGGACGAGGGCATCGATGATCTTGGGGTCTTCGCCGTGGCCGGGGTTGACCCGGATCGAGCGCGCCCCGAGGAAGACGGCATTGTCGATGGCACGCTTCATCTCTGCGAACTCCGCATCGGCTCCGATGTCGAAAAACTTGCGGCCGGGATAGGTGCCCAGATTCGCGATCCGGAGCTTGTACTCGGCGGCCTTCTGCTTGAGCCTGGCCACGTCGCACTCGGCCGGATGGTTCGAGTAGTTGGGCAACCCGCCCCACAGATCGACCTTGGTGAACCCGGAATCGGTGAGGAGCTTGAAGGTGTAGTCGAGGTCGCGGTCGCGGACCGGGTAGTTGCAGGCTGAGATACGTTCCAGTTGCATCGTGAGGCCCTCCTTCAGGTTGTGGGGTCGTTGTGTCGTGCCCTCACCACGGGTCGCCGTCCTCCGTCCATTCCCCGCGTTGCCGGCGCCGTGGTTGGCCCCGCCGGTAGGTGTCATATTCTGAGGTCTGCGAAAAACACAGGTCGGTCTCCTCGACAGTCTCCGGGGGCAGTTCAGCGAGGAAATGGCTGGGGCGGCAGCGGTTGACTTCGCCCCGCCAGCCCCGCCGTTCCGCCGCGTGGAGCACGCACAGTTCCTGTTCGGTGCGCGTGATGCCGACGTAAAAGAGCCGCCGCTCTTCCTCGACCTGCGCCGGTTCCCTGGAGTTCTGGTGCGGCAGCAGCCCCTCCTCCACGCCCACGATGAACACATACGGGAACTCCAGCCCCTTAGCGCTGTGCAACGTCATCAGGGACAGGGTCTCGGCGCTGCGGTCCCAGTTGTCGACGTCGGCCACCAGGGCAACGTCCTGGAGCAGTTCCGGCAGCGATGCGTCGGGGTGGGCTTCCTCGAACTCGGCGGCGCGCACGGCAAACGCCTTCAGGTTCTCGATACGGTCCTCGGCGAGCGGATCCTTGTCGGCGCGGCCGCGGTAGTACTCGAGCAGGCCGGAATGAATCAGGATGGCACGCACACACTCGCCCACGGGCGTCAGCGGGACCTGGCCGAGCTCGCGGCACCAACCGGCGAACGCAGCCAACTTCGCGGAGACGCGCCCGTCGTACTGCTCCACAAAGTCCGGACGCTGCAAGACTGTAAAGACGGGTTCGTTGCGGCGGTTGGCCAACGCGATGAGATCGGCGAGGGTTTTCTGACCTACACCGGTGGGTCGACACTCGACAATGCGCTCGAGCGAGATGATGTCCCGCGGGTTCACCAACAGCTTGAGGTGGGCGAGGAGGTCCTTGACCTCCTTGCGCTCGTAGAAACGGATGCCGCCGAGAATCTGGTACGGGATCCCGACACGCATCAGCACTTCTTCAAAGGCACGGGACTGCGCGTTGGTACGGTAAAATACGGCCATGTCGCTCAGCCCGATGCCCTGCAACCGCAGCGTCACGACACGCTCCGCAACCCAGGCGGCTTCTTCACGCTCGCTCGGGGCGCGCACGACGCGGATGGGCACACCGGCGCCGTTGTCGGTGAACAGTTCCTTGTCGATGCGTTCCGAGTTGTGCCGGATCAGCTCGTTGGCCGCGGTCAGCACGGTCTGGGTCGAGCGGTAGTTCTGCTCCAACCGGACCAACAGCGCGTCCGGGAAGTCGTTGAGGAACCGATTGATGTTCCGGAAGTCCGCGCCGCGCCAGGAGTAGATACTCTGGTCCGGGTCGCCCGTGAGGTGCACGTTGCGCGTCGGGCCGGTCAACAGCTTCAGCAGATCGTACTGAACCGTGTTCGTGTCCTGGTACTCGTCAATGAGCACGTACCGGAAACGGCTGTGGTAGATGTCACGCAGATGCGGCACCTCCTCCAGAAGCCGCACGGTCAGAATAAGCAGGTCATCGAAATCGACGGCATTCATCTGCCGCAGGGTGTCTTCATAGAGTTGGTATATGGCCTGGACCGTCTCGCCCTCGCGAGACCAGACCCGGAACGCCCCGGGCGAGATGCGGCTGTTCTTGGCGTTGGAAATCAGGGCGAGGGTCGGGCGCGGCTCGATGCCCCGCTCTTCAAGCTTGAGGGTCTTGATGCAGTGCTTGACGATAGCGGTCTGGTCATCCTGGTCGTAGATCGTGAACTGCGAGGTGCGGCCATCCGGCAGCTTGTCCAGGTCCTGGCGCAGGAACCGGGCGCAGGCGGAGTGGAACGTCCCAACCCAGCGCGGGGCGTCACCCGCCAGCGCCCTGACGCGCTCCTGCATTTCACCGGCAGCCTTGTTCGTGAACGTCATCGCCAGGATCTGGCCCGGCCACACACCGCGGGAAATCAGGTGCGCAATGCGGAAGGTCACGACGCGCGTCTTGCCCGATCCAGCGCCCGCAACCACCAGCAACGGCCCGTCCACGTGGGTCACAGCCTGACGCTGCGACTCGGTCAGGTTCTTGAGATACTCCGCCATACCAGGTTCCCGACTCTCCTTACTCCATACCCCGGGCTCCGTGCCCCATGCTTTCCCCGCACAGGATGGCAAGCAGGAAGCTTAGAGGCGGGAAGGCGTGAAGTCCAAGGCACGGGCATAAAAAAAGAGCGCCCTGACAAGTCGGGGTAGAGGGAGGGAGGGGGATAGACCTGCCAGGGCGTGGGGTTTGCACCCCAAGTCAAACAATATTTATGGATCCGATCTGTCTTTTCTTGTACGGCTCCTTACGCCTGTGTTTGTCCGCTGCCAATCCGAAGATCAAACGTTGCGGTTGGTATTAGCACCTTGCATGCCAAAGGCCAGCGCTCCTCGGCGAATTGCCCTTCCAGTGGACACGGCACGATTGTTGCTAAGGACGCATTTTGAGTGTGCTTCGTGGCTGAGTTACCCCCACGGAGCGCTCGATTAGCGAATCGTCACACGGCAATTGGAGGGACCGCCGCGACATGTGTTTTTTTTGCAGAATTGAGAAACGGCCAGAAAGAGCCGCAAATCTGAGAAACGGCAGGTGAATCGGGAAGATGGGGGCTCGGAGCTGCATGATGATCGCCAAGGAAGTCAACGACAAGACCGCCATCGACCTGATTGTCCTGACCCTGTCCAAAGCGCGGGACCTGATCCCGGGCGGAATGGTGGCCGAGTTGGAGTTTCAGTGCTCAGTGCTGCGTGCGGAACTGCATGCGGAAGAGCAACTGGCGACCAGGTTTTCCCGTTCCAAGGATGTGATCTTGCGGCTCAAGGGCAACTGCGCCGCCCACGCGTGACGGGGCGGGTGCACGTCAACGTCCTTCGGCGGGCAACGACTGCCGGCAGAGCATCCTCACTCTTCCAAGGAACCCGCGAAGAGGACTTCGCGTTCCAGGCCGTCGTACACGACTGTCTGGATGGGATGCCAGCGGGCCTTGAGGCGGTAGTGAAGCTGTCCGGTCGCGTCCGTGCCGAAACGACCACGGGCGACGTCGTAGGTAACTTCCGGCAGCACGACCCAGTCCCCTTCTCGCTTCAGCCTCTCTTGGCTCTGCACCGCAAGCTCCTCCAGGCGGTCGCCGTACCCGCCTTTGGGCCGCCGCTCCGGACGAGCCTCCACGCAGGCTCGCAGTTCCGACAGCTTCACTCCCGAGAGGTCGATGGCGACCGGCGGAGAAATGCCAAGGATCGGCCCGCTGTCCATGTCGTCTCCTTGACCGGTGTAGGGGACCGCCTGAATCACGCTGCTGCGCAGGGACTTGAGCCCTTCGAGAATGGCACGCTCAATCGGGACGGTGTGCAACCCGACAAGGTGGCGGCGACCGTCCCTGAGATAGGTAAGGTCGCCAGGATGGACGTTCAGGCACGGCAGGCGATCGGTCAGGTTGGTCAGGGGCACAAACCCGGCAAACACGCCGAAATCGATGCCATAGGGCTGCAACTGGGCGCGCAGCGCGTCTGTCCACGCCTCGCGGATCTGCCGCCCTGTCGGCGTGGCCACGGAAAGGCGCGCCTCGCCACGGTCGTGGTAAAATCGCCGGATGTCATTCTCCACGACCGGAACCCCATAGGCGGCACCCAACTCGCGTGCGCGGCTGGTCTCCGGCGCGTCCGTCACCAAGACCGCCACCTCCAAAGGAGCTTGGCCGTCACCCCGGACTCGACGCAGAATCTGTTCCGCGTTGCTGCCGCTGCCACTCATGAAAATGGCGACCCGCGGCCGGCGGCCCGGTTCGGTCCCGATGATGGGCCGGATGTCGTTCATGTCAGGTCCTCCTGCAAACCGAAAGGCGAAGACTGCAGATTAAGACCTGAGACAAAGACCCGACTCTGGGGTCAGGTGCAGACAGGTGTTCCAGGTCTTCGTCTCCGGTCTTCGTCTCCCATCCTCGTCTTCCCGTCGTCGTCTTGCCGCCCGGGGGGCGCTGACGCATTACCCGCATTCCGTGCCGCCGCATTGACTAATCCATGAACACCCTACTATAGTATGGTTGTTTTTGCCGCAACAGGACGCCTTGGGAACTTTTGCCCGGATCGGACTAAGGAGGAGAAGAATGACAGCGTTTCGTGGGACGAGGACAGGCTGGCTGGTGATGGCCGTCGCGGTAGGGTTGAGCCTGCAGGTCGAGGCAGGGGTGCTCAGCAAGATCCCCTTCTTCCGACGCTGGGCAGCGGAGAACCGCGTGGAGTCGCTCATTGTCACCGGGAACTACGCCAAGTCACGGTTGTTGGCAGAGATCGTTCAGCATTACACGCGACAGCCGATCCTGCTGATTTCGCCGGCGGCTTCCGGCGGGTATGACCTCTTCTTCCTGCCGCACGGCAGCGAAGCGGTGGCAGTGACAGACGTGAAATACGAGGAGTTCCTCGATTTCCTGAACCCGAGCCGCCTGGTTTTGGTGGGTGATTCGCAGTACCTCCCGATGACCTTTCTGGACCGGGCACGGGGCCGGCACACCATGGTCACCGTGAACGGCAGCGACTGGCACAACAACGCAAACGCCATGGCAGGGGTGTTCAAGAACGCCCAGATCGCCGAGACGTACGGGGACTGCCTGAACCAGCTCGACCGCGCTACGGCGGGACGCCCGTCTGACCGGTAAACGTTCCCGATCGGCCGGCATTCGTCCCGAAACGATACGACGGCATGGAACAGACTCCTTACCAGACCTCGTTTCGCAGGATAAGGGTTCATCTGTCGGGTGTCAGGAGAGAACATTCTGATACTGAATTAGGTCCCACATTCCCGAAACCTGAACACTGAAACCTGAAACCAGGCTTTTGCAGTACTTCTGCAAGGGCCCCAAGCAACGGAAGCGGCGGATACGGTGTTTTCTTCCCTGTTCCAGATTGCCAAGAACACGTTCCGGGAGAGTGTGCGCGAGCCCATCTTCCTCCTGGTCTTACTGTCTGCCCTTACCCTGATCGGTATCTACCCCATCTTCACGCTGTTCGTCTTCCGCGAACAGGTTAAGCTGGTCGTAGACAGCGCCATGGCCACCACCATGCTGTTCGGATGGGTGGCGGCGGTGCTGAGTGCCAGCCACGCCATTGCGAGGGAGATCAATAACGGCACGGCGTTGCTCGTTCTGTCGAAACCGGTGCAGCGGCCGATCTTCATCCTCGGCAAGATCGCCGGCATTCTGTTCGCCCTGGTGGTCTTCTGGTTCCTCACCTCGCTGGCAACCCTGATTGCCGTACGCATCGCCAAGGACCAGTTTTGGCTGGACAACCGCGTGCTGGCCATCTACTTCGCGGCACTGGCTCTGAGCTGTGCCGCCGGCGGAGTCCGCAACTACGTGGCGCGCTCATCGTTCCCAATGTCGGCGGTATTGTCCATGCTGGTGATCTTGCCCGCCGCCGCGGTAATCATCTACTTCTTGCCCGGCAAAGAGGGGATGCAAGGACCGGGTGCGTTTGCCTGGCACATCGTCCCAGCGCTGATCCTCATCCTCTATTCCGTATGGGCCATGGGCACGCTGGCCACAGCCCTGTCGACCCGGTTCGAGTTGGTGCCCAACCTGCTGCTCTGTTCCGTCGTGTTCGTCGTCGGACTGATGTCGGACTACGTCCTGGGCCGTCACGCGGAAGGCAGTTGGCTGGCCGCCACCCTTTACGCGAGTATCCCGAATTGGCAGCTCTTCTGGATGGCCGACGCACTGGCGGCCAAGACGACCGTCCCCATCGCCTACGTGCTCTGGGGCGGCGCGTACATCTCGCTCTTCATTCTGCTGTTCCTGGTTCTGGCCGTGATGATGTTCTGGCGCCGGGAAGTCGGCACGCAGAGCCTGACTTGATTTCCGGCGCCCCCCCCCCAGCCCAGCACCCGCCACTGACGCATTACGAAGACGCCTGCATCGCGTTTGACATTGACTCGGCGTCCGTGTAATTTCTCTGTTCGTCGAGGGAATCGCGTTCGGGGACCGAGACGGCGGGTGCCGTCCGAAGAGACATGCCTGTTCTGCTGCCTTCCCCGCGACCCGCGGGCAACCAAGCGCAGCGAAGGTTACCCTCGACGAGATACCTGAGTTGTTACCGTCCGCCTGCAGTTCCCGTTTTGGTTCCAAGACCAGGAGATTGACACCGCAGCACGGCTGCGCAGTGAGGGCCCATGGGCAACGACACATTCTACGTCACCACGCCGATCTACTACGTCAACGATAAGCCACACATTGGCCATGCCTACACGACCATCCTGGCCGACGTCCTGGCACGGTTTCACCGCCTGCTCGGCACGCCGACGCATTTTCTGACCGGCACGGACGAGCACGGCCAAAAAGTGCAACGCGCCGCGACCGAGAACGGCATCACGCCGCAGGAGCAGTGCGACCGCACGGTAGTGCGCTTTCAGGAACTGTGGCGAAAACTGGAAATCACCCACGATGACTTCATCCGCACGACGGAAGAGCGGCACCGGCGAGTGGTGCGCGGCATCCTAAAGGATTTGTATCAGCGCGGCGAGATCTACGCCTCGAACTACGAGGGCTGGTATTGCGTGCCCTGTGAACGTTTTTTCACCGAAAAGGACCTGATCGAAGCCAAGTGCCCGGAGTGCAAGCGTTCCGTCGAGAAACTGGTCGAGCGCAACTACTTCTTCCGCATGACCCAACACCAGCAGTGGCTGATCGACTACATCGAAGCGCACCCGGAGTTCATCCAACCGCCGCACCGGCGCCAGGAGACCCTGGGGTTCCTGCGCAAGCCGTTGGGCGACCTCTGCATCAGCCGGCCCAAGACGCGCCTGAACTGGGGCATCGAGCTGCCGTTCGACTCGGCGTACGTCACCTACGTGTGGTTCGACGCGCTGGTCAACTACATCAGCGGCGTGGGTTACCCGGACGACAAGGCGACATTCGGCAAGTGGTGGCCCGCCACGTACCACCTGATCGGCAAGGATATCCTGACCACGCACACCGTCTACTGGCCGATCATGCTGAAGGCCTGCGGCGTCGAACTGCCCCGCACCGTGTTCGCACACGGCTGGTGGCTTGTCGGCAAGGACAAGATGAGCAAGTCGGTTGGCAACGTGGTCAACCCGATGGATATGGTCGAGAAGTGCGGCGTGGACGCCTTCCGGTACTTCCTGATGGCCGAGATGACGCTCGGACAGGATGCCAGCTTCACCGAACAGGCTTTTACCGTCCGCTACAATTCAGATCTGGCCAACGACCTTGGCAACCTGGCCAGCCGCGTCCTCAAGATGGTCAAACGCGACCTGGGCGGCAAGATCCCGCCTGTGCCGCAAACCGGGGAGGACGAGAAAGAACTGATGGAGCTTACGCTCGGCGCGGTGGCGCGTGTGCAGGAGAGCCTAGGCACCATGCAGATCGACCGCGGCATTGCCGACACGCTGGCCGCCGTGCGCGCCGCCAACCGATACTTCGAGAAAATGGCGCCGTGGAAATTGGCCAAGAGCGACGATCAGGCAGGCCTGTCGCGGGTGCTGTACTGCGGCGCCGAAAGCCTGCGGATCGTCTCGGGCCTGCTCTACCCCGTGATGCCCGGCAAAATGTCCGAACTGCGACGCGCGCTCGGGTTGGACGACACGGAAATCACCCCGCGCCTTGCCGACCTGGCACAGTGGGGAAAACTCAAGCCTGGTCAGTGCACGGGCGATATCGAGTCGCTGTTCCCGCGCATCGTTGAGACGAAACCGGTGGCGACGATGGATACCATCGTAGAGCCGGCGTCGCCGGCGAAAGCACCAGCCGCCAAGCCGCCGCGCACACCCGTGTCCGCCAAACCGACGAACCTTACCAAGGTGGCGGGAACCGACCAGATTGGCATCGAAACATTCTCGACGGTCAAACTCCGCACAGCGCGGATTACCGCCGCCGAACCGGTCAAGGGCTCGCACAAACTGGTCCGGCTGCAGGTCCACCTCGGCACTGAAGACCGACAGATCGTTGCCGGCCTGCTGCCGCACTACCGGCCAGAGGAACTCGTCGGCAAGACCGTGGTGGTGGTGGCGAATCTGGAACCGGCACGACTGCTGGGCATCGAGTCCAATGGCATGCTGCTAGCCGCCAAAACTGGCGAACATCTGCGCCTGCTGACCGTGGACGGAGCTCTGCCGCCGGGTTCAGAGGTAAGCTGAGCTGAGTCGGACGCTGGCTCCAGGACAGAGGTCCGGAACACGATCGACGATGGGACAATAGACTCCTTTCCTTTGCCGTCCACTTTGTCGTCAACTTCGTCGAATTGCCTGACCGCCGACTCGGAACGCACCGGGCGAATCGATCAAGTGGACGACAAAGTGGACGACGAAGGCCGCAGGGCGGAACAGGCCCGATGGCTCACTTTACGATCCTAACCAGGTCCCGGAACTTCGGATGGCGCGAATCTTTGACCCACGCAAAAGCCAATGCCTCGACCGTGGTGATCAGCGCGCCCTGCTGCCGCAGATAGGCCAGCGACGTCTCACGATCCAACGCCCGGCGTGAGCACACGGCATCGGCCAGCAAGATGACCTCGTAGCCGCGCGCCAGAGCGTCCAGAGCCGTGTGCTGCACGCACACATGCATTTCCATCCCGGCCAGAACCAAGGCGCGCGGCGCCAGTGCCTCGATCGCCGTCGCAAAGTCCGCACAGCACCAGCTTGAGAAAGACGTCTTCTCGACGCGCCGGCAGCCCTTCGGCAGCACCTCCGCAATCGTAGACACCGTCGGCCCCAGCCCTTGCGGGTACTGCTCCGTGACGACCACGCTGACCTGGAGCAGGCCGGCAACCTGAACCGCACGCCGCAACATGGTGAGGCGTTCCTCCAGTTCCAGCATGGCAGGACACAGCCGCTCCTGCGCGTCGATGACGATTAAGGCGCTGTACTCTGGGACCGGCAAACACTGCATGGGGGCTGTCTCCTCGTCCAATCGCTCCTCGCAATCCTCGTCGCCATCGCTTATCGATACCCCGCACCGTGGCGGGAACCCGACCGACCGCCGATTCCGACAACGATTACTATCGCTATTGTCGATTCGGCATTCTTCGCCCATATCTGACCCTGACACAGCCTTCCCCAGTGCGAAACGAGTTGCCAGAGCGGAACCGTCTGTTCGCCTGCGCCCGCGGCCCCTGCCGTATCATGACCACCCTGAGACGAACGGTAACGTACAGCCATGTTGCGGAGTTCGCACTCAGACACCAAAGCGACCGGGAATGCGTCAGCGCCACCCGGGCGGCAGACCGCCCGGTCATACCAAACCACTTGGCTTGACACCCTCGACCTTTCGCGGAGGCAATCCCCCTGTTGCTCTTCTCCCTGAGCGTTCACGGCGTATATTGTAGCGGTACGCTTGCCCGGGTTGCCGGGGCTGGCGGCCCAGAAATCAGGCGGACACAACACATTCAACATGAGAGTTTTACAACCTTGGCACCTGAAGCCTGAGCGCTGCGCCCGTAAGACATGATCATTCACGAGCCTTACGGATTGGGATGCAATGTGGTGCGGTGATCACAGCCCGCCGCGCAGAACGGCGGCAGTTCCACGTTCCAGAGTCTGACACTGGCGAGGTCAAGTCGATTGATGCGTCACCCAGGGACAGGGAGGAGGCGAGGCGAACCCACCGGTTCCCCCCTCGACAGGAGGGGTGAACCACGCTGGCCCCCAATCCTTCTGAGCGTCTCGCTTGCCATTCTGGCTGTCCTGTCTGCCGGTTGTTCCGGACGAAACGTGCCGGCCGAGAAAGACCCGTACTACCTTCGCGGCATGCGGCTCGAACAGGAAGGCAAACACGAAAAGGCTACCGCCGCCTTCGAACGCTGCCTGCGGCGGAACCCGGAGTGCGCCAAGGCTCACCTGCAACTCGGCATCCTTTACGAGGACATGCTCAATGACGCAGTGTCTGCCATGTACCACTACGATCGGTACCTGCAACAGGTGACCCAAGGCGATGACGCCGATATGGTGCGACGATGGCGCCAGCGCACGGAAACGGCCTACTACGAACGACTCCGCGAGACACTGGCACCTGCGACCGTGGCGGAGGACCCGAAGCCTGCCCTCGATTCCCCCACGGAGTCCGATCAAGAGCGCCAACTCGTCGAATCCGTCCGCCAGTTGCAGACGGAGATCCAGCAACTGCGCCAACAACTTGCCCAGCCCGCGAGCACCGCCGATGCACGGCCAGTTGCCGTTGCCGCCAAACCGACAAGCCCGCCCCCCGAGCAGCCCGAGACCCCACCGAGCGGCGAACGGTACTATACGGTCAAGTCGGGTGATACGTTAAGCGAGGTGTCGCGGCAGGTCTATGGCACCAGCAAACACTGGGCACTGCTCCGCGATGCCAACCGTGACGTGCTCAACGGCAGCGACCGCCTCAAGCCGGGGATGCAGATCCGCATCCCCAGCCTGAAGAGCAGCACCGAGCCCAAAGGTTAACAGAGAGCGCAGACTGTAGACTGTAGGCAATAACAATGAGGAGACACCCGCAAGATCCGATGCCATGCCGTTTGTCTTGTGAAGTGAGGCAGGCGGTCCCGGACCGCCAATGCCGCGTGTGGGCCGCGTGGCCTACAGCCTAACAGCCTAACCAACTTGAGTAATTAACATGTCTCCCCGATTCCTCAACGAACGCCTGGTGACCACCCAGCGGTTTGCGCCGCGCGACCCGCCAACGACCGAGCAGGACAGCCCGCCCCCCCCCCCTGCCCCTGCGCCGCAGCCTTCCGAGCCCGACGTCAAGGAACTGGTCCGGGTGGAACATTCCGAGATTCGCAAAGCTGTCACGCGCAGCGAAAGGGTCGAACTCGAACGCCTGCACGGCGAGATCACCCAGCGACTGCGGCAAGCCATCGCTGAGCAGGAAAAGGATCGACACCGCATTCACGCGCACCTCGAAGTGCTCCACCGCCAACTCGACAGCCTGGACAACCTGGGAACTTTACCGGAAACCGACACCGGCTCGGAGGCGCTGCGGCAGTGGAAACGACACGTCCACAACGCCCACATGGAACTGCTCAAGGTCGAGCGAGACCAGGCCGACGCACCGGACCAGCGGCACCTCCTCATGTCGTTGACATGGGGGGACCTCACGCGACTGGGCTGGGGCCTGACCTGGCCGCTCATTGTCGCCCTGCTGCTGGCCGCGGCCATCATCGTTGTCGGCGTCTTTGTCGCGCTGGGAGTGTAGCCATGCAACGAAGTCGGTCAGGTAGCGGCAGACGAGGCAGGATGGGGGAACTGCTCGGCGCCCAGACGGCGCTCCGTTTCCAAACGAAGACGCCCCCGCACGTGACCTACCGATACTGGCGGGCACGGTTCCTGATCTTCTGCCTGATCGCCCTGCTGATCGGACTGTGGGGCGCTTGGCGGGAACTGAACGGCCTGACCAGCGCCAGCGACCTCCACACCCCACCCACCCACACGCCCCCGACCGCCCGCCCACACGCAACGACACGCACGGGGCGGCCGTGAAAGAAGAGCGACCTGTGCAATAAGCGGAGCCGTGTGGTGCCAGCCCAGGCCGGCCCCTCCTGACAAGCAGTACCGCGGGCGCCCCCCCGACCGCCATGCGAGTCTTGTTCCTCGTGGGCGCCGAGAAGCAGGCGGGGGCCGCCCGCGATACTGTCGGAAGGTGACGGGGCCTGATCCCCTTGTTGCACAGGTCGAAAAAAGGAGCCGCCGCGACGAGGCCCAACCCTGCACCACCTAACGGCGGTCAGGCTGGGACGCCTCTTCGCGGCGGCTCGGAAAGCGCTCCCATTCCCTGAGCGGGAACGCAGGCGCCCTACTCCTTCGGCTTAGTCTTGGGCAGCCCCCAGACCTTCGCCCCTTCCTTGTACCGTCCGGTCGCCTTCAGGATATCGACGCGCTCGTACCGCTTCAAGACGTTCCGCTTGGTGGCAATAGCGCCTCTCAATTTGAGCGATGAGTGCCGTGACATTCGTGGATCCTTGCTGTTAACCCGCTCTGTTTGTTATCCGATCAAGATTAAGGCCCATAATATCGCCCCGGCTCTGGCCTTTTCAAGACCGGCGGCTCCGCACGTCAGTAAAGCGCCAACGCCCGGGAGCGCTGCCGCATCACCGCACAGCCCGATGTGCTGTCACGAGCAAGCCCATGCCAGATGCACCCAAGCGCCGGCGCCTGGCCCGGCCCTGCGGGCATCAGGCCTGGTCATCGTCCTTTTCCGCCTCGAGAGCGACCTCGTCCCCGGGAGCAACCGCCACGGCGCTCTCGCCGCCCTTGTGGTGCTGGATCTTCTCGAAGTGCTTGCGGAGTTGCGTCTCCAGTTTCCCGATGACTTCTTCGACCGACATGACCATCTCGCGGCTCTGCGCTTTGGCCTCCAGAACGAGGTGCTTGCCGTGCAGGTGTGCCTCGACCACGTTCCAACTGCGTTCAGTGTGCATGACCACCCGCACACTCGTCAGCTTCGGATATGCCTCCGCAAGCTGGCCGAACTTCTCCTCTGTGAAAGTCTTCAACGCTTCATCAACGTCGTAGTGTCGTCCACTGATGATGACTTCCATGATCTCTCCTTGTCCTTCGTGTGGCTCCGACTCCTACTCCCGGGCCTGGCCCGCCCCGAATGTCAGGCCGTAAACCTAGGCCCCAAGTACACGCGCCGGGTCTCTTCGTCGTTGGTCAAGAACTCACTCGAGCCCTGACAGAGAATCCGCCCGTCGCAGATCAAGTAGGCCCGCTGCACGATGGCGAGGGTCTCGCGCACGTTGTGGTCGGTCACCAAAACGCCGAGGCCGCGGTCGCGCAGGTGGGCAATGATCTTCTGGACCTCGTACACATTGATCGGATCTACACCACTGAACGGTTCGTCGAGCAGGATGAAGGTCGGACCTGTCGCCAGCGCGCGGGTGATTTCCAGCCGGCGCCGTTCGCCGCCGCTCAGGGTCAAAGCCCTCTGCTTGGCCAGAGACGTCAACTGCAGTTCATTGAGCAGGTCCTTGAGCCGCGCGGCTCGCTCCTTCCGCGTCAGGTCCAGGGTCTCCAGGATCGCCATGATGTTGTCCGCCACACTCAAACGCCGAAAGATGGACGGCTCCTGCGACAGATACCCCATGCCGAGCCGGGCGCGCTGGTACATCGGACGCTTCGTAACATCCAGGCCCATGAACAGAATCTGCCCAGCGTCGGGCTGGATCATGCCGACGGTCATGTAGAAACTGGTCGTCTTGCCCGCGCCATTGGGCCCGAGCAACCCCACCACCTCGCCGCCGTGAACTGTCAGCGAGACATGGTCCACCACGCACCGCCCCCGGTACGCCTTCACCAGGTTGTGCGTCTCCAAGAGCACATTCCCAGTCGCCGCCGGTTGGACGCCCGACTGGGCGCCACGAGCAGGGACGGCGCGCTTCTCAACTGCAGAGTCTGTTGTCACTGGCCTTGTTTCTCTTTGTCTTTCTTGGCCTTGTCGACGCCGAAGATCTCCAGATCCTTCCCCTTGTCCTTGGGAATAAGCACCTTGAACGTCGGCCGTTGGCTGGGGTCGGCCTCGTTCCGCTGGCCCTCCACCCTGAATTTCTCCGTCTTCCTGTCGTACGTGATCTGGGTGGCGCCCGTGATCGAACCATTCTTCTCCGTGTCATACAGGCGCGGATCCTCGGTCAACACAATATTACCGGCTTCCACGTCGTAAACAGCCTTGCCCGCCGTAGCCCGCCGCCCAGTGCCCGCCTCCTGGATGACCACCCCCCCCAACGCCTCGATCCGCTTCAGTTCGTCCGTAGAATTCAGGGTGACGATCATCTTGTCCGACTGCAGCGTCATACGCGAGTCGTTCACCTTCACGTTGCCCTGGAACGTCGCAACGCGGTCGGCAAAGTCCATATCCATCGTGTCGGCGCTGATCTCCAGCTCGTCCTGGTCTTCCGCGGTCGCCATGTCGACCTTGACAGTTGGCTCGTCAACGGCCAGGACGACCGTCCCGGCAACACACCGCAGGACGGCCAAGGCAACGGCTGTCCGCGAAAAGAACCTGCCGCCGCGCGCCGCGTACCGCCAAAGAACACTACTTCCCGCCATTGCCCGCCTCCTGTCCATCTCTGACCTCCACACCCGTGGCCGACTTTGCTTCCGGGCCGCCTGCGCCCGCGGGCCCTGACGGTTTGCCGCCACGGAGATGGACCTCGTTCACCTTCCGCCGCGCCTCCGCATCAAGGAGGATGAACATCCGCACCTGTTGCCGGATTCTGACCTTGTGCGCGCCGGCGAACACATCGTACCCGACGCCGTCGAGGCGGAACGACTTGCTTTCCATATGAATGGGCGCATCACTGTTTCCGACCTGCGTCGCCTGGTTGAAGGTGCATTTCGGGGACGTGATCGTCACGCTCTCCCGGTCCTTCATGTGAAACTTCAGCTCAATACCCTCGATGTCAGCCAGGGCCGCCTTCACCTCCGCTTTGCCGCCCCGCAACTCCCAGGTGACCTTCCCGTCCTCCGTGACGCCTTTGGTCCGGAACTCCGCCAGCGTCACCTTGTCCATACGACTGAGATCGAACGCCGCCGCCAGCACGCCGCCCAAGACCCACGCCACTACTATGACCCATCTGTGCCGCATTCCGAGCCATTACCTCAGGTAACGGGACATCAACTCGTCCCAGCGTCCCTGCCGCTTCAGCAACGCCACCGCCACCTCGCGTACGGCGCCCGCCCCGCCGCGACTGGCCGTGACCCATTCAACACTCTCCCGAACTTCCTCAACGGCGTCCGCGACCGCCACACCCACACCGGCACGCCGCAGCACCGGCAGGTCCACCACATCGTCTCCCATATACAGACACTCGGATGGATCAAGGCCCTGGTCGAGGCACAACCGCTCAAACGCCGCCAACTTGTCCTTCGCGCCCTCGAGCACAAAGTCCAGCCCCAGTTCCTCGGCGCACCGGCGGTTCGCCGGACTGCTCCGCCCCGAGAGCATACCGACACGGATGCCGGCACGCCGAAGCATCTTGATGGCATGTCCGTCTCTGACGTCGAAAAACTTGACCTCGTCCTGCCCTCCGCCATAACCGACACGGCCGTCGGTCATGACGCCATCGACGTCAAGGACTACGGCACGCACCCGCACTGCGTTATCCGACCAACTCATGAATGGCTTTCACCTTTGCCAAGACCGACTCGACGTCCTGCAGGGGCAACGAATTCGGGCCATCGGAACACGCCTCAGCCGGGTTCGGGTGCACCTCGAGGAACAATCCGTGTATCCCCACCGCCGCGGCGGCCCGCGCCAACGGGAACACGAATTCGCGCTGACCGTCCGACGCGTGTCCCTGGCCGCCAGGCAATTGCACCGCATGCGTCGCATCAAACACCACGGGAACGCCCAAGGCGGCCATCTGCACCAGGGAACGCATGTCCACCACCAGATTGTGGTAGCCAAACGTGGTTCCACGCTCGGTTACCAGGACCCGCGTGTTGCCTGTAGAGCGAACCTTCTCCACGGCCGTGGCCATGTCGCCAGGAGCCAGGAACTGCCCCTTCTTGATGTTCACCGGCTTGCCGGTCTGGCCTGCTGCCACGAGCAAGTCGGTCTGCCGACACAGGAAGGCCGGTATCTGCAGTACGTCCACCACGCCGGCGACGAGGGCCGCCTGGTCCGACTCGTGAACGTCGGTCAGGACGGGGACCTTGAACCGCTCCCGGATACGACCGAGGACTGCCAACCCGTCGTGCAAGCCCAGGCCTCGAAACGACTTGACGCTGGTACGATTCGCTTTGTCGAACGACGCCTTGAACACGTACGGCAGGCCGAGCCGCCCGCAAACCTCCTGCATGTGACCGGCAATCCGAAAGCAGACGTCCTCAGCCTCGATCACGCACGGTCCGGCGATCACCACCAGGCTCGAACCCGGCCCGATGCGGACCCCGGATACCAGTTCAATACAGCCCGTGTTCATGCAGCCCCCTTCGCCTCGCGCCGCAGCATCTCCTCGACCAACGGAATGTCCGCCGGCACGTCCACACCCACGCTGGGCACCGAGGCCTTGACGACCAGAATGCGAACCCCCTTTTCGACCGCCCGCAACTGTTCGAGCATCTCACAGGTCTCCAACTGCCCGCGCGGCCACGATACAAACTTGTCGAGAAAATCGCGCCGGTAGGCGTACAAACCCCAGTGCAACATGGGTTCTACCGGTGTCCCGCCTTGGCGGCAGAACGGCACCTGCGCACGACTGAAGTACAACGCCCGGGACTCGCCGTCCACGACCACTTTGACGCAATTCGGATCACTTGGGTCTCTACCGGTTAGACCGAACGGAACGGCCACAGTTCCCATGTCGCAGCGCGCCGATGCCATGGCCCGGACCAGATCGTCCAGCACGCTTGGCGGCAGCGTGGGCTCGTCACCCTGAACGTTGAGCACCCAGTCCGCGTCCCTGCCGCGCATCGCTTCGGCGATACGGTCCGTGCCGGTGGCGTGCTCGCTGGAGGTCATCACCGCGTCGCCTCCAAAACCGGCCACCGCCGCGGCGATCCGCGCATCGTCCGTAGCAACCAGAACCTTGTCAACGTACGTTGCGGCCGCCGCCCGACGGTACACCTGCTCGATCATGGTCTTGCCGGCGATCAACGCCAGCGGTTTGCCGGGGAAGCGGGTACTCCCGTACCGTGCCGGGATCACCGCGATCACGCGATCGCCTTTTCGCGTCATTCTCGTCGCCATGCTGTTCATGAGTTGTCCCGATTCAGTATCCACTCGGCGGCGCCACTCAGGTCGGGAGTTGCGAAGTCCGCCCCCGAGCAAGACTCAACGCCGATTCGTACCGTTGCGCACCCCACCGCCCTGCCCGCCTCGACATCAGAGACCTTGTCCCCCACCATAAATGACCTGGCCAGGTCTACTCCCAGCCGCTCCGCGGCCCGCACCAGCATGCCCGGTCTCGGCTTCCGACAGTCGCAATCCTCAGCAGGCAGATGCGGGCACACCTCCACGCCGTCCAGTTTCACGCCGAATCCGCCCAGCAGTTCGTCCAGCCGCCGGTGCTGCGCCGCCACCGTCGCTGAGGTGAAGTAGCCACGGCCGATCCCGGACTGGTTCGTGATCAGGACCAGCAGAAACCCACGGCGCGCCAACGCCCGAAGTGCCGTTCCAACACCGGGCATCAATTCCACCCCTGCCACATCGGCCAGATAAGCCCGGTCCGACACGATCGTGCCGTCCCGGTCCAGAAAAACCGCTTTACGCATCGTGTCCCTTCAACTCCGCCTCCATCTCTGCCATGTGCACCCCAACCGTGCCAATCTTGCCGACCTTGATTCCGGCCGCAAGGTTGGAGAGCCGCGCCGCGTCCGCCGGTGTCGCCCCAGCCAGCAGCGCCATCACAAACGCCGCGATCACCGTATCGCCAGCCCCCGACACATCGAACACCTGACGTGCCCGGGTCGGAATGTGAACCGGCTCGGCACCGGGCGTGAACAACGCCATGCCGTCGGCGCCCAGCGTAATCAGCAACAGCTCGGTCTCCCACAGATCCAGCAGACGGGCGCCCACGTCCAGCAGCGCCGTGTCCTTCTCCAGCGGCCGAACCGCTGACCGGTAGTACACGCCCGCCAGAGCAAACGCCTCGGCCCGGTTCGGAGTCAGCAACCGCATGCCCTTGACATTGAACGGATGGCTCGGATGCGGATCCAACGCCACCAGAATACCGCGCTGCCGGGCCAGGGCCGCGACATCAGCCATGAACCCCTCAGAAAACACGCCTTTCGCATAGTCCTCCAGGATGACGGCCCCGACCGCGTGCCGATCCAAGGTCTTCAACAGCTCCAGCCGGAGCCGCTCAACGGCGGACGCCGACGCCGGAGCCGTCTCCTCGCGGTCGATTCGGACCACCTGCTGGTTGTTGGCCAGGACCCGTGTCTTGACCGTCGTCATGCGGTCAGGCAGCGCCACCAAGCCGTCCACATCAGTCCCCGTCTCCCGCAATGTTTTCCGCAGCCTCTCGGCGTTCTCGTCGGCGCCCACGAACCCCAGCGCCCAGGCCCGCCCACCCAGAGTACAGACATTGCGCGCCACGTTGGCCGCACCGCCCGGCGCCACCGTATCCCGCTCCACGCAGACGATGGGCACCGGCGCTTCCTGCGAAATCCGCGACGCGCGGCCCCAGACGTACTGGTCCAGCATCACGTCGCCCATCACGGCGACAGAAAACCCGCTGAAACGGGAAAGACACGGCAACAAGTCCCGATCACTCACGCCCATTTATCCTTTCCGTCTGCGTTCATCTCCGCAATCCGCGGTTCATCTGTCCTCTGGCTGCCGACCACGGCACGGTCCACCTCATTTCCCCTCCGGCAACACCCCGTGTGCCTTCAGCACGGCCGTCACGCCACCCTCCACGTCCAGCGGGGGCACCGGCTGAAACACCTGGCGCCGTGCCAAGCGGTTCAGGATCTGCTCGTACCCCCTCAGGTCCGCCATGATCCGCCCCCATTCGTCGCGCGTCAGAGCCTCCTCGTATTGGCGCACGTGCCTGGCCAGCGCATCCAGTTCGCGCCCCACGGTCTCACGTGCCGTCCGCTCCATCTCGGTTTCCTGTTCCGAGGGCCGGTTGCCGTCGCGCAGTGAATCAAGCAACGTCAGCGCCCGCTGCCGCGCGATTTCCTCCTCCCAGAGCATGGCCGACCGCATCTGGCGCGGCAGCCAGACGACGCCCCCGATCTCCATGACCAGGATAAAGACCACCAAGGCCCGGGCCGTCAGCGACATTAAACCCGCACGACGCCCAAGGCCGGCACGCGCGTAAACGCGCTGGAACCGAAACGTCCAGTGCCCCACCCGGATCTCGTCGCCGCTGGCCAGTTGTCGTTCGTCTTCCACCCGAGCCTGGCCGACAAAGACACAGGCGCCTGGATCAGACTTCAGCCGCACAACGCGGCCCGCCGCGTCGGACAACAGCAGGAAAAGCGTCGGTTGACATCCTTCCTCACCCAGCCGCACGTCGGCGTCCGGGGAGCTGCCAACACGCACGAGCTCACGATCGAATGAACGCACGTCCCCGGCGGCAAAGTGATCCGCCGCGGAATCCAGGTTGTGCCGGATGTGAAGCTGAAAAGGCAAGGGGTCAACCTTCGCTCTCGGCCACCGCCTTCTCCGGCACCTCGTTCGGCCGGAAGAGCAGCTTGCCATCTCCGGCTTCGATCACAATCCGTGCACCTTCCGGGAGCGCGCCTCGCAGAATTTCCTCGGAAAGCGGATCTTCGATGTACTGCTCGACCACACGCCGAAGCTGCCGGGCGCCATACTCCGGCTTGTATCCCTTGTCGATCAGGAAATCGCGCACCGGGTCTCCATACTCCAGGCGTATCCCGCGCGTGGCCAAACGCTCCTGGATCTTGGCAACCTCCAGACTCACGATCTCCCCAATGTCCGTCTTGCCGAGCTGCCGGAAAACAACGATCTCGTCGACACGGTTCAGAAACTCGGGCTTGAACGCCCGCTTCGCCTGATCCTCCAGGCGCACACGCATGCTCTGATAGTCAGCCTCACCAACCGGGGGAGCGGCAAAGCCCATGGTGGACGGCCGCACAATCTCCGCCGCACCCAGGTTGGAGGTCATCACCACGATCGTGTTGCGGAAATCGATCCGGTAGCCGACACTGTCGGTGATCTGCCCTTCCTCCAGGACCTGCAGCAGCATGTGCATGACGTCCGGGTGCGCCTTCTCCACCTCGTCGAACAACACCACCGAATAGGGTCGACGCCGCACCCGCTCCGTAAGCTGGCCGCCTTCGCCGTGCCCGATGTACCCGGGCGGCGATCCGACCAGGCGACTGACATTGAACTTCTCCATGTACTCCGACATGTCGAGCCGAATCAGGGCGTCAGGATCGCCGAAAATGAACTCCGCCAGCGCCTTGGCCAACAGCGTCTTCCCGACCCCGCTCGGCCCCAGGAAGATGAACGAGCCGATCGGCCGGCGCGGATCCTTCAGGTCAGCCCTGGACCGCCGCACCGCGCGGCAAATGGCGCCCACGGCCCCGTCCTGGCCAATCACCGTCCGCCGAATCTCCTCCTCCATCCGCAGCAACCGCGCCGCCTCGCCTTCCTCGATGCGGTGCAACGGCACCCCGCTCATCTTCGCCACCACGTGCCGGACATCGTCCCCCGAGATGGTGACCACCTGCTCTTCGCGTTTCTGCTCCCACGCCTTCAGGGTCTGCTCCAGCTTCCGCCGCAACTCCTTCTCCTTGTCACGCAGCGCGGCGGCCTTCTCGAACTGCTGCCCCTCCACGGCCGCTTCCTTGGCGTGCTGAATCTCCTGGATCTCCTTCTCGATGTCGGTGAGGTCCGGCGGCCGAATCATCGAGGCAATGCGGGCTCGCGCCCCGGCCTCGTCAATCACATCGATCGCCTTGTCCGGAAGGTGCCGCCCCGTCACGTACCGATCCGAAAGCCGCACCGCCCCCGCCAACGCCTCGTCAGAGTACCGTACGTGGTGGTGCCCCTCGTACTTGTACCGCAGGCCGCGCAAAATCTCCACCGCCTCCTCGCGCGACGGCGCATTCACAACGATCGGCTGAAAACGCCGCTCCAAGGCCGCGTCCTTCTCAATGTGCTTCCGGTACTCGTCCATGGTCGTGGCACCCACACACTGGATCTCGCCACGGGACAACGCCGGCTTCAGGATGTTCGAAGCGTCCATGGCACCCTCGGCGCCACCGGCGCCGACAATGGTGTGCAGTTCGTCGATGAACAGAATGACGTTCTTCGCCCGCTTGATCTCCTCCATGACGGCCTTGATGCGTTCCTCGAACTGGCCGCGGTACTTGGTGCCAGCCACCATCAACGGCAGATCCAGGGCCACCACGGTGCGTTCCCGCAGCAGTTCCGGTACGTTCTTCTGTACGATCGCCTGCGCCAACCCCTCGACAATCGCCGTCTTGCCGACGCCCGCTTCGCCGATCAGCACCGGGTTATTCTTGGTCCGCCGGCACAGCACCTGGATCACACGCTCAATCTCGTTGGCACGCCCGATCACCGGGTCCAGGTCGCCCTTCGCCGCCAGTTCGTTCAGGTCCCGGCCGAACGCGCGCAGGGCCGGCGTCTTCTGCTTCTGCCCAGGCGCCGCCTGCTCCTCGCCGCCACCCCCGCTACCGCCCTCCGGGTTCTGGCCCTTTGCCTCGGACGGCAGGTAGTTCGGGTCCAACGCCTTCATCACCTGGTTCCGAACCGCATCCGCATCCACGTTCAGGCTGCGCAGAATCCGGGCCGCAACACCATCCCCTTCCCGCAGCAACCCCAACAGGATGTGCTCCGTGCCGATGTAGTTGTAGTTCAGGGCCCGGGCCTCCTTGGCCGCCAGCGCGATCACCCGCTTCACCCGCGGCGTCACCGGCGGGTCACCCTCGACCTGCGTATTCTGCCCCGGACCGGAGTGCTTCTCCACTTCGTAGCGCACCGTCTCCAGATCCAGCCCCATGGCCTGCAACGCCGCCACCGCCACGCCCTGCCCCAGCTTGATCAGCCCGAGCAACAGGTGTTCCGTGCCGACGTAGTTGTGGCCAAACCGCTTCGCCTCGCGCTTGGCCAGCGCCATGACCTGCTGCGCCCGCGGAGTGAAGTTGTGCATCGCGAACTCGAAATCATCAGACTTTGACATTTCACCTATTCCTCGTTATGGCCATCGACAATTCGTCGTTCCGCGCCCGGTTCACGCCTCCGCGGCCCGCAGTTCGGCACGCACCAGTTCGGCCCGGGCAACATCCCGGTCCGGTACGTCCAATGGACTGCCACGCTCGACCTGCAGATGCCCGGGCAACACCGCCAGGGATAGCCGGTTCACCGTCGCCTGGGTCAACCGGGACAGCATTCCCATCTCCACGCCAAACCGAACCGCCGACAGGCTGTTCAGCGCTTCCTTGCTCGACAGAATGTAGGACTCGCGTAAAACCGCATGGGCCCGCGCCACATGGTCGCAGAGCCGCACGCGCTCCAACCGCGCCAACCGCAGTCTCGCGTTCTGCTCCTCGGCGACAAACCGGTCGATCATCACGTCCAACCGCCGCAGGATCTGGTCCTCCGACTCGCCCAGCGTCGACTGATTCGAGATCTGGAACAGGTTGGCCACCGCCTCCGTGCCCTCCCCCAGCATGCCCCGTACGCCGAACCGCAACTTCCGCGCCGCCTGCGCCATGGCCTGAATCTGCCCCGACAACACTAATGCCGGCAAGTGCAGCATGACCGAGGCGCGCAGCCCTGTCCCCACATTGGTGGGACAGGCGGTCAGGAACCCGAGCCTGGGCTCAAACGCGAATCGGACCAAGGCCCCCAGGGCCCGATCCAAGACCACCGCGACGCGCCACGCTTCGCCAAGCTGCAGGTGCGGCAGCAACACCTGGACTCGGATGTGGTCCTCCTCGTTGATCATCACGGACACCGACTCGTCTGCCCTGTAGACAAAACCGCTGCCCGCGCCGCGACCGCACAACTCCTTGCTGACCAGGCGCCGCTCCAGCAGCAGGCTCCGATCTACCTCACCCATCTCGGCCATATCCCCACACACCGCCGGCCGCATCGAGTCCAGACGCGTCGCCACCTCCTGCACAATGCCCAGGACCTCCTGCCGCGCTTTCGGCGAGGCGCGCCCCGGGAACGGATAGGCATCCAGATTCCTCGCCAGACGAATGCGCGAGGAGATGGCTATCTCCTGCGGCCCCCTGCCGTCACAAAGCCACGGCACGGGCCGACGCGCCAACGTGTGGTATGTCACTCCGTCCACCACCACCTCAACTCTGTTCCTTCGCCTGCACCAGGCGGGTGATCTGATCCCGCAACGCGGCCGCCTGTTCGTAAGCCTCCAACGCCACGGCGTGCTCCAGTTCCCGCCGCAGCGTCACGACATCCAAACCGTACTCCGCCACCGCCGGACCTGACACGATCGGGACACGCCCGACGTGAACCGGCCCGCGGTGCATGTCCGCCAGCAAAGGCGTCAAGATCGACTCGAACGCCGGGTAGCAGCGGGCACATCCCAACCGCCCCTCGGCACGAAACTCCTTCTCCGTCAGGCCGCAGTCCGGACACGCCAGGGAACTCACCGGCTCGGCATCCGCCGCCGCTTCGTCCGCAGTTTCCGCAACCGCGCTCACCAGCGCTTTGCCCGTCAGCTTGCTCACGATCACCGACAGGTCCGGCGGCCCCTCGCCTTCCGTCGGTAAGTAACCGGCCTGCGCTGCACACTGCGCGCACAAATGCATCGAAGTCACCGCGTTGCCCATCATCTCCTGGATGTGAATGGCGGCTTCCTGACCCTGACATCTGTCACACAGCATGGGAGCGCCCTTTGAGCTCGCACCGCCCTGAAGTCACCCGTTCAACCCACACATGGCTACGCATTCCACGTGCCGTCCCATCCGTAGGGATCGCCGTCACTGTCGTGGACCACCATCCAGCGGCCCCGCACCATCGTCAGCACCCTATCGATTCCTATGAAAACCCAGAACGTCCGCACCGGCGCGCCGAAGCGGCCCTCGCGTCACCGGCGGCTCGAACAGAAGGCACGCAGGCCTTCCGTCAGACGTTTCTGTTCCCGTGAGACACTCTGTTCCGACAGTTGTTCCATGGCCTTCTCCACGCCGGCAGCCGACTCGTCGCCACCAATCCGGCTGGTGCTTTGCAGCCAGGCGAGCCAGAACCGCGCCATCCTGTCGCCCTTGACCTTGGCCCGCAACTTCGCGGAGTCCGCATCGGGCCGCAGCGATGTGGCCAGAGCCAACTCCACGTCGTTCGCCACGAAGGATCCCGCCAGCCGTTCCAACGTCTCGGCGGCCTGCCCATTCTGTCCCGTCAACGCCTGCAGGCCTGCCTGAAGAAAGCAGAACACCGGGTAATACGCGTTCAGCGCCGGCTCGGTCCGCACGTTCAAGGCACGCTGAACCACATCCAGCGCCAGTTCCGCCTCGTGGGCTGCCATATGCCGGCTCACCCGCAGCAGCACCAGGTCGTAACACACGCTGGCACCGATCATACCGATCCCGGAAGTCACCAAGGTCCCATCGCCCACCGCCATCGCCTGGTCCAACAGCACGCCGTCGAGTGGACGCGAGCCCTCGCGTCCACTCTCCGCGGCCGAGATCAGAAGACGATAGTAGTACTCGCGCACCACCTCCTCGACACCGCGCTCCGGGATCACCAGCCCGGTCCCGTTCGCCAGGTAGCTGGCGATGCCTTTGACAAAAGCCGTATCTTCCGAAGTGAAGCAATCGGACAAAACTCCCCCTTCTCCCGGTGTCAGATTCAGCAGGGCGGTCGCCGCTTCGTTGCTCCGACCGCTCTCGATCATCCAACTGAGGGCCGCGAACAGCAGACGTTTCTTGTGGGGCAGATAGGCAGGGGGGCACTCGATCTTCAGCACCTCACCCAAGGCCAGCCCCTCCCCCACGTCGATGTCACTCACGTCGGTCAGCAAACCATAGTCAAACAGCAACGCCGCCGTCGCCACCGCGGGGTATGCCTGCGAAGCCCCCTTCTGCGTCGTAAACGCGCCCCGGATGCCGCCCACTACACTGGCGGGGGACACCAGGTTCGTCCCGAAACGCTCGGCGACCATCCCACGCCCGAACCAGATGCTCGCCCCCAGGTCCGCGGGCAACTTCTCGACCGCCAAATCCTTGTCCGTGGCCAGCAGCGTCAGCGCCCCCCGCCACTCGCCCAAGTCCAGCAGACCCAAACCACGGAGGCTGCCCACCGCAGGCTGAAAACGCGGCGGCAGATCGGCACGTGCCGCAATGGCTTCGGCATAGGCCAACCAGAACCCGGGACCGGGAGAGCGCACCGTATTGGCGAAGGGCGTGAAGGACGCCGGACTGGAGCTCAGCCAACTCTCCAACTGCGGGTTCTTCGAGTACTCCGCGACCGCCTTCGCCAGCAACCCGCTGATGTCTGACTTGTTCGGAAAGTCCATGTTGCCGTAACGAGTCGAGGCGATGCCGAGCAGAACCAGGGCCGCCGACGGGTCGTCACCCGACTTGTCCCTGGCCTGCTGGACCAGGTCCGCAGCCTGACGCGCAGGCAGGTACGACTCACACTGTTCGCCTAGCTTGATGATCTCCTCGCTGTGTCGTGCGGCCACACCCGTCCGGCCAGACTTCAGTTCCGCAATGAGGCGATCGGCCCGCATATACTCCTTCCGCGACAGGCAAGCCTGCGCCTGACGCCAGCTCACAAGAGCCTTGGCCTCCTCGACGTTTCGCTCCAAGTCGTTCCGCAACGCGCCCCACATCCGCCGCTCCGGACTGTCCGAGACAGCCGCCAACCCCGCGTCAAACCCCTGAAACGCCCGGCACAGCAGCAGCACGGCCAAATAGGGTCGCTGCTGATCGACCGGGACGGAGGCGTCGCCAAACGCCAGTTTGCCCAGGTACGTAAAATACAGCGGATCGTCCAGAGCCGACCACGGAACCCGACGGCTCGTCATCCCGCCATACTCCGTGCGCTTCTCGAACAGAATCTCCGACGCCGTCACGTCCTTGATCCGATCATCATCCTTCACCAGACGACCTGGCAATCGTTCTCCCCGCAGCTTGTCCTTCTTCTGCACCAGCCGGGGCTGGAACTCGCCCACGGCGGGCAACATCGTCTTCACCACGAAACTGACCATCTGATTTTCCGATGTGTCCTCCGGGTACTTCTCCAGCCACTGCATCCCTTTCTGTATCAGGGGCACGAGATTCCGCACCGGGCTGTACTTCAGGCGTGACAACTCCGCAATGTAGTCCACGTAGTCGTCCTGGCGGGCCACATCGGCGGGTGGACTGCCGGCCGACTTGGCGACTCCCTCCTCCGACTTGGCGGGCCGCTCTTCGACCGCCACCGCCTGCACCTTCTCAGGCGGTGAAGGCGGAGGCTGCGCCTTCACAGGCGCGGAGGGCTTGGGCTTCGTCTTGGTTTCGGTTGGGCGAGGCTGAACCGCCTTGGGTTTCTCGACCGGCACGGGAGACGTGTCTTTCACCTGTTCCTGCTGCACCGCCTCGGCGGTCCGACGCCATTTCAGCGCCTGCTCGTATTGATCCAGCCGCTCACGATACTCGGCCGGGACCGCATCGTACTTGGCCGCATACGCCTTGAGCAGGTCCACACACTCGGCCGGGTTCTTGATCCGCGCCAACTTAAGACTTAACTCATCCCATTCGGCCTGAGCGACATCCAACGCCGCCGTATCCGCCGGCCGCGGTTCACGACCCGACGGCATCACAATCTGCCAGGCCAGGAACAGCAGCAAGGCAAACAACACGGCGGCAACGCCGGACATGATCATGATGGTCGTGTTGCGCCGACGCGCTGTTCCGGTAGCCCGCGACTTCGTCGTGCCGGCGTTGGTGGACGCCGCACCCGCGGGGCGCGGCGGCTTGAGCAGTATCGGTTGCGCAACCGGCCCGCCCTTGAAGTGCTTCAGTTTCTTGGCAACCTTCAGCCCCTGCTCCAGCAGCTTCAGCTTGCGCTTGACCTCCTGCCAGTCCGCGGGACGATCGTCGGGGTTCTTCTCCAGGAGATGGCTGACAAAATCGGAAATGCTCTTCGAAATGGCCGGGTTCCGCTCCTCCAACGGCGTCAGCGGCTCGTTCAAATGCCGCTTCATGACGACCTTGGCGTCATCACCCGGGAACGGCGGGACCCCGGCGAACATGTGGTACACGGTCGCGCCAAACGAGTAAATGTCCGCGCGGCAGTCCTCCTTCGGACGGTGCCCTCGGATCAGTTCGGGCGCCGCATACAGCGGCGTCAGCATGATCTCCGAACCCTCGTAATCGTGCCCCGCAACTTTCGCCAAACCGAAGTCGGCCAGCTTCGTCTGGCCGCTGCTGTTCAGCATGATGTTCTCAGGCTTGATGTCGCCGTGGGTCAGCCGCTGCGTCTGCCAGCCGTAGTCCAACGCGTCGCCAATGTCCAAGGCAATCCACAATCCCACCGAGGGACGCAGGAACCCCTCGCGCAGGATCCGCGTCAGCAGGGTCTCCCCCTCCACGTACTCCATGGCGAAGTAGTGGATGTTCCCGTCCGCCACCCCGGCGTCGTACGCCTGGACAATGTTGGGATGCGAAAGCTGAGCCGCGGCACGGGCCTCATTGAAAAACCGCGCCACAAACTCGTCGTTCTTGGCCAGATCACCGGTGAGAATCTTCAGCGCCACGGGACGCTCGAGGTTCAACTGGATGGCGCGACAGACCACAGCCATGGCACCGCGCCCGAGCTCGCGCTCGATGCGGTAGCCGGCTATCGTCGTTCCCGCTGGGAAATCGCCTGCAGCTCGTGCTGCCATGGCCCGTCCTGTCCAACCTCTGCCGTTTCACGCCGCCGCCACGCCAGGCGGGTCAAACTGACCTCACCTCGTCCCCGGTCGCTTGCCAGGCCTGCTCAACCCCAAGAGCAAGACGCAATACCCCCCCGTCCGGCCTGCTGCGACCAGGAACACACCCGGCGCTTTCCGGCAAATGATCATTCAAGTTCGTATCCGAATGCCGGCCCACTTCACCATGTTGTGGGCCGACGATTCCTCGCGGTTCAGCACGTTAAGGCCTCCGGGAGCGCGTCCCGAAAGTGTCACATGGACCAGACGCCAACCCGCAATCTGCCTTTATTTAGATAATATAGCGCCCCGGACCTGCAATTCCCAGAGCCATGGAAGGCTTCTATCGGACGGATTCTTTCCCGACCCTCGTTCAACCGTCGGCCGGATTTGACGCGCCCTGGCCGGGACGGTACCTTGTCTCATCGCTTCCAGGTTCCCCAACGGAGACGAAACTCTATGGACCCAAGGCCTGCCGCCCCCTGGTTTGTTCCTCTTGCCGCGGTTCTTGCCGCACACCTGACCTGTTCTGCCCAGACCATTCCGGAGGCCGCCATGAAGCTGGAAAACGACTGCCTGCGGTACGAGATCGGCGCCGACGGCAAGAACCTCCATTTCTCCGACCCGCGTACGGGCACGGACATCGCCACTCCCGGCTCGCCCTGCGCCTGGGTCCAGCAGGGCGGCAAACGCTTCCCCGCCACGACGGCATCCTTTGCCGAGGAGCGCCTGAAACTGCAGTTCGCCGAGCCCGGCATCGAGGCCGTTGTCAGCGTCAAGATGGAAAAGCGCTACCTCGTGTTCACGGTCGAGTCGGTCAGCAACGAGCAGATCGAGTCGCTGCAGTTCGTGTACATTCCACTCTCGGTGAAAGGCCAGTTGGACGAGCCGTTCGCCGGCTGTGCCGTGTCGCTCAACCTTCAGACAAACGTGCCGGAAATCCCCGGCCCGAACCGCCTGCTCCAAGCCCTCTGCTACCCGCGCTTCGGCCTTGCCGGCGCCAAGGTCGCCATCGTCGGCTGCCCCACCGCTGAACTGCGCCCGACGCTGCAGACGGTCGTCAGCGCCGCCCCGGACCTGCCGCACTCCCCGCTCGGCGGCCCCTGGGCCATGGACGCGCCGATCAATTACGGCTCGTACCTGTTCGACACCGGCCAGATGTCCGAGGACAACGTGGACGACTGGGTCCGGCTCTGCCAGCGCCTCGGCGTCACGCAGATCGATTTCCACGGCGGCCACTCGTTCCGCTTCGGTGACTGCGAACCCAACCCCACACTGTATCCCAAGGGCAAGGCCAGCTTCAAAGCCGTCATCGACAGACTCCATGCCGCCGGCATCGCCGCCGGCCTGCACACCTACGCCTTCTTCATCGCCAAGACCTGCCCGTGGGTCACGCCCGTTCCCGACCCGCGCCTGGGTAAGGACGCGTTCTTCACTCTGGCCGAGGACATGACGGCCGACACCGCTACGGTGCCGGTCGTGGAAACCACCGAGAAGATGTCCGCCATCGCCGGGGGCGCGGTGCGCAACAGCGTGACCCTGCAGATCGACGACGAACTGATCACCTACAGCGACATCGCCAAGGCGCCGCCCTTTGCCTTCACCCAGTGCAAACGCGGCGCGTGGGGCACAGAAGCCGTGGCGCACGCCAAAAACGCCAAGGTCGCGCACCTCAAGGAGTGCTTCGGCCTCTTCACTCCCGACGCCGACTCGACGCTGCTGACCGACGTGGCCGCCAAGACGGCCGAGATGTTCAACGACTGCGGGTTCGACATGATCTACCTCGACGCCCTGGACGGCGAGGATATCCTGGCCGGCGGCCCGAACGCCTGGCACTACGGCTCAAAGTTCGTCTTCGAGATCTGCAAGCGCCTGAACAAACCGGCCCTGATGGAAATGAGCACGTTCCACCACCACCTGTGGTTCGTGCGCTCGCGCATGGAGGCCTGGGACCACCCGAACCGCAGCCACAAGCGGTTCATTGACCAGCATGCCGCACAAATCGACGCGCGCTACCGCCGCATGTTCCAGCCTGGGCACCTCGGCTGGTGGGCGTTCAAGACCTGGACCGACCCGCAGGAGGAACCCACGTTCCCGGACGATATCGAGTACCTCTGCGGCAAGTGCATCGGCAACGAGTGCGGGCTCTCGATCATGGGCATCACCCCCGCCAGCCTCTACAAAGTCCCCGCGTTGCCGCGTCTGGCCGCGGTCATGAAGCGCTATGAGAACCTGCGCCAGGCCAACTACTTCACGAACGAAATCAAAGACAAACTGCACGTGCCGGGCGCCGAGTACACGCTGTTGCAGACCCCGGATGGCGAGTGGGTCTTCCGCCCCATCGAGTATGACCGGCACAAGGTCGCCGGCCTCGACGGTTGGAGCAACACATGGAAGACCAAGAACAGGTTCAGCCGCCAGCCGCTGCAACTCCGCATCGAGGCGCTCATGTCCGCCGGACCCTACGATGCGCCCGACAATGTCATCCTGACCGATTTTACCGACCCGAAAGACTTCCCCGAGCGGGCCGCGCAGCCGGGCATCACGGCGACGCTCGAGCCGTCCACCGCCCAGGTCAAGGTCGGCACCGTCAGCGGCTGCTACACCGTCTCCAGCACAATGGACACGCCGGTGCGGTCGTGGTCCAAGTTCCGGCGCACGTGCGATCCAACCCTGGACCTGAGCAAACACCAAGCCCTCGGCGTCTGGGTCTACGGCGACGGCAAAGGCGAAGTGCTGAACCTGCAGATGACCGACCCGTACAGCATCTCGTGGGGCGCCATCGCCGACCGCTACATCATCGTCGATTTCACCGGCTGGCGCTACGTCGAGCTGGTCGAACGCGAAGGCGAGCGCTACGCGGACTACTCCTGGCCCTACGGCGGCGGCTACGCCACTTACCGTTGCCACCTTCACTTCCCGAAAATCGAGACCTTCAGCCTGTTCTGCAACAACGTGCCGGCCAAGGGCACGACCACCTGCTACCTCAGCCCGATCAAGGCCATACCGACCGTCAAGGCAAAGCTGCGCAACCCGACCATCACGGCCAACGGCAAGACCATCACCTTTCCGGTCGAGATCGAGAGCGGCGCCTACCTCGAGTTCCACTCGCCCGCCGACTGCAAGCTCTACGACGCCAAGGGCGGTCTGGTCGCCGAGGTCAAGCCGCAAGGCGATGGGCCATTGCTCGAACCCGGCGACAACGACATCCACTTCACCTGCGAGGCGGAACCCGGGGTCAACCCCCGCGCCTACGTCTCCGTCATCACCCAGGGCGACATCTTGCGCGGCCGCAACCCCGACGACCAGGTCAAGTGGGATTTCCTCCAGCGCGAGGATGACGAACTGCGCACCATCCACGCGCTCGACGGCGTGCAGAACGAGTGGGATGTCATCTGCCGGTCTGACAGCAAAGACGCAATGCTGGAACTGGAACTGGTCGTGGACCGGGTCGCCGACGGCGGCAAGGCCTACGACAACCCGAACACCGTCTCCATCGAGACGTTTGACAGCCTGGACGGCTTTGCCGATAGCCCGGAGAACCAATACGCCAAGTACGTGGTTTCCGCGGCCGGCGCAGGGGCGCCCGCGGCACCCGGCGTCACGCACAACCTCGAACTCAGCACCGACCCGGTCAAGGTCGGCACGTCCAGCGCCTGCTACACAGCCACCAGCGTCAACCCCAACGGCTGGTCCGCGCGCGGCAGGCGGTTCGCGCCCCCGCTCGACCTCTCGCCCTGCGGCAACATCGGGTTCTGGGTCCACGGCGACGGACAGGGCGAAGTCCTTTACCTCCAACTGCGCGACGTGGCCGGCAAGTGGCACAACATGAACACCACCGTCGACTTCAACGGCTGGAAGTACGCCGAATTCCCGCTCCCCAACGCGGCCTTGGACACCGCCAAGGTCGAGTACCTCATCATCTTCTATAACAATATCCCGGCCGGTAAAACCGTCCGTTGCTGCCTCGACGATATCCGTGGGCTCCGCGACGCGGCGCGCATCCTGAACCCGTCCGTCAGCATCGCGGAGCAGAAGCTTGTCTTCCCCGTAGCCCTAGGCGCGGGCGACCGACTGCTCTTCCGCCAGGGCAAGGACTGCAAACTGTTCGCCGTCGGCAGCAAGGAACCCAAGGACGTCATCCTCGACGGCACACCGCCCATGCTGCGCCCCGGCCCGAATCACATCCAGATCGGCCTCGCAGACCCCGCCCCCACGGAGTTCCAACTGCGCGCCTGGGTCACCAAGGTGTACCGGTGAGTTCGGAGCCTGCGTGCGCACTTTGACAGACCGTCTGCCCCGCTCGCATTCCCGACTTCAGACGGTCTTGGTTCCCCTGTGGTCACCCACAAGGCTGTTTCAAGATTCGCGACTGTCGCGTGCGGTGAGTACCCCCGGCGTGTCCCCACGCCGGGGGGCGACCTGAGGACAGGCCGCCCCTACTTGGTGTGCGCGGATGCGTGGCCTTCCGAGACGCGGCGCCAAATCTTGAAACAGCCCTGGGTCACCCATCCCCGCGGTTGACAAACCCCCAAGTCCATTGTCCATTGTCCATTATTCTGTTGTCGCCCGTAACGCCGGCTCCCGATACCGAACCATGCTATTCCGACACACATTTCTGGTCGCCGCCGCCCTGTTGCTGTGGGCAGGCGTGGCCGTGTCGTCCCCTGAGAAAGCGAGCCCCGCAACCCCGCCCCCCCCCGACCACAAGATCGTCTGCCTGGATCGCGACACGGGTCAGATCCTGTGGACGGCCGCCCCTGGTCCGTTGCACCCCCCGTGGATCCGTGTCCACGGCGACACTGTGCTGGTCGACGATACCCAGTGCGACCCCGGAACCTGGTACTTCCGTTCCACGGCGTTCCCCGAGACTGCACCGTCTATCCCGAAGCGGGACGCAAAAGCCCTGGGAAACCTCCACACCTACGCCATCGACCTGGCGACCGGACATGTCCTCGACTCAAGCCGAATTCCGCAAGCAGCGGACAGTGCCTTTATCGACCCCCTCACGGTGCTCCCGCGCAACCTGGTGGACAACAAAGGCCGGGAGTTCATCTACGACCGCCTGCCCCTCGTCAGCCTCAGGTACAAGAGCGGCGGCACATCGCACTACCTCCGGCTGCTCCCCAGAGTCACCGACCTGCGCATCTACGCCGATCTGGCACTGATGCAGCATGTCCCCTCGAAACCGCCCAAACCACAAGCCCCTTTTCTCCTGGCGTACGGCCTGAGTCGCGGCTACGTCGTCTGGCAACTGAGCGCGGATGATCTCAACCCCGACGCCGCCCCGGAAATCGTCCCGTGGGTCCTCGGCGCCGACGCGGAAACTTTGCTCGTCGAGCACGATCAAGTCGTCTTCGCCTTGTCGGCCCGGACCGCGGAGAAAATCTGGCAGACAACTCTGCCGCGCCAACGCCCGGCGCAGGGCGGATTCTGCCTCAGCCTCGCCGGCCGGGACCGCGACTTGCTCGTGGTCTCCTCCGAACAACGCCTCTTCGCACTGCACTGGGACACCGGCAAGGTCGCATGGGAGTTCAACACTGGATGCCGCGTGCTGCCGTGGCCGACCATTGCCGGTGACCGCGTGCTCGTCGCCATGCGCGAGGACAAGGCACAGACGCCCACCCAACCGCCCGCCGACGTGGCCGCACCGCCGGTCGCCATCGGAGACCGCCGGCGTCTCCCCGAGATCGGAGAGTGGCTCATGCCTTCACTCTGCCTGGCGCTTCTCCTGGGCTGGCTCATCAAGTTCCGTGCCCACTGGCATCCTTCACTGGCCACACCGGAGTGCCCGTTGCGCGCCCGCCTCGAGTGGGTGACCCTGATGCTGTTCATCGCCGGCTTCACCTTCCTCTGGTACCACGTCTTCCTCCTGACCCGTTGGCCAACCCGCGTCTGCCAACTGACCGCCTGGCTCGCGCTCGCCGCGAGCGCACTGTGCGTCGTCAGCGCGGTTCGCGCCCGGTTGTCCCACCGCTCGGGAGATCAGCAGAATCAGCACGCCCTGCCCCCAGGAACCCACGGCTAGCCTGGATGATTCACGAGCGAACCGCAGATTGGCGCAGATGAGCACAGATGGTATTCTCCTGGCTCGGGCGACAGCGACTTGGGCCGCCCTTCCTTTTCTGAGGCCACAACACCTTCATAATTAGATACATGCATCTGCGATGATCTGCGTGCATCTGTGGTTCATGAATAGATCAGGCTAGTGCGCCCGGGGACACTAGTGCTCGTCCGCCACAAGTTCCCCCGCAATTCTGGACTATGGACAATGGACCA
>Ga0156402_1023_pt1 | contig 44934 bp, 30 predicted proteins | sample RifOxyA3_FD_108045 | JGI IMG/M metagenome (GOLD analysis project Ga0156402, IMG submission 108045) | Lentisphaerae bacterium RIFOXYA12_64_32 | reverse complement strand
CCCCACCGGCTACAGTACCGGCGGCTGAGCGGAGGATAGGGCAACGCTGGAGAGCGACCCGAGCGCCGCTTCAGCCCTCTCACGCAGGGGGCAGGAAACTGCCCTCTGCTCTTTCCCGCCCACCGCACGCCGCCTGCGCCTGCATCCCTCTGCCAACATCCAGAGCAGAAGCAGGACCTGCCCCCCTGCGTGAGAGTCCCAATGCGCAAAACTCCAGGGGGTTCGGGGGACAGAGTCCCCTGAGTCTGGCGCGCTACGTTGGAAATCCACGCTTTCATCGTGCTTTCATAGCCGGTTGGCCACTACCCGTCTGATGGAGCACCCGCACGAACCGGGCAACGGCGACAGGATCGATGGCGCGGCTTACCAGCTCATCATGGGATGCCAGATCGCCGCACTGGCCCCGTCCTCCGACGACCCGGACGAGAGGATTGTGCGCGAGGCGGCGTCATGGATCCGGCTGAACTGCCGGACGCATCTGAGAATGGAAGCGTTTCGGCGGGACAAGGGCATATCGTACCGGACGTTCCTGCGCAGATGGAACGCCATGTTCGGCAAAGCGCCGTCCCAATACGCCCTGGACTTGAAGATCGAGGAGGCCCAGCGTCTGCTGCGGGAGACCGGACTGTCCGTGAAAGCGATCGCGGAACAGCTTCAGATAGAAGACCCGCTGTATTTCTCGCGCCTGTTTCGCCGCCGCGAAGGCGTGTCACCGCGTCAATACCGCGTCCGTGAACGGGAATCCGCTGCGGGGTGCCCTGCGCTCGGAGCGCAAGAGTAGGGGCCGACTCGCCTTGCTCACTTCACCAGGATCAGTTCCCCGGCACTTCCGACCTGGTACAGCGCCGCACCGGTAGTGGTCCAGGCGGCCCAGGCGTCGCCGGCCGCCACGTGCACAACAAGGTTAAGCCGCAGCTTCTTCACCGCAGCCGGATCCAAGCCCGCGGCGGCAAGCGGAATCTTCCACTCGCAGGTCCACTCGCCCACACCCGGCTTGGCGGCGTAGGTGACGCCCTTCTGCAGCGTCGCGACCTGCGCCGGGGTTGCGCCGCCGTACGGGCCGCTCTCGAACCGCCCTGCAGCGTCGCCCCAGACCAGGAAGATCGGTGACGCCGTCTGGCCCTCGGCGTGCTGGAACGAGACCTCGACACCGTCACCCACGCCCCACTTCTCGCCCCCCACAGCTTTGGCGTCCCTGGGCAGGGCGATGCGGATCGCCAGGTAGAAGTTCGCGTCGTCGCAAGCGGCGCACGCGTAGCCCTGCGGCGGAATGGGATCGCCCGTTGGCGACTGCGCCAGGGCGACCGCGCGGGACTTGTCCTGCCACGGCCATTCGTCCACCGCGCCGTCGACCGTCACAGGATCGGTCAGTTTGGGTGCCTGCAGTGTCGGCTTCGGCGGCGGCGGCAACAACACCGGCTCGGTCTGCTCGCGCGTGATGACCGTGCCGCCGGTGGCCGGGGTGGCCTGGCAGTTCACGAACAGGTTGCCGTCCGTGAGGCATTCCTTCCACAGCCCATCACGGGCTTCCTTGACGACCGCGGCGCAGCGCTCGAATGTGTTGCGCTGAATAAGGTTCCGCGCCACGCGGCCGACCGGGTCCGGCGTCAGCAGCAGCGCACTCGAACCCGGCTCGTCGAACCCGGAGATGCTGTTGCCGCTGAGCTTGAACTGGCCCGCCACACGGATGGCCTGCTTGACTCCTTGCGCCGCGCCGCGGCTGATGAGGTTGTCCCTGAACACCGATGTTTCGCTGCCCAGGGAATCCAGCAGTACGGGGGACTGGCAGCCGGTGATCGTGTTCCCGTGGATCTGCCAATTGGCGGCAGGCGGGCAGAGGGCGAACTTGTCGCCAGCCTGCATGCTTTCGCACGGTTGAGCCAGCCGGAACTGGAGCGTGTCATTGTCAAAGACGTCGGCAAGGCACGGTGTCTTGGGCTTGCCATCGCCCAGCCACACGACACGCCAGCCTTTGTAGAACCCGGAGTAGCGCCACGGATAGGGGACACCCTGCGCCGTGAAGTGGGTCGAATCGACAACTTGGGTGACCTTTCCCTCCAGTCGCTGGGCGTACAGCCCCTGCCCGCAGTTCCGGATCAGGTTGTCGTGGATCAACACGTTTTGCGCCGCCTCGCTCACCCGGATCCCCGTCACTTTCGGATCCACGCCGCCGCGGACATAGACTTGGTTGTTGCTCACAATGGTGTCGGACGTGCTGACCGCGATGCCCGTCACCCCCCACTTGACCCGCTCCCCGACACAGGTCATGTCGATGATGTTCCCTGTGATCGTGATGTTCTGCGGCGGAAAGGACCAATGGACCGTGTCGCTCGAAGCCGTGATGGCATTGCCGTTGAAGTTGACGAACAGGTTGTTGGCGACGACGACCTGCGTCGGGCCGTGATTGATGGCGATGCCGCCGCAGCGCCCGATTCCTTCGAAAACGTTGTCCGCCACCACCGCCTGGCCAACCCCGAGTTCCTCGAAGTGCGCGAGCTGCGACCGAGTCCAGCTAACGGGAATGTCCCCGACCGTGAACGGACCGGCGTTGCGCACGTAGTTGCCGATCAGCCGGATGAACCGGCCCGAGCCTTCGTACGCGTGCCAGCCGGCGCCGTCAATCCGGCAGTAGAGGATGTTGGTGTTCTCGGCAAAGTCGCAGTTATTGAAGGCATTCGCGGCGCAGTCGGTCACCGAGCAGCGCAGGAACGTGGCGGACCGGGTGTATTCGGCTGGCGCCTCCTTACCTTTCCGGAACGGCCCGGCGGAGAAGAAGCACTCGGTTGCCATCCGGCTGGCGTGGACGTTTTCGACCAGCACGCGCTCCGTCCCGCTGATGCTCACCGCATTGCACGGCCGCAGCGCGCAGGGCCAGTACCAGTTTCCGGTGCCCGTCTTGAAAGACCCTGCCGCTTCGGCCATGCCCGTGTGACCGACCAGGCGCAGGTTGCGGATCGTAACCTCCGTGCCCCGTTGCAGACCGAAACAAGCTCCGGCACCCTCTGTGATGTCCAACACCGTCTCGACGCCACTGGCGCCCTCGATCACGATCCCGGAAGCGTTGCGGACATTCAGCCCCGCCGCCAACCGGTAGCGCCCCGCTGGGATGGAGACGTTCTTCCGGTCCCGAATCGCACGGTCAATCACGGCTTGCAGCGCGAGACTGTCACAGTGCCGCACCACGGCATCGGCAGCCGCGCGATTGGCCGAATCTTTCAGGACCAGAGTCCTGCCCTCGATCCGCTCGATCGTTGTGACCAGTTGGTCACGTGCACTGAACGTGACAAAGTTGCCCGGCTTCCAGTCCCTCTTGCCAAACTTCACCTCCAAGCCCTGGCTGAGCGCCTGCCAGTCGTACGTAACCGGCACCTTATTGCCCTTCCACGTCCGCGTCAGATCGTCACTCCAGCGGAACGTGAGGGGTTCGGCGCCATCGATATCGAGGACATACCCGATCCAACTGCCAACGCCGCCGTCGTAGCCGCGGATCTCCACGGCGTCGCCCAGGGCCTGATGGTGACTGTACGGCTCCTCGGGCCCCCACAAGTCCCTCGACGTGTAACGGATGTTGCACCGCGACACCATGACGCCCTGGCCGACTTTGAAGTCGCCCACGTCCGCGACCGTGATCTGGTTCGACCCGGCGGTCGTCGTCGCGGTCGTCTGGAATTCCGAGCCGGACGCGCCCAAGTCCTGCACGTTCAGCCACCCGCCCGGGGCCGCCGACGCCGGTGCAGGGGCCTGGCCAAAGGCGTCGAACGACGCGAGCACCAGTGCCGACACGATCCCGAGTCGCGGCAGTGTCGAGGTCATGGATCCTCTTCTCCTCGTGCTCCGTGCGCCCAGTCCTCTGCGTCTCCGCCCAATCCAGTCGCCACGCCACGGCACTCACAATTGGCCGTCCCGGTTCCAGCGGACGCATGAGGACGGGCGCCGCGGGAAGTACGTCACGTGGCCATCGTAGTACTGAATGTTCAGGCCGTAAGAGTGTCTGAACTTGGGCATCTCGTCGATGAAGGCCATGTTGGCGGTATCCCACACAAAGGAGCACATGCCGCCGTAGTAGCCGTCACACAACTGCAAGGTCTCACTCGGCTTCTTGATCTCCGGCGTTCTGCACAGCCTGGCCCCGCCGATGATACCCAACGTGTCGTGAACATACCCCGAGGTTCGGGTCAACGAGTATCCGCCGTACACGGCCGACTTGGCCGATGTCTTCGTATCCGCCGGGCAATCCGGGCGCGCCGGGCTCTGTCCGTTGCCGACCCCCGGCTTTGAGAACAACTCCGGCACGTACTTGAACGCCCGGTCATACCAGATTGACGGGCGCGTACCGGAATCGTAGTGGGGCAACAGCCATTCGTCGCTCTCGTCGGCGTACATGGCAAAGACCGTCGCCATCTGGGTACACCTGCCCGAACACTCGATGCGCGTGGCCCGTTCGCGGGCCTGCTGGAGGGACGGCAGCAGCATGCTCGCGAGAATGGCGATGATGGCGATCACGACCAGGAGTTCGATCAACGTGAAGCGCGGCCTGGCCGCAACACGTCCCGAGACTGGCCGCAGATGGTCAAAGGGGCGCACCCTGCATGGCGGGGCGCACTTCCTGCCTGAGAAGACGAGTTGTTCGCGGGCACACATTGTCATCGCTGGTTCTCCCACGTTGAACAGGTTTGTTTCCACCGCCAATAACGCCATCATTCCCCGCGGATCAGTTCCCCGGCGCTTCCGACCTGGTACAGCGCGGCGCCGGTGGCGGTCCAGGCGGCAACAACACCGGCTCGGTCTGCTCGCGCGTGATGACCGTGCCGCCGGTAGCCGGGGCCGCCTGGCAGTTCACGAACAGGTTCCCGTCCGCTACGCACTCCTTCCACAACCCCTCGCGGGCTTCCTTCACCACGGCCGAACACCGCTCGAACGTGTTGCGCTGAATCAGGTTGCGCGCGACGCGCCCGACCGGGTCCGGCGTGAGCAGCAGTGCACTGGAACCCGCCTCGTCGAACCCGGAAATGGTATTGCCAAGCAGTTTGAACTGGCCGGCCACCTGGATCGCCTGCTTGACGCCCTGCGCGTCGCCGCGCGAGACGATGTTGTCGCGGAATAACGATGCCTCGCTGCCATACGAGTCGAGTCGCACCGGATCCGCACACCCGGCGATCGTGTTGCCGTGAATGCTCCAGTTCGCCGGGCCGGACGGGAAGACCTGGAACGCATCGCCCACCTTCATCTCGCGCGGTTCCTTCAGCTTGAACCGGAGCGTCTCCGGGTCAAACGCATCGATCACCGATGGCACGCCCGCCGGGCTGCCGCCCGTCCACGCCAGGTTCCAGCCGCGGTAGAGGTGCGAGTTCTTCCACTCCAGCGGCAGGCCGTTCTCGAGGAACGTGGTCGTATCGATCACCTCGGTCACCCGCGACCCGGCGCGCCGCGTCACGATCCCCTGCTGACAGTTGCGGACCAGGTTATCGTGCACCGTGACGTTCAGCGCCGGGTCCGCGATCAGGATCCCGGTCACGCGCGGGTCGACCGCACCACGCACGTAGACCTGGTTGTTCGCCACGATCGTGTTCGACGCACTGACCGTGATGCCGGTGCGCGACGCGGGTTTCTCGCCCGCGTACGTCAGGTCGATGATGTTGTTCGTGATCGTTACCGTGTTGGAGGGGAAGGAGGTGCGGACCGTGGTGCTCGACGCGGTGATGGCGTTGCCGTTGAAGTTGATGAACAGGTTGTTGGCAATCGTCACCTGCGATGAGCCATGATTGACCGCGATGCCGCCGGACTTGCCAATGCCCTCGAACACGTTGTCGGTGACAACGGCCTGGCCGCAACCGAGGTTGTGCAGGTCGTCGTAGCGGTGGCTCATGTCCCCGATCGTGAACGCGCCGGCGTTGCGCACGTAGTTGCCGACGAGTTTCAAAAAACGGGTCGGCATCTCGGCCGCGTGCCAGCCGGCGCCGTCGATGCGGCAGTACAGCACGCTGGTGTTCTCGCCGACATCGTTGTTGTTGAACGCGTTGGCAGCGCAGTCGGTCACCGAGCAGCGCAGGTACACGAGCGACTTCTGATACCGCGGCTGCTCATTCGCGCTCGTGCGCATGGTACCCGAGGAGTAGAACGCTTCGCTCGCCATGTGGCTGACGTGCACGTTCTCGATCCACAGGTTCTCGTTGCGCTCCATGCCCATGGCATTGCAGCCCTTGAGCGCGCAGGCCCAGAACCCGAATCCGCGCGACGTGGTGAACGACCCGGCGGCCTCGTCCATGCTGGTGTGCCCGATCATGCGGAAGTTCCGCACGGTCGCATTCAGGGTGTCGTAGACGTGGAAGACCGACCCGACGCCGTTGGTGATGTCCATGACCGTGTCGACACCGTTCACACCCTCCAGGCAGATGGCGTCGGTCCGGACATGCAGACTGCCAGACAGCCGATACCAGCCGGCGGGGAAGAACACGTTGCGCTTTTCCTTGATGCCCGCATTGATGGCTGCCTGCAGCGCCGCAGTGTCGTCGTGCCGGACCACCGCGTCCGTGGCCGCACGATTGGCAGCATCGCGCAGCGTCAGGATCTTGCCGTCGATCTTCTCGATGACGGTCGTAAGCTGGTCACGGGCCCCGAACGTGAGCATGTGCCCCGGCTCCAGGTCGCGCTTGTTGAACTTGACCTCGAGGCCGTTGCTGAGCGGCTGCCAGTCCCAGGTGATCGGAACCTTGACGCCCTGCCACTTGCCCTGATGGACAAGTGTGTCGCTCCAACGGAAGGTCAGCGGATCCTTGCCGTCGATCTCGAGGAGGTACACGAACCAGCTCCCGGTGCTGCCGTCGTAGCCGCGGAACTCGAGGGCGTCCTTCATCGGTTTGCAGGTGCTGTACGGCTCGGTCGGGCCCCAGATCAGTGGCGAGACGTAGCGGACGTTGCACCGCGACACGGTCACGCCCTGGCCCGGCTTGAAGTCACCGACGTCGGCCACGGTGATCTCCTTCGCATCGGCCGTCGTCGTTGCCGTGGTCTCGAACTTCGACCCTGACGCGCCAAAGTCCGCGACGCTGACCCACCCGTTCACCGCCGCCGGCGGCGGTGCGGGATCCTGCGCGAACGAGCCGGTGGACGCAAGCATAAGAGCCGACACGATCCCGAGTCGCGACGCCGTGAGTGTCATGGCCGTGCCCTTCCGATTTCCCCTGTCTGTTTCGGGAATCTAGACCCGCGCGCCAAGAGACGCAATCCCTTCCGCCCCGGAACACACGCCGCCGCCGCAGTTCGGCGCATACCGGTATGCCGCGGGATCGCAACCGCGGAGAAAAGCCCGCAGAACACGCAGAAGGTCGCAGAAGCCCCGGAACGGCTGGGCGCCCAGAGATGGCAACCCGAAGGGCGGGCCGCTTCGTAGAGAAGTCGGGGCAACACAGTAACGTGGCCCAGAAGGCCTCCCTGGCAGGACAAGGCATGACAGCTATTAGCCATGGCAACCCTGGCGGGCGGGCACCCGGTCGCGAGAATCCATCGGCCATCTGCCCGGCCACGTTATTGGCGCCCGGGGGCGCTAGAAATGAGGGTTCCTGAGAAGCCACAGCTTGAGAAACGGGCTGGCGAACACGAGTTTCTTGCCGCTGCTGTGGACAATCCTGTTGTCCTGCAGACGTTTGATGGCCTTCGTGATGGTTCCGGGGTTGTGGACGCCCGTCAACTCAAAAAAACGGTTCGAGTAGACCCCGACGCCGTCCAACGCGGCGATACCGTGCAGACACTTCTTCTGTATGGGTGTTGCCGAGTCTATGACCTGCTCGAAGTACTTGAACTCACGAGCAAAGATCAAGCTCAGGGCATTCTCTATGTCCGCCGACACGAGGGTTGCATCATTCTCTGTGGTCTCCCATAGGCAATTGCACAGCTCCTGTGAGTCGCCGGGATTGTCTGAGACCATATCCAACAGGGCATTGATGATGTCGACCGATGCCGTTCTGCCGCCCTGCTTGAATTTTCCGATCAGGAAAGGAACGAAGTCCTTGCGCTCAATCGTCCCCACCGGAACAGGTATTGCGGATTTGAAGAACGGGCTGTCAGGATCACGAAAGACCGAATCCATGTCGCTCCTGGAGCTCCCCGAATAGATGTAAACACAGTCGTGATGATTCTGAATTGAACTCCGGAGGATCGCCAGCAAGGTCTTGGCATTCGGAATCTTGAGCACATCCTGAAACTCATCAAAGAAAATGACCGGGCGCTTACCCGAAAAACCGGCCCGGGTGAACTCAAGCAACTCAACCAGGCTCTTGCCATCCGGTCTTGCGTCACCGGCCGGCGCCACGGAGAGGGTTGGTTCGCCGGTTGCCGGATTCACGCTGACCGTCGGGCGAAGGTGGGCCAACGCCTTGACCAATCGCTCGAATACGCCAGCGTGGAGAGAAACTTTGGAGAGCCCGTCGACAAGCCTGCCGCGCATATCGTCAATGTTCTTGACAAGCATGAAATCAACGTGCAGAAGAGTGATGTTCCGCAGCCGGGCACAGACTTCCAGCACCAGCGACGTCTTTCCGGTGCGCCGGTCTCCCTCGATATGGACGTTCTGCCTGCTCGTCACGTGCCTGGAGATACGAGTCGCCAGCCCAGGGCGAGGGCAGAAGTTCTCATCGGATACTGTCGAGCCATACTTGAAAGGGTTCATTTTGGCCTCCGCAACCACGGAGCAATCCTGTCGCATCGAACGTCGTTATGCCATATAGCATAGTGCTGATTAGCGTTATTACGAGTCGTTTCACGCCCCTGATCGGTTTTCCCCCGATGCGACCAGGGCGGGCGTTGCCCACAACCCAAAGCCAACCCGCGCCCCCGAACCATGCCCACGCCGCACGATTTCCCGAAGAATGTCCGATTCCTGCAATAGTTGTCCGATTTCCAGCATGGCGTGATTGGGCTGGACGGGTCTATAGTCTGTTGATAGAGAACTCGACTCGGCAAACGTCGGTGTCATCCGCGTGTTCCGGACAGAATACGAGTGGGATACCGGTAGTGCCAAACTCGGCATGAAAACGGAAGAACGGACTGGACGGAGAGACGAAGACTAGAGACAAAGATGGGGAGACGAAGATGGTCGACCGAAATCCGGGTCTTTGTCTCAGATCTTTGTCTCAGATCTTTGTCTCAGATCTTTGTCTCAGATCTTTGTCTCAGATCTTTGTCTCCGGTCTTTGTCTGCAAAGGAGCGACTCATGAAAGCGATCCGCACCGGTACAATTCCCGATCCGCGTCACATTGCGAACGGCTGGGAGATCCCAACCGAATCGTACAGCGATCAGCCGTACGTTGTGCGCACCGACGACGGCGCCTGGCTGTGCTGCGTCACCACGGGCGCGGGGTGCGAGGGCGCGCCGGGACAGCACGTGGTCACCCTGCGCAGCCTGGACCAAGGGCGCACGTGGAGCGCACCGGTCGACGTCGAGCCGGTCGACGGCCCGGAAGCGTCGTACGCCGTGATGCTCAAGGTCCCGTCCGGCCGCGTCTACGTCTTCTACAACCACAACACGGACCGCGTCCCGGAAGTCAAGCGCCACGACGGCAAGACGTCCTACAAGCGGGTCGATTCGCTCGGGCATTTCGTGTTCAAATACAGCGATAACCACGGTCAGAGCTGGTCGGCCGAACGCTACGACATCCCGATCCGCGTGTTCGCCTGCGACCGCGAGAACGTCTACGGCGGCAAGCTCTGCTTCTTCTGGAATGTCGGCAAACCCATCGTGCACGGCGGCGCGGCGTTCGTCTCGCTGCACAAGGTTGGAAAGATGGGCGAAGGCTTCTTCGCGCAGTCCGAGGGCGTGCTGCTGAAGAGCGACAATATCCTGACCGAGCGCGACCCCGCCAAGCTGCGCTGGGAAACGCTGCCGGACGGCGACATCGGGTTGCGCACGCCGCCGGGCGGCGGGCCGGTCAGCGAAGAACAGAGCTACTGCGTGCTGAGCGATGGCGCGTTCCATGTCGTCTACCGCTCGATCGACGGGTATCCGGTCGAGGCCTACAGCCGCGACGGCGGACACACCTGGACGGAACCGCGCTACCAGCGCTATGCCGACGGACGGCTGATGAAGCACCCGCGCGCGGCGAACTTCGCCTGGAACTGCAGCAATGGCAAGTTCCTGTACTGGTTCCACAACCACGGCGGCGTCTTCATCGGCAAGCATCCCAATGCCACGAACATCGCGTACGAAGACCGCAATCCCGTCTGGCTGTGCGGCGGCGAGGAAATCGACACACCCAAGGGCCGTGAGATCCGCTGGTCGCAGCCGGAAATCGTTGTCTACGACGATGACACGTACGTGCGCATGAGCTATCCGGACTTGGTCGAGGACGGCGGCAAACTGTACCTGACCGAGACGCAGAAGGATATTGCGCGCGTCCACGAGATCGAGCCCGCGCTCCTCGCCGGACTGTGGAACCAGTTCACCGCTGCGGAGGTCGCACAGACCGGACTGCGGCTCAACCTGCCCGCCGCGGGACAGGCCATGCCGCGCGAGACGGCGATGCCCGCACTGCCTGCGTTCCTCGAGCGCGACCACAAGCGTGCCGATTACGGGACCAAAGACCTGCGCCGTGGCTTCACAATCGACACGTGGCTCGAGTTCGCCGACCTGGCCCCGGGGCAGTCCGTGCTCGACACACGCGATGCGACCGGTCAGGGCCTGACCCTGCAGACCACAGCGCGCGGCACGGTCGAAGCCGTCCTCAACGACGGCCGCACCGAGAACCGCTGGGACTGCGATCCGGGCGTGCTGCGGCCCGGCAAGCGGCACCACCTCGTCGCCATCGTCGACGGCGGGCCGAAACTGATCCTGTTCGTCGTGGACGGAGTTCTCTGCGATGGCCGTGAGTCACGCCAGTTCGGCTGGGGACGGTTCAGCCCGAACCTGCGTCACGCCAACGGCGGCGGCACGGCGCGACTCGGCGGGGCGGTGCGCACGCTGCGCGTCTACGACCGCGCCCTGCGCGTGTCCGAAGCCATCGCCAACCACCGCGCCGGCGGCCCGGCGTGACCGGGACAGCCGGGCGCAGTGTTCAGTATTCAGCGTTGAGCGTCCGCCGCGACGGATTATCTCGGGGCGAAACTCGCGGCAGGGCTCTCAGACCGCCTGAAGGCGGGACTACGAACCTCTGACACAGGGCTGTTTCAAGATTCGTGACCGTCACGTGCGGCGAGTACCCCCGGCGTGTCCCCACGCCGGGGGGGCGGCCTGAGGACAGGCCGCCCCTGCTTGGTGTGCGCAGAGGCGTGGCCTTCCGAGACGCGGGGCCGGATCTTGAAACAGCCCTGCCTCTGACAACGCCGGGCTTGTAGTCCCGCGTTTACGCGGTCCGGGTGACGCGCCGCCTCGAGACTGGCAACGACCCCGAACGAACCAAGGACACCGGACGCGAATCTCACAGGACCGTACAGGGTTCAGGAAAGCCGCACCGCCCCACAGCACTCCCTTCCACCCGACACCCCGTCACCCGACACCTCATCGCGGAAAGGCCCCATCCCATGACCTCTCAAGAACGTGTTCTGACCGCTATCCGACGGCAGCCGGTCGACCGTGTCCCGGTGGTTGAATTCCTCATCGATCCGCGCGTGGCAGCCAAGGCCGTACCGGGGTGCCTGGACCCGGCCGACTGCATGGACAAGCTCGGCATGGACGCCGTCGCCTGCGGGGCGCGGTTCCAGCAGGTCGAGGCGCGCGGCCCGGAACACTGGGTCGATGAGTGGGGCGTGCTCTACCAGCGCGGCCCGGAAGCGCTCGATCACCCGGTCAAGGGCCCGATTGAGACCTGGGATGACCTGCGCCGGTACACGCCGCCCGACCCCCAGGCGCCGCACCGCCTCGGCGCACTGCCCGACCTGGTCCGGCGCTACAAGGGCCGCCGCGCCATCCTCTTCCACCAGCGCGCCGCGTTCATGTGGTCAGCCTACCTGCACGGCATCGAGAATATGCTCATGGACCTGCTCGCCGAGCCGGACTTCGCCAATGCCCTGATGGACATGGTCCTGGAGGCGAATATCGCCCTGGCACGGCGCGCCGTGCGCACCGGCGCCGACGTGATCGTGCTGGGCGACGATTATGCCGCGAACCAGGGCCCCATGATGAGCCCGGCCGTGTTCGACGCCATGCTCCAACCGCGCCTGAAGAAGATGGTCGACGTGATCCACGAGGAAGGCGCCCTGGCGGTCAAGCACAGCGACGGCAACCTGTACCCCATTCTCGAGTCCATCGCACGCTCCGGCGCAGACGGCCTGAACCCCATCGAACCGATCGCCAACATGGACCTCAAGACGACCAAAGCCCGGGTCGGCGACCGCATGGCCCTGATCGGCAACGTCGACTGCGGCCACCTGCTGCCGTTCGGCACGCCCGAACAGGTGCGCGCAGCGGTGCGCCAGTGCATGCGCGACGCCGCGCCCGGCGGCGGCTACCTGCTCTCCTCCAGCAACAGCATCCACTCGAGCTGCAAGCCCGAAAACCTCGTCGCCATGGTCCGGGCCGGCCTTGAGTTCGGCGCCGGACCGTGGTGAGGCCCACCCGCGCGGAATCCGCACGTCGCGCCGTAGCGGACCCTCTCAGAGCAGTTCCGGCAGACGCCGCAGCGCGTCCGCAACCGGCAGTGCCGTGATCGCGTCGAGGTGCAGCGGGTGATCGCCACCGTAGAAGACGTATCCCTTGGCCATCGGGTAGTCGGCAAGGAAGGTGCGTAAACCGCGCAGGTCGTGCCCGGTCAGGCGCCGCTTGCATTTCACCTCGACGGCGACGACCCCGCGGGTGCCATAGAGGACGAAATCCACCTCCATGCCGCCGGGAGTTCGCCAGTAGTACAGGTCATACCCCAGGCCGAAGTTCTGATTCGTGGCCCGGAGTTCTTGGAGCACCAGGCTCTCCAGGGCCGCGCCCTCAATCGGCCCCGGATCATCCAGCGGCCCGCACGGACGCGCCGCCCGATATACGCCCACATCAAAGAAATAGAACTTGGGATGAGCGATCACCCGCCTTTGGGCCCGCTTCTCAAACACGGGAAGACGCACGCCCAGCAACAGATCATCGAGGATCCCGAAGTAGTTCTCGGCCACCCGACGGTGAACGGCACACTCGCGGGCAACCTCACACATGTTCAGCACTTGGCCCTGAGAGAAACTGGCAGCCTCGAGAAACCGGGCGAATGCCCCGGCCTGCCGTGTCAGACCTTCCGCGATAACCTCCTCGCGGAGGTACGTTTCCACATAGGTCACAAGGTAGCGTCCGGGATCCGCCGTCTTGGCCGTGTCGTACAGCGTGGGAAGCATGCCGTACCGGAGTGCTTTCTCCAAGGAGAAATCGGCCCCAAGCTCGGCCGCCGTCAGCGGAAAGAACTGCTCGGTCAGGGCACGGCCCGCGAGCAGGTTCCCCCCCCCCCACGAAGCAGCTTCCTCGGGCTGCTACCAGTAAGCACGAACCGCAGACCACGGGCCTCGATGAGTCGGTGAACCTCATCGAGCAGGTCGGGAACACGCTGAATCTCGTCAATGATGACCGGTTCGGTGCCGGCGGCCGGAATGCGCGCGCTGAGGCGCTGCGGGTCGGCCAGCAGTTCCGTCGCGGTTCTGGCTTCAAGCAGGTCGACGTACACCGCAGCGGGAAATGTGTGCCGGAGCCAGAACGTCTTCCCAGTCCCGCGCGGCCCGAAGAGGAAGAAGCTGGATCCTGAGTCTATTTTCTTTGTTCTGTGGTACACAACTCCATTTTAGTGCAATAAATGTCCTTTGAAATGTCATAATACATAACTTTGGACGGAACAACCGCCGAGCACTGGTCGCCGTATTCGGTCGACCGGGGCCACATTCTCTCGTCCGGCGTCGTTTCCGTTTCAGCGTCGCCCGGTCATCCTCGATCCGGCAATCGTCTCACATGATCGTCGTCGCAATCGTCTGTCGCTTTTCCATTCACGGCGGTTCTCGATCGAGTGACGATGGCGACGACGATTGCGAGCACGACGATCGACTTGTGCTCATGCATCGCCCCTTTCTTGTTGTCCGCCACTTGACATTATCCCACCCCTGTGGTATATATGATATATCAGACATAGCAAAGACGGGAAGCACCGATGCTCACACGTACGGAACAGTGCGCGAACCAGTTGCGGGGTAACATCCTGCAGGGGCGCTTTGCGCCGGGCGAGGTCCTGTCGCAGCGGCAACTGGCCCGGGAGCTCGGCTGCAGCCCCATTGTGGTCCGCGAGTCCCTTCGCATGCTCGAGAACCAGGGCCTGGTGGAGAACGTTCCCAAGTGGGGCACGCGCATTGTGCCGTTCGACGTCGACCGACTCAAAGGGCTGTTCCTGGTGCGCGAAGCCCTCGAGGGCATGGCGGCGCGACTGGTGTGCTCGCGCCGCGCGGCGGTGGACTTCGCGCCCCTGCTCACTCAAGCCCAGGCACTGGACCGACTCTTTGCCAAGCCGCCCGCGGATGCCGGCCAGTTGGCGACGGAACACTACGTTTTCCATTCGGCCATCGACGGTCTCTGCGGGTGCACCGAACTGGTGGAGACTCTCGCGCGCGTCAATCTGCAGCAGTTGTTTCTGGCCTCGACCCAGTTGGTGGACTTCGCGCGGGTCCGGCAACCGTCCCGGTGGCACCTGCAACTGGTTCAGGCACTGGCCGGCTCCGACCCGGAGGCAGCCGAGCGTGCCATGCGCGAGCACGTGCGCAAGGGGCTGGAGGATATTGCGGTCGCCGCTCCGCCGCCCCCCGTGGCTGGCCGATCGGGGACGACCACTTCCCCGACACGCCGCCAAGCGCTAACACCGTTGGTCGAGGCGGGTTCATAGTGAAACGCGACTGACGAACAGGAAATCGCGGTCGCAATCGTCTTCGCAATCGCCCGTCGATCCGGAGTTTGCCAGGTTGCGGACATCGGGAAACGATGGCAACGAGGATTGCGAGAAGCGATTGGCCCAGAAGGAGACGCCCCATGTCATTCCACCCACAACGCAGCGAGACTTGCGTGAAGCGAGGGCACGGTCTCTCGAGTCCGGGTTTCACACTCATCGAGTTACTGGTCGTCATCGCGATCATCGCGATCCTGGCGTCGCTGCTGCTCCCGTCGCTGCAGAAGGCCAAGGAGAAGGCACAGCAGGTCCAGTGCCTGGGCAATCTCAAGCAGCTCGGGGTCGCCACCAACCTGTACGTTGGCGACAACGAGGAGACCCTGCCCGCCATGCAAACCAGTGGCTTCATGTGGTATACGCTCCTGGACATCTACTCGGGCAAGGACCGCGGCGTCCGCACCTGTCCGACGCTGAACGGCGGCGGTGCGTCCGACTACGGCTGGAACTACTCGGGGTATGCGGTCAATTCGGACTGGGGCTTGGGCTTCATCGTCCCGGGCGGCGCCGCACCGAATGACCCGCGCGGCGGCTGCGCCCGGCTTCGCGAAATCGCCGACTACGACAACATGCTCATGCTCGCCGACCGGCGCACCATGCACCCGGCCGGCGACACCGGCGACTGGCCCTGCATCGGCCCCGGCAGTTGGGACCTGGGCTACACGCCGCTGCACGCCTACGGGTGCAACTTCCTTTACGTTGACGGGCACGTGAAGTGGGTCCACCGCGGCCAGTTCATGGCCCCGATGAAGTCGTCCTGGACCCGCGGCCGGGATTGAACGCCGCCCGAACGGGTGCCACGGCTGTGCGTCGTGGGTGAGGGAGGTCAATCCGAATGCCACCCAACCAGGCCAGTGAGCGGCACGGCCCAGGCTCGTAGTTCCGCCTTTAGGCGGTCCCCGTCTTGTTTCGTGGCCACGCGGAATCCGGACCGCCTGAAGGCGGGACTACGAGCATGGGGGCGCCACGATGCCGTGCGGCTTGAGGTTGGGTGTCCATCCACAGCGCCGCGTTTCGCGTGCCTAAGCCTAAACCTACGAGGAAAGGACATCGCCATGCACCTCAGCCTCGCCTGCCTGTCGACCCTCGCCGTGCTGTCCGCGTCTCTGGCATTTGCGCAGTCCGCACCGCCGCTCATCGATCTGCCCTTGGCGGGCAGCCTGGCGAACCGCGGCTCGCTCGGCGGCGACGCGACCCTGGCGGTGTATGCGCCCGGCGAGGCGGCCGTGTTCGACGACGGGGCGTTGGGCGAGTGCCTCGACTTCACCCAGGCATCCCGGCACGGCGGCGTGTTCGGCCAGGACACCACCCCGGCCGGCAGCGCGGTGGTCTTCCCCGGCGACAAACTCGCCGGCCTGGAGACGTTTACGATCATGCTCTGGGCGCGCCAGAACCCGACCGCGGACGGCGTCAGTGCGCGCCTGGGCATGACCGAGTCCGGATGGGACTGGACACCCGCGGTCAACGGCCTCAGCATCAGCTTCGGCTCCGGCCAGGACAAAGCGGGGCACACCTTCAAGTACAAGGCGATGGAGCGGGCCAAGTTCCCGCCGCTCACGGACTGGCGGTTCAACGCGGTCGTGGTTGACAAGGACACCGTGCGCGGCTACCTCGGCGGGCTGGGACTGCCCCCGGTCCTGCTCGGCGAACAACCGCGCACCGGCCCCCGCCCTCAGGCGTGGGGCAACCTGGTCATCGGCAATCTCCTGACGATTCGTCCGTTCAACGGCTGGCTCGCGCACTTCCGCCTGTACGACCGCGCCCTGTCCGGCGACGAGATCGCCGCGGCGGCCGCCGCCGACCTGACGGCGGCCACCACGGCACGCCCCCGCTTCCCGCAACCCCGACCCGACCCGGCACGACCGCTGGTCTTCAAGCGCTCCAGCATCCCGTTCTCCACGCGCTGGCAACGCCCGGACGCTCTGCCCGTCATGCAGTCGTTCCACGCCACCGACTGCCTGTGGGTCTACGGCACGAAAAAGGAGTACGCCGCCGCCATCCAGGCCGCGGGCCTCCGTTACCAGGGCACGCTGAACGGCCTGCAAGGCACGGACAAAGCGACCCCGGACAAGCCCGCCGCGGGCGATCCGTCCGGGCGTCACGAAGACTTGGACGGGAACAAGAACATGCCGTCCTGGATGGTGACGTTCAAGCCCCCGCACTACACCGGCTGCTGCAACCACCCCGCGTTCCGGGACCTGTTCTTCACTGCAGCCAAGGCCCACGTGGACATAGGCGTGGACATGCTCCATGTCGACGATGCGGCCATGAACGCGAGCTGGGTCAGGTATGGTGGCGTCTGCTTCTGCGAGCATTGCCGGGCCGGGTTCAGGGACTACCTGCGCAAGGCCCACACCCCGGAGGAATTGAAGGCGCTCGGGATCGACGCCATCGACAGCTTCGACTACCGCCAGCACCTGAAGGACCACGGCGTCCCGGATGCCGCCGCGTACCGCAAGCAGTTCAAGACACTGCCGCTCACACCCGACTTCATCGCGTTCCAGATCGAGAGCACGCGCACCTTCTACCGTGACTTCCGCGCCAAGCTCAACGAATGGTCGCCGCAGAAGTACATCGCAATCTCGGTAAACGACTGCATCCCCATGCCTGCCGCGGACGGCTCCCATGTCCACTCCGACCTGGTGGACTTCTACCACGGCGAGGTCTACGACCGCACCTTCGCGGCCAGCCTGGCGGGCAACAAGACCGCCGACGCGCTCGGACTGCAGTTCGTTTCGACACCCGTGCTCCAGGGCACGGCTGACGGCGCCCGAACCCTCGCACTGTCGTACGCGCTCGGACAACTCCATCTCGTGCCGTGGGACATCTACATGGGTTCGGACGAGACCGGCAGCGTGCCCCGCTACTTCGGCACCCGCGAGGAGTTCGGCGCGCTGTACGACCTGATCCACGAACACCCGGAATTGTTCGACACGTACCAGAGCGTTGCGGAGATCGCGGTCTTGGTGAATGCCGACGTGGAAACGTCGGCCCGCGTTACCCGCTTCTGCGAAAACCTCGCCGCGCGGCAGATCCCCTTCCACCTCGTCGTGGCCGCCACGAAGCAGGCGCGCATCCCGCTGCGCGATGCGGACCTGCGCACGGTCAAGGCACTCGTCACGCTCAGCCCGGTCGAGACGCTGGCGCCCGACGACCGCGCCTGCCTGGACCGCGTCGCGGCCGAGAACCGCTTCCGCCTCGTCCGGGCCGACGCCGACCTGGACCGGTTCCTCGCCACGCGCGACATGGATCTGCTGCAGTTCGAAGGCCCCGCCAAGGTGTACCTCTTCCCGCGCGCCGCGCCCGACGGCTCAGTCATCATCCACGTCGTCAACTGGAACAGCACGCCGGATCTGAAACAGCCCGAGGCGTACACCCACGTCACCGTCGCTCTGAAACACCCGCAGCGCTGGGGAGTCATCGGCAAAGCCACCTACTGGCAGCCGGGCGAAGCACCGACCGACCTGGCCCCCGAACCGCACGCCGACTCCGTGCGCCTCACGCTGCCGCGCCTGGCCACCTGGGGCATCGTGGCCCTGCCACCGCCCGCAAACGCACCAACGCAACCGTGATGCACCCGCCCGTGCGTCGGGAAGGAACGCCCCCAATGCGACCAAGGTTCTTGGCAACGTCACCCTGTGGAGCGCGGTGGCAAGTCCGCCACGGGCGGCGCGACACCGCTTTGGCTGAGGCGCATTGCCCGCGCGACGAAACTCCAGCCAAAGCGGCGTCCCCGGGCGCTGACTCGCCCTCTGCCGCCGCACTCCACATGCCGCCGTCGATGGCCACGATTCGCCGCGATGCCGACGCGTTTGCCAAGTGCGACGGACACGCAGCACCGAAAAACCTTGGTAGCATTGGACATTCCCCCCCCCTCGACACCCGACACGCGACACCCAGAGGACAGCGTCGCGGCCACCATCACAAGACTGACCGGGAAACGCGAGTTTGGAATCCCGGAGAACTATCAAAGGAGTGTTAAGCCACGTGCGCACGATGCTGTTCTTCGATGACTGGTGCCTGGAATCATATCGGAATGTCGTCCGAAGACTCGGGAGACCACAGTGGGTCCCAGAGGCGACACTGACGGACGGGCTCACGTGCGGGATCTACAACTTCCCGCTGGTCTTCAGGGACGGGGCCGCATGGAAGGGATTGTACCAGGGGATTGTGGAGAATGAGAAGCCCGTTCTGCTGCTGGCGGAGAGCGACGACGGCATCCATTGGCGCAAGCCTGATCTGTCCCACCTGCCCACCGTCAATCCCCGCCGCGCGCCAAATGAAGTTTTCCACCGGGGCAACGACTACGACCGGGCCCCGGCCTATTTCGATCCCCGGGAAAAGGACCCGCAGCGCCGCATCAAGGCCATCACTGTGTTCCGCGATGGGAAGACGTTCACAGAGGGGCTCGGCGTCTCGGCGGACGGGATCCATTGGGAGTTCGAGCCATTCGACCGCGGCGGCGGGCACACGGACAGCCCGTACTGCATCTTCTACAACAGGAAGGCACGCAAGTACGTGGTGGTGACGCGCCCGGGACCGACCAACCGCCGGATCGCCTTCACCGAGACCGCCGACTTCCGTTCCTTCTCCGAGCTCCGCGTCGTGCTGCATCCCGACCCGCTCGACGAACCGCTCGTCCAGTTCTACGGCATGCCGGTGTTCGAGTACGAGGACATGTACGTCGGGCTGCTGTGGCTTCTGCACTGTGATCCGGGCGAGATCGGGTTTGTGAAGCGCCTCGGGGTGATCGACGCCCAGCTTGCCTACAGCTACGACGGCACGGCGTTCAACCGCACATTCCGGGAACCCTTCGTCACGCGCAACCCGCGCGGTGAGCATGGCGGCGGGTGCGTGTACCCGAGTTCCATGCTCGTCGACGACGAGCACAGGATCCGCATCTATTCCGGCGGCTCGTACGGGGAGCACTACCTGGACCTGGACAAGGAGGATGCCGCGCTCATGCTCCATACTCTGCGCCTCGATGGTTTCATGTACCTGGAGTGCCCGAATCACATCGGCACCCTGATGACACGTTGCATCCGGTTGCGTTCCTCGGAGCTGCGGTTGAACGTCAGGGCTCCATTCGGAACCGTGCGGGTGCAGTTGTCCGACGAAAAGGGGATTCCCTTGCCCGGATTCTCATATGCCGAGTGCGTCCCCTTCCGCGGTGATGAGCTGTGGCACGTTCCCCGCTGGATCCCGAAGCAGACCTCCGCCGCGCTCCCGCAGGAGAGGGCGCGTGTGGAGGTGGAACTCACGAACGCCGAGATCTACGCGATACGCGGCGATTTCGTCTTCCACTGGCAGTGAACGGCCGGATTCTTTTCCGCAACCCAAAGACACAAGCGAGGCAAGATCAATGATGTCGAATCAACCCGTGAAGAACCCATCAAGTCTCGAACGGGAGCTCAGACGCACAAACCCCGACTACATCGTTCATGTGCCGGGCAGCCTCGACGGCAGTACTGGCGACGGCGGCAATGAGCATTTCCTCGTCTTTGACGGGCCCGATGGCTCGCTCATGGCGGTCTGGACCCAGAGCACCTTTGAAGGGCAGCCGGATCACCGCATCGTCTTTTCCCGCAGTACCACCGAGGGACTCACCTGGTCGCGTCCGCGCACGATCGCCGGCCCCGGAAAAGATCTGGATCCGAAAACGGGGAAGGGCATGACGAGCTGGGGTTTTCCCCTCGTTTCACAAAGCGGCCGTATTTATGTGCTTTACAACAAGCAGATTGGCCTGGTCGATGTCCTTCATCAATTCACCGGCGTGATGGCAGGGAAATACAGCGATGACATGGGTGAGAACTGGTCGGCTGAAGAGACTGTTCCGATGCCGAAAAGCGTCTGGGACGATCCCGACCCCAGCATGCCGGCCAACTGGATCGTCTGGCAAAAGCCGGAACGCCTTTCCGAGGGCAAGTATTACGTTGGGTTCACCCGTTGGCTGTCCACCAAGGTGCGCCACGAGCCGCCGAAAGGTCATTATTGGGCATGGGAGTCGGTGGTCGAATTCATGCGGTTTGAAAACACGGACGAAAACCCACCGGTGCGCGATCTGAAGGTCCGCTATTTCGCCGAGAACGAAGCGGCCCTGCGTGTCGCGTTCCCCGGCAACAGCGCCATGAGCGTCGCGCAAGAACCGTCCCTGGTGAAGCTTCCGGACGGCCGACTGTTCTGCGCCATGCGCACCTTCACCGGCCACCCCTACTATTCGGTCTCGCCCGACGCCGGCCAGTCATGGTCCACGCCTGAAGTGCTTCGCTACCAGGACGACAGCGTGTCCATGCTCCATCCGATCAGCCCATCGCCAATCTACGAGGCGGAGGACGGTGTCTACACGCTCTTCATTCACAATCACAACGGCAATTTCGGGCCGTGGGTCGGCGGCGACACACAGAAACCGGGCGATTCACTCTGGCATAGGCGCCCCCTCTGGATCTTGCGGGGAACCTATCAGCCGGCAGCCAAGCAGCCCTTGTGGTTCTCACCGCCGCGATTCCTTATGGACAACGACGGTGTGGCGCTCGGCTACGGAAAGGGGCGCACCGATCTCGCCTTGTATGCGAGCCTGACCCGACGCAATGGCCACGCCGTCCTATGGTATCCAGACCGGAAGTTCTTCCTGCTGGGGAAAAAGCTCTTGCCTTTCCTTGATTAGCAGGAATTTGGACATACCGCTCGTCTCGCAATGGTTCTTGGTCCTCGACAAGGCAGGGCAATTCGATTCTCCACCACAGAGTTCACAGAGAGCACAGAGACTAACGTATTGATTGAAAGCGTATTGGATGACATGGTGTTTTTCTACCGCGATCCTCTGTGACCTCTGTGCTCTCTGTGGTGAACCGTGATTGTTTGGCGAAGAATCGAGTAGCCCTGCTCGACAAGGTTCGTGGCAAAATAGTCCCAAGGCAATAGCCGCGACCGACATTGGAATCCATGTCTACCCGCAGCATCATCATCGGTGTTCTTGGCGTCGTCTTCATCAGCGCCTTCTGCTACTTCTTCGACGGCGTGATCGGGCAGGGGCTGTTCATCTCGTCGCTGATGCCGGTGGCGGTCTACGGGACGCTGATTCTCTTCCTGCTGACGCTCTACCCACTGCTCTGCCGGTTCGGGAAAGGCGTGTGCCTGTCGGGACGCGAGCTGGCCGTGATCGTCTGCCTCATCCTGCTCGCGTGCGGGATTCCCGGGCGCGGGCTGGTGCAGTACCTGCCCCCGGCTGCCATGTTCCCGCACCACGACAATCGAGTGCGGCCGGGTTGGGCCAGCGAGGACGTGCTGGCCATCGCCCCGCCCCAGATGCTCGCCGACATCAAAGGCAACGAGGACCGGGCGCTGGACGGTTACCTGACCGGGCTGTCGGTCGGCGACCGCCGCATCTCCCCGCTGGACGTGCCATGGTCCGCGTGGGGCCGCACGTTGGTCTTCTGGGTCCCCATCATGCTCACCGCCACCCTGGCCCTGCTCGGACTGGCCGCCGTGTTCCACAAGCAATGGGTGCATCACGAGCAACTGCCCTACCCCATCACGACCTTTACCCAGGCACTGCTGCCGGACGAAAACGGACGGCTGGCATTCCTCGGCAACCGGTTGTTCTGGATCGGGTTCCTGCTGGTATTCGGGATTCAGTTCAACAACTACCTCCTGAAATGGCTCCCGGACTTCCTGATTCCCATCAAGACCTCGTTTGACTTCTCGGCATTCGCCAGCCTGGCGCCGGCGCTCACCAAGGGCAACGGCATGACCCTGTTCCAGCCCTGCATCATCTTCCCGGTCCTGGGCCTAGCCTATTTCCTGTCCGCCGATGTCTCCTTCACGATGACGGTGACTCCGTTTGCCTTTGCGCTGATCTATGGCCTGTTCGAAATGCACGGCGTCGCGTTCGGGGGCACCCGGATGCTCGGCCCGAACATCCAGCAGTCCATCTTCGCGGGCGGCTATTTCGCCATCGTGCTGATGGTCATGTACACCGGACGCCACTACTACGTCAATGTCCTGCGCAGCAGCCTGGCGCTCAGGCCCCGGGAGGGAACCGATTCCTATGCCGTCTGGGGGATGCGCGCGTTCCTGGCCTGCACGCTACTGTTTATCATCCAGCTTGTGGTCGCCGGACTGGACTGGCAACTGGCGATCGTCTACACGTTCCTCGCGTTCATGGTCCACGTCGTGGTCAGCCGCCTGATTGCGGAGACCGGCTGTTTCATGGTCGGCACCTATGTCTATCCTTGTGTCATGATCTGGGCCTTCTGCGGCACCACGGCGCTCGGGCCCCAATCGCTGTTGATCATGTTCCTGGTCTCCACGATCCTGGTGAGTGGGCCAGGTTGGGCGCCCATGCCCTTTTTTGTGCAGGCACTGAAACTCGGCGACCTGTACCAGGTGGACCTGAAACGCCTGCTGAAATGGGGCGCGATGCTGGTCGTGCTCTCGCTCCTGATCGCCCTGCCCTGCACGATCTACTGGCAGTACCAGTGCGGCGCGCCCACCACCGGTTCGCCCACCACCAGTTGGACCCGCCGCACCGCGTCGTTTCCATTTGAGAACATGGTCGAGATCAAACAGCGGCTGCGCGCCCAGGGCCTGCTCGAGACCGCCGAATCCCTGCACGGCTGGTCACGCTTCGCCCATCTCGCGCCGGACGGCAAACAGGTTTCGGCCTTCCTCATTGCCATGACGGTGGCGCTCATCTTCAGTCTGGCCCGGCTGCGGTTCGCGTGGTGGCCACTGCACCCCATGGCGTTTGTGTTTCTCGGCGGGTTCCCGGCCTACTATCTGTGGTTCTCATTCATGCTGGCCTGGCTCACCAAGCTGGCGGTCACCAAGTACGGCGGCGCGAAACTGTACGAGCAATTGAAACCGCTCATGATCGGATTCATCGCCGGCGGCGTCCTGGGCGGACTCCTGCCCATGCTGGTCGGGTCCGCGTACTACTTCACCGTCGGACATCCGCCATGACGGTCGACCGAGTTATTCATCACGAAGGACCAGGCGCGGCCCGGGGCCGTAACCCCGTCAAAGGCCGCCGGGGAAACCCTCGGCCGGGGGATCGACCAGCGGGTCGATGGCCATTGTCGCCTGGCGTGGCGGCGCGGCGAGGGAAAGACAACGCGGTTTTGTCGAGTTAATCGAGAGAATCGACAGAATCGATGGAATCGCCTGTCGACTCCCTCGACTCCCTCGACTCCCTCGATTCCCTCGATTCACTCGATTCACTCGATTCACTCGATTCACTCGATTCACTCGACCTTCCGGGTCCCATTACACTTCGGGTAAGCCGAGCACCCCCAGAACTCCTGGCCCGCGTTTCTGCCCGCCTTCGCCTTGCGCCGGCGCATCGGCGCGCCGCAATCGGGACACACGGGCGCCTCTTCTTGCTTCGACATCACGTCGTGCCGGATCGCCGTGAGCTTTTCGCGAAACCCGCCTTCCTCTTGAAAAGCTTCGCCCTGGCTCTCCATCTGGTGGTTGAGCATGTTGATCACCCGGGCAAGCAGGATCAGCAGGACGTTTGCCACGACCACGTCGTCCGGAGAGTCCAGCCAGGTGGCAAACTTCTTCTTCTGCGCCAGGATATGCGCGCAGGCATCGTGCACCACGTCATCGCCGTAGTCCGGGGTGTCCAAGCGCACCTCGTACACCGCCCGTGCTTCGGGCGAATTCTTCTCCCATGGTACGAGGTCTTGGTTGAGAAGCCAGTTGATGTAGTCGCCGGCCAGTTCCGCCAGACTCGCCCGCGCCACGTCAGTGAGCTTCATCTCGGTTTCCCTGGAGGTCCTGTGGCGGGCGGAACCTTCGGCGTTGTTTGCACACCCCGAACGGGCCGCCTGCGTCATCTGGTCAAATTGCCGCCCGCAAGGATCGTTGGTGCGGTTCAGGAACCGCCGGCAAAACCGCTGGGTGCCAAGTTGCGCAATGTTCGCCATGACCCACGAATCCAACTTGAAATACCCGCATGTACCGCCAAACATGAGAAGCCTTCCTTTTTTCGAGAGAATCGAGACTCGATTCGCTCGAGTTACTCGATTCCCTCGACCCGCCGGGTCCCATTGCATTTCACGCACACCGCTTACGGTACATATCCAATTGCGGCGCAAATAGATGTGTATCAATTTCGAGACGTGCGCCCGCGAACCAGACCCGCCACGCCGCATCACGCTTCCGTTTCGAACCCGTTGGGGCCGAACAGACCCTGCAGGGATGGCAGGCAGGCCAACGGCCCGGCGTCGGCGCGGATGTGCCAGCCCAAGCCCAGTTGCTGGCGCGCCCACTCGCCGAACTCGAGAATGGCGTTGATGTCCCAGTGCGCCAGGCCGTTGTCGCTGTGCCGGTCCAGATGCGCCGGGTCCCAGCAGAGGCCGGGTGTGACGCCGTGCAGGTCAAGGTGTCCCGATGGTGCGGCGGCAGCCAGACGGCGGATCAGGCGCCGTGCGGCCGACTGCACCTGACTGCTGTGCCAGCAGACGTGCGGAGTCCGCTCGCCGCGAACGTAGGCCAGCGCGCTCGGGACTCGCCGGCAGGTCGACGCCCACTCGACCGCTGCGAAGTCCGCAACCAGGGACAGCGCCGCCGCGCCGGACGCAGGCGGCACCGGCGAGTCCAGGTCCACGACCACGGGACCCGGCGCGTCCCAGGCCGGGGCCGCGCCCGGCGGCCGCCAGGCCACATACCAGGAGAACCGGTAGTCGCGCGCCTCGGGTGCGAACTCCGCGCAGCACATCAGCGGTTCGCGGAGCAGGTGCAGGCCGTCTTTCTCGAGGCTCACCTTGTAGCTGCCCTGTTCCGGCCCCTGCCCCAAACCGTGCTCCCAGCGCCACACGTCGCTGCCGGTGCCGATCTCAACGGCTGTGCCGTCCTCGCGCTCGAAGACCAACGCCAGCGGTGCGCGGTGCCAGTGCGCGATCATCAACGGCTGCTCGCCAGGCGCCGGGATGTCGCGCCACTCCGGTTGCACGCCCTCAGCCCAATGCGCGGCCGGCGGGACCGAGTAGAACCGCATCCAGCGGCCGGGCAGAATGAGCGAACCGATGCCGAAGTGCCGCCGCACCGTAGCCCCTTTCGGCCACGCGATGTCCAGCGTCACCCGGACATGGTTCGCCGCGTAGCGCGCCCCCTGCCGGAACCGGACGTTCGCGCCGAACGGGAAGTAGCCTTCGCTGAGAACCACAGCGACTCCGCCCTTGCGGCTGGCGCGCCACTTCTCGACTACACCGGACCCGTCGTCCACGTCGTCGACGTAGAAGCGACACTGCTGCAGAACGGCCTGGCCGCCGATCGACAGCGACTCGGGCCCGGCCAGCCGCTCCGCCAGATGCGTGGCGGCCCACGTGCCGTCAGGGTGGGCGATGCGGATCTCTTCGCGGTTGTTTTCCAGCATAGTGTGTGTGCCAAAGGTTCGGGGTTCAAACGGACAGAACGGACCCAACAGACGAAACGGACGGGGCAGACTCGCCCGACCGGCCAGCCGCCTCCCTCACCGACTCTCGAACAGCTCCTCAAACTTCTTCCGCTGCAACGGCTTTGGTGGTACGGCGGCGAACCCGAGCGGCGTCAGCGCGACCACGTCCCACTCGGGGCCGAGCCCGAGCTTGCCGTGCAGTTTCTTCTGATCGAACGCGCAGACCCAGCACGTGCCCAACCCCTCCGCGGCGGCGGCCAGAACCAGGTGCTCCATGGCGATGGACACATCGATGACGTGCGCGCTGGTGCCGTCGAACCGCTTCCAGGCGCTGCCCGGGTGCCCGAGCGCGACCACGGTCAACGGCGCCTCGGCCAGCCACGGCTTGCCGTAGCACTCGCAGACCAACGCCTTGGCGGCTGGCGACTCGACGAACAGGAACTTGAACGGCTGCAGGTTGCAGGCGGTGGGCGCAAGCTGGACCGCCTCGCGGATGCGGTCCAATTTGTCCGTCGGGACCGGGTCCGGTCGGTAGCCTCGAATGCTGCGGCGTGTTCGGAGCACTTCGTAAAAATCCATCACGTGGTCTCCGGGTGTTGAGAGATGAGGCGTCAGGGGAAGGGAGTTCCGTCGGGATCATCGGGATCTTCGAAGGCATCGGGATCATCACGTTTCCTGAAACCCGAACACTGAGACCTCCCTTCACGCTTCTTCCGCCACGCAACCGAACAACGAGTTGGCGGTGGTGCGGGTGATGACGACGTCGACCAGGTCGCCGGGCTGCATGCCGTCGGTACGCGGGAAAATGCAGACCTTGTTCGTGTCGGAGCGGCCGGTCCAACGCGTCGAGTTCCGCTTGCTCTCACCTTCGACCAGGACGCGTACCGTGCGGCCCTGGTAGCGCGTGTTCGCGGACTCCGCACGCGCGACCAGGTCGGCCAGCAGAATCTGGTTCCGTTCCTCCTTGACCGACTGCGGCACATCGTCCGGAAGCTTTTCCGCGGCTTTCGTGCCCGGCCGCGGCGAGTACTTGAAAATGTACGCCATGTCGAAGCCCGCCTCGTTCATCGCCTGGCGTGTGGCGGCGAACTCCACATCCGTCTCCGTGGGGAAACCGACGATGATGTCGGTCGAAAATCCGACCTCCGGCAAACGCTCGCGCAGATGCCGAATGCGCGCCAGGTACTCCTTGGCCGTCGTGCCGCGGTGCATGAGTTCCAGGATCCGGTCCGCGCCGGACTGCAGCGGAATGTGGAACGCCTTGCAGACCTTCGGCAGCTCGCAGACGGCATCGAGGAAGGCCTGGTTCATGAACTTCGGGTGCGGCGACGTGAACCGAATCCGTTCCACGCCCGGCACGTCGTTCACCGCCCGCAGGAGGTCGGCGAACGGCGACGCATCCGGCGAATAAGTGCCGTCCCGCCGCGCCTCTGCGATCCCGTACGCGGTGATGTTCTGACCGAGGAGGAAGATCTCCTTCGTGCCCTGCCCCGCCAACTGGCGCACTTCGCGCACCACATCTTCCGGCAGCCGACTGCGCTCACGGCCGCGGACCTGCGGCACGACGCAATACGAGCAGAACTGGTTGCAGCCGCGCATCACGGAGACGAAGGCCGAGACCGCGCCGGGCCGATGCCCAGAGAGGGCTTCCGTGTCGTCCGCGCCGGTCTCGGTCGCCACGCGGCGCGACCGCTCGCGTGCGATCTCCGCCACAATCCCCGGCACGGTGTGAAGCTGGTCCGTCCCGACGACGAAGTCCAGGTGCGCAAACCGTTCGAGCAGCGCCGCACCGTGCTCCTGCGCCATGCAGCCGATCACGCCGATGATCACCTCCGGCCGCTGACGGCGAAGACGCTTGGTCAGCCCGACCTTGCCGAACACCTTGCGCTCCGCCTGGTCACGAACGCTGCAGGTATTGAAAATCAGGATGTCGGCGGTCTCTTCGCCCGGCGCAAGTGTGTAGCCGTGTTCCTCCAGCAGACAGCCGAGCGCTTCAGAGTCGCGCTCGTTCATCTGGCAGCCGTAGGTTCGAATGTGAAACGTCTTGAGCATGCCGTGACCGCTGACCTTTCGACGGGGAATGAACAGGAGAATATGACTGCACCCCGCGGCCGTGCAAGCGCGTGCGGAGTTCACGGGTGGCCTCTGGGGGGGCGCCAGCGCTTGGTTACGGTGAGGGCGGCGCTGCGTTTTCCGGCGTGGTCTGGTCTTCCTCAGGGGCTGGAACCGGCGGGGGACCCAGCTCTCGGTACCGCGCCACCGCCGCGGCGGTGCCCGGTTCGTCGCCCAGCCGACGGCGCAGCACGGCCAGGTTCTGCCAGGCGTGCGCATTGCCGGGGTCCATCTCTGTGGCCCGCGTCAGGCACCGCTCGCCGAACACGAAGCGGGACCGGTCCGCGTCACGCGTGGCCGTCGCGGCGCAACCCAGGTAGTACCAGTTGGCCCAGTAGGCAGGAGTCCAGCGCAGGTTGTCGAGCAACTGAGTCGGCGCGGCGGCGGCGACGAACGCGTACCGGTCGCGCTCACCCATGTCACGGCCGCAGAGCAGCCAGACACACAGCATCAGCGGCGCCGGAATGGCCGCCGCCACGACCAGCGGCCGCCAGGGCGTGACGCGCGGACCGCTTCCCGACGCGTTCGGACGTCGCAGTGCCGCCAGCATCCCGGCCAATGCGGCCAGAACCAGCGCGTAGGGCAACACGTGTATCGGAACGTCGAACAATCCGTGAACGAGCGCGACCGAGACTCCCCCCATGACGGCCGTGAACTCGGGATCGTGCACATGCCCGGCGCGGTAGCTGCGGACAGCACAGACGGCAAACGCCGCCGCGAGCAACAGCGCCAGAAGCACCCCGGCAATGCCGCCGTCTGCCAGAATCTGCAGGTACGTGCTCTCCGCATGGTGCGCGGTGTAGCCGAACGCCCCCGTATCGTAGGCGCGGGAGACGGTGCGGAAGCCCTCCGCCCCGACGCCGACGAGGGGGAAATCCCGCCAGACCCGACCGGCCTCTCGCCACACATCGATACGGCTGTCGAGTCGGCTCTCCTTGAGGGACCGCAGTTCGGTGTCGATGCGGGGCAGGTCAATGGCAGAGAAGACCAGGAGCCCCAGGCACAGCAACAGAGTGATCGCCACCCCCGCCGTCCGCGACGCGCGCCGTGACACCATGGCGGCGGAGACGACCAGCGCCACCGCCAGCAGGATAAAGGCGCCGCGCGACTGCGACGCCACGATGCCAACCACCAAAACGACCAGTGCGCTCATCCAGACCGCCGCCCATCGCCAGTGCCGATTCTGCATCTCCACCGCGGCCAGGGCGATGCAGGCGGGTGTGAGCATGGCCAACAGTCCCCCCAAGTGATTCGGGTTGATGAAACTGCCGAAGGTGGCCGCCCCCCCGACATCAAACACCCACCACAGGCGCGTTGCCGGCGCGCCGTAGCGGCTGAAGCACGCGGCGCCGGCCTGCGCCACCCCGAACGCCACGAGGAAGCCGAGCAAGCGTCGGCGGTGCGGGTGGATCAGGCAAGCGGACAGGGACGCGGCCGCGCAGACAGCCAGGAACAGGGCCAGCGTCCGCAGCGTTCCGGCGCGGTTCAGGCTCAATGAGAACCCGCCCCTCGCCGGCAGCGTCCAGCCCAGCCCCGTCGCCGTGTCAATGGCCGCGGCGGCGCGCGAGGTGATAGCGGCGCGGGTTTCGCCGGCACGGTTCAGCACCGACGCGGGAAGCGGGACAGCGGTCGCCAGCAGCCATGCGGCTGTGAGGCCGACCAACGCCAGCAGAAGGACTCCGGGCTGAGCCGGTCGCCCGCCGTAGCCGCGGCGCGCGGCGCGGAACACGCCGAGCGCCAGCCAGGCCGAAACCAGGCACAATACCGATGGACGGATGCCGCCAGCCCAGCCCGCTGCGACCAGAATCCCCGCCGCAAGTATTCCGAGGTAGACCACGTCCATCCCGTCCGCACCAAGTGTGCCAGAGTCCGGTGGTACTGCGCCAGCGCAGGGTGCGAAATGCAGGGGTACCGTCTTCCGGCCGAGCCGCGAGAGGGAACAAGCGGCTCCCCCCAATGCACCGCTTGCTCCCGCGTGCGACTCTGGCAGAGGGCCACCTTTGACGAACGCATTGCCTTCCGCTGCCGTCGCGTGCTGGTGAAGCAACTTGTGCCCTACTATATTCCAGAGATGCCGGTTCGGCGAAACAGATCGGGTACAGCCCAGGACGAATGCATGACGACACCCAGGCAGATCCGCAACGGCTTTTTCCTCACCCTCGAAGGACCGGAGGGGGTCGGGAAGTCCACGCACGTCCGGTTGGTGGCGGACCGACTGCGGCAGAGCGGGTACCAGGTCGTGCTGACCCGCGAACCCGGCGGCACTCCGCTGGGCGAGGAACTGCGGCGCCTGGTCAAACACTTTGGCGAACCTGGCGCGGTCTGCGCCGAGTCGGAACTGCTGATGTTCGGCGCCAGCCGCGCCCAGCTCATGCGGGACATCATCCTGCCGCACCTGGTCGCCGGAGGGGTGGTGATCTGCGACCGGTTCGCCGACTCCACCACCGTGTACCAGGGTTGCGCCCGGAACCTCGACGCCAGTTTCATTCGCCAGATGCACAAATTCACCATCGGGCAGCGCTGGCCCGACCTGACGATCGTGCTGGACCTCGACCCCGAGGCCGGCCTGGGCCGGGCCCGAACCCGCGGCGGCAGCGATGCCGTGCCGGACCGGATCGAGGCCGAATCGCTGCGGTTCCACACCGCCGTGCGCGACGGATTCCTGGCCCTGGCCAGGCAGAACCCCGAACGAGTCCGCATCGTGCGCACGGACGCCCCAACTGAGGACGTGCATCGGCAGATCATGGAGATCATCGACGGTGTCATTGGCCAACTTTCGTGATCGGTTCCCCGGAGTTTGCGCCAGGTTGCTGGGCGCGCGGTTGCACAACCGCGTCGGCCACGCGTACCTGCTGGCTGGCGACAGCCCGACGCTGCTCGAGGAGTTCGCCACCGCCTGGGCCCGAGTCTGCGCCTGTCTGCAACCGACCGCGGACGGGGACGCCTGCGGCCGATGCGAGCCGTGCCAGTTGTTCGACCGCAAGTGCTACCCGGAACGGTACGACCTCCGGCCACAGTCCAAGTCGCGCCAGATCCTCGTGGACGAAGTCCGGGCTTTCGAGCACCAGCTCAGCCTGGCCACGTCCCGGGACCGGCTCAAAGTGGGCGTCCTCGCCGAGGCGGACTGTATGAATGAACAGGCGCAGAACGCCTTCCTCAAGACGCTCGAAGAACCGACGCGATACACCTTGCTGCTCCTCTACTCGGCAGCACCCCGCACACTGTTGCCCACCATCCGCTCACGCTGCCAGAACGTCTCGCTGCTCGAGAATCGGAAGTCCTACGACGTCGTCATCAACGTGGGCCTGTTCCCGGTCTTGGCGCGACTGCGCCGGAACGCCGGTGCGGCCATCGCACTGGCAACGGCAAGCCGCCTGTCCGTAATCCTGGCCGGACTGCAGCAGCAGGCCGAAGCAACCGTCGGGGACGAGCACGACCAACGCTGGAACACGGTGGCCGCGGACGACAAGGCCCTGAAGAAGAAACTCGAGGAAGGCCGAACAGCCAAGGTGCAGGCAGAGTACACCCGGCTTCGCGGCGACGTGGGGGACGCCCTCCAAACCTGGTTCCTGCAGGAACAGCTCGCCGCAGGCGGCGTCGAACCCGCCGCGCTCCCGCATCCGGAACTGCTGGCCGCCGCGGAAGATCAGGGCGCCTGCCTGCGGGATCTGACGTGGGAAGAGGCCAACGAAAACGTCGCCTGGGCCAACGAACTGGTGCGCTGCCTCGACGGCCACGTCAACGAACGCCTGGCACTGGAAGCTTTCTGCCTGTCCGTGTGCCAGATCCGCAATCGCCCGGCATGACGCGCAGGCCGCGCGTCAACCGCCGGCACACGTGCCGACGCAAAACCGCTGGGCGTCGCCGCACAAACCCCTTCCCGAAGTGCCCAAATCCGCCTTTTCAAGTGGTCCCTGGAAACGAAAAAAAACGCGCGACCTCTTGACCTTTCGTCCCCCCCCACTTGTTTGCAGGTTATTCACAGGTTATCCACAATTGAAAACTGGGATGCCAGTGGCTTCGTATGTAACCGCAACACATTGATTACCAGTATGTTGCAACCTGACATCATTCTAACCTTCGCCGGACAGGCGGTGTCTGCGCCGGGAACGGACGACTTATTGACATCCCCACAAATGGCCGATTTGGGGGCACTTATGACACCAGACCGAGAGGTCGCCCGCGGGCCATGCACAGCTTGTTAACAGACCCGGGAAAGCGGCGTCGGCACGCGGTCAATCTCCGGGGTCGGGGCTGAGCGCCTCTTGCCCGCGCCGAAGGGGTGCCGGGGAATCAGGTCGTGGGGGGGGGCGGGGCGGAAGGTGCGGCGATTGAGGGATCCCGTCAACCGCCGCGGGACACGTCACAGCCCTGCGGTCCGGCAGGGCCAGGCCGTCACTCCATGGCGCCTCCGGCCCCAACGCGCCGTGAGGCCGTACGGTGCGCCCTACTTCGCGGTGTCCGGGTTTCGCGACCACCGCACGGCGTTGACGACCAGTCTCTGGAAGTTCGGGTTCTCCGTCTGCTGCTGGGCGTGCCCGAGAGCCGTGTAGACAACGCGGCCGTGCCCGTAGGGCTTGACCCAGCAGATGGGGCGCTCGAAGCCCTTGAACCACGCCGAGAGCAGAATCTCGAAGTGCCCGTAGGTCTCCATCAGATACAATTCCTCTTCCATCTGGAAGTCCTCGATCCCGTCCATGACCGGATGGTGCCGGTTCTTGACGTTGAACGTCAGCTTGGGCCAGGCCGAAGGGTGCGTCAGGAACTTGCCGCCGACCATATTGATGTAGCCAGGCGTGGCCTTGAACGAATCCGCGGCCGAATGCACGCCCACGAAGCCCTTGCCGCCAATGATGCCGCCCAACAACCCTTTCGCCTGGTCGGGGGTGAGGTCCTCGCCCGTGGTGTAGTCAACGATCACCTCGAAGGGCTTGATGCGGTCCGGGGTGAAATCCTGCCGGTCTTCGGTGATCAACACGTCAAACCCTGCTTCGGTCAGGAACTTTCGGTATATCGGCCCCATGATTTCGAACTGGTGGAACCCGGTCGTGTGCCCGCCCATTACCATGACATTGATCTTGTCGGCCATGATGAAACTCCTGTTGGCTTCTGCTCTTGCTCGCGCTCTGACTCCGGAACCTGCTCCACGGAAAAGCTACCTTTGCTGATCACCGGCGGCAAGGCGACGGCGACCGATCCAGTTGCCACAGTGCTATCCCCATCAGGGTCAACGGGGCCAGCAAATAGAGGATGACAGGGACAAAACCGGCCAAACCCAGGAAATGGAACACGGTCACCGATGTGCGGCCCTGCTGCAGTTGCGGCAGCGAATACTGCCACAGCGGGACCAAGACCCGCTCCGGCACCTGCGGATCGGTCAGGCTGAACACCACCATGAACGCCACCGACACGGCCACGGTGACGGCCAGCACCGGCCACCACCTTCGGCTCAGACAGCTCATCAGGAACACCAGGAACGGCAACGCGGGCACGAAGTGCCGAGGTCCCATGGCGGACCCGCCGAACCAGAACGCATAGCCGGCATTGAACACGAAGTACACCGCCACGATCAGCGCCGCAACGGCACAGGGCGAAGCCCACGACTCGCGGCGCCGGGCCACACGCCAAAGCACCAGCGCCAGAGCCGGTAGACTTAACATCAGGAAGGGACTGACCGGAAACATGCCCCGGTACGTTCCGAAGGTCATCCCCCACATGGCATCCGGCTGGGGTGCCGTGATCCCGAAGAACCCCTCCCGCATGCGGGCCTGGAACGCCGGGCTCGCCAGCGTCTCGTATCCAAGGCGCAGGGGATGCCCGAAACACACGGCATTGTAGAAGCACAGCGGGATCGCGGGCAGGATTCCGCCGCCAACGAACAGGGCGAAACGCACGCCGACCTCGCGCCACGCCAACCTTCGCGACTGCACAGCCCGCCCCAGGCCGAGCAGGAAGTACCCACCCAGAATGGTCGCGATCAGTCCGGTGGGGAACTCCGTCACGACCGCCACGCCCAGCAGAAGGCCGTCGAGGAACAGGTCCAACCGCCGCGCCGTCTCCGCCCCGCTTGCGGCAACCCGCGTCATTCGCGCAAACACCACGAAGAGGGCCACGGCAGCGACCATGTGCCCGTAGAACACGGTCGCGTAGGGATACGCCATGGTGCCTGCCGCCCAACCGAGAGCAAGCAAGCCGGCCATCCGCATGTCCGCGCAGTGGCGACGCAGGAACTCCGCCATGAACACGGCGAAAAACGCCGCCGCCAGGCTCACGGTCAGCGCCCGCGGCACCCACACCCGCACCAACCGCAGCAGACCTTCCAGCGCCAGACGCCCCTGCTCCCCCGACGCCGCGTCAACCAACCGTGCGATGTGCCAGGAGACAGCCGGCTCAACCCAGCGGTACACGGCAAAGGCAGGAATGGCCAGAAACGAGACACCGGGTGCCTTGTCCGAGTAGTAGTGCCCGTTGCAGTAGGATCGGTCGACCGTCTCGTTCGCCACCGGATCGATGGTGAAACTGTGCCACTCCACAATCCCCCACGTCAGCCCGATCCGGGAAACCTCGTTGACGCCCGGCTTGTGCCCAACCCCGGCGTAGAGCGCAAACGCCGCCAGAAACAGCCAGAACCGCACCGACCAGGGAAATGGACCGGCGTGCCGGGCCATCCCCGGATCCTCGGCTCGGGCCTCGTCCGTCATGGAGCTCCTCCAAGGCAATTCGCAGAGCAGTCGATGGACCACGGACAATGCACCACGGACCGCCGACTTTCAAGCCGAACACAAGACCACGCCGTAATGCGTCAGTTGCGGGTGGAGATAAGGTCGAAGTTTGACCTGGGCTGACGCCTAAAGTGGTCGGAGCGGCTCGCTCCGACACCCGCGGGAGCGAGACTCCCATGTTACTCGCGTGTCACTCTGCGCCGCCGCCCGGACCAGCCGGTGGCGGCGCCAGGCGGCCCGCTAGCAACACAGGAGTTTGGTGTTTTGGCTTGCTTTAGTCCTGCTTCTTGCGTATTCTATTTAGGCAAGGTGTGCTATGCGGGTGCGATAGGTCGAGTCCGCGAGACGTTACATGTAGCTGCGCCCCAAGCGGCGCGCAGGGAGGATTGCGTGATGGTTGAACTGCGCAGGTCCGGCACGTGGCGCCATGCCGGCTATGGACCGGCACGGGGTTCTCTTGGGCGCACGAGGGCGGAGCCTGGCTTGAGCTTGGATCCTGCCGCCCCGCCCGCCCCGTGCACTCGGCGCGAGTCGCTCTACGGCAGTCCGAAGGTGTTCCGTACGCGGTTCACACTGATCGAGCTCTTGGTGGTCATTGCGATTATCGCCATTCTGGCGGGAATGCTGCTGCCGGCCCTGTCCATGGCCCGCTCCAAGGCGCGCTCCTCCAAGTGTGTGTCCGGCCTCAAGCAGATTGGGTTAGGGTTCTGCATGTACTCCAACGACAGCGACGATTACCTGCCGGCCAGCAGTTACGGCGAGGCGCCGGGCACGTTCTACACCAATGTTTTGGCGGCCGGCAATTTCACGGAGATCAACTCCTGGCACGACGTGGACACCGGTGACGTCCGGGACGGGGTGTGGTTGTGCCCCGAGGTGGAGGCCAAGGGCGACCTGTACTACGCCGCCGCCGGCGGAGCTGGCGGCGGCTACGGCGTCAACGAGAATCACGTCATCCAAAAGGACGCCAACTTGAAGATCTCGGTCGTGTTCCGTCCCGACCGCATCTGGTTGATCGGCGACGCGGCGGTTGTTGAGGGTGGGGCGTTGGTCGCCAGCATGTTCGTCGAGTGTCCTTCCTGCGCGGCGGTGGGTTGGCCCGACGACTGGACCGATGCGAGCGTAGCCACGGCCCGGAACGACGGGCGCCACCACAAACGCTCCAATCTCGCGTTCATCGATGGCCACGTGGAGAGCAGGCAGTACTCCCAAATGCGCGCCAATGACGGCGACATTTTCGGCCACACTGCGTACTGAGCCCCGGCAGGGCCGTGAGTTGCCCGCGGGAGCCCTGACGTTCCCATCTCAGAGTAAGGAGCTTCTCGATGTCCCAGCAACCGCAAATCGGCTATGACGACACCCCCCTGATCCCCGGCTGGCCGTACCGTGTCCATGACTCGAAGCGCCCCCAGCCGCGCGTCGTGACGCCCGGGACAGCGAGCACGCAAGACGCGCCGGGACGGGTTCCCTCCGACGCGGTGGTCTTGTTCGACGGCCGCAACCTCTCGAGTTGGGAATCTATGGACGGCAGCCCGGCAAAGTGGAAAGTGGACAGCGGTTATATGGAAGTCGTTCCGAAAACGGGGAATATCCGGACCCGGGACCCCTTCGGCGACTGCCAGTTGCACGTGGAGTGGGCCGAACCGGCGGTCGTCGTGGGCAACAGTCAGGGGCGTGGCAACAGCGGCGTATTTCTCCTGGGCCAATACGAAATTCAAGTGCTGGACTGCTACCAGAACCCGACGTATGCCGACGGGACGACCGGCGCCCTTTACGGGCAGTTCCCGCCCCTGGTCAACGCCTGCCGCAAGCCCGCGGAGTGGCAGACCTACGACATCATTTGGGAGGGGCCGCGCTTTGACGGCGACAAACTGCTCCGACCGGCTTTCGTCACCGTCATCCAGAACGGCTTGGTTCTCCATCACCACCGCGAGCTCCAAGGCCCGACCAAGCACCGTCAGGCAACGCAGTACACACCGCACCCGGCCCAGGGCCCGCTGGTACTTCAGGACCACGGCGACCTGGTGCGGTTCCGCAACATCTGGTACCGGCCGCGGACCGATTACGACCAGGCTTGAGAGGGAGGCGATGGCGGGGCCTGTCGCCAGGGCAACGCAAGGAGCCGATGCCGCCCTCTCCCCGACGGCATTCGTTCAGAACTGGCGTTCGTAGTCCGGTCGTGCCGGCCCCCGTGCCAGGTCCTGCCAGTAGGTATTTGTCGCTCTGCGGCGCAATTGCAGCTTGTCTCTGCCGATCAGCCGTGCGGCCAGTCCCATGAGCGAGAATAAGACGTAGAAGACCAAGGCCAGCAGCACGTAGCTGACGATCGTTCCCATGACCTTGGCGACGCCCATCCACGCCCAGTAGACGGGCAGTGCGGCGCGGGTGCCGGTCAAGCCCAGAAGGCCAGCGATCCCGCCGACGCCCCAAAGCACGACGGCGGCTCGGGGGTGGGGCTCCTCCGCCGGCCACCACCCGCCCCACGCCAGCGTGCCCATGACACCGAACCCCACGATCATGGCCACCCCGAACCAGCGCAGTTCGCGGGGAGTCGGTTTCCAATTGATGCGGACCAGAGACATCAGCTCTCCTCGTCACAGCCGCCCGAAGCGTTGCCCAGCCTGACGGTCAGGGTTCAGGGGGCGGGGGGCGGGAAGTAACCTTCCGATGCTGAATCGGTTACGTATTCCTCAACCTTCCCCCCCCGAACCTCTGAAACTCTGAACCTCTGAACCTCTAGAACAGCGTATAGATAAACGGTGCGGCTGCCCCGCCGCCCAACGTCACCAGCAGAATGAGCAGCAGCATGACAATGATAATCGGGGTCAGCCAGTAGAGCTTATTTTCCTTAAGGAACAGGAAAAATTCTGCCAGAATACCGGTTCGTTTCGCCATGATCTGTCTCCTGCTCGCCATCGGGATCGGCACCGATCGCTGTTCGCCACTCAGTCGAGCTTGAACTCCTTCTTGTACTCCTCGACGCCCGGCATGTGGGGTTGCTCCTCTTTGAGGCAGAGCACGTCTTCGAGGACTAGCGCATCCATGTCGGTGAACATGAAGCAGCGGTAGGCGTCCTCCGGCGTGCACACGATCGGTTCGCCACGGATGTTAAACGACGTGTTCACAAGCACACCGCAGCCGGTGCGCTGATCGAATTCCTTCAACAGCCGGTAGTAGCGCGGGAAACGCTCGGAGTCGACGGTCTGCACGCGTGCGGAGTAATCGACATGCGTGATGGCCGGGACATCCGAGCGGACCACGTTCAGTTTCTCGATGCCAAACCGCTGCTGCTGCTCGTCGGTCATGGCTTGGCGGCGGTCGCTCTGAATCGGCGCCACCAGCAGCATGTACGGACTGGCACAGTTCATCTCGAAATAGTCGCTGACGCGTTCTTCCAGGCAACTGGGCGCAAAGGGACGGAACGACTCGCGGAACTTGATCTTCAGGTTCATGTTCTTCTGCATCTCGGTGTTCCGCGGGTCACCCAGAATGCTGCGGCCGCCCAGGGCGCGAGGGCCGAACTCCATCCGGCCTTGAACCCAGCCGATCACCTTGCCCGCCTCCAGCATGGCGGCGAGGCGCTCGAGCAATGCGTGCTCGTCGTCGAACGCCAGATACCTGGCTCCCACGGAATCCAGGTAGGTGGTGATCTGGGCCCGGGTGTAGGAGGGGCCCAGGCACGACCCGTGCTGACTGTCGTGCGGGGTCGGTGTGCGGCCCTTGTCGAGGATCTGGTGCCAGGCGAACAGCGCCGCCCCGATGGCGCCGCCCGCATCTCCGGCGGCGGGCTGAATCCAGAGATTCCGAAAGGGGCTATCCCGCAGGATTCGGCCGTTGCCGACGCAGTTCAGCGCCACACCGCCGGCCAGGCAGAGGTTCTCCAGGCCTGTTTCGCGATGCACGTGCCGGGCCATCCGCGTCATGGCCATTTCGGTCACCACCTGAACGCTGGCGGCCAGGTCCATGTCGCGTTGAGTCAGCTGGGACTCCGGTTCCCGCGGCGGGCCCTCGAACAGCGCGTGGAACTTCTCACTGGTCATGGTCAGGCCGGCACAGTAGTCAAAGTAGCTCTGGTCGAGCCAGAATGAGCCGTCCTCTTTCAGGTCGATCAGGTGTTCGAGAATCCGATCCACGTACTTGGGCTCGCCGTACGGCGCCAGCCCCATGACTTTGTATTCGCCGGAGTTGACTTTGAAGCCGGTGTAGTAGGTGAATGCACTGTACAACAGGCCCAGCGAGTGCGGGAACCGGACCTCTTTCTTCAACTCGATACGGTGGTCCCGGCCGATACCCCAACTCGTCGTGGTCCACTCGCCCACGCCATCCAGGGTGAGGATCGCGGCTTCGCGGAACGGCGAGGGGAAAAAGGCGCTGGCCGCGTGCGCGTCGTGGTGCCGGATGAAGTAGATCGGCCCCTCGTAGCGATCGCCCAGCCCGTGATCGATCTCGCGCGGCAGGAAAAGCTTCTGATGCAGCCACAACGGCATGGCCATCGTGAAGGACTTGAACCCGTGCGGAGCCAGCGCGAGGTAGGTCTCCAGAAGCCGTTCAAACTTCAGCAGCGGCTTCTCGTAGAACGCCACCGCGTCGAGTCGCTCCGGAGTGACGCCCGCCTCAGCCAGACAGTAGTCCACCGCATGCTGGGGAAAGCGGTGGTCGTGTTTGACGCGGGTGAAGCGCTCCTCCTGCGCGGCGGCCACAATCTCGCCATCCCGGACCAGTGCGGCGGCACTGTCGTGGTAAAACGCTGAAATGCCCAGGATCGTGGCCAAACCGTGTTCAACCTGTATTGTCGGGTGCCAACAAGACACACAAAATTCCGTTGCCGATGCGTCGCCCCTAAAGATAGCGGCTGTTCGTCTCGGGTCAACGGGGCCGGTGCGGTCGTGAAATGCGTCGCGGATGGAACCGCGGCGTGCCGGCCCATGCGTGCCCCCCCCCGGTCCTCGCCGAGCCAGGCTCCCAGCCCTGACAAGTTGAACTGCCGCGCCCGGCATCCGTGCCACGCCATGTGGAGTGCGGCGGCAGAGTCCAGCCCAGAGGGCAGGACGGCGACGCCGCTTTGGCTGGGGTGCGTCGCGCGGGCAACGCGTCGCAGCCAAAGCGGTGTCGCGCCGCCCGTGGCGGACTTGCCACCGCGCTCCACAGAGTTACACCCCCTCCGCGGCGTCTCCTGTGCGTGTCAATCGGCCCCATGTACGGGCGTTCAGGTTGCTCCACGCGGTGAGAGTCCGGTCCCCCGTGGCCTTGTGCCACGGGTGAATCGGAATCGCGGGCCGCGAGTGCGCGTCCCCTCCCCTTTTTACCGACCTGTGCAATAAGGGGATCAGGCCCCGTCACCTTCCGACAGTACCGCAGGCGGCCCCCCGCCCGCTTCTCGGCGCCCACGTAGAACAAGACTCGTATGGCGGGCGGAGGGCCGCCCGCGGTACTGCCTGTCAGGAGGGGCCGGCCTGGGCTGGCGCCACACTGCTCCGTTTATTGCACAGGTCGCCTTTTACTCATTCCCTGAAGCCTCCGGCGCGCGAGTTGAAATCCGTCGTCAGCGGGGGTTAGTTATATAGGAGGCGCTTGCAGAACCCCTGCAAGCGCCGGTTTCAGGTTTCAGTGTTCAGGTTTCAGGAATGCGTAACTGCGTGCGGTTGAGCGAGATATTTTCCGACACCCGAAACCTGACACCTGAACACTCCGCATGTAAAACAGGGTTTTGCAAGCGGCTGATAGGTAAGGGATTTTGTTTCGGATCTCCGCCGATTTGACGCTCAACACCTGGAGACGGCATGACGACACGGCGCACTCCAGCGCAAGGCTGCAGTCTTCTCGCGCGGCGGCTCGATGCCTTGTCGCGCGACGTCCGTCGTCTCGCGCCCGCCGCCCGGGCGACGGTGAGCCGACACCTCGAGCGCGCCGAGCAAGCCCTCGGGGACCTGCGTCAGGCGCTGCGCGCCACAGGCGCGCAGCCACGGGGTCGCCGCAGCGTCGGGTCCGCCGCCGACAAGGAATCGGCCGTCGCCCCGTACACCGAGTTGATGGACGCGTCTCTCCACGGCGTGGCCGTCTTGGACAGCCGGGGCGTCATCCAGAACGTCAATGCCGCGGGGTCGGCCTTACTGCGTCTGCCTGCCCATGACTTGAAAGGTAGACGGTTTGCCGACTTTGTCGACCGCGGCGAGAGGGATGATTTCCGGCGTCTTCTCGCCAACTTGTGTCGTTCCGTATCGCGTCAGCACCTGCAGTGCGAACTGACCCTCCTGTCGGCCGAGGGGGATTCGTTCTCTTGTGCGGTATCCGCCATCGTGCGGCGCGACCGGAAGCAGAAGGTGCGTCGGTTGTGGTGCCTGCTGTGCGACGTCACGGCGCGGCAGCAGACGCGCGCCGCGCTGGTCGATGCCCAGACCACGGCACAGCAGTGCCTCGACGTCGCTGGAGTCATGATTGTCGCACTCAGCCGCACGGGCCGGATCACACTGCTGAACCGCAGGGGGGAGCAGATCCTGGGCTGCAAGGGTGAGGAGGCCCTGGGGCAGGACTGGTTTGCCGGCTTTGTGCCGCCCGACAGCCGCGAACGGGTGCGGCGTGTGTTCGATCAGTTGGCCAGTGGCGAACTGGACGGCAGCGAATACTTCGAGAGCCCGGTGCTGACCCACCGCGGTGTCGAACGGCTGATCGCCTGGCACAATGTGGTCCTGTCCGACGAGGCCGGAAGGTTTGCCGGAGTGCTGAGTTCCGGCGAGGACATCACGGAACGCCGCATGGCCGAGGCGGAACTGCTGAAGTACCGCGATCACCTCGAGGATCTGGTCGCGCAACGCGCCGGCGAACTCGAACAGGCCAACGACCTGCTGCTGGAGGAAATCGCCGCCCGCGAACGCGCCGCAGCGGCCCTGAAGAACAGCGAGGAGCAGTACCGCGCCCTGGTCGAAAGTGCGGACGAAGTCATTGCCACGGTCGACTACTCCGGGACGTTCCAGTTCATGAACAGCACCGCCGCCAAGGCATTGGGCGGCAGGCCCGAGGACCTGATCGGCAAGACCATGTGGGAACTTTTCCCCCGTGAACACGCTGACCGTCAGGTCGCGTCGGTGCGGCGTATCATGAAAACGGGCCAGAGCGAGTCGCTCGACTCGCTCAGCCAAGTCGCAGGCCAGAACCGGTACTTCCACACCACCATGGCGCCACTCAGCGACAGCGACGGCAACATCGTCGGCGCGCTGGTGATCGCGCGCGACGTCACCGAACGCCGGAACGCCGCCGAGGCGCTGCGCGAGAGCGAGGCGCGCTACCGGGCGCTGTTCGACAATGCGCCCGTGGGAATCTGCATTGCCGAATTGGACGGGACTTTCATCGAGGTCAACCGGCACTTCCTGGAGTTGAGCCGCCTTACCCCCGATGAGCTGAAGACCACGAACACCGCTTCGCTCTACGAGGACCCGGAGGGCCGGCAGCGGCTTCTCGCCGAACTGAAGAAATCCGGTCAAGTCAGGGACTGGCAAGCGCGAATGCGGCGCCGGACGGGTGAGGTCGGGACGCTGCTGTTCAACATAGACTTGGTCGATATGGACGGCCGGAAGGTCGTCTTGAGCACGGTGCAGGATGTCACTCAGGAGAAAGAGGCTGAACGGCTGCTGCGCCGCAGCGAAGAGCAGTACCGGCTGTTGTTCAACGCGATCACCGATGCAGTCTTCGTGCACGCGGTTCCCGGAGACGCCGCCCCCGGGCCGATCGTCAGCGTCAACGACGCCACGTGCCGCCTGCTGGGGTACAGCAGGGAAGAACTCATCGGGCACGAGATCACCGAGTTCATTGCGCCGGAAAGTCTGGTCATGGGCCGCAGCCCTCAGATCATTGACGGACTCATGCGCGCCCGCCAAGCCACGTTCGAGACGGTCATGGTCCGCAAGGACGGGGACAGGGTCCCGATGGAAGTGAACTCCGCGGCCATCGAAGGCATAGGCGGGCAGATTGTCATCTCCCTGGCCCGCGACATCACGCAGCGCAAACTGGCTGAGGAGGCGATCCGGACGTCGCAACTGCTTTACAGTACGACGGTGGATGCCATCACCGACCCCATCCATGTGTTGGATCGGGAACTGCGATTCACGTTGTTCAGCAAGACGTTCGCCAACTGGTGCCGGCAGTTGGGACTTGACCCAGGCGAACCGGGACAGTGCCTGCTGGACGTTTTTCCGTTTCTGCCACCCCATGTGCGCCAGGAGTACGAGGATGTGTTCGCGACCGGGCGGACACTGAAGACCACGGAGGTCATTCAGGTCGCCGGCCGCGAGATCACCACCGAGACCCGCAAGATCCCGATCTTCGAGAACGGCAAAGTGGCGCGCGTGCTGACCATTATCCAGGACATCACGGAGCGGCGGCATGCCGAGCGGGTGCTGCAGGAGTCGCGCCAACAGCTCCGTGAGTTGGCGGCGCGCCTCGCTGAAGCCGAAGAGGCGGAGCGGCGGCGGCTGGCAGCCGAACTCCACGACGAGATCGGGCAGAGCCTGACGGCTGTGGGCATCAACCTGAACCTGCTCTCGGGCATGGTCCCCGCCGCCGACAGGCCGGATGTCAGGGACCGGTTGACGGGTCTGGTGAATCTAGTGGAGGACCTTGCAGAACGCGTTCGGGGCGTGACGACCCGACTGCGACCGCCCGTGCTGGACGACTACGGCCTGGCCGCCGCGCTGCGGTGGTACGCGGAGGAGTTCCGCAAGCGGCATGACATCCCGTTCGATCTAAACGTGACCGAACTGCAGCCACGTCTGCCGCTGGATGTGGAGACCTCCCTGTTCCGCATCGCGCAGGAGGCGTGCACCAATGCCGTCAAACACGCCCGAGCCGACCAGCTGTCACTCTCGTTGAGCGAGGACGACCGGGTCGTGTCGCTGCGCGTCACCGACGACGGTATCGGGTTCGACCCGGACGCCGTGAGCGGGTCGATGGAACCATCCGGCTGGGGGCTGATCATCATGCGCGAACGGGCCATTGCCGCCGGCGGCGAGTTCGAACTGCAGTCTGGGTCGGGACAAGGAACCTCCGTGATCGTCAACGTCCGGAGGCGGGGGCAGTGAACACCATGTCTATTCGGGTGGTCCTGGCTGACGATCATGCCGTGGTGCGGGAAGGCCTGCGGTTGGTGCTCGAAGCCGCCGGCGACATCACGGTGGTGGGTGACGTCGACGACGGTCGCAAGGCGATCGCCATGGTGCAGGAACTGAGCCCGGAGGTGGCGGTGCTGGACGTGGCCATGCCGGAGCTGAACGGCATTGAGGCGGCGCGGCAGATTCGTGAACTGTATCCGAAGACCCAGGTGGTAATCCTCTCCATGTACGCCACCGCCGAGCACGTCTACCGTGCCCTGCAGGCCGGCGCGTCCGGATACGTCCTGAAAGAGTCGGCCGGCAAGGAGGTGGTCAGCGCGGTTCGCGCGGCGCGGAACGGCACCCGGTACCTCAGCCGCAAGATCACCGAGACGGTCATCGACGATTTCGTGCTGCAACGCCAGGGGCTGCCGGCCAAGAGCCCGCTCGAGCGGCTGAGCACGCGCGAACGCGAGATCCTGCAACTGGTGGTCGAAGGCCGGTCCAGCGCCGACATCGCACAGACAATTTACCTCTCACCGAAGACGGTCGAGACGTATCGCAGTCGCCTCATGCAGAAACTGGGCGTCAGGGACGTGCCGTCGTTGGTCAAGTTTGCCATCCAGCACGGGATCACCACGTCGTGATCCCGGCTAAGGGTCCGCGAAAGAATAACTTGGCAGTTTGGCGTGGCGCCAGGCCGTCAGATTCTAGGAACGAGGACTGAGCATATTGAAATATG